>Ga0318497_10000341_pt1 | contig 14677 bp, 14 predicted proteins | sample GRESIP109b1f23_FD_203754 | JGI IMG/M metagenome (GOLD analysis project Ga0318497, IMG submission 203754) | Tropical soil microbial communities from Luquillo Experimental Forest, Puerto Rico - GRE.SIPMG.109b1f23 | ecosystem: Environmental > Terrestrial > Soil > Tropical forest > Bulk soil... | reverse complement strand
GCTCGATGCCGCCCTTGATGAGCGACTTGGCCTTGAGCGTGGCCAGCTCGCGGCTCTCGGTCACCCACGAGCAGTGCTCGCGGATGTTCACCATCTCGAACATGTACTGGTTCATCCCGGCCTGCGAGACGCAGTTCCGGAACGTGGGCTCGTGCATCTTGGGGGAGCACGAGGCCTCGACGACGTGGTCCAGCTTCAGCGCGGCCACGTCGTCCCGGATCAGCTTCTGACCCGGCTCCGAGCACATGTACTTGTAGTGGCGGCACACGACGACGTCGCCGCCCTCGGCCCCGATCTCGTCGGAGATCTTCTCGACGTCGACCTTTCCGTCGATGTTGGTGCCGCAATGACAGATGTAGACGCCGACTCGCTTGCTCATCCGATCAGTCCCTTGTTCTTCAGCAGGGCGAGGGGGTCGACGAGGTGGTGGTTCAGGCCGAGCGCCTCGGGGGCCAGGCCGAACGCGAGGCCCATGAGCTCGGTGAAGTAGATGATGGGCAGCGCGTAGCTCTTCCCCTCCTGGCGCGCGGCCTGCCGCTGCCGCATGTCGAGGTTGGCCTGGCAGAGCTGGCACGCCACCACGATGGCGTCGGCGCCGCGGAAGATCGCCTCGCGCACGATCCGTCCGGAGAGCTCGACCACCTTCTCGGTCTTGCTCAGCGACAGCCCGGCCCCGCAGCACTCCGTCTTGAAGTCCCAGTCGAGGACCTCGGCGCCGAGCGTGGCGAGGATCTCGTCCATCGAGACGGGGTTCTCGGCGTCGTCACACCGGGTGACCTGGCGGGGCTTGACCATGAAGCACCCGTAGTAAGGGACCACCTTGAGGCCGATCAGCGGCTTCTCGATGCGCGCGGCGATCGGGCCGAGCCCGATCTTGACGCGAAGGAAATCGACGAGGTTGTGGATCTCCAGCCGGTCACCGAGCTCCGCCTCGATCGCCTCCTGCACCTCGGCCTTCAACTTCGGATCCTCGCGCATCTCCTGCTGCGCGGAGGCGAGGCGGCGGAAGCAGAAGGGGCACGGGGCGACGACGTCGGAGGGCTCCTCCTTCTCGAGGAGCGCCAGGTTCATCCCGGCGAGCGCGGTGGACTTCACCCGGCTCGTCTTGAGACCGGCGGACGAGCCGCAGCACACCCACTCCTTGACCTCCTGCACCTCGACGCCCAGCGCGCCGCAGACGGCGCGGGCGGAGCGGTCGTAGGCCTTGCCGGTGGACTCGAGGGAGCACCCCGGATAGTAGCTGACCTTCATCGACCGTCCTCCGTGCCCTTCCGCTGTAGGCGCGCGAAGAGGCGCGTGGTGCGCTCGTCCGTGCGGCTCCCCTTGAGCATCTCGCCCGGGGAGATCGCGCCCTTGCGCATGAGCGTCAGGCCCGACCCGAGGTCCTTGAACGGGTGGCGCGTCCTGAGGTTGAACGCCGCCACGACCCTGAGCTCGTTCGCGCGCCCGTGCCGCTCGACGGACTTCACGAACAGCTCCTCGAAGAGGTGGATGTCCGGCTCGGAGGGCGCGACGCCCTCGCGCTCCGCGATCTCGCAGAGCGCGGTCGCCACCCGGTACATGTTGATCTCCACCGGGCAGCGGGTCATGCACGTGCCGCACGCCACGCAGTACCACCAGGTGGGATCCTCGAGCGCCTGCCGCTTCTGGCCGTACTGGATGCGGGCGATCAGGCGGCGCGGGCCGCCCACCTCGGCCGAGGCGATCGGGCAGCCGCCGCTGCACTTGCCGCACTGGATGCAGGCCGTGAGGTTCTGCCCGCTCTCCTCGACGACGCGGGCGAGGAAGTCCTTCTCGGCCGCCGCTCCGTTCAGTCTCGTCATACGGGCTCGCGTTCCTGCTCTCCGAAAGACCTCGCCACCTTCACGGCCTCCTGGGACCTGATCTGGTTCACCACGCGCGTCGGACTCCCGAACATCAGCGCGCCCGAGGGGCACTTCAGGGTGCAGGCGGGCCACAACCCCTGGTCGATCCGGGCGCGGCAGCCGTCGCACTTCGCGATCTTCCCCGTCGCCGGATTGAGCTGCGGGACGCCGAACGGACACGCCACGGCGCAGGTCTGGCAGCCGATGCACCGCTCGAGATCGGAGAAGACGATCCCGTCCGCTCGCTTCTGCATGGCGCCGGTCGGGCAGGCGAGGACGCAGGCCGGCCGATCACAGTGGCAGCAGCTCGTCGGCTGGAATGACAGCGAGAGCGCGTCGCCGTCGCCCCGCGGGCCGACGGGGACGACGCGGACGGTCCGTGGACCGCCGGGGAGGCCGTGCTCCAGCTTGCAGGCGACCTCGCAGCCGAAGCAGCCGACGCACCGCGAGGCGTCCGCCAGCCATAGGTGTCTTCGCACGTGAGTCGTCATGGGATCGCTTCGCAGAGCAGGGCACGGGCCTCGTCGGCCGATTGATCTTTCTTGCGCAACAGCGCGGGCAGGCCGCCGACGCGCCGGAGCGTGCCGAGCGTCGACGTCGACACGGCGCGGCTGAGCTGCGCACGCGCGCTCAGCTCGCCGCGCGGCGTCTCGACGAGCACCTCGTCGCCGTTCTCGACTCCGAGCCGCCGCGCCGTGTCCGGGTGAATCTCGACGGCGTCCTCGCTGGCCAGGGTCCTCGTCCACGCCCAGAACCGGCTCGCGTCGCCAGAGCGGCAGCTGCTCGACACGGTGGCGAGGGCGAGGGGGTATCCCGGCGCCACCGCTCCGTCGGACGCGAGCGACGCAGGCGCCGGGTGAGCCTCCAGCGCCGCGCTGCGCAGCGCAGCGGGGTGCGCGCTCTCACCCGCCGGCCAGAAGCACCGCGCCGTGGCGCTGCGCTCGCGCACGTCCCCGAGGCGCACGCCGACCGCGGCGGGGCTCCGGGCGAGGAGCCACTCGTAGAAGGCGTCGTGGTCGGCGAGGCCGTCCGCCCTCGCCCACGGGAACCGCTGCTCCCACCCGAACCGCCGCGCGAGCTCCATCCAGAAGTCGAGGCCGGTCCGACACCCGGCGGGCGGCTCGACGATCGGGCGGCCCCACTCGACCGAGCGGTCGCCGCCGAAGAACAGGCCACTCCGCTCCGCCCAGAGCGCGGCGGGGAAGCTCATCGAGGCGGCCTCCCACGTCGCGTTCGGGAACGCTCCGAAGTGCGCCACGAGCTCCGCCTGCTCCGCCACGCCGCCGAACGGCGACACCCACTCCGCGAGCGCGTCTCCAGAGCAGACGAGCGCCTGGACGCGTCCGCCCTCCGTGAGCTCGGGGAGCGCGCTCGTCTCCCGATCCGGCTGCGTCGGAGGCGCGTCGCCGGGATCGCCCTCGACCGCGAGCGGCGGCGTACCCGCGTCGACGGGGTACCAGCCTCCGCCCGATCTCCCGACCCACCCCATCGCCTTGGCCAGCGTCAGCCAGATGCGGTGATGCGGCCGCGTCGCGAGCTCGCGCCCCGTGAGGACGGTCACCGCGCGTCGGCCCGCGAGCAGGCCGGAGAGGTGCCGCAGCGCGTCCCCCGAGATCCCCAGCGCCGCGTCGGCGGACTCCAGGGACATCCGCTCGAGGGAGGCCCGCCAGGCGGCGGGATCCGTGAAGGCGCCCTCGGGCGCGCGATCGTCGAGACCGCGCTCCGCGACCATGAGCTTCGCGAGGGCGAGGCCCAGCGCGTTCCCCTGGCCGGGCCGGATCCGCAGGGCGACGTCTGCCTTGGCGAGCGTCGCGGTGAAGCGCGCGTCCGCAGCCACCACGCACGCCCCGCGACGCTGCGCCTCCTGGATCAAGCCGAACGCCACGGGGTGGCTCGCGGCGAGGTCGGCCTCGACCAGCAGCAGGCACTCGCTGTGGATCCACTCCGTGCAGGGCGCGGTGGGGCTGTCCAGCCCCTCGGGCCACGGATCGAGCGGCTCGCCCGCCGCGTCGAACACCTGCGACGTCCCCCAGAGGCGCGCGAACCGCCGGGCGCCGAGGCGGAAGTCCAGGCCGCTCTCGCGATCGCACGCGATGACGAGCGCGTCAGGGCCGTGGCGGTCTCTCACCTGGCGGAGGCGCTCGGCGAGCAGGTCGACGCCGCTCTTCCAGTCCTCGAGCGCCTTGTACGGCTCCCCGCGCTTGCGCCTGGCCGCCGGGGCCGTGAGGCGCTCCGCAGAGTGGACCCCTTGCACGAACGCGGTCCCGCGCGCGCAGAGCCTCCCGCGGCTCACGGGGTGGTCCTCGTCTCCCTGAACGTCGACGATCACGCCGCCCTTCACGCTGACGAGGAGACCGCACGCGACGCTGCACTCCTGGCAGACGGTCCTGACCAGCTGGTCTCGCTCCTGGCGCGTTCCGGGGGACCGCTTGATCGGGTGATGCTCGAGCATGGGCACCTTCGGAGAGAGACGGCCTGGCTTCACTTGATCTCGCGCAATTCGTGCGTTGCGCAGCGAACTCGACCGGCACTTGTGCAAGAAGCATTCACCGCCGCGACTTGCCCCGCGCGTGGCTCATCGCGAGGAGCGCACGGGGCTTCTGCACGCGATGCGGCACGCTCGGCTGGCGCTCGCTTCGCGCGCCGAGGCTCGGCGCACCGGGCTGTACTCAGGGTGGATTCCATCGCACCGCCCGACGCTGGCCGCCGTCGCACGAGCGCGAGAATCCCTGTGACATGTCACGCTGATACGCACGGACATTGCAGCGGGACGTGCGTCATATTTGCGCGCCCGCGCTCAATCCACGGGGCGGCGGTGGCGGAGCGACCATTTTCTTACGCCCCGCGGGAGGTGGCTCCCGACCGAGCCGATGATCATCGCCGCGACGACCGCCGCGCGCGCGAAGGACGGAGCGAGGGCGATCAGCGCGAGGACGCCGACGTGCACGAGAGAGATGACGCCGCGCGCCTGGTAGACCCAGTGGCGGCTGTGGCTCGCCTCGCCCGCGAGGAGGACCGCGCCCGTCGCGGCGGTGAGGACGCCCCAGACGCGCAGCGAGGGGGGCGCGGCCCCGAAGTGATGGCCTCCGGCGAGGAGCGCCATCGCCGCGATGTGCGCCGTCCGCACGGCGATCTCGATGCTCCTCCTGCCGGTGAGGCTCGTCGCGGGCCCGAGGTTCATTGCGGCTGGGGTGGGGACCTCGAGATCCCGTACTTGCGGAGCCATCGGTAGAGGGTCATCCGCGAGATGCCGAGCTGGTGCGCGGTCCGGCGGACGTTCCACGCGCAGGAGTCGAGCGCGGTCATGAGCTCCGCCCGCTCCAGCTCCGGGGTCACCTCCGGCAAGAGCTCGTCCCCCGCCGGTCCCGCCGAAGCGTCCTTCCCGAGGGCGAGGTCGCGCGCCGTGATCTCGGGCGGCGACGCGGAGACGACGGCGCGGCGGATGACGCTCCGGAGCTCGCGGAGGTTGCCCGGCCAGTGGTACGCCCGGAGCGCCTCGAGCGCGTCGGGCGAGAGGTCCAGCCCGCGCTGGTGCGCGTCCGCCTCCGCGACGAACGCCCGCGCCAGCAGCGCGAGGTCCTCTCCCCGCTCCCGCAGCGGCGGCACGGCGATCCAGAGGACGTTCAGGCGGTAGTACAGATCGCTCCGGAACCGACCGGCGCGCATCTCCTCCTCGAGCGGCCTGCCCGTCGCCGCGAGGACGCGCACGTCCACGGCGCGCGGCGCGCTCCCGCCCAGACGAACGACCTCGCCGTTCTTGAGCAAGCGCAGCAGCGCGGCCTGGCAGGCGGGCGCGAGCTCCGCGACCTCGTCCAGGAACAGCGTGCCCCTGTCCGCGTCCTCGAACCTCCCGGGGTTGCCGTCGCGGCGCGCGTCGGTGAACGTCCCCGGCTCGTAGCCGACGAGCTCGGCCTCGAGGAGCTCCGGCGGGATCGCCCCGCAGCGCACCGACACGAACCTCCGGTCCCGCCGGGCGCTGGCGAGGTGGATCGATCGCGCGAGCAGCTCCTTCCCGGTGCCCGCCTCGCCGGTGACCACGACGGGGAGATCGTTGCGCGCCGCCGTCGTCGCGAGCTCCACCGCATGACGAACGCCGGGCGACTCGCCGAGGATGCAGCGGAGGTCGCACGGGGGGGCTGCGTGGCCGGGTGCGCCCGACCGCGGTGCGGCCGCGGCAGCGCTGACGCGCAGGATCGCCCCGACGCGAACCCCCTCGTACCGCACGGGCGACACGATCGCCGCGGCCTCCGCGGAGTCCAGCCGGACCTCGCCGTCGAACCGCGCGGCCGGCGCGCACAGCACCTTCAGGACCGCGTCCCGGACCGCGGGAGCGAGCGCTCCGCCGTCGAGGGCGTCCCACCGGGCCGCCGCGTCGTTCACGGCGATGATCCGCCCATTGCTGTCCACGGCGACGAGCGCGTCCCCCATCTCGCGCGCCGTGCGGAAGGCGTACCGCACGACCTCGTCCCGGACGCCGGCGGACGCGCGGAGCCGCTCTTCGATGCCCCGGCCGACTGCCAGCACGAACGTCGCCGCCTCTCGACGTCGGCACTCCCAGGGCCCCGTCATCGCCACCGCGGCGACCGGCGCGGCGGACCCGGGCATCCGGATCGGCGCGGCCGCGCTGCTCCATCGCTGCCACGCAGCGACGTAATGCTCGCCGGCGAACACCTCGAGCGGCCTGTAGGTCGCGAGCGCCGTGCCGGCGCCGTTCGTCCCAGCCGATTCCTCCGCCCAGCTCGTTCCCGGGCAATGGCCGATCTCCGCCAGCTGCTCGATGACGCTCCGGTCGCCGTCGAGCCACAGGATGCAGCCCTGCCCGTCGAAGTAGGCGAGGACGTGATCGCGGAGCCTGACCCGATGAGTGAAGTCGTCGAGGATGGGGGCCGCGAGCCGGAGCACCTCGTCGCGCTGGCGTCGCTCCTCGAGCGCCTCGGGCGGGATCGACCGCACCGGACGCGTGAGCCGGGGATCGATGCGGTGAACCTCCCGCGCGCGGCGCCACGAGCTCAGGATCGGCTCCCGGACCCCGCGCGGCTCGACGCCGTCGACGAACTGCTGCCACGCCCTCTCGAGGAAGACGCGCCTTTGGATCCGCGAGGATTTCGCACCGGCTCCGGGAGGAGGCATGCCCTGGCTCGGGGTGACCGCTCGACAGATGCCCCAGCAAGGCGCGTGCCTCGACGAAACGAGCCGCATCCTCCGCCGCGACGCGCGGCTCCGCTGTCACGTTGGCAGTGACATGTCTCACCGGGGCGCGCGTAGGGCGACCCGTCTCGGCGGGACTCACCTCCCCTTGAAGAGGTCGCTCAGATCGAGCGATGGGGCCCGCGACCGGTTCGCGAGCGAGATGTAGGCCCGCGCGAACGCGTCCTTGCCACGGCGAATCACGGTGCCGACGAGACCGAGCGCCTCGGCGAGATCGGCCGCCGGGACTTGCGCCAGCGCCCGCCGCCCGATCGCCTCCTCGATCATGAAGAACGCGGTCTGGACCTCGCAGAGGTCGAAGCTCGCGTCGAAGCGCTGCTTCGCGATCCGCTCCGCGTAGTCGAGCAGCTCGCCGAGATCCCGGGCGCGAATCGCCTGGGCGACGTGGTCGAACAGCGCCTCGAGCCGCTCGCGCGTGGCCTCCTTCCCGTCCCGCTCGTAGTGCGTCAGCAGCACCACCGAGCGCCACGCCTCCTCGACGATCTGCGCCCTGTCCTGCTCGAGCAGCTCGTGGATGTCCATGGGGGAAGCTTGCCCGCGCGATGCGGAGGGCGCAACGTGGGCTCTCTCGTGCGGCGCGGTCAGTGGGAGAGCAGCAGCGGGCACGCCGCGGAGCGCATCACTTCACGCGTGGTTCGGCTCAGGTGGGCGGTCGGGAAGACCGCCCTGTGTCCCCCCATGACCAGCAGATCGACGTCCAGCTGCTCGGCGCGGCGGAGCAGCACCTCCACCGGGCTGTCGGCCTCGAGGATCGAGCGCTCGTAGGCCGCGGGGATGCCGTGCGCGTTGAGGTGCGCGACGATGTCGAGCGGGGGGCGCGGCGTGACCTCGTCGCCCGGGGTCTGCAGGGAGAGCACGAGCACCCGCTCCGCGTGGTCCATGAGCGGGATCGCGTCGTTCACCGCGCGCGCCGCCTCGCGGCTGCCGGTCCACGCGATCAGCACCCGGTTCCCGACATGGGTGGGCCGCCACACGGGCGGCAGGACGAGCACCGGCCGCCCGCTGCCGAGCATCACCTGCTCCACCAGATCGGCGGGGACGCGGGATTCCCCCGGGATGTGGCGCCCTAGGATCGCCATGTCGCTGTAGCGGCAGCAGCGCACGATCCACCCGACCGTGTGCCCGTAGTCGCCGCGATCGACCTGCCACCACTCGCTCGGGAGGTGGGCGGCGCTGACCTTGGCCTCGAACGCCGCGCGCGTGGCGACGAGCGCCGCCTCCATCCGCGCCGGATCCCGCATCGTCACGAGGCCGAGGCCGAGGTGGTCGCTCTCCGCGAACACGGCGGTGAGCACGGCGCCGAAGCGACCTGCGAGCGCCACCGCCACGTCGAGGCGCGCGAGCGCGCGCTCCGTCGAGTCGAGGTGGATGAGAAGGTGGCCTAGGCCCACTCGGCTCCTCTGAACGCCGGACTACCGGATCTAACGCCCTCTCGGGGCTCGGGTCACTCCCCTGGCCGTGGGGCCATCTCGCTGGCGGCAGGGCGCTCGCCGGCTCGGCACCCATCCCAGAGCTGCACCGCCTTGCGCAGCGCGCAGCGATCCTCGGCGGCGAGCAGGCTCCCGCAGGCTGCGAGCGCGCGCCCCATGCAGCCGCCGGCACAGGAGAGCGCGGCTGCGCACTGGCCGCACTCCGGCAAGCTCGCCGGGCGCGCCCGGGCGAGCTCGAGGAGCCGTCGCCATCTCGTCACCGCGTCGCCGAGTGCCGCCGCGAGCGGCTCGCCGGTGGCGGGCACGATCGCGAAGTCGTCCGCGTGGCAAAGGCGGCAGGGGTAGATCTTCCCCTCGGCGCTGACGTAGGGGTGGCGAACGAACGCGCAGGGGTCGCCGCGCGTCGAGGAGCGCCCCTTCCACCACTCGACGGCGCAGAACCTCCCGACCCGGTCGTACAGGTCGCGAAGGTGCGCGCTCTCGTGGTACCGCGAGAGGAGCGCGCGGTACTGCGCCGGCGTCGGGGGCTCGAGCCCGTAGCGCGCTGCGCGCCCGTCCTGGAGGAGCGTCCCGCCCACGGCGCCTCGGAGGCCGAGGCGCTCGACGAGCTCGAGGAGCGCCGGCACGTCGTCCATGTTGTCGCGCATCTCGGTGAACGCGATCGCGGTGCGGTGCCCTAGCCCGGCCGCGACGAGGCGCGTCGTCCCCGCGATCGTCGCCGCGAAGCTCCCGGAGCCACGCACGCGATCGTGCGTGCCGGCGGCGGCTCCGTCGAGGCTCACCTCGAGGTGCAGCTTCTCCATCGAGATCGCCCGCAGGCGGGCGACGTGGGCGTCGTCGAGGAGGGTGCCGTTCGTCTGGATGCCGACGGCACGGACCGTCGGTCGCGAACAGCAATGCGCGAGGATCGCCGGCCAGTCGGGGTGCGCGAGCGGCTCTCCGCCGGTGATCCAGATCGTGTCCACCCCGAGCGCGACGAAGCCGTCCACGAGGCGCATGAGCTCCCGCGTGGGCGCGTGTCCGGCCGAGGTTCGGGCCCCGGCCTCGACCCAGCAGTGGCGGCAGCGCAGGTTGCAGGCGCCCGTGATCGCGATCGTGAGGGCCTCCGGCGGGCGCAGTCCCGCGCGCTCGAGCTGCTCTCCGGGGCCGGCCGAGCTCACGACGGCTCTCGCGAGACCACGGGGCGGTAGCACCCGAAGGCGCGCTGCCGCAGACAACCGCGGAAGACGCCCGCGCCATAGGCGAGGTGCTCCGCGGCGTAGAACGCGAGGAACGAGGGGAACAGGAGCGCGGGGCGCTTCGCCCGGTAGTCCACCCAGGCCGGCCAGAGCGCGATCCCCGCAGCCAGCGCCGCGCACCTGGGCCAGGCGACGCTCGCCAGGATCAGCGCGGGTCCGTAGTAGCGGATGAGGTGGAACGACACCCAGTAGACGAGGCTCGTCGACGCCCGGAGCCGCGCCTGGAGCACGCGGCGGAAGGGCGCCGACCGGAGCTCGCGCCGGAGCCTGGACCACAGGCGGGCCGCGTCGAGGAGGACGATCGCGGCGCCGAGGGCGGCCGGACCCCAGGCCCGGGCGAGGCAAGCGACCGTGGCCAGGAGCCCGGCCACGACGAGGGCCGTCGGGAGGACCATCTTCTTGCGCCGCGCGGGGTGGAGCGCGTGGAGGATGCCCTCGGACGTCCCGTACTCGAAGCGCCGTCGCAGGAACGGCGCGACCCGGTTCCGATGCTCGTGCAGCACTCGGCCGCGGGGGACGTACGCGATCGTGAAGCCCCGGTCCCGGAGCCTCCACGAGAGATCCACGTCCTCGCCGACGTGGAGCTCCTCCCGGAAGCCGCCCACCTCCAGGAACGCCGCCCGCCGCACGAGCAGGTTGCAGCTCGGCAGGTAGAACGTGTCGCTCCCGAGCCCCGCCGATCTCCCGCGCCCGCCGAGGCTCAGGCTCGACATCCCTGCCTCGTAGCGATCCAGGGCGGACGCCGTGCGAAGGCCATCGACGCGACCGCCCACCGCCGCGACCGTCGGATCCGCGAAGGCCTCGACGAGGTCGGCGAGCCATCGCTCCGACGCGAGGCAGTCCGAGTCCAGGAAGGCCAGGATCTCGCCGGTGGCCGCGGAGGCCCCGCGGTTCCGCGCGGCCGCGGGCCCGAGGCCGCTCCCGCCCGACGAGAGGACGCGCGCGCCGAGCGAGCGCGCCGCCCGCGGGCCGTGGTCGGCGCTGCCGTCGTCGACGACGAGGATCTCGAGCCGGTTCTTCGGGTACGCGAGGCGGTGCAGCGACTCGAGGCAGCGCCGGAGCTCCTCGGCGCGATCCTTCACCGGGACGATGACGCTCACGCCCGGGAGGCGAGCGGGATCCGTCCGCGGCCCGGGCTCGCGCTCGAGCAGGCCCCGTCGCTGGAGCGCGTCGAGCGCCCGCGCTGCGGCGGGAGAGCCCGGGACGATGCCCCGTCCACCGCGCACGAGCGCCGCGAGCCCCGCGTTCAGCGTCACGAGGCGAAGCGGCGTCCAGGCCAGGAGCGCCGGGCCCGAGCGCGCCTCGACGAGCTCGACGCCGGGCGAGATGCGGTAGCTCACGGCAGAGCTCCGCTCGCGCGCCCCCGCTCGACGGGCCGCGGGAGGTCCGGCGCTCCGCGGACGCGGGCCAGCACCCGGCTCACGCCGCGCGCCCCGGGCGCCTGTCGGCGGCCGGCTGCGGCGTCCCGACGACCTGCACGCAGTTGACGAGGCACTCCGGGTCTCCGCCAGCGACGCCGCGCCCGAGGTGATAGGCCACCGCAGGGCAGCCGCCGTGACACTGGTCGAAGCGCTGGCAGGACTCGCAGGAGTGGATGCGGAGGTTCCGCAGCGTCGCGAAGATGTCCGCGCGATCCCAGATCTCCTGGAAGCTCGCCTGGCGCAGCGAGCCGGCCCAGAACTCCTGGCGCTGCATGAACGCGCAAGGGTAGACGTCTCCGCTCGGCCCGACGCAGCAGGTGAGCTTGGCGGCCCCGCACAGGTTGAGCCCGAGCCCCTGGCGCTCCTGCGGCGTCAGCGAGAAGAAGCTGTCGCCGGTTCGCACGCCCGCGGTGGACGACAGCCACGCCGAGAAGGCGAGGAGCTGCGCGGCGGAGGGCCGGAGCCGCTCCCACCCCTCGGCGCCGCGCCCCGAGGGGCGGAAGCGGCTCACGCGGAACGAGACGCCGAGCTGCGCGGCGAGCTCGTGCAGCGCCGGGATCTCGTCGGCGTTGAGCCCCGTGAGGACGGTGTTGATGCTCGTCGGGATGGGGCTGTCCGCGAGCAGCCGGAGCGCTTCGACGGCGCGCCGGTGCGTGCCCGCGCCGCGGAGCGCGTCGCACGTCTCCTCCCGCGCGCCGTCGAGGCTCACCTGGATGGCGACGAGGCCGCTCCTCGAGAGGCGCTCCACGCGCGCCCGATCGATCAGCGTCCCGTTGGTCGAGATGCACGTCACGAGGCGCCGCTCGTGGCACGCGTCCAGGATCGTCTCGAAGTCGGGGCGGAGGAAGGGCTCGCCGCCGCCGAAGTTCACCTGGAACACGTTCGCCGCGTGGAGCTGCTCGACGAGGCTCAGGGCCTCCGAGGTGTCGAGCTCGTCCGGCGCGCGCGTGCCGGAAGCGGACAGGCAGTGTGCGCAGCGGAGGTTGCAGGCGAGCGTCACCTCCCAGGTGAGGTTCACCGGCGCGGACAGCCCCAGCTCAACGAAGCGATTGCTCAAGGAGGAAGCCCTTCGCCACGAGCGTTCGAACGAGACCCTCGATACGCCGCCGCGCCGAGGCCGACCTGCCGGCGAGCGCGCTCGCGGAGGCGCTCGCCGGCTCGAAGTCGTCGACCTCGAGCAGATCGCCGCTCTCGACGAAGAGGAGCTTCGGGCCCTTGAGATCGTAGAACAGCAGCCCGAACTCCTCCCGTCGTACGCGGCAGTCCGGATGCAGGACGTACCGCGTCACCTCAGTACACTCCGCAGATACCGTCGATCGCGAGCTCCTCCACGCAGATGTCGTCGACGATCCCGGGCTCCTCCGTCTCCTGCTCGGAAGCGGGGCCCTGCTCCAGCGTCTCTTCCACCGTCTCGATCTTCTCCAAGTGCTGCTCCTTTCGAGGATGCGATTGGGCGCCTCGCGGCGAGCCGCCCGGGATTTCAGCAATCCACAGGCCAGCGTCGGGAAGGCGCGCACGCGTGGCGGGGCAGCGTTTTTCCGCGATCCGCCGCGCCGCGGCGACGTCACAGGGGCCGCCGCGACGTGACATGTCACATCCGCGCGTCACAGCGGCAGGCGCGCTCCCGCCTGCGACACCCCCCGCGGTGGCCTCGTGAACGCACAGCGCCCGGGCCGCGCCCCGCTGCCGGGCGCGGCCCGGGCGCGTGCCCGGGCTCGAGCGAGCTAGACCCGCCCGGGAGGTCGGCTCAGAAGAAGAAGATCCCTCCGAGCGCGATCGAGTTGGCGTTCGCCTCGAAGCCCGCCTGGTTGGCCGACCGGACGTGGTCGTACTCGACGGTCATCGTCAACGCGTCGGTCACCGAGTAGAAGAGCGCGGTCGAGACGAGCTCGTTCGACCGGAGGAACTGGGGGTTCACCTCGCCCTTCGCGAGATTGAGGTAGCTCTTCCCGTAGCTCACGCCCGGCCGCAGGCGCGTGCTCGGGATCTGGTAGGTGACCTGACCGAGGTACCCGTAGCTCTCGCGCGCCTCGATCGAGTGACCGTCGACGGTGCCGGGCGTCGCGTCGAGGCCGATGAGGGTCGTGCCGATGCCTTCGCCCACGTACCCGTACGCCATCGCGCCGAGGCCACCGACGTTCATCTTCACTCCGGCCTCTCCCGCGTAGCTGTTCAGGCTCGGGTTCGCGGGGGGGGCATCGAGCTTCGCGTTCTGGTACATGCCGCCGGCCCACGCGCGGCCCGAGACCGGCCCGCTGAAGTCGTAGGCGACGCGGCCCTGGACGCCGGGCGTGGGGTTCCGGACGTTCACGTTGTCGACCAGGAATCCGGTCACGCCGTTGTCGCCGTTGTTGCTGAAGCCCTCGACGACGGCGACCGTGAAGGTGAGGCCGCCGAGGCTCGGGGTCATGTACGAGAGCTGCGGGATCCAGTCGGCGTAGATGTAGCCGGAGCCGATGTGGCCGAGGGTCACGTTGTGGTTGAGCGAGTTGTGGGAGCCCGCACCGACGCCGAGGAGGAGCATGTCGGAGAGGATCACGTCGCTGCCGAACAGGCCGAGGTCCTTGCCGAGCTTGATCGTGCCCCAGCTCTTGTCACCCACCGTGAGGAAGAGCTGCCGCACGTCGACGGAGAAGTTGTTGTTGGATCCGGCGCCCGTCCGCGTGTCGGAGACGTGCAGGCCGGGGTAGAGGCCGAGCGTGACCGCGGTGTCGAGGTCGCGCGCCCGGGTCTTCGCGCCGAGGACCAGCGCGCTCGGCAGGAGGCCCGACTCGATCGAGAACTGGTTCGGCGAGCCGGTGGCCTTGCTGCAGGCGAGCGGGACGCCCTGGATGACGGCGGTGCTGGTGCCGCACATCTGGTAGGTGCCGAACGCGTTCACGTTGCCGCTGAACGAGAGGTCCCACGCGCCGGCCTTCCACTCGACGGCCCGCGCGGCGGCGGGCGCGAGGACGGCGAGCGCCGCGGCGACGATCACGAGCTCCTTCACACGATTGCGCATCTCACGTATCTCCTTCTGCGATTCACGATTCAGGACGAGCTCAGAACGGCAGGTGGCCCGCGGTCATCAGCCAGAAGGCCGGCGCCCACAGGCCAACGAACACCCAGGCGATGAGGGAGAGCGCGAGGCCCGTCGCGGGGAACTTCCCGTACGCATTGAGCCACACCTCGACGGTGAGGACGGTGTAGCCGGCGCACGCGAGCGCCAGGTAGTTGCTCTTCGCCACGAGCTGATGCCCGTCGACCACCGGTCCGCCCGTGAAGAAGAGGACCATGTAGATGAACGAGACGAGCGCGACGGTGAGGCTCACGTTGCCGACCGAACGCAGGTCGGGGAGGCCGGCCAGGAGCGCGTACGAGACGGTGCAGTACAGGATCCCGTGCACGAACAGGAGCCCGGCCGTGAAGGCGTCCTTGAACACCGCGGCCTGCAGGATCGCGCCGAGCACGACCACGATCCCGACGAATCCCGTCACCGCACCGGTTCCTTTGGCCTCCCCCTTCCCGAGGAAGAA
>Ga0318497_10000338_pt1 | contig 14772 bp, 10 predicted proteins | sample GRESIP109b1f23_FD_203754 | JGI IMG/M metagenome (GOLD analysis project Ga0318497, IMG submission 203754) | Tropical soil microbial communities from Luquillo Experimental Forest, Puerto Rico - GRE.SIPMG.109b1f23 | ecosystem: Environmental > Terrestrial > Soil > Tropical forest > Bulk soil... | reverse complement strand
GGCGGATTGGACACCTGGTGTGGAACGGGCAGCCGGACGGCGGCCGAATCGGGCTCGGCACGTCGCCCTGCAACACGGTGCGCCGACGCTTGACGGCCGGGTCGGGGATCGGCACCGCCGCCATCAGTGCCTCGGTGTAGGGATGCAGCGGTGCGGTATAAAGATCGCGCGCAGTGGCGATCTCGACGATCTTGCCGAAATACATCACCGCGACGCGGGTGCTGATGTGCTCGACGACCGAGAGGTCGTGGGCGATGAAGATGTAGGTCAGGCGGAACTGCTGTTGCAGCTCCTCCAACAGATTGATGACCTGCGCCTGGATGGACACGTCGAGCGCCGATACCGGCTCATCGCAAACGATCAGCTCAGGCGATACCGCGAGCGCGCGCGCAATTCCGATCCGCTGTCGCTGCCCGCCGGAGAACTCATGCGGGTATCGCCGCATGTGATCGGCACGCAGCCCCACGGTTTCGAGCAGCTCGACGATCCGGTCCTCAAACTCCCGCCGGCTCTTCGCCAAACCATGAATGATGAGAGACTCGCCGATGATGGCGCCGACTGTCATGCGTGGATTGAGCGACGCGTAAGGGTCCTGAAAAACGATCTGCATCTCTCGGCGCAAGACGCGCAGATCCGCCTTTTTTAGCGCCGTGACGTTTACGCCCTTGAACCACACCTCACCCGAGGTCGGTTCGATGAGTCGCAGGATGCAGCGCCCTGTGGTCGACTTACCGCAGCCGGATTCCCCCACCACCCCCAGGGTTTCGCCGGCGTCGAGATCAAAGCTCACGTCATTGACCGCGTGGACCCGCTCCACCGCGCGGGAAAAGACGGCGCCGCCGATGACGAAATGCTTCACCAGATTTTTCACGCGCAGCATCGGTTCGGTCATGGCGCGTTCGGTCCGTACAAGACGCATGCAACCTTGTGGCCGGCCTCGATCTCGCGCAGCGGCGGCACCGCCTCGCGGCAGGCTGCTCGGGCGAATGGGCAGCGCGGCGCAAACCGGCAGCCCGGCACGGGATCGACTAGGCTCGGCACAACGCCAGCGATCGATTCGAGGCGGGATCTGCGGGTTGCCGCCCGGTCGATCCGCGGGATCGATCGAATCAGCCCCTGCGTATAGGGGTGTCGCGGTTGCGCGAAGAGCTCACCGACTGGCGCTTCCTCGACCACCTTGCCGGCATACATCACCGCGACCCGCTGCGCCGTCTCGGCGACCACCCCCATGGCGTGGGTGATCAGAAGCACCGCCATGCCGAGCCGCGACTTCATCTCCGTCAGCAAGTCGAGAATTTGCGCCTGGATCGTCACGTCAAGGGCGGTGGTCGGCTCGTCGGCGATCAGCAATGCCGGATTGCACGACAGCGCCATGGCGATCATGACGCGCTGGCGCATGCCGCCGGAGAACTGATGTGGATAGTCCCTGACCCGACGCTCCGGATTGGGAATGTGAACGAGCCGCAGCATCTCGACGGTGCGATCGAGCGCCGCGCGTTTCCCCAGCCCGTCGTGCAGGCGGATGACCTCGGCGATTTGATCGCCGACGGTGTAAACCGGATTGAGCGACGTCATCGGCTCCTGGAAGACGATGGCGATCTCCTTGCTGCGGATCCTCTGCATGTCCGGCGGCCTGAGCGGCACGATGTCCCGCCCGCGCCAGAGAATTCGGCCATCGACGATGCGCCCGGGCGGCGTGGGAACGAGCTTGAGCACGGACATTGCAGTGACGGACTTGCCGCAGCCGGATTCTCCCACCAGGCCCAGCGTCTCTCCACGCTCGACGGCAAGATCGACGCCGTCGACCGCGTGCACCGTTCCCTCGTCGGAAGAGAAGTGCGTCTTCAACCCGCGAATTTCGAGCAAGCGCTCGGCCATGACCGCTACACCTTGACGGCTACAACACCTTTCGAGGGTCGAGGGCGTCGCGCAATCCGTCGCCGATGAAGTTGATAGTCAGCACGGTGAGGAAGATCGCGGCGCCAGGAAGCAGTGCCCAGTGCGGCGCGATGTCGAGGTAGTCCTTGGCGTCGTAGAGAAGCCGTCCCCAAGTGGGAATGTCCGGCGGGAAGCCGAGGCCAAGGAACGACAGCGTCGACTCCGCGATGATCGCGGAGGCGACCTCGATCGTGCCGGCGACGATTACCGGGCCGAGCGCGTTGGGCAGGATGTGGCGCACCACCTGGCGCGTCGTCGATGCGCCGAGCGCGCGCGCCGCCTCCACGAATTCCTTCTCGCGCAGCGACAAGAATTGCGCGCGCACCAGCCGCGCCACCGGCATCCAGCGAAAGCCTCCGATCACCGCGACGATGAGGATGAACACGCCCGCTTCCAGCCCCGCCAGCGCTTTCAGCGTATCGCGGAACAAATAGATGATGAGCAGCAGCAGTGGCAGTTGCGGCAGCGACAGGAACAGATCGGTCAGCCACATCAGCGCTGCGTCGACGCTGCCGCGTGAAATGCCGGCAAGCGCGCCGATGATCGTGCCGACAATGACCGCGACCAGCATGGCGGCGAGCCCTACGGCGAGCGATATGCGCCCGCCGTAGAGCAGGCGGGCGAAGAGATCCTGGCCGAGGTCATCGGTGCCGAACGGATGCTGCCATGACGGACCGGCGAGGCGCGTCGCGAAATCGATGTCGTTGATCGGCACCTGCCACCAGAGCGGCCCGAGGACGACTGTCAAAATGATCAAGCCCAAGAGCGCGGCGCTTGCCACCGCCAAACGATGACGGCGAAACCGTCGCCAAGCTTCAAGGCCCAGCGAGACGCGCCTACCCTCGGCCGGCGCGCGCGCCGTGACGTCAGCGGTAGGCAATTCGTGGGTCGAGCCAGCCATAAATGAGGTCCGCGAGCAGATTGAATACAATGACCAGGCAGGCGAACACGAAGGTCACCGCCATGATCACCGGCGTGTCGTTGGCGAGGATCGAGCTGATGAGCAACGAGCCGATGCCGGGAACGCGGAAGATCTGCTCGGTGACGATGGCGCCACCGAACACCGCCGGCATTTGCAAGGCGACGAGCGTCACGACCGGCATCAACGCGTTGCGCACGACGTGTTTCAAGATCACGGCGCGCTCGGGCAACCCCTTGGCACGGGCGGTGGTGACATAGTCGAGGCGGATGACGTCGAGCACGGCGGAGCGCACGTAGCGCGTCCATGAGGCTCCCTGAAACAGGCCGAGTACGGCCACCGGCATCGCCGCCTGTCGGATGTGCTCCCAGTACCACTGCCAGCCGGCGGCGCTGATGTCCGTGCGATATACGAACGGCAGCCAATCGAGGTAGATGCTGAAGACCAGAATGAACAGGAGGCCCATGAAGAAGGTGGGCAGGGAGAAGCCGATAAACGTCAGCGTGCTGGCGATCTGATCGAAGATCGAATAGGGCCGCACCGCCGCGTAGACGCCGACCGGCAGGGCGATCAACAGGGCGAGGATCTGCGAGGAGCCGATGACGAAGATCGTCGTCGGCAGCCGTTGCAGGATCAGGGTATCGACGTCGACCCGACTGACGAAGGAGAAGCCCCACTCGCCGTGCAGCATGGCGGCTAACCAGCGTATATAGCGAATGGGGATGGGATCATCGAGCCCGAATTTCACGCGCAACGCGGCACGCACCTCGGGCGGAACGTCGGGACTGGTGGCAAGCTCGCTGAACGGATCGCCGGGGGCGAGCGCGAGCACCGTGAACAACACGATGCTGATCCCGATGAGGCTGGGGATCGCGATCAGGAGGCGCCTGAGAAGATAGCGGCCCATTCCTCATCTACCGGGCGCGAGGAGCTCCGAAGGCAACCGGCGTTGCGGGGCACGGCGCGCTCACGTTTCGCGGAACCAATCGCTCAAGTGCGCCATATCGTTGTCCCAGCTGGTGATCTGCGCGTGCAACGTTTTGGCGAGCGCCTGCACCTTCGGCCGATTGACCACCGGGATCACCGGATTGTCGGATACCAGATCGTTCATGCGAATGAACAAGGCGGCCCGCTTGACCGGGTCGAGCTCGATCTCGGCGGCGCGAAACGCCTGGTCGTAGTCGTCGCTGCGCCAGCGCGTGACGTTGCGGCCTTGCCACTTGTTCTCCTTGTTTGCGATCTCCCAGGACACGAACTGATTCATGAACGGCTCGGGATCCGGCCACGGCATCGTGGTGTTATACATCTGCAGGTCGCAATAGAACTTCGTATAGGTGTCAGTATTGGCCACATCGGACGAGAAGAACACCGAGGCGGTGACCGACTTGAGCTCGACCGCGATGCCGGCCTTCTGGCATGCCTGCTTGACGATCGCCTGGGTCTTCTGGCGCGGCGCGTTGATCGAGGTTTGATAGACGAGGCTCAGCTTCTTTCCGTCTTTCGCACGGATGCCGTCGGCCCCGCGCTTCCAGCCGCCCGCCTCCAGCACCTGGTTGGCCTTCTCGATGTTGAATTCCCACTTGGTGTTTTTCGAGCGATAGCGCGAAGGGTTGTTCAGGAAATTTCCGGTCGCGACGCCGGTCCGCCCGTAGATGTGGTCCTGCACGGATTGGCGATCAACCAACAAAGCGAGCGCCTGACGCACCGCGGGATCGGATAAGAGCGGATGCTTGGTCTTTGCGCTTGCGCGCTCGCCATCGACCTCGGTCCATGGATCGGTGCTGTTGAGCTGGATGTGCTCGATGTCGCCGCCCGGGGTGATTTCGACGCGCCCGCGCCCGCCTTTCTCCAGACGCTGAAGGATCTCGTCCTCAACCTGCAGGTTCCACGCGTAGTCGTACTCGCCGGTCTGCAGCACGGCGCGCGCGGCCGAGACGGCGTCGCCGCCCCCCTTCATCTCGATCGTGTCGAAGTACGGCCGTTTGGGCAGGTGGTAATTAGGATTGAGCTCGCCTCGCACGAGGTCGCCCGGCGTAAAAGAGACAAACCGATAAGGACCGGTACCGACCGGCTTGAGGTTGGCCGGTGCATCGCGCGACTTGTCCCCTTTGTAAGCCTCGAACAGGTGCTTGGGGATGAGCATTCCGCGCAAGCCGACGAAAGCATTCGCCCAGAACGGCGTCGGCTTCGCAAAGTGGATGCGCACCGTGAGCGGGTCGACCTTCTCGACGGTCATGTCCTTGTAGCTGCCGATGCTCACGGCCGCCGTCGCAGGATCGGACGCGTATTCCCAGTTGAATACCACGTCCTCGGCGGTGAACGGCTGCCCATCGTGCCATTGCACGTTCGGTTTGAGCTTCCAGGTTGCGGTCTTGCCATCCCGGGACAGCCCGCCGTTCTCGATGTCCGGAATCTCTGCGGCCAAGACCGGCACCAAGTTTCCTTCGATGTCCCAGGCCGCGAGCGGCTCGTAGAAGACGCGCGACCCGTCTTGATCCTTCGTGCCCACGGCAAAGTGCGGATTGAGTAGGGTCGGGCCCTGCCACCACAGCACCTTGAGCGCGCCGCCGCCGCCGCGCTTGGTCGGCTTGTATTCGAACTTGGTCTGCGCCAGTGCGACACCGGCATGCGCCAACATCGCGTTCGCGAGCGGGACCGTGAGCCCCAGCTGAATCATTTTTTGCACGAAACCGCGCCGGGACATTTTTCCGGCCTTCACCAGCGCGATAAGGCCCCGCAAATACCGTTCACTCATGATGCCGATGCTCCCAGATGTCGTGGCGGCCGACACCCGCGATACCGAATATCGCTCGGCCGGGCCCTCGACCCACACTCGCGCCTTTTGATTTGATCGAATTGCATTCGGTCCCCCGCTGTCAGCTAGGACCGGATTGCAGAATATCGAATTAGGGAGCCTCCGTCAGGAGGTATCAAAGCGAACGGGGCTGTCCTGAGATTGGCCCGGGCACCGTGCATCGAGCCATTGCGGAGGGCGATCTCGTGTGCAGGAAATGCAGGATCGCGCCGGAGGTGTCAGGCGAACAGGCACGCAGCCGATTGTCCGGGAGCGATCGGCCGGAGTGTCGGGTCGGTTTCGGCGCATACGGCGGTGGCGCGCGGGCATCGCGTCCGGAACCGGCAGCCGCTTGGCGGCTGGGCCGGATCGGGAGGCTCGCCCTCGAGTGCGAACGTATCGGTAACGCGACGGCCGCCGATGTCGGGGATCGCCGAGAGCAGCGACTGCGTATACGGATGCTTCGCCGCGCCAAACAATGCTTCGGTCGACGCGATTTCCACGATCCGACCGAGATACATCACGGCCACCCGGTCACACATCATGCGCACGACGGACAGATCGTGCGACATGAACAGGTAGGTGAGCGAGAAAGCGTGCTGCAACCTGCGGAGCAGTTTCAGCACTGCCGCCTGTACCGACACGTCGAGACCCGAGGTCGCCTCATCGAGCACGACGAGACGCGGGTGCAGCGTCAGGATACGGGCGAGCCCGACCCGCCGCTGCTGTCCGCCCGAAAGCTCATGCGGATAGAGATCGAGGTGGGTCAGCGGCAAGCCGACCTGTTGCAGGATCTCGCGGATGCGCGCGTTGCGGTCGCGTGGCTCGAGCGCCGTGTGCACGATGAGCGGCTCGGTCAGGGAGCGACGAACCGTCCAGCGCGGGTCGAGCGAATTGCCCGGGTCCTGGTAACAATATTGCAGCTTCGGCGCCGCTGCACCGCGCTCGCTGGCCGACTGGCCGGTGATGTCCTTGCCCTCGAACACGATCCGGCCGCCCCCCGGCCGGTGGATGCCCACGAGCGTCTTGCCAAGCGTGGACTTGCCGCAGCCCGATTCGCCGACGATGCCAAGCGTCTCGCCCGGCCGTACCTCAAACGACACGTCATCGAGCGCGCGCACGGCACCGGTCGTCCATCCGAACATGTTGCGGACCGGGAAGTCACGCGACAGTTGGTCGACGCGAAGGATTGGCGCTTCGCTCATAGGCGGCTCGCCTCGGTGATAGGATGATAGCAGCGCACCTGATGCCCGCCACCGAGCGGTGTGACAGCGGGCCGGTCCGAGAGGCATTCCTCGGTCGCTCGAAAGCAGCGGGGGTGGAAACGGCATCCGGCGGGTGGATGGACGAGTGCCGGAATCTCGCCGCCAATTTCCCGCAACTCGCGGCCTGGATGCGGCAAGCTTTCGAGCAAGCGCACTGTATAGGGATGGTGCGGCCGCTGGAAGAAGTCGTCGACCGGCGCGGTCTCCACCTCCTGGCCCGCGTACAGCACGGTGATCCGGTCGCAAATCTCGTAGGCGGTCCCCAAGTCATGCGTGGTGAACAGGACCGAGACGCCGCGTTCCTTGGCAAGTCGTTTCAACAGCTTGAGGATTTGCGCCTGGATCGTCGCGTCGAGTGCGGTCGTCGGCTCGTCGGCGATGACGAGCTCCGGCTGCGGCAGCAACGCCAGCGCAATCATCAGCCGCTGACGCTGACCGCCCGAGAACTCGTGCGGCAGCTTGCCGAACGCCTCTTCCGGCTTGGAGATCTGCACGGTGCGCAGCATCTGCAACACGGCCGCGGCATCGGCGCTGCGGCGCGCGCGGGGATAGCGACTGAAGAAGCCGGCAATGCCGCGCCCTTCTCGTGCGGCGCGTCGCGGCGACTTCCACTTCATTACTTCCATGGTCTGGGTCCGAATCGGGAACAGCGGATTGAAGGACCCGAAGGGATCTTGCGGGATGAAGGTGATACTTCGTCCGCGAATCTCGCTCTCGGCTTGCCAGCGCGGCATCGTGAGCAGGTCCTCGCCAGCAAAGCGGATCGATCCAGCCTCGCGTCGGGCATTGTTGGCCAAAATGCCGAGAATCGCATTGGCAAGCGTGGTCTTGCCGCAGCCGGATTCGCCGACCAGCCCCATGATTTCGCCCGGGCGGATCGTCAAGTTGACGCCATCGAGCACTTTGGCGACGCCGTGCTCCGTCGCGAACGAGACGCGGAGGTTCTCGACCTCGAGGAGATTATCGCCCGGTGCTTGCACGGCGAATCCGTGGATCGAGGACATCGCGCAACCCATCGCCCAGGAGGTTGAAGCCCATCACTACGAGAAAGATGGCAAGTCCCGGTGCCAGCGCATACCACCAGGCCTCGGGGAGGAATTCGCGCGATTCGGAGATCATGCGCCCCCATTCCGGCGCCGGCGGTGGCGCGCCGAGACCGAGGAAGCCGAGCGCGCTGGCGGTGAGGATGGTGAAGCCCATGCCGATCGACGTACGCACGATGATCGGTGACGTCACGTTCGGCAGCACGTGCAGCAGAATAATCCGCCACGCCGGCACGCCGAGCGCGATCGCGGCCTCGATGAAGGTCTCGTTCCTGAGCGAGTGTACCTCGGCGTGGATGAGGCGGGTGAACCACGGCCAATAGGTGACGGACAGCGCGAGGATGACGTTCTCAATGGAAGGGCCGAGCGTCTGCGATATGGCGATGGCGAGGACGATCTGGGGAACCGCGAGGAATATGTCGGAGATGCGCATCAGCGCCTCGCCAAGCCAGCTCTGCCGCCATCCGGAGACGAGGCCGATCGGAACACCGATCAGAAGCGCGGCCCCGACCGCCGTGATGGCGATCGTGAGTGTGATGCGAGCACCGAAGAGGATGCGGCTGTAGATATCGGCGCCCATCCGGTCGGTGCCGAAGAAATAGGCTTCCGATGGCGGCAGCAGCCGCTGGCGCGGGTTCATGTCCCACACCGCTTCAGGATGCGTGGCAATGAGCGGTGCCAGGACCGCGACAGCAACGAGCAGGAGGACGATCGCGAGGCCGGCTGCCGCGGCGGGATCGCGCAGCAATTTGCGCAGGATATCGAGCGCGGCTTTCATGTGGCCGCCTCGCGCGGATCAAGTACGGCGTGGCCGATGTCCACGATCAGGTTCACGATCCCGAACACGACGCCGGCATAGATGGTGAAGCCCATGACGGCCGCATAGTCGGAATGCAGGATCGCCTCGAACGCGTAGCCGCCGATGCCGGGCCATTGGAACACGGTCTCGATGACGACCGTGCCGGCGAGCAGGATCCCGAACAACAGGCCGATCTGGGTTACCGTGGAAATGAGCGAGTTTCGGAGGACGTATTTCCACACGATCAGCCCCACCGGAATGCCCATCGCGCGCTGATACATGACGAAGCTGCGCTGCAAGGTCTCAAGCATTCCAGCGCGGGTAAAGCGGACGACCGTCGCTAGCGCCGGTAAGGCGAGCGTGAGGGCGGGAAGCGTCAGGTGGGCCAGCACGTTGCCCAGCCGCCCGACATTGCCTTCCAGAAGGGCATCGACAACGTAGAAACCGCTGAGCGAGGGCGGAGGAAAGCCGGTGATGCGGGCTTGCAATGGAAACCAGCGCAGATCCATGGCAAAGAAGAGCTGCAGCAGCAGCGCGAGCCAGAAGCTGGCGACTGCCAAGCCCGCGACCGTGAAGACGCGGAGAAAATGATCGACGAATCGGTTGCGATAGAGCGCGGCGAGGACGCCGAGCGGGATGCCGAGCGCAACCGCCACGATCATCGCAGCGATCGTTAGCTCGATGGTTGCCGGAAGTCGCGCGGATAGGTCATCCCACACCGGTCGCGTCGTGAACAGGCTGGTCCCAAGATCGCCGGATAGGAGCTGCCGATAATAGTCGAGAAGCTGAACAATCAGCGGCCGGTCCAACCCCAGCTTTTGTCGCAAGAGGTCGATCTGCGCGAGCGAGGCGGTCTCGCCCGCGAGCAGAGCGGCGGGATCGGAGGGAATGACACGGGATATAAAGAAGACGATGGCGACGAGGCCAGCAAGCGTTGGAACAAGCCACGCTAGGCGTTTGAGAATGAGCGCGACAATTCGCATCTACCTCTCCCAGGAGGGCAGAGCGATCTCATGCAAATGCGCCAATTCAAGTGATTGGGTCTGCGTAGATTCAGCCTCCCCTACGTTCCAATCTTGTCTCAGCTCTCGCTCTCGTAATAAGCGGTCCGCATCTCTTGCGCCGATCCGATCGGGCAGAAGACGATTCCCTTAATCTTGTTCGAGTAGGGGCCGTACCACTTGGTATTGTAAATCCAAAGGCCTGCTGCATCGTCTACCACGGTCCGCGTTACCTCTTCGTAGAGCTTCGCCCGCTCGGCCTGATTGGTCGAACGCAGCGCTTTGTCAAGCAACTCGTCCACCTTGGGATTCTTGTAGTGTGCTGCATTCTTGAACGTGCCTGCCGTCGACGATGAGAACATCTCGCCGATCCAGTTGTGCGGATCCGCGTAGTAGGTCGAGATCCAGTAGACCGAAACGTCCGGCGTCGTGCTCGGGTCCTTGAATTTCTCGACGATCGTCGGCCACGGATAGCCGACAACCTTGGACGGCACGCCGGCCTTGGTGAGCCCATTCTGCAGCAGCTGCGCGGCTTGTTCGGTTTGCTGGAAACCGGTCAGGAAGGCGAGTTCGATCGGCTTGTCGATCTTGACTTTGGCTTGCGCCAACTCCGCCTTAGCCTTGTCGATATCCAGACTGTAGCCTTTTACATCCTTCGGCACGCCCCAGATCGTGTTGGGCAGCGGCGTCGGATTCCGCTCGACCAGCCCACCCAGGATGTCCTTATTGAAGCCGTCGTAATCGAACGCGTAGTTGATGGCGCGGCGCACGTGCACGTCATTGAGGGGCGCGCGCGTTACATTGAACTGGGCCATCATGACGCGCATTGATTCTGCTTCCAGAACCTGCGCATTGCCACTCGCCTTGATCCGGTTGAGCTGGTCGGTCTGCAGATAGCCCCCAATGCCCTGGAAGTCGTTGCGCAAGAGGCCGAGCACCCGCGTGTTGGTATCTTTCACGGCGCGGAACTCGATCTCATCGATCCATTTCGGACCCCAACCCTTGAAGTGGTCGGGAAAGCGTTCGGCGACGAAGCCGATCGCCGGATCGAACTGCGTGAGCTTATAGGCTCCTGAACCCGCCGAATTTTTCGACAACCAGGCCTGGCCCCAGTCGCCGCCGCTCTCGCTTTTCTTCACGAGCGTCGCGTTGACAATATGGATTTCAGGGATGACCGAAAGGAAGATAGCCGACGGCTTCTTCAACTTGAACTCGACCGTATGATCGTCCACCGCCTTGGCGGCACCCGGCTCGACCATCGTCTTGAATAGGGAGGCTGCGCCCTTGCCGACCGCTAGGATGCGGTCGAGCGAGTACACCACGTCTTGGGCCTTCACCTCGGTGCCGTCGTGGAACTTGACGCCCCGGCGCATCTTGAAGGTGTAGGTGAGACCATCCGGTGAGATTGTGTAATTCTCGGCCACCCACGGCTCGAGCACGGCGGGGTTCCTCTGCCACCGCATCAAGCCGTCATAAATGTTGAGGCGCACCGCGACGCGACCAACGTCGAAGGCCGCGTGCGGATCGACTGTATCGTAGTCGCTTTCGTTGGCAAAAACGAAGCGCGTCTTCGCTGCCGCCGCAAATGTCGTGGCATCGAGCCCGGCCGCTATGGCAAGTGCCGTCGTGCCGCCATAGGCCATCAGCTCGCGCCGTGAGACTTCCAGGAATTTACCGCGATTGCGGTTGGGCATGGTAGCCTCCGCTGGATCAATTGGGATCGGCCCCGTTTGGCCTGGCACATTCTCGCGCTTTTCGACACGCAGCGACAAGTCTCATTTACGCCGTGGCACGCCCGCTCTTCGGCCGCCACGGCTCATGCATACCACTCGAACCTCGTGAGTCGGGGAGATGACTTGTCGCCAGCACCATGCCATCGTCATGGATGTTACCGTCTGACCGCGGGGATGGCGTGTGCCGGGCAATGAGCACGAGCGGCGATGTCAGCATTGGCGTTGATATCGGTGGCACGTTCACCGACGTGGTCGTGCGCCGTCCCGGCGCGCGGACGCGGATCATGAAAATCCCGAGCACCCGCAAGGACCCCAGCGTCGCGGTGCTCGAGGCACTCAAACAGATGGAGGCGGAATGGGCTTTGCCACCGCAGGAGGTCGCCCGCTTCGTGCACGGTACGACGGTTGCGACCAACGCGGTGCTTGAGCGCAAGGGCGCCTGCATCGGATTGATCACAACGCAAGGATTCCGCGATGTGCTCGAGATCGGCCGCCAGATGCGTCACCAGATGTACGATCTGGCGCTCGACCCAGAGACGCCGACGTTCCTTGCGCCCGGCCGCTTGCGCCGCGAGATCCGCGAGCGCATCAGCGCGACAGGCGAAGTGCTTGAGGCACTCGACGAAGCGGCGGTCACTGCTATCGCCGATGAACTTGTCTCGGCGGGCGCGCAAGCAATTGCCGTCGTGTTTCTGTTCTCATTTCTCAATAATTCGCACGAGCGCCGCGCTCGCGAGATCATCGCGGCGCGTCATCCGCACGTATTCGTCTCTCTCTCGTCCGAGGTCGATCCGGCCTTCCGCGAATACGAGCGCACTGTCGTCACGGCGTTTGATGCCTATGTTAAACCCGTGGTCGACCGCTATCTCGCCAATCTGGATGCCGGTCTGCTCGCCGCGGCGGTCCGCGCACCCCTTCAGATCATGCAATCGCGCGGCGGAATTTGCTCTTCGGCCACGGCGCGGCTGCGGTCGGTTCGGCTTTTCCTCTCCGGTCCGGCTGCCGGCGTGATCGGGGCGAGGATGGTGGGCGGGGCCGCCGGCTTGCACGACCTGATCACCGTCGATATCGGTGGCACGTCGTGCGATATCGCGCTGATAGAAGATGGCGCGCCGGCGTTGCGCTCGGAGGGCCGCATCGGTGGCTATCCGGTGCGCGTGAGCATGCTCGACGTCAACTCGATCGGGGCAGGCGGCGGTTCGATTGCGTGGCTCGACGCCACTCGCGGCCTGCGGGTTGGGCCGCAGTCGGCCGGCTCCGAGCCCGGGCCCGCCTGCTACGGCCGCGGCGGAAACGAGCCGACCTTGACCGATGCCTCCGTCGTCCTCGGCTATCTGGATCCCGAACACTTCGCCGGCGGCCGCCTCAAGCTACGGCCCGAGCTCAGCCGAAAAGCAATCGAGCGCGTGATTGCGCGCCCCTTGAATTTCACGGTCGAGCAGGCCGCCCTCGGCATCCACCGCATCGTCAATGCGCAGGTGGCGGAAGGCATCCGCCTGGTATCGATCCGGCAGGGCCACGATCCGCGTAGATTCACGCTGCTGCCGCTTGGCGGCGGGGGCCCATTGCATGCCTGCGCGCTTGCCGAAGAGCTCGGCGTCAGGCGGATACTGGTGCCCCGCCATCCCGGCGTGCTGTCAGCCGCGGGCCTGTTGGCCGCGCCCGTCGAGCACGAGGTCTCCACGGCGCTGCCGCGGGTCGTGGATGAGCTCGATCTCGTTGAAGTTCGAAGGACGCTAGAGCATCTCGATGCGCGCTGTCGCGCGCTGATGGCGCAGGAAAAGGTTTCGGCGGGGGACATCGCCCGACGTTATTTTGCGGATGTTTGCTATGCCGGTCAGGGCTACCACCTGGAGGTCCCATTCGAGCCTGATTCAGCCGACCCGTTCGCAGCGCTCACTACCGCATTCTTCGCGGCGCACGACCGAACCTACGGCTTTGCCCCGAAGGCGTCCGTCCGTCTGGTCAATCTACGGGCGGTCCATAGCGTCGCCAGCGCAGAATATGTGCCGGATGACTGGACGCCGGCCGGCAGCTCGCCGCTCACCCGCCGTGCGCGGATTCTCCTGCCCGAGCGCCAGGCATCCGTCGACGCCGCAGTCTATGATCGTGCCGCGTTGAAGGCCGGTGACGCCTTCGATGGCCCGGCCATCATCGAACAGGACGACACGACCACATTGCTGATGCCCGGCTGGCGTGCCCACGTCGACGGCCTCGGCAACCTGGTGCTCGAACGGACGACGAATTGACAGGAGTTGGACGTGGTCAATTCAACTCTGGATAGCTATTTGGTCGTGGCTAAGCGCGGCGAGGGAGCCTGGAATCCATATCCGCCGGTCGCGGTGATGGATTGCGGGCTCGCGGGTCGAAGCGCGCGTCCGGCGTGACGACGGAGATCACGATGTTGCGTTCAGGTTCGGCGCTTGATCCAGTCACCGTGGAGGTGGCGCGGCACAAGCTCGACGGGATCGCCAACGAGATGGAGCTCACCCTCCTGAAGAGCTCCTTCTCGCCAATCGTGAAGGAAGGGCTCGACGCCTCCGCCAGTTTGTTCACGCTGCAGGGCGAGACCCTCGCGCAAGCCGTCGCGATCCCGATCCATCTTGCGACACTCATTCCTTGCATTGCGCGCATCCTCGCCGAATTCCCGATCGAGACGATGCGCGAGGGCGACCTCTATTGCTTGAACGATCCCTACATCGGAGGCACGCATCTGCCGGACATCGCGGTCATAATGCCGGTGTTTGCGCGCGGCCGACCGCTGGCGTTTGCCGCTGCCATGACCCACCACCAGGATATTGGCGGCATGGCACCGGGATCGGTGCCGACCGACGCCACCGAGATTTTTCAGGAAGGCATCCGCCTGCCAGCGCTCAAGCTGAGAGACGGCGATCGGTTCAACGATACGCTGTTGAAAATCCTGCGGCGCAACGTCCGCATTCCGGATACGTTCGAGGGCGACCTGATGGCGCAGGTCGCCGCCTGCAGCGTCGGCGCGCGCCGCCTTTCGGCGCTCGCGGAAACATACGGCAACAACCATCTGACCGCCATCTTTGCCGAGTTGCTCGATCGTTCCGAAGCGATGACGCGCGATGCGTTGCGCGCGATCCCGAAAGGCACGTACAGCGCCGTCGATTTCCTCGACAACGACGGCATCGAGCTCGATCGGCGCATTCGTATTGAGGTCGCCGTCACTGTTGACGACGGCGCCATGACGATCGATTTCGCGGGCTCGAGCCCCCAGGTGCGCGGCCCGTTCAACGTCGTGCCGTCTGGAAGC
>Ga0318497_10000337_pt1 | contig 14789 bp, 8 predicted proteins | sample GRESIP109b1f23_FD_203754 | JGI IMG/M metagenome (GOLD analysis project Ga0318497, IMG submission 203754) | Tropical soil microbial communities from Luquillo Experimental Forest, Puerto Rico - GRE.SIPMG.109b1f23 | ecosystem: Environmental > Terrestrial > Soil > Tropical forest > Bulk soil... | reverse complement strand
GGCACCCGAGTCACGGAGGGCTTGCTGGATGGCTTCCAGGGTCGCCACCGGGGCCCGCCAGCGATCACGCCAGATGACGAAGGTGCTGGGCCACAGCCAGGCCAGCCGCGGGCGCCCGCGACGACGCCAGGGCGTCAACCCGTGCCAGAGCCGACCCCACAAGCGGGCCAGCGGCTGCAGGAGGGTAAGCAGCGTGGTCAGCGCGAATCGCTCGAGCCGCCGGCCCGCGGGCGCCCCCGACACGAAGCGCATCCGCGCCACGCTCTGCACCGCCTGGAGCAGCGTCGTGCCGAGCCCGAGCGCCAGCAGAGGGCCAGCCAGCTGGAGCGGTTTCCAGAGCGTTCCCAACCCCGCCAGGACGGCCAGCCCGACGGTGAGGAGGTACCACTCCGGCATCAGGGGGAGGGTGGCGAGCGTGCCCGGACGTGGCTGGTAGAGGGACTGGAATGGGGCCGACGCCCCGTGGCCTTGATAGATGCGCCCCCGATACCGGCGGAGCGACTGGGTGGGACCCGAGCCGTACACGCGTCCCGCCCAGTTGAGGTGGCCGGCGGTGTTGTACTTCTCCGGCCACTTCCGCTCGAGCAAGGCTTCCGCCCGGCCGTATCCGACCTGCTGCTTCCAGTAGGCTCGCACCGAGTTTCGCCGGTGGTGCCATACGACGGCGCCCGGGTGAAACCCCAGCGTCCACCCGCGCCGCTGCATCCGCCAGCAGATGTCGACATCGTCACCAGCCGTGCGGAATTGCGGGTCGAAGCCGCCGACCGCTTCGAGGGCGCGCTTGCGAAACGCCATGTTGCAGCCGGGGAGGTGCTCGGCCTCGCGATCCGAGAGGAGGACGTGGACGGGTCCACCAGGGGCGTTGGCCACGCAGTCGGCGACCAGGCCGTCGCCGGGTGGCGGCAGATTGGGTCCGCCGATGGCCACGTGGGTCGACGTCAGGAATGCGGCTGCCAGGTAGCGGAGCCAGTGCGGGTCGGGATGCGCGTCATCGTCGAGGTAGGCCACGATCTCGCCCGCCGCCGCCCGCAGGCCCGCGTTGCGTGCCCGGCTGAGCCCGCGGTTCGGTCCGCTGATGAGCCGGAAGCCGTACTCCGCTGCGATGGCCGGCGTGGCGTCGGTCGAACCGTCGTCGACCACAATGACCTCGAAACTCGGGTACTCCAGGCGCCGCAAACCCTCGAAGCAGTCGCGGATGGTCCGGGCGCCGTTGAAGCTGCACACGACGACCGAGATGCGAGGCCAGGGTAGGTCGCGCGGGAACGGTGCCTCGCCGATCGCCCGCCGCACGGCGGTCAGGGCCGGCTTGGGGTGCCGGTCGCGCCGCGTCAATCCGAAGTCCCAGTCGTCGATCTCGTGACCCCCACGGTGCCACTCGTCCGTCCACGAGAAGACGAAGAGGCCGGCGCCGCCCATCCCGAACGTGGTGCGCACCTGCCAGTCCAGCACCCGGGCCTGGTCGTCCGGGCCGTTCCTCCGACTATCGAAGCCGAGCTCCGCCATGACCAGGGGCCGGTCTCCAGCCAGGTTGTGGAGTCGGGCCAGATAGGCCTCGAGGCGCTCCCTCGACTCGAGGTAGACGTTAAAGCAGATCAGGTCGAGAAACAGGAGATCGAGGTACTCGGTGGACGGGAAGTTGACGTAGGTGACCAGCGCCTCGGAGTCGACCGCCTTGACAACGTAGTACAGGCGCTCGAGATACCGCTCGATGCGGCGGAGACCGTGCCATCGGACGATCGAGCTGGGAATCTCGTTCCCGATGGCGTACCAGAGAATGGCCGGATGCCCGGCGCACGCCTCCACCCCGGCACGCAGCCGCTCCTCGATGGATCGGGCTCGCGCGGGGTCGTCGAGGAACGTGATGTGCTGCTCCCAGGGCAAGCCCACCATGACCCACAGACGGTAGCGATGCGCGAGGTCCAAGAGCCAGCCGGGTGGCGCCGTGTACGTGCGGATCGCGTTGAATCCGTTGGCGGCAATGACCTTCAGGTCGCACGCCACCCGCTCGGGATGACCGTACTCGTACCCACCCGGACCGGGGCCGAACGTGCCATACGTGACGCCGCGGACCAGCAGCTTCTCGTTCCCGACGTAGATGAACTTTCCGCGAACTTCCGGTCGAGCCTCGGGCCGGAACCTCCAGAAGACCCCCGGCGGCCCGAAGATCCGCGCTTGGCCCCGGGCTTCGAAGCCGTTCCGGTGCGGGGTGAGGAGCACCCCGCGGTCGTCGCGTTGAGTGGCGGCCATTCCGTTCGTGGAGGCGCCGCCGCGACTCACGGTCGGTCTCCGGAGGCTATGCTCCTCCCCCGAGTGTTTCCCGGGAGTCCCGTCAAACATGATTGTGTCGGGAAAAGACCCGTCCTCGTCGCGAAGCGAGTGAACGGCGAGCCAACCGACGAGCACGGGCTCCGCAACGCCTGTGCCACGTCCTAGGGGCTGGAGTTGGCTAACGCCGCCGCGCCTCGGAAGGTCCCCTCGCGCCGCGTCATATTGAGCGCAGCGCTGAGCGAGTACACCATGCCGGGTCGGCCGGGCCCGTTGCAGCAGGTCCCGGTTGTTCTATGTCACGAGCGACATTTTGCAGATTGGTGCCGCCCCTGAGGATGCCCGCCGTGCAGGCGGGGCCTGGAAGCGGGGCCGCGCTCACGCTGTCTCCCGGTCTGGGCCCTCGGCTCGTCGGGGCTCGGCCTACGGAAAGCGTCAGGATGCCGGCGTCAAGCTGACGGCGCCCCGTCAAGTTGACACAGGCGCGCCCTCCCGGGGTTACCACCTTTCGGCGGGCTTGGGGGCCACATCATCAGGCGCTGTCGCTGGGGCGGCGTGGGCGGCTGGACGCCCAGGCCGAGGAACGACATAGCGGCCTCGACGAGGATGGCGTGGGCGACGAACAACGTGCCGTAGACGATGACGGTCGGGCAGCGCGTTGGGCAGGACGTGGCGTCTCACGGTCCGAGACGTCGGGGCGCCGAGGGCGTGGGCTGCGCTGACGAACTCCTCGGCCGGGGGCTCCACACCGGACGATCCGGAGGGGAAGGACGGGATGCCAGATCTCCACGGCGATGGGGGTGTTGACAATCCCCGACCCCAGCACCGGACACCACCGCGATCGCGAGGCGGGGATCGGGGAAGGCGAGCGGGACCTCGACCATCGGCATCACGATCGCGTCGACCCAGCCGCCCAGCAGGCCGGCCAGGCCACCGAGACGGAGGCGGGCGCCGAGGGCGATGGCCACGAAGACGCAGGCCGCAACCGGTCAGACCGGCGAGCTGGCGTGGTCTACAATGGGATCGACCGGCTTTCAGGCACCGCGCGAACAGGAGGACTTTGCGTGTCCACTCCCTCGGTCATCGGTCGGTCGGTGCGGCGTGTCGACGGCGGCGAGAAGGTCGCTGGCCTCACACGCTTCGCCGCAGACGTCCACCTCGCCGGGCTCGTTCACGCCCGTCTCGTGCTGAGCCCACACGCCCACGCTCGGGTCGTGCGGGTGGACGGCGCGGCGGCGGCCGCGGCGCCGGGTGTCCTCGGCGTCTTCACGGCCGAGGATCTCGGTCTGGCCAAGGCCGATCCGACCGCCCGCACGCGATGGCCACTGGCCGGCGAGCGGGTCCTGTTCGTGGGCCACCCGGTCGTGGCCGTCGTCGCCGAGGGCGAGGCGCAGGCCGAGGACGCCGCGGCTCTGGTCGACGTCGAGTACGAGCCGCTGCCCCCGGCGATCGACGCGGAGGACGCGTTAAGGCCGGACGCGCCGCGCGTGCGTCAGCAGGCCGGGACGGCCAGCGAGGAGGAGCTGGCCATGCACGGGGCGGCCACGGGCGGAGCACGCCTGGCGGAGGCGGTCGGGCCCAACGTCGTCAGCACCCAGCAGTTTCAGCGAGGCGACGTGGCTCACGGGTTCGCCGAGGCCGACGTGGTCGTGGAGCGCCGGTACTCCACGCCCATGGTCCACCAGGGGTACCTTGAGCCGCGGGCGGCGGTCGCCGCCGTCGATCCCCTGGGCGGGCTCACGGTGTGGAGCGCGACCCAAGCGCTCTTCTTCACACGCTCCGAGGTGGCGGAGGTGCTGGGGCTTTCCGAGCACCAGGTGCGGATCGTGGCCACGCCCCTCGGCGGGGGCTTCGGCGGGAAGTTCGTCCTCCTCGAGCCGCTCGCTGCCGCGCTCGCCTGGCGCCTCGGCCGGCCGGTGTCGATCGTGATGACTCGAACCGAGGAGTTCCTCGCCACCACCCCGGCGCCCCCGGCGGTCATCGACCTGAAGCTTGGCGCGCGACGCGACGGGACCCTCACCGCGCTGGAGGCCCGCGCGGTGTTCGACGCCGGGGCCTTCGCGGGGGCGCCCCTGGGCATCGCCCTCCTGCTCATGGGGAGCTACTACCAGGTGCCCCACCTGCTCCTCAAGGGATACGAGGTGCTGACCCACAAGCCGGGCAACGGCGCCTACCGCGCCCCGGGGGCGGTCCAAGGGACGTTCGCTATCGAGTCGGCGATGGACGAGCTAGCGAGGCGCATCGGCATGGACCCCATTGACCTGCGCCTCCGGAACGCGTCTCGCCCTGGGGATCCCATGGTGAACGGGCAGGCGTGGCCGAAGATGGGTCTCCGCGAGTGTCTCGAGCGCCTCAAGACCGAGCGTGCCCGCCGCCCGTCGCGGCCGACGGCGACCGACGGGGTCCGGCGCGGGACGGGCGTGGCGGTGGGAGGCTGGATGGGCGGGATCGAGCCGGCCAACGCCGTCTGTCGCATGGACGGTGACGGTACGGTCAGCGTCGTCCTCGGCACCGTCGACATGAGCGGGACCAATACGGCCTGCGCCCAGATCGCCGCCGAGGCCTTCGGCCTGCCGGTGGAGGACGTGCGGGTCGTGAACGGTGACTCCGAGACCGCGCCTTACGCCGGCGCCTCCGGGGGGAGCAAGATCACCTACACGGTGGGGATCGCGGTGGAGCGCGCGGCTCGGGAGGCGCGGCACCAGCTCCTGGCCATCGCCGCCGACCGCCTGGAAGCGGCCGTGGACGACCTGGAGATCGTCGACCGCGCGGTGCGCGTCCGCGGCGTTCCAGCCCGGGCGGTGAGCCTGGCCGAGCTGGCGCGCGCGAGCATGCAGTTCGGCGCCAAGTACGAGCCGGTCTTCGGCCGGGGCGCTAGCGCGACGGTCGTCCGCTCACCGGCCTTCGCGGCCCATCTCTCGGAGGTGGAGGTCCACGCGGCGACGGGCGAGGTCCGGGTTGTCGGCCACGTCGCGGTTCAGGACGTGGGACGGGCCATCAACCCGGCTGCCGTCGAGGGGCAGATCCACGGCGCCGTGGTCCAGGGGATCGGCTGGGCGCTGTTCGAGCGGATGCCCTACGACGCCGACGGCCAGCTCCTCACCGCGACTTTCATGGACTATGCGCTCCCGCCGAGCGACCGGGTTCCGACCGTCGAGACGGTGTTGGTCGAGCTGCCGAGCGAGCACGGGCCCTACGGCGCGAAGGGGGTCGGCGAGCCGCCCGTGGTGGCCGTGCCCGCCGCCGTCGCCAACGCCCTGGCCGACGCCAGCGGACACCGCTTCACGAGCCTGCCGGTGACCAGCGAAGATGTGGTGCGGGCGCTCGGGGGGCTCGACCGCTCAGGGTCCTGATCGCTCCCGGAGCCGCGGGAGCCACTCGGCGGCGACTCGCTCCATCACGGCCAGCTGGTCGGCACGCGGGGCGTCGATAACGAAGTGGTCGATGCCCGCCTCCCGGTAGGTCTCCACGAGGTCGACGCACGCCTGGGGCGAGGCCCAGGGATCCGCGGGGAGCCGCCGCTCCCCGCTGGCCGGGCTCCTCGCCCAGTTGCCCGCGCGCTCGTCCGCCCAAGCCTCCGACGGGGTCTGCGTCGCCCAGCCGTAGAGCGAGCGACGGAGACTCCCGGGGTCGCGGCCGACCGCTCGGCAGTGCTCGTCGAGGAGCTGGTTCCGCTCGCGGATCTCGGTGGGGGTGCCCTACGAGTTCCACAGATCGCCCCATTCGGCGATGATGCGCAGCATCCGAGGGCCGTGGCCGGCGAGCATGAGGGGGGGCCGGGGCGACTGGATCGGACGCGGCAGGGAGACGGTGTCCCGGAGCTGATAGTAACGCCCCGCATAGGTCGTTCGCTCCTGGCGAAGCAGACGATCCAGCACCTCCACCGCTTCCCGGAAGCGGGACACGCGCTCGCCCGGCGCGGGGAAGTCCAGGCCGAACGCCTCGTGCTCGGGGACGAACCAGCCGGCGCCCAGTCCCACGTCGAGCCGCCCCCCCGACATGTGGTCCAGGGTGATCGCCTGGCGCGCCAGGATGGCCGGGTGACGGAACGTGTTGCTGCTGACGAGGACCCCAATCCGCACGCGGCGCGCGTGGATCGCCATGCCCGCGAGGACGGTCCACGCCTCGAAATAGGGGCCGTCGGGGCGGCTCGGCTGGTGGAGGTGGTCGAAGTCCCCACAGGCTGTCGACCCCGAGCTCCTCGACGAGCCGCCATCGCTCGACGAGGGTCGCCCAGGGCAGGTTCTGGTCGACACCGATGCCGACGTGAGCTGGCGTCTGGGCCACGTGGGTCCTCCTGTTTCCCGGGTGGGTGAGGAAAGCGTGGCGTCGATTCTACGGTGAGGGCGCGATCACGCCAACGACGGCGGGCCCCGGGACTGGAAGGCCACCCTGACGCCGGGCCGGCCGGGCGGAACGCCCAGCCGGATAGATCGCGGCGCCCGAGGAGCGTGGATTCCTTGGGCGCGAAGCGGCGCGTGCGGACGAGCTCCAGCCGGACCGCCTCGCTGTCGGTGAAGCCCGCGCAGAGCGTTCGGCCGATGGCCGGGAAGACGCGCTCCTCCGGATAGACGGGCACGCCCAGCCCCTCGACGCTCCAGATGACCAGTGGCAGGAGGAAGCCCCGGGATGCGGTCGACCAGGTGCGCCGCACCGAGCGGGGCATCCGCAGCGCGAGGGCGGCGTCCACGTGAAGCGTCGCCTCGGGGGGGTCTCGAGTAGAGGCTCCACGACAGAGACGCGTCCCAGGCGCCGGCGCAGGCGGCGACCGGCATCACCCCGGCGAGCCCGATCGCGACCGCTCGGAGTGGCGGAGCGGATCCAGGTGACGGACGCGAGGCGCTCTCCGCCAGGGCGGGGTATCCGCGGCGCCGCGCAACGCCGCGAGGCGACACCCCGGTCCGTCTCGGGGCGGGCGAACAGGGCGACGACGAGGAGGATAAGGGCCAGATTCCAGGGCCAGACGACCGGGTTCCGGGGGAGTCCGAGAGGCCCGATCGCCAGCAGGACGAAGCGATGCGTCCCCACGCCCGCGATCACGGCGACAGGCCGCGGGCGAGAGCGAGGAGGGCCAGGCCGATAGCCGCGTTCGCGGCCGCCGACCGTCCAACCCAAGAGGTCGGTGATTGTCGTCCGCGGCATCGCGGGCACTCAGGTTCGCATCGGCGCCCGCAGCCACGGGAAAGGTCTCGTCCACGAAGTTGGTGTTGAGCTTCTGGGGACCGCTCCAGCGTAGACCGCCGCCACGATCAGGCGACAGGCACTCAAGGCGGGGTCGCGGGCCAGGGGGCTCTCGGCGGCACCGACCAAGCAGACCGAGACGAGAAGGTACTCGGAGAGCCACGGCTGGGGCGGTGCATGTCCCCAACCGCGCCGAGGAACGTGAGGCCGACGGCGAGCCCGATCGCGAGCGTCGAGGCCCGCCACGCGACCACAGCGAACGCGGCGAGGAGACTCCACCAGAGAACGGACCCGGACCCGAGCGGAAGATCCAGTCCAAGGACGAGCGGGACGGCCGGGAGCACGCGCCCGCTCCCCCACACGGGCTGCGCCAGGAGGAGACTGGCGACCCCGCCCAGGGCGCTGATGACGCGGACCCGCGCCAGGTCGTCGACGCGAGGCACCCTCACCACAGGGCGCCGTGGCCGTCGGGGGCGCCCCGGAGCGTGTCGACCAGGCGCCGGAAGCGCGCGTACTTCTCCCGGTAGACCTCGGTCGCGCGCGGCGCGCTCCGCTCGCTGGTTCCGGTGGCGGCTACCCGGCGCGCGTCTTCCCAGGTCAGCGCTCCCGTGGCGATCCGCGCGAGCAGGGCGGCGCCGGTGACCGAGGCGTCCCGGTCCCCTCCATGTCGCACGGGGAGATCGAATGTGTCGGCCACGACCTGGCGGATCCACGGCTGGCCGAGGACGTGTCCGCTCGCCACGACCTCCTCGGGCCGACCCACCAGATCGAGGAGCCCCGAGACGATCCAGTAGGCGTTCAGGGCCAGACCCTCGACCGCGGCCCGGACGAGGTGCGGCGCGCCGTGCTCGCTCTCGAGCCCTGCGAAGACCCCCCGGGCCTGGGCGTCCCAGAGCGGCGCACGCTCACCGGCGACGTAGGGCAGGCACAGGAGCGGGCCCACGTCGACGGTGGCGGCGGCGGCGAGGAGCTGGTCCATCTCGTCCGAGGCCGTGTCACGCCCCAGCACGCCACGGCACAACCAGTCCAGCACGAGACCTCCGCTGTTGCTCGGCCCCCCCACGATGAACCGGCCGGGCGCCAGCACGTAACAGAAAGGGCGCGTGGCTGGGTCGGTGACCGGGTGATCGGTGCCGACGCGCGCGGTGAGGCTCGTGCCCACGGTCAGGCAGAGGCGCCGCCGATCGATAGCGCCGACCCCGAGGTTGGCCAGGACGCCGTCGGAGGCGCCGATCACGACGGGGGTGTCACGACGAAGTCCGGTCGCCTGGACGACCGTCGCCGAGAGCCCCGCGCGCACGGTGGTCGTCGGAACGATGGCAGACAGGCGTTCAGCGTCGATCCCGGCGACGTCGAGGGCCTCGGGGTCCCAGCGATCCCGGTGGACGTCGTAGAGTCCGGTCGCGTTGGCGATCGACCGGTCGACTGCCCACTCGCCGAACCAGCCGTGCCACAGCCACTCCTTGAGCGAGACGAAGCGGGCGGCGCGCCGATGGACGTCGGGGCGGGCCGTCCGGAGCCAGGCGAGCTTCAGGAGGGGCGTCATGGGATGGACGGGCGCGCCCGTGCGCTCGTAGAGCCGTCGACCCGTCGCCGTCGCCCACAGCCGCCGCGCCTCCTCGTCGGCCCGGCGGTCCATCCAGAGCATGGCCCGCCCGAGGGGGCGGCCGTCGGCGGCCACCGGGAGGAGGCTGTGCATGGCGGCGCTGAGGCCGACCCGGGCTACGGAGAAGCCGGCCGCCCTCGCGTCGGTCACGGCTCGGGTCACGACGGCGATGGCGGCCCGGGCGACCACATCGGGATCCTGCTCGGCGGCGCCATCCGCGTCGGTGTGGCGCTCGATCGGCTCGCGTACCTCGGTGATCTCGCGCCCGTCCTCGTCCGCGAAGGCGACGGCCTTCGCAGTGGTGGTCCCCAGGTCGATGCCGAGCGTGGCGGGAGGGCTCTTCATGGTCCGGCATCTCCCTGGAGTCTACTCCGGGGCTCGCTCGCCGAGCGCGGCGGCCCGCGGCCCACCTCGGTTTCGGGGCCGGCGTAACGCGGCGGTTGGGCTGGCACCGTTGCGCCTGCCGGGAGCGCTGGGTATGTTCGGCGCGGCTTCCCGCGTGGTCCCGCAAGACAGGGAGGTGCGATCATGCGTCCCCGCGGCTCGGCCCCGAGACCCGGTCCTCCGTGACTCGCACCCACCGCTCAGCCGTCGTGAGTGGCTCGCCGGCGCCGCCGCTCTAGGGTTCGGGGGGCTCGGGCTCACCTCGGGCTCGCGGCTCAGGTCTCGCGTGGCCGAGGCCCAGGGCGGAGCCACGCCCAAGCCCGGAGGCGCGTCGGTGTGGGCGGCGGAGACCGACCCCGTGGCGCTCAACCCCATCACCAACTCGAAACTTCTCCTCGACCCAGGGATTCGACCACTGCTACGAGGCTGACCGCCTTCGACTCCGGCCTGAGGATCGTCCCCGCGCTCGCCGAGCGGTGGGACCTGCCGAACGTGACGACGTACGTCTTCCACCTCCGGCGTGACGTCAAGCTCCACGACGGGACCGCGTTCAGCGCCGAGGATGTCGAGTACACCTTCGACATCGTCCTCAATCCCAAGGGCCCGGCGGTGTGGCGGGGGAACTTCGACCAGATGGACCGGGGTCGAGGTCGTCGATCGCAATGCCGTGCGGTTCGCCACCCAGGGCCCGTTTCCTCCCCTGCTGAGCGCCCTGGCCATCCTCCGCAGCTCGGCCATCGTCCCCAACTTTGTCCTTCCTCGGCCTGGGGACCCAGCCTCCGAACCCGTCCTGGGGAACGATGCTCGCCACGGGGCGCCGCTTCATGGAGCTGGCCCCGTGGGTGGCCGTGTACCCGGGGCTCGCCATCGCGCTGACCGTCCTCGGCCGGAATCTCCTCGGGGATACGTTGCGAGACGCCCTCGACCCGCGGCTCGGCTAGGCGTAGGCTCGCGCTCGATGTACCTCGACCGCCGCCTGTGGGCATTCACCGCCGGCGTCCGGGCCCGCATCGTGTGGACCGTCGTCGTGGGACTGGTTGGCGTCGCGGTTGGCATCCTGCGTCTCGCGCTCGCTGGCTGGCTGCTCGCGGCCGTCCTCGGTGGCCCCTCCCTCCGCTCGGTCGCGCCTCTGCTCGGACTGGCCGCGCTGGCGACGATCACCCGCGGAGCGATCGAGTGCTCCCGCACCCTGCTGGCCCACGACACGGCCGGGCGCGTCCAGGCTCGGTTGCGCGCCGCCCTGTACGAACGGGTGACGGCGCTCGGACCCGGCTACTTCGCGGGCGCGCGAACAGGCGAAGTCATCCTGTCCATGGTCGAAGGAGTCCAGCAGCTCGAGGTCTACTTCGGCCAGTACCTGCCCCAGCTGAGCGTGGCCGCCCTGACCCCGCTTCTGATCTTCGGCTTCGTGGCGTTCCTGGATGTGCCGATCGCCCTGGTCATGCTCTTGACGGCGCTGGTCACCCTGGTCGCCCCCGCCCTCTGGCACCGCTGGGACAGCGCCCGGAGCCTGGCCCGCCAGCGCGCCTACGGGGCGTTCGCCGCCGAATTCCTCGATGCCGTGCAGGGCCTGGCCACGCTTCAGGCCTTCGGCCAGAGCCGGGCGCGGCTTGCCCTCCTGGAAGCGAGGAGCCGAGACCTCTTCAGGCGCACGATGGGCGTGCTGGGCACCAACACGCTGGCCCGCGGGATCATGGACACCGGCCTCGCCCTCGGCGCCGCGGTGGCGCTCGGCTGGGGCGCCCGGCGCGTCGGTGCCGGGATCATGCCCCTCCCGTCCCTGCTCGTCATCCTGATGCTCGGCATCGAGGTGTTCCGTCCGCTGCGCGACCTCCGGGTGCTCCTGCACCAGGGGATGCTCGGCCGGTCCGCCGCCGAGGGGATCCATGCGCTCCTCGGGGCGGTGCCGGCGGTTCGCGAGCCGGAACGGCCGAGATCGGCGGCCTCGCTCCCGCCGACGGTCCGGTTCGAGGCGGTGGGCTTCACCTATCCCGGGGCGCGGCGGCCTGTCCACGCGGGGCTCACCTTTACCGTGTACGCGGGCGAGCGCGTCGCCCTCGTGGGGGCGAGCGGGTCTGGCAAGTCGAGCGTCGCCCGGCTCCTCCTGCGGCTCTACGACCCGCAGGCAGGCCGGGTCCTCGTCGGAGGCGTAGATGTCCGGGAGCTGTCGCTCTCCGACCTCCGCCGCCATCTGGCCGTAGTGAGCCAGGACACCTATCTCTTCAACGGCACCGTCGAGGACAACCTCCGCATGGGGAAGCCCGACGCGACCGGGGCCGAACTGGAGGCCGCCGCGCGCGTGGCCAACGCCCACGGCGTCGTCGCCGCCCTCCCCCGCGGCTACCAGACTGTCGTGGGCGAGCGGGGCGTCCGGCTCTCGGGTGGCCAGCGTCAGCGCATCGCCATCGCCCGCGCCCTCCTCCGCAATGCGCCCATCCTGATCCTGGACGAGGCCCTGTCCTCCGTCGACGCCGAGAATGAGGGGGTCATCCAGGAGGCCCTCGACCGGCTCATGGCCGGTCGCACCACGCTTGTCTTCGCCCACCGGCTGTCGAGCGTCGCCGGGTCGGACAGGATCCTCGTGCTCGCCGGTGGCCGCGTCGTCGAGAGCGGCACCCACGCTGAGCTCTTGGCGCGCGGCGTGGTCTATCAGACGCTGATGGCGGCCCAGGCCGTCGGTACGTCGGTCGCGTCGCCGCCCGCCGCGGCGGATGGCCTCGGGAGCGGCGGGGCGGCGGTCCTCGCGGCGCCGCTCCGATTCGGCGCGGCCGAGGATCCCGGACTGGGTCCCGACGCCCGGACGCGCGCCGCCGGCGTCGATCCGAGGGAGCCGTCGCCGGAGGGGGAGCCGCTCGCGGGCGAGCTCGCCTGGCCGGCCGCCATGCGGATCCTACTCGGCTTCGTCGCCGGCGTGCGCGCGCGGTTGGCGGTCACCTTCCTGCTCGGGCTCGCCCGCGTCGCCGCGCTGATCGGCGTGGGTGTCCTGTCGGCGCTGATCGTCCGCGCCGTGGGGGGTGGCCAGCCGTGGGGTGCGCTCTTCGCGGTCCTGGTGGTCGTGGCACCGCTGGCCGGGATCCTTCACTGGCTCGAGTCGTGGCTGGCCCACGACCTCGCCTATCGGCTCCTGGGAGAGCTGCGGCTCGGCCTGTTCAAGAAGCTGGACGCGCTCGGGCCCGCCTACCTGGTGCGTCGGCGGTCGGGAGACCTGGTGGGCGTCGCCACGCACGACATCGAGTTCATCGAATACTTCTTTGCCCACACCGTGACACCGGTGGCCATCGCCATCCTGGTCCCCACGGCCGTGGTCGCGGTGCTCACCTGGCACGGCTGGCCCCTCGTGGCCGCTCTGGCGCCGTTCCTCGCCTACGCCGCCCTGTCGCCCGTCCTCGGCCGGGGTCGCATCGATCGACTGGCCTCGCGGGCCCGGGAGGCGGCCGGCGCCCTCAGCGCTCACGCCGTCGACACCGTCCAGGGCCTCGCCGAGCTCGTCGCCTTCCAGCACGAGCGCGCCTGGGGCGTCGCCTTCGAGGCTCGCGCGCAGGCCTACGGGCGGGCCCGGCTGCCGTTCCTCCGGGACCTCGCGGTGCAGGAGGCGCTTCAGGAGGTGGCGACGGCCCTCGGCGGCCTGGCCGTGATCACGGCCGGTGCGACGCTCGTCCACGCCGGTACGCTTGACCCGGGCCGGCTCCCCCTGCTCACCCTCCTCGCGCTCTCGGCCTTCGTCCCCGTGTGGGAGATCGCCCAGGTCGGGCGTCAGCTCGCGGACACGCTGGCCGCCACGCGACGGCTCCGCGCCGTGCACGAGGAGCCCGTCACGGTGACCGACGGGCCCGGAGTCGCGGGCGACCCGGCCCGGGGTCCCGGGCCGATCCGTCGCGACGGTTGGCGCCGGCAGCCGCCGACGCTGGAGATGCGCGACGTCACCCTGACCTATCCGGGCCGACGACGGCCGGCGGTGGCCCACGTCTCCCTGACGGTGCCCGCGGGCGCCACGGTGGCCCTGGTGGGTCCATCCGGCGCCGGCAAGACGACGCTCGCTCACCTCTGTCTCCGCTTCTGGGATCCCGACGCGGGGACCGTGACCCTCGGCGCCCATCCGCTTGCCGCGTATCGGATGGACGAGCTACGGGCGCGCGTCGCGCTGGTGGCCCAGGACACCTACCTGTTCAACGCCACGCTCCGCGAGAATGTGCTGCTCGCCCGGCCCGACGCCTCGGAGGCGGAGCTCATGGCCGCCATCGCCCGCGCGTCGCTCGACGAGCTGGTGGCCACGCTGCCCGATGGGCTCGACACGGTGGTGGGAGAGCGGGGAGCCCGCCTGTCCGGCGGCCAGCGTCAGCGGCTGGCCATCGCGCGGGCGTTCGCGAAGGATGCCCCGGTCCTGATCCTGGACGAGGCCACGTCCCATCTCGACGGCGTCAACGAGCGCGCGGTCCAGGCGGCCCTGGCCGAGCTGGCCCGGGACCGGACGACCCTGGTGATCGCGCACCGGCTGTCGACGATCCGCGACGCCGACCAGATCGTGGTGCTGGACGCGGGTCGGGTGGTGGAGACGGGCCGCCACGCGGCGCTGCTCGAGCGGGGCGGCCTCTACGCCCAGCTCGTGTCCCGTCAGCTCGCCGTCGGCTGAAAGGCGCGCTCTCGAGGTGCCTTGCCACACCTAGGCGTCGCTCACGTGTCGGGCCATCCTCTGGGGGGCCTGCTCTTCGTCTGGCTGCTCGCGGCTGGGCGCGTCGCCCCGACCGTCACTCGCCCGTCGACCGCGTCACGCCGCGCCTACGGCGGGGCGATCTGGGGAGGCGCGGGCCTCTTGTCTCTCCGCCCAGAGCGGCTGGGCCCTCGAGGGCGCGCACGGTTCCCGCCGGGCCCGGGGGTCGCCTGGACCGGCGTCGCCCTGAACCGTCGCGGGGCTGGGCTTCGCAGGCGGGGCTCGCATTTCATTGGGGGCGGCTCTGGAGCGGCGCGAGCGCGCTGCAGACCGGCCACGTCGTGATCCGCAGCGGTGCTGTGCGGTGGTCCGCCACCCCATCTACGCTGGCCTCCTCGGTGCCCCCGATCGGAACGGCGCTCCCGCGGGACTCCCTGGCGGGTCTGCTGGGTCTGGGCCCGTTGACCGCCGGTAGCGTGATGAAGCTTCGACCGGAGGAGCGCTTCCGTTCGAGCACCTGGGGCCAGCTTACCGAGCGTCTCAGGCCGAGCCTCCGGCGCTGATCCCGGGTGTACACCGGCCGGGCGCCCTCATCCTCGCCCTTCGCCCCAGCTCGATCTCGTGGCCGGGTGAGGCTATGATCGCCGGACGGGATGGGAGCCGGGGGGACGCAGGGTCAGCGGCGCGGAGTCGCGTGCACAGGGC
>Ga0318497_10000334_pt1 | contig 14850 bp, 12 predicted proteins | sample GRESIP109b1f23_FD_203754 | JGI IMG/M metagenome (GOLD analysis project Ga0318497, IMG submission 203754) | Tropical soil microbial communities from Luquillo Experimental Forest, Puerto Rico - GRE.SIPMG.109b1f23 | ecosystem: Environmental > Terrestrial > Soil > Tropical forest > Bulk soil... | reverse complement strand
AGCTGGATCTACGCGGGCGTGTTCGGCGGCGGGAAGAACCTCTCGAAGCGCCGCGACAACAAGACCGACAAGTCGTTCCCTGGTGGCGGCAAGACCGGCATCTACCCCGGCTTCGCGTGGACGTGGCCCGGCAACATCCACATCCTCTACAACCGCGCCTCCTGCGACGAGCAGGGCAAGCCGTTCGATCCGAAGAACGCGATCGTGTGGTGGGACGCGGAGAAGAAGGAGTGGGCCGGCATCGACAACCCGGACGTGCCTGTGAAGACGGACGGCCCGGACACCGAGAACGGCCAGCGGCCGTTCCGCATGAACGGCGAGAGCATCGGCCGGCTCATGGCGGTGGTCTACAAGCACCCGGACGCGAAGTCGGATCCGAAGGAGCCGCTGCCGCGCGACGCCTCGGGCGTGCTCGTCGACGGTCCGTTCCCGGAGTTCTACGAGCCCATCGAGAGCCCGGTCGCGAACCTGCTCCACCCGAAGGTGCAGACGAACCCGGCGCTGAAGTACCCGCGCGTCAAGGGGAAGATGCCGATCGGTACGGCGAAGGACTTCCCGTACGTGCTCTGCACGGCAAGCCAGACCGAGCACTGGTGCGCGGGCTCCGTCACGCGCAACGTGCCGTGGCTGAACGAGCTCTCGCCCGAACCGTGGGTCGAGATCCCGGAGAAGCTCGCGGCGCAGCTCGGCATCAAGACCGGCGAGTGGACGAAGGTCACCAGCGCGCGCGGTGAGGTCACCGTGAAGGCGCGGGTGACGAAGCGGATGCAGACGATGAAGATCGCGGGCCAGGAGGTCTCGGTGGTCTGGATGCCCTACAACTGGGGCTTCAAGGGACTCTCGACCGGTCCGTCCACGAACGTCCTCACGATCGACGCCGGTGACGCGAACACGGCCACGCAGGAGACGAAGGCCTGCCTCGTCAACGTGAAGAAGGCCGAGGGGGTGGTGGCGTGAGCGCGTCTGCCGAAGTGAACCTCGCGAAGAGCAAGGCCGTCCTCATCGACACCACGAAGTGCGTGGGCTGCCGGTCCTGCCAGGTCAGCTGCAAGCAGATCTACGACCTGAAGCCGACCAAGACGTCGATCGACGGCAAGAAGAAGAGCCTGCAGAACCTCGCGACCCTCGACGCCAACAACCGCTGCCTCGTGACGTTCAACGAGATCGCGGACGAGAAGGCGCCGGGCGGGCTCCGCTACGTGATGGCGAAGCGCCAGTGCATGCACTGCGACGAGCCCGCGTGCGCGTCGGCCTGCCCGGTCACGGCGATGAAGAAGACCGCCGAGGGCCCGGTCACGTACGACGCCGAGAAGTGCATCGGCTGCCGCTACTGCATGTGGGCCTGCCCGTTCGGCGTGCCCACCGCGGAGTGGGACTCGCTCGCGCCGAAGATCTCGAAGTGCTCCATGTGCTTCGAGCGCTGCTCGTCGGGCGACGCGCCCGCCGAGCGGAACGGCGTCGCGCTCTCCGCAGCGGAGCAGAAGGACGCCGCGGCGAAGTACGCCGTGCCGGGGTGCGTGAAGGCCTGCCCCCCGGGCGCCCTGGAGTACGGTGACCGGGAGGAGCTGCTGAAGAAGGCGCGCGCGCGCATGGCGGCGAGCCCCGGCAAGTACGTGAACCACATCTACGGCGAGAAGGAGGCCGGCGGTACGGCCACGCTGTACCTGTCGGCGGTGCCGTTCTCCGAGCTCGGGTTCCCCGAGGTGGAGATGGCGAGCTACCCGCGCCGCAGCGCCGTCGCGCTCGGTGCGGTGCCGCCCGCCGTCATCGGCGTCGGCGCGGCGCTCGGCGGCGCGTACGCGCTGTCGAAGCGCAAGGCGGAGGTGGCGAAGGCCGAGCCGAAGCTGTCGAAGCCGGCCCCGAAGCACGAGCCGCACCCGTCGTTCGCGCCGCTCGAGAAGAAGCTCTGGACGCCGGCGAACGTGCTGCTCGCCGCGCTCATGGCCTTCGGCGGCGCGTCGTTCCTCGCCCGGTTCGCGCTCGGCCTCGGCGGCGCGACGAACCTGAACGACACGTACGCCTGGGGTCTCTGGATCGTCTTCGACCTCGTGTGGATCGCGGTCGCGGCCGGCGCCTTCGCCACCGCGGGCCTCATCTACGTGTTCCAGCGGAAGGACCTCTACTCCATGGGCCGGTCCGCCGTGCTCATGGGCCTCTTGAGCTACTCCTTCGTGACGGTGACGCTGCTCGCCGACCTCGGCCTGCCGTGGCACTTCTACGAGCTGGCCCTGAACGCGCCGCACCACTCGGCGATGTTCGAGGTCTCCTGGTGCGTCGGCCTCTACGTGACCATCCTCGCCTTCGAGTTCCTGCCGGTGCCGTTCGAGCGGTGGGGCATGAAGTCGGCCATGGAGACCTGGAAGAAGTGGTCGCCCTGGTACGTGGTGTTCGCGGTGACGCTGTTCGTCTACCTCATGAGCCGCAACCTCGTGTACGCGGCGGCGGCAGCGGCGGTGTTCTCCGTCCTCGCGGTGGCGTTCAAGACCAAGCCCGGTGAGAAGCCGGTGCCGGTGATGCTCGCCATCGCGGCGGTGACCCTCTCCACGATGCACCAGAGCTCGCTCGGGTCGCTGTTCCTCCTCATGCCCGACAAGCTCAACCACGCGTGGTGGTCGCCGATCATGCCGGTCATGTTCTTCGTCTCCTCGATCGCCGCGGGCACCGCCCTCGTCGTCCTCGTGGAGATGTGGATCGCGAAGGCCTGGAACCGGACGCTCCGCGTCGCGCAGCTCGCGGCGATGGGCAAGGTGGCGTTCCTCTCGCTGGCGGCCTACCTCGCGCTCCGCCTGGCCGACCTCGCCGTCCGCGGCGAGCTCGCCGGCGCGTTCGCGAAGCCGCTCTTCCTCCTCGAGGTGGGCGTCGGTGGCTTCGTGGCCCTCGCGCTCCTCTCGTCGGCGAAGCTCCGCGCGAACCCGAAGATGCTCGGCCTCGGCGCCTTCCTGTCGATGGCCGGCATCGTGCTGAACCGCATCAACGTGGTCGTCGGCGGGATGCACCTCCCGGGCATCGCCCCGGGCGGCGCGCCGCAGGCGTACTCGCCGAGCGTCGCGGAGTGGGGCGTCAGCATCGGCCTCATCGCCGCGACGATCTTCCTCTTCGGCCTCGGCGCCCGGCTCATGCCGGTGCTCCCGAAGGACGAGAAGGACGAGACGGGCGTGCACACGGCGTAAGGGGTCGTACGGAATCACCGGCTCCCGGCGGCTTCGTGCTGCCGGGAGCCTTTTTTTGCCTTAAGAGGGAAGCACCATGAGCATCGAGCGCTGGATCGCCGATCACCCGTTCCTCGAGCCCCTGTCGCGCGTGGCGTTCGCCGTCGAGCGCGCCGCGGACGAAACGCACCCCGCGCTCCCGGCGCCGAACTGGGACGCGTACCTCGTGGACTTCCGCGCCGGCGTGCCGCTCCTCGCGAGCCCGAACGCGCGGGTCGAGGCCTGCGCCCTGGGCGGCGAGGCGGTGGCTCGGATGGTGGAGCGCGCCGTCGAGGTGCCGTTCCCCGAGAAGCTCGCCGCCTCGGCGCGCGCGCTCCGGGATCACCTCCGCGGCGGGCCGGAGGTGCGGCGCGCGCTGGGCTCGTGGCTCCTGCGCGGTGAGGGGACGCCGCCCCCGGAGCCCGGCTTCGCCCGCTTCGCCGGCTGGACGGCGCTCGCGCGGCTGCTGGCGCCCACCGTCGACGCGTTCGGCCGGCGCCGCGACGAGGACAGCTGGTTCCGCGGCTACTGCCCCACCTGCGGCGCCGATCCCGCGATGAGCCAGCTCATCGAGAGCCCCACCGGCAAGCAGCGCTTCCTGTCCTGCCCGTGCTGCCGCTCCCGCTGGCGCTTCCGCCGCGTGGGCTGCCCGCACTGCGACAACGACGTGCCCGATCGCATGGACGTGCTCGAGATCGAGGGCGAGGAGCGGCTCCGCATCGACGCGTGCAAGGAGTGCAATGGGTACGTGAAGACCTACGTGGGGGAGGGCGAGGAGCCGCTCTTCCTCGCCGACTGGACCACCCTGCACCTCGACCTGCTCGCGAAGGACCGCGGCCTCGAACGGAAGGGCGCATCGCTGTACGAGATCTGAGATCGTCGTCTATAGTCGCCGGTCCATCTGTTCCGGGACCGGCGATGATACAGATCTACGACACCACCCTCCGTGACGGCACGCAGCGCGAGGGCGTCTCCCTCTCCTGCGACGACAAGCTCCGCATCGCCCGCCGGCTCGACGAGCTGGGCGTGGCGTTCATCGAGGGCGGCTGGCCGGGCTCGAACCCCAAGGACGCCGAGTTCTTCGAGCGCGCGCGGGACATCCCGTGGCAGCGCGCGAAGATCGCGGCGTTCGGCGCCACCTGCCGCGTGGGCGGCGGCCCCGAGGACGACGCGAACATCCGCGCCCTCCTCGACTCCTTCGCCCCGGTGTGCACCGTGGTGGGGAAGACCTGGACGATGCACGTCACCGACGTGCTCCGGACCACGCTCGACGAGAACCTGCGCATCGTGGAGCAGAGCCTCGCGTATCTGCGCGCGCAGGGCCGCCGGGTCGTGTACGACGCGGAGCACTTCTTCGACGGCTACCGGAGCGACCCCGCCTACGCGATCGAGACCCTGAAGGCGGCGGCGCGCGGCGGCGCCGAGACCCTCGTCCTCTGCGACACGAACGGCGGCTCGCTGCCGTGGCAGATCGCCGAGGTCGTCCGCGCGGTGCGCGAGCAGGTGAAGACCCCGCTCGGCGTCCACACGCACAACGACGGCGAGTGCGCGGTGTCGAACGCGCTCGCGGCGGTGCACGAGGGGGCGATCCAGGTGCAGGGGACCGTGAACGGGTACGGGGAGCGCTGCGGCAACGCGAACCTCTGCTCGATCATCCCGGCGCTCGAGCTGAAGCTCGGGCGGCGCGCGCTCCCCGAGGGCCACCTGCGGATGCTCTACGACGTGGCCCACTTCGTGGCCGAGGTGGCGAACCTCGCGCCCGACGAGCACCTCCCGTACGTGGGCAAGAGCGCCTTCGCGCACAAGGGCGGCATCCACGTGGCCGCGATGCGCCGGAACCAGGACTCGTACCAGCACGTGGTGCCGGAGCTCGTGGGCAACGTGATGCGCGTGGTGGTCTCCGAGCTGTCGGGCCGCGGGAACCTGCTCTCCAAGGCGGAGGAGCTGGGGCTCGCGCCGTCCGCCGACATGGGCATGGTGCTGCAGGAGATCAAGGCGCTCGAGGCGAAGGGGTTCTCGTTCGAGGCCGCCGAGGCGAGCGTGGCGATGCTCATGAAGCGGCAGGAGCAGAGCTACGCGGCGCCGTTCGAGCTCGTGGACTTCCTCGTCAACGTGGAGCACCGGACCGGCCGCGGCATCTTCTGCGAGGCGATGGTGAAGGTGCGCGTGGACGGAGAGGTGCTCCACACCGCGGCGGAGGGGGACGGGCCGGTGGACGCGCTGGACCGCGCGCTCCGCAAGGCGCTCGTGCCCCGCTACCCGGCGGTCGCCGAGCTGCACCTCACCGACTACAAGGTCCGCATCCTCGACACGAGCGCGGGCACGGCCGCGGTCACGCGCGTGCTCGTGGACATGCAGAAGGGCGCGAAGCGCTGGAGCACGGTCGGCGCGAGCGGGAACATCATCGAGGCGAGCTGGCGCGCGCTCGTGGACGGCCTGGAGTACGGCCTCACGGTCGCCTGAGCTCGCACGCACGGAGGGAGAACGCATGAAGGCGCACGTCGTCGTCCTGCCCGGAGACGGGATCGGCCCCGAGGTCACCGCGGAGGCGCTCCGCGTCCTCGACGCGGTCGCCGCGAAGGGCTCGCACGAGTTCACGTTCAGCGAGCGGCTGATGGGCGGCTGCTCCATCGATCGCCACGGGACCGCGCTCACCGACGAGGTGCTCGCGGACTGCCAGCGCGCGGACGCGGTGCTCCTCGGGGCCGTGGGCGGGCCGAAGTGGGACGACCCGCGCGCGAAGGTCCGGCCGGAGCAGGGGCTCCTGGGCCTGCGCAAGGGGCTCGGCGTCTTCGCGAACCTGCGCCCGGTGAAGGTCCACCCGGCGCTGATCGACGCCTCACCGCTGAAGCCCGATCGGCTCGCCGGCGTGGACATCCTCGTGATCCGGGAGCTCACCGGCGGCCTCTACTTCGGCCAGCCGAAGGGGCGCGACGTGAAGAACGGCCACGAGCGCGCGGTGGACACCCTCGAGTACCAGGACTTCGAGGTGGAGCGGGTCGTCAAGCTCGCGTTCCGGCTCGCCGCGGGGCGCCGGAAGAAGGTCACCTCGGTGGACAAGGCGAACGTCCTCGAGTCGTCGCGGCTCTGGCGCCAGATCGCGACCCGCATCGGGCAGGAGTACCCGGGGACCGCGCTCGACCACATGCTCGTCGACACCGCGGCGATGAAGCTCGTCACCTCGCCGGCGTCGCTCGACGTGGTGGTCACCGAGAACATGTTCGGCGACATCCTCACCGACGAGGCGGCGGTGCTCGCCGGCTCGATGGGCATGCTGCCGTCGGCCTCGCTCGGCGACAAGGGGCCGGGGCTCTACGAGCCGATCCACGGCTCGGCGCCCGACATCGCCGGCAAGGGGATCGCGAACCCGCTCGGCACGATCCTCTCGGCGGCGATGATGCTCCGCCACTCGCTGGGCCTCGAGGCCGAGGCCCGCGTGATCGAGGACGCGGTGCACCGCGCGGTGGCGGAGGGCGCCCGCACCGGCGACCTCGGCGGCAAGCTCGGCACGAAGGCGATGACCGACGAAGTGCTGAAGCGGCTCTAGCAGGCTGTTGAAGAACGCGCCGTGACCGACCTCGGCGGCTGCCCACCGGGTGAGCCGCCGAGGTTTTGTGTTTCGCACTATCCGGCGGCGAGCCGGATCCAGAACGTCGTGCCGTCCTCGATGGTGGACAGGAAGTCGACCTCGCCGCCGAGGTGCTTCTCCCCGAGGAGCTTCATCGAGTAGGTGCCGAGGCCGCGCCCCCGCGCGGCCTTCGTGCTGAAGGAGCGCTGGAAGATCCGGGCCTGCACCGCGGGCGGGATCACGCCGTCGTTCCACACCGCCAGCCGGAGCGCGCCCGGCTCGCGGTCGCACGACACGCGCACGCACCCGCGCTCGGGCACCGCCTCGAGCGCGTTCCGGGTCATGTTCACGAGGACGCGGAGGAGGAGCGCGGGGTCGGTCTCGAGCCGCGCGCCGGCGGGCGGGGGGAGGATCTCGAGCAGCCGCCCTTCCGCGGAGGCGGCCGACGCGAACACCGTCTCCAGCTCCGCGAACGCCGCGGCGACCTCCACCGGGACGCACTCCGCCACGAGCGCGCCGCGCTCGGCGAGGACGAGGGCCCGGTGATCCTGGATGTCGCGCTCGATGCGGCGGGAGAGGACGTCGATCCGCTCGGCCGCGGTGACCGTCTTCTCCGGATCGCTCGTGCGCTGCATCCGCAGGGACCAGCCGCGCAGCCCGGCGACGGTGTTCAGGACGTCGTGGAAGAAGATCTGCTCGTAGGCGTCCCGGCGCTTCTCCGCCGAGATGTCGCGCAGCGACACCGCCGTGAAGGGCGCGCCGGAGAGCTCGATCGGCGTCGCGCGGACGAGGATCTCGAGCGCGGCGCCGTCGGTGCGCCGGATCAGGCACTCCGACTCGACCGGCCGCTCCTGCTCCTGGCTGCGGAGGATCGAGCCGAGCGCGCCGCAGGTCTCACACTCGCGCGCGGTGGCGCAGCCGCCCGGGCTGGCGTTCACGCAGCCGATGGCCTCGCCGAGGCGGATACCCACCACCTGGGACACGGTGGCCGCGTCGACCGCCTTGCCGTTGTGGGCGACGATCTCCCGGCGGCCGCCGAGCACCACCAGCACCGCGTCCACGGCGTCGAGCAGGGCCGAGAGGACCGGGCTCGCCGCGGCCGCGCGCACGTCGCGCGCGAGCTCCTCGGGCGTCGAGCGCTTCGCGTCCGGCAGCGAGTGCCAGGCGCCGAACGGAAGCTGCAGGACCGGGAGCGGCGGAGTCATGGAACGTCGACCGATAGCATGCGGGAAACGGGGCGTCACCGGCCCGCGCGGCGTCACTTGACGAGCGACAAGAGCCCGACGATGCCGAGCGCCAGCGCGGCGAGCGAGTCTCCGGCGATCAGTCCACCGCCCACGAGGGAGGTCGTGGACATGTCGGAGGGGAGAGCCTCTTCGCCTTCACCCGGCGAGCGGCGCAGCCGATCCGCCACGCCGTTCCAGACGGAGGAGAGGACGCCGCCGCCGCCGAACCACATCGACGTGCCGAACTCGACGAAGCCGGCGAACGACGAGGCGTAGGGGGAGGCGAGGAGCACCGCGTCCACGAGGAACTCCACCGGCTTCCCCGCGGGCGTCCGGCTCCACGCGAGCCACCGCGCGCTCGCGCGGAGCGCCTTGCGCGCCGCCTCGATCGCGAGCCCCGCGCCGACGCCGACGAGCATCGCCGGGATCTGCCACCGCTGAGGGCTCGTGAGGCCGCGGAGCGCGCCGACGAACTTGTAGGTCATCGCGCTCTGCCACTGGTCCACGCGCTGCTCGGGGTGGGCGAAGATGTCCACGCGGAGCACGGGGTACGCGCTCATGAACAGCTTCGCCGCCGCGACCGCCACGATCGCGCCGAGGAACACGCCCACCACCTGGTAGCGGAACTGGTTCGTGCGGCTCGTGCCGAGGCGCCAGCCGGTGGAGCGGTCCTGCTGCATGTCGCCGGCGATCGAGCACGCGATGAAGACGATCGCCGCGGCGAGGAGACCGTGCACCGGGTCCACGAGGCCGACCGCCGCCATGAGCACGACGGAGAGCACGAACGCCGAGGAGATCGGGTTCGAGTCGGTGATGCCGAGCGAGATCCCGTTCACGAGCACCATGAGGAACGAGAAGGCGATCGCGAAGAGGACCCAGCCCACCGGCACGTGCAGGAGGCGGGTCGCGACGACGAAGAGCGCCACCGCCCACACCACGAGGAACGCGAGGAGCCGGCGCGTGTTCGTCTTCTTGAAGTCCTCGGTCTGCTCCGGCGCCGGCACGCCCGCGCGGAGCCGCTTCACCGCCTGGATCACGATGAGCGACACGTCGAGGGCCGCGGCGCCCATGATCATCCCGAGCGCGACGATGAAGGCGAACTTGCGGTACGGGTCGTGCGGGCCGAGCCAGCCCTGCGCGCGGAACCACGGCTCGAGCCCGCGCCACAGGAACGCGTAGGCGATCGCCGGGACGCCGATGCGCGCGCCCACCAGCATGCCGGCGCCGAGGGTGGAGGTGGAGATGCCGGTGCCGGCGATCCAGGCGACCATCGGGTGCGCCGCGAGCCGCTCGAGGAGCAGGGGGAAGGCGGCGCCGATGCCGATGCCGGTGAAGAGCTGCGCCACCGAGCGCTTGAGGAGCCGCAGGTCGGTGAGCGCGCGGAGGATGTTCGCGACCGCGAGCCCCGAAGGGAAGGTGAGCTGGAGCCGGTCGACGACGATGGGCGTGAAGAGCATGCCGACGCCCACGCCGAACATGCCGATGCAGAGGAAGTAGAGGACGAGGTGGAGCACCGGCGGCTCGGGCAGCCCGAGCCACACCATCGCCTGGATGAGCACGCCCATCGCGGCCATGCTCGCCACCGAGGCGGCGGCGGTCTGCATGTAGTTCGCGCCGTGCTTCCCCTCGGGCCCGTAGAAGTACGTGACGGTGGAGCCGAGGATGCCGGCGAGGACCTGCCCGCCCACGAAGAACCCGAGCGAGAAGTTCATGTAGCTGGCGGTGACGCCGCCGAGCGGGCCGAGGATGAAGATGGCGATCGCAGCGAGGAACAGGTGGTAGCCGACGCTCCCCGGCGGCAGGAGCCGCGGGAGGAGCCGCTCTTTCCGTCTGGCGAGGTCGTCCATGCGCGCGAAGGAAGCTGAGCACGGAATCGGGCGGTCCGCCAGCCTGCGGGCTATGTCACCCACGGTGGATGCCATCCTGCTCGGCCGTGGGTACACCGCGACGCTCGTCGCGCAGCGCCTCGTCGCACGCGGGGTCCGGGTGCTCGCCAGCACGCGGCGCCCAGCCTCCGGCCTCGCGGGGGTCGAGGCGCTGCGGCTCGACGCCTCGGATCCCGGCACGGTCGCCGCGCTGGGCGAGCGCGCGAGTCGTCTCGCGCCGGGGTACGCGGTCCTCTGCTCGGTGCCGCCCGGCCCGGAGCAGGATCGCGATCCGGTCGCTCCGCTCCTCGCCGCGCTCCCGGGCGCCGGGCGCATCGTCTATCTCTCGACCACCTCGGTGTACGGCGACGCCCTCGAGATCGACGAGCGCACGCCGCCCGCGCCGCGCACGCCCGCGGACCGGCTGCGGCTCGCCGCCGAGGCCGCGGTGCTCGGCGGGCCGTGGCCGGGGCTCGTGCTCCGGCCGGCCGCGATCTACGGCCCGGGGCGCGGGCTCCACGTGCTCCTGCGGGAGGGCCGGCTGCCGCCGCTCGATCCCGACAAGCCGGGCTCGCGCATCCACGTGGACGACCTCGCCGCGCTGTGCGACGCCGCGCTCGAGGCGCGCATCACCGGCGCGTTCCCCGTGGCCGACGAGGAGCCGGCCACGCCTCGCGAGGTCGCGGCGCTCTGCGCGGCCCTCGGGCTCCCCGAGGCGCGCTTCGAGCCGGGCGTGGCCCGGCATGGCGCGCGGCGGGTGGACGGGCGCGCGATCTGTCGCGCGCTGGGGGTGACGCTCCGGTTCCCGTCCTACCGGCAGGGCATCCGAGCGGCGCTCGCCGCGGAGCGCGCTGCGCCCTGACGGACGCCCGCGAGGTGGCGCCGCTCGCCCGTCACCGGGGCGTGCGGTCCCGCGGCCGTCGCGTGCCGATGACCCGCTGCGTGGCGAACCTCTCGCTCAGGGGGGCGGCGCTTCGCCGCCCTTGCAGTTTTTAAAGGAGGAAAGTGGAATGAAGCGGATCATCGTAGGTGTGGCGCTCGCGATGCTCTCCACGGGCAGCGCGTTCGCGCAGTACGGCGGAAGCTCCGGCTCTGGATCCAGCGGGACGAGCGGGTCGAGCTCGGGCACGACGGGCGGGACGACCGGGAGCACCGGCACCGGCACGACCGATCCTGGCGACACTGGAGCCTCGGGCTCGAGTGCGGCGGCTCCGGGGACCGAAGGGATCGAGCCGCGCAACCCCTCGTCGGGCTCGACCGACAACTCGGCGACCGGGACCAGCCCGAGCGGCACGACCGGCTCGAGCACCACCGGTTCGACGCCGGACACGACCACGGGATCGTCACCTGGCACGACGACGAGTCCCGGGACGGGCCAGCCCGGGACCGACTCCGGCGGCCGATGACGACGGAAGCCTCGCCTCGCCGCCGCGGGCTCGTTCTGAACAGCGCTGCGAAGCAGCGGCTGCGGGACGGTGCGCGAGCCGAAGGCGAAGCGCACCAGGGCCCCGCGCAGCAGGGGTGGGGCCCTGATGAGCTTCGCTCGGCGGGGCGGGGGCGCAGCCCCCGGTCCGATCATTCGGCGAGCAGGCTCGCGACGTCGCGGCGGACGGCGCCGCAGGCGAAGAGCAGGCTGAGGTGACCGTGCGGGTAGACGGCGGGCTCGAGCCCCCAGGCCTCGGCGACGCGCAGCGCGCCGGCGGGCGTGGCGACCCGGTCGTGCGCGGCGGCGGCGAGGAGGAGCCGGTGCGTGGTGGGCGCGCGGCCGGCTGGATCGAGCGGCGCGAGCGCGGCCGCGAAATCGGAGCCTGCAGGCCACCCCGAGCCGGCGCGCTCCGCGAGGCGGCGGTAGCGGCGCCCGATGGCGGTGTCCGAGAGGACTCGGGCGAGAGAGGGCAGCGCCACGAGGGCGCCGGCGTCGAAGGGCTCGGGCCCGGTGAGCGCGAGCGCCGCTCCGAGGGCACCGAGCGAGAGCCCGACGAGCGCGACGCGGCCGCGCGCCCGGGCGAGCGCGGCCGACGCGCGGATCTCCATGACGAACTGCTCGAAGACGGAGCGCGTGCGCGCGAGGTCCAGCGACACGAAGCCCTCGCCGCTGCGGGCACCGGGCGCGGTGCGCTCGAGGTGGTACGGCGGGCTGAGGAGCCACGTGTCCCACCCCCCGCGCGCGAGGAGCGCGACCCAGCCGCTCACGAGCTCGGGACGGCGGATCTTCCAGGGCGGAACGAGGAGCGCGGTGCCGCGTCGCGGGCCACTGGCGGGGGTGGCGCGGACCCAGAGCCGGTCACCGGCCGCGAGCGGCCAGGGCGACGGCGCGGACCAGGTACCCTCGCGCGGCGCGGTGGCCGGGAGCGGCGGCAGCGCGCCGAAGCACGCGAGAGGGGCGGGCGGCGCGAGCACGCACGGCTCCGGCGCCCGGTGTACGCGGTCCTCGGTCCAGATGGCGAAGTGGTCGAGCGCGCGGTGGAGCGCACCGGAGAGCATGCGAGGACATCATGATGCGCGCGCGCCGGCCGCGCCACGCTCCTGCGCGAGCGCTGCGAGCGCGAGCCCCTCGAAGAGGAGGTGCGCCGCGAGGTGGCTCGTGAGGTCGGCGTGATCGAAAGGGGGCGACACCTCCACCACGTCCATGCCGGCGAGCCGCACGCCGGCGAGTCCCCGGAGGAACGCGAGCGCCTCGCGGGAGGTGAGGCCGCCCGGCACCGGGGTCCCGGTGCCGGGCGCGAACGCGGGATCGACCGCGTCCACGTCGAAGGAGAGGTACACGGGCCGATCGCCGATCGCGGCCCGGAGCTCGTCCGCCACCGCGCGCGCTCCCCGGACGGCGACGTCGTCGGCGCCGTGGCGCGTACCGGCGCTGCCTGCCCGGTCGCCGTCCTCGGCTGCGCCCCAGGAGCCGCGGATCCCCACCTGGTGGAGCTGGCCGGGGGCCACGAGCCCTTCGTCGAGGGCGTGTCGGAACGGGGTGCCGTGGTGGAAGGGCTCGCCCCACGTCTCGGGGCCGCTCGTGTCGAGGTGGGCGTCCACGTGGATCACCGCCACCGGCCCGTGCTGGGCCGCCACCGCCCGCAGCGCGGGGAGGGCGACCGAGTGGTCCCCGCCGACGACGAACGGCACCGCCCCCGCGCCGGCGATCGCGGCGACCGAGGCCTGGACCGCCCCCCGGACCATCGCGGCGTCGAAGGGTGGGAACACCACGTTCCCCCCGTCCACCGCCGCGAGCCGCTCGAACACCGCGAGCCCGTGCGCGGGGTGGAAGCCCTGCACGAGCGCGCTCACCCGGCGGACCTCGAACGGCGCGAGCCGCGCGCCCGGCCGGTACGTGACGCCGCCGTCGAAGGGGACGCCCACGATCACCGCGCCGGTGCCGGCGGGCACGCCACGCGCGATCGGCGCGACCGGCAGGCGGAAGAACGGGATCTGACCGAACGCCAGGTACTCGGCCGCGGAGGCCTGCGTCATCGAAGCTCCTGGAGGAGGCGGGACACCTCCGCGTGCACCGCGCGCGCGACCGCGGCGGCATTGGCGTGCTCGGAGGGCTGCATGGGCTCGCCGAGCGCCACGATTGCGCGGGCGCGGCGCGACGAGGCGAGGCGGAGCCAGTGGGGCACGAAGGAGTCCTCGCCCACCCACGCCAGCTCCGGCGGGTCGTACCGGAGCGCGACCGGCACCACTGGGACGCCGGCGGAGATGGCGAGGCCGAAGGCGCCGGCCCGGAACGGGAGGACACTCGTGCCGACCGTGGTGGTCGCCTCGGGGAAGTTGAGCACCGGCACGCCGTGGTCGAGCGCCGCGCGCGCCTGGCGCAGCGCCCGCGCGCCGCTGCCGGCGTCGCCGCGCGCCACGAAGACGACGCCGAGGTCGCGGGCGAGCGCACCCACGATCGGCCAGCGCGAGACGTCGATCTTCGAGACCGGGGCGCAGGGGACGAGGCTCGCCACCACGAGCGGGTCGAGCCAGCTCACGTGGTTCGAGGCGAGCAGGACCGGCCCGAGCGGGAGCGGCCCCGAGGAGCGCACCTCGAGGCCGTGCAGCTCGAGGGCCCGGCGCGCGGCGTCGCGCAGCACGCGCGCCCGCTCGCGCCGGCCGGTGCTCCCCTCCGCGTCGATCTTGCGCAGCCGGTGGGCGGTGGCGAGCATCGTCGCTCCCACCCCAGCGGCGCGCCCCCCGGCCCGCGCGAGGCGGGAGGGCGCCGGTTCGGCAACGTCCCAGCGGACGCGCGTGAGCTCGAGCGGCGTCATGCGGCGCTCACCCGCGCGCGCGCGGGCGCGGGCGCAGGCGCGGCGAGCGCGGGCGCGGGTCCGTCGAGCAGGAGCCCGAGCCGGCGGAGCCGCCGCTCCATCCGGGCGAAGCCCTCGGCGTCGATTCGCGACACGAGCCGGCGGTCACCAGGACCGTAGAACTCCTCGCGGATCTCGATCTCCTCCGCGCCGAGCGCGGCGTGGAGCGCCCGCGCGGCCACGTTGTCCTCCTTCACCGTGAACCAGCACGAGTCCACCCGGCCCACGAGCGTCGAGATGAGCTCGCGGACGAGCTGGAACGCGACGCGGGACCCCTGCAGCTCGGGCACGACCGCGAGCGTCGTGCAGTAGGCCTCGCGGCCGCGCACGAAGCAGAGGACGTAGCCCACCGCGCGCCCGCCGTCGGTCGCGACGAAGCAGGCGTCGTTCAGGAACTCGCAGCACAGCCGCACGTAGTAAGGTCCCAGCACTCCCTCGCCATCCGCGCCGAACACCTCGTCTTCGAGGCGCATGATCGCCGGGAAGTCGTCGGAGCGCAGGGGCCGGATCTCGCGTTCGCTCATCCATCCTCCTTACGGGTACGGCCGGAGGCTAGGCCCAGCGGGTGAACGGAATGGGGCACGCATGCGACGATCCGGTGTGCCCGCGGAACGTCACCGGGTCGCGACCGGGGCGTCACGCGGACATGCGCCCATGTGCGTCGGCGTGGCGACCAGGACGATCGCGCACATCTCGGACCTGCACGTCGGGCGCGACCGCCGG
>Ga0318497_10000331_pt1 | contig 14931 bp, 8 predicted proteins | sample GRESIP109b1f23_FD_203754 | JGI IMG/M metagenome (GOLD analysis project Ga0318497, IMG submission 203754) | Tropical soil microbial communities from Luquillo Experimental Forest, Puerto Rico - GRE.SIPMG.109b1f23 | ecosystem: Environmental > Terrestrial > Soil > Tropical forest > Bulk soil... | reverse complement strand
TGGACGCCCCCGACAGAAAGCGGTATCCTCGGCCTCGTGAGAGTCTTTGGTTCCTGCGATTCCTTCGTCGAGGCCACCGGCACGCTGCGCCTGGGACGCCTCGTGGCCAATGCCACCTTCCTGGAAGCCCTGCTGCGGCACGGCCCCTACGACACCCACGAGATCTTCTGCGCCACCGAGGCCGAGCGCGCCCGCGTGCGCGAACTGGTGGATTCCTTCCCTGATGGCCGGACCTTGGGGCGTCGGTTGGATCTTCGGCTCCATCTGGAACTGCCTTCCCGGATGCGCCAAGCTCCCTGGGAGACCATGCACTTCGGAGGATGGAGCCGGTACCTTCCCTCCATCGCGTGGTTGCGAGCCACCCTTTCGCCGCGGTATTTCCCGCTGACGGGCCTCATCCACAGCATCGACGGGCCCTCCCAGGCCGGCCAATTGAGGCGGCTCCTCGCCGCGCCACTCGGGGCGGCCGATTCCGTGTTCTGCACGAGCCGGGCGGGACGCGAGGCGTTCGCGAACCAGATCGCGATCGTCTCGGAACGCGAGGGCCTCTCGTGGAAGGGACGGTTGGACCCGGTGCCTCTCGGGGTCGACGAACGGTTCTTCTCGCCTCCCGATCGCGGTGGGGCACGCGCCCGACTGGGGGTCTCCCCGCAGGCCCGCGTCGCGCTGTGGCTGGGTCGCATCTCGGCGACCTCCAAGGCCGATCTGGGGCCGCTGCTCCACCAGTGGCGCGCCCTGGCGCAGGAGGACGGAAATCGTCTGCTCGTGCTGGCGGGCGGGGCCACCGCCGCCGAGGCGGAATCGATCGGCCAGGTCGCCCGGGACCTCGGGATCCACGGATCGGTCCGCATCCTCCCCGACGTCGACGAAGGCCGGAAGATGGACCTCCTCTCCGGGGCCGACGTGTTCGTGTCGCCGGTCGACAACCACCAGGAGACCTTCGGCATCAGCGTGGTCGAGGCCATGGCGGCGGGCCTGCCCGTGGTCGCCTCCGACTGGGACGGCTACAAGGACCTGGTGGATCACGGCGTGACGGGCTTCCTCGTGCCCGTCGATTGGGCGCCTCCTCCTCCCGAGGTGGTGCTCCTGCGCCAGGTCCTGGAACCGTCGCTCGCCCAGTTCGCGCAGGCCCAGGCGGTCTCCCCCGACCCCGCGTCCTTGCGCCAGAATCTGTCGCTGCTGCTCTCCGACCCTGCGCGGTCGCGATCCATGGGCGCGGCCGGTCGCGAGATGACGCGGCGGTCGTTCTCCTGGAAGGCCGTGGTGGCCCGATCGGTGGCCGTGTGGGAAGAGCTTTCCCGGACCGGTACCGGGATGCCGGTGCCGGGTGCGGGTTCCGTCGACCCCGAGATCCTCGATCCTGCCGCGGTCTTCGCCGGCTACGGATCGCGTCCATCGGGTCCCCCGGAGGGGAGCGCGTGCCTCACCGAACTGGCGCGCGAGGTCCTGGCCGGGCGCATCCCCATGCCCGCCACCTTCTCCGACCTGATGCCGATTTCCGACGGAAAGCTCCTGACCGCCCTGGTCCTGGGGCTTCGCTCGGGCTCCAAGGACGCCGGGCTGCATTTGCGGGAGAGTGCCGTTGCCACCGGGCGTCCGATCGAGGAAGCCGCCTGGCTCCTCTCCTGGCTGCGCAAGTACGGCCTCGTCGAGATCGGCTGAACGCCGCCCGAGGCCGAGTCCGGGATTCTCCAGAGTCCAGCGGAGGCTCTCCGTGGAGGTTTCCGCAACAGCCCCCACCGGGAATTTCCGGTGAAGGCGCCATCGCCGGAGCGAAGATCCCTTCGGGTGCCGGAGGTGATTCCGGGCGGCGTTTGAACCCGCGATCCGGTCGGGTGAGTTCGGCGTCCACCAGGCCAGGTCGGAGTTGGGCTCGCGACCCGACCTGAACGGGGATCCAGGTCTTGCATCCGCACCCGGAGGATCTGAGATGCGTTCCTGGACAGTCGGCTCGCCTATCGCGGCACTCGCCTGGATTCCCCTCCTGTTCGCGGGAACAACGAAGGCCGCCCAGGGGCCGTGCGACCTCTACGCCGAGGCTGGGACTCCCTGCGTGGCCGCCCACAGCACGGTGCGCGCCTTGTACGGCACGTACGCGGGGGCCCTGTACCAGGTCCGCCGTGTCAAGACGAACACGACCAAGGACATCCCTGTCCTGGCCGCCGGTGGCCTGGTCGACATCTCGGTCCAGGACCAGTTCTGCACCGATTCCTGCACCATCTCCATCCTCTACGACCAGTCGCCGCGGAAGAACCACCTCGCGAAGTCGCCCAAGGCCTACTACCTGAAGAACGGCGGAGTCGAGGCATCGGCCTCCGACGGACTCGTCCAGGTGGGAGGCCGGAAGGCGCACGGAATCGCCGTCACCGGCAAGGTGGTGCAGTGGTACGAGACCGACACCTTCCCCGCGGTGGCCTACCGCAACAACGCGACCCAGGGGATCGCCACGGGGAACCAGGCCGAGTCCATGTACATGGTGGTCGACGGAACCCGCTACAGCGCGGGCTGCTGCTTCGATTACGGGAACGTGGAGACCACCGGCAACGACGACGGCAACGGAACCATGGAGGCCCTGTATTGGGGGACCAACACCAGTTGGGGCGGCAAGGGTGATGGCACCGGCCCTTGGATCGCCGCCGACCTGGAGAACGGCATGTTCAAGGCCGATCGAGGCGGAAAGGGATCCGACACGATGTCGTTCCCCAACGCGAAAACGATCACGGCCAAGTTCGCCTCGGCCTTCCTCAAGGGACCCGCCGACAGCACCTTCGCCCTCAAGGCGGGGAACGCGCAATCGGGAACGCTGACCACGATGTGGAACGGCCCGCGCCCCTCTCCGAACTACTTCCCCAAGAAGCTCCAGGGAGCGATCCTGTTGGGCACTGGTGGAGACGGCAGCCGCGCCGGGACGGGCACCTTCTTCGAAGGCGCGATGACCCTCGGGAATCCGCCGGATTCCGTCGACGACCAGATCCAGGCGAACATCGTCGCCACCTACGCCGGGGCGGTCACCTCCGTGCGGTCTGCGAGCCAGGTGCAAGCGGGGAGCGTCGGGTTGGATCTTGGCACCGGCGAGGTTCGCGTGCGGATCGACAATGCGGAGGTTCGCGGATGCGAGGTCCTGGGCCTCAATGGAAGGCGGATGGCGAGGCTGTCGGGCGAGGCCGGTCGGGACGGGATCTTCGAGGCGATCTGGGATGCGCGGGGATCCGCTCCAGGCCTTTACATCGTGCGGGCCAGAACCGTGGACGGAGCCGACTGGCGGGGAACGGTTCTGATCGGGCGTTGAGGCGAAGGCGCTCTCAGGCGCCTTCCACCAGCGTCGTGATTCCGGGGAGGTCGGCGTCGCGTCCCGTCGCGTTCGCCGCGAAGGCGCGCACCGCATCCTCTCGCCCGGCGTCGAGGAGGGCCTGGAGGATCTCGCCCAGCGTGCGTCGGACCGAGTCCGGGACCAGGAACGGGTCGGGCTTCCAGGGCAGTCCGCGCACCACGCGATCGAGCGCCGTGGCGGCGGTGTTCTCGATGTCGGTGGCCGGCAGTTCGAAGGCGGGGGAAGCGCCACCCAACCAGGCGCGCATCCAAAGCCTGCCCTTGGCGCGCAGTGCGGCTTCCGAAGGAATGCTCGAGGCCTGCTGCAACAGCAAGTCCGAGGTCGAGCGGTCCCCTTGGGACCGGGCGGCTTCCGACGCGGCGATCAGGGCCGAGGGATGCCCCGCGTGGGTGCGCAGAAGCACATCCAGGTCCTTCCAGGCCGAAGGAACCCCCTTCTCGATTCCCAGGAGGACCAAGTCGCAACGGGCGTCGATGTTTCCTTCTGACACGGATTGCTCCAGCAGGGGCAGGAACGATCGCCCTAGACGCCGAGCACACCGCGCCGCCAAGTGGAGCAGATCGCCGCGTTCCTTGCCATGGGTGGCCACCAAACCGACCGGGGTGGCCAGATCCAGCACCTCCAAGGCTTCTTCCAGGGCTTCGCGGATCCGGCCCGAACGCTGGAGGAATTCCGCCCGGGTGCTGCGCACGGGGAAGGCGGGCCCGATCTCGGGCATCGATCCGAGTCCGTCCCAGGCCTCCTGGAGGTGACCCTGGTTCGCACGATCCAGGGCGCGGGCACGGGCGAGCACCGGGAGCCAGGGCCAGCGCGATCGAGCCGAGGAGGGGGCAGCCAAGGCCAGGGACCAGGCCTTCTCCAGGGCGTCGGAACGGTCGGTGGACTTGGGGTCCCACGCGGGCAGGGTGGTGCCGAGCTTGTAGAGGTCGTAGGCGTCGGCCTCGCCGCGGTCGCGGACCCGGCGCAGGATCCGCACGTTGCGCTCGCGCTTGGATCGCTCCGAGATGGCATCGGGCTTGTAGCCGTGGTGGATCAGCCGCACCGGGGCTGGTACGGGATCGCCCAGTCCGAACTCCTCCAGGGTCTCCAACACCGACTCGTGCAGGGCGCGCCGGTACCGAATGCGCGGATCCAGCCGGAACAACCGGGGGAGCGCCACGGATCCGGGCTTGTCGGTGCCGTCCAGGAGAGCGACCTCCACCAGCCGGCAGGAGGGAGTCTCGGAAAGGGAGCGACGGAGCGACTCCAGGGAAGACCGGTCGAACTCCTCGTCGGCATCCACCTGCAGCGCCCAGTCGCCGCGGCCCTGGGCCAGTTCCAGGCAGGCGTTGCGGGGAGCGGCGAAATCGTCGTCCCAAGGGTGCTCCCCCACCACGGCCCCGAACTTGCGGGCGATCTCCACGGTGCGGTCCTTGGAGCCGGTGTCGACCAAGCAGATTCCGTCGACCACGCCGGACAGGGACGACAGGCACCTCTCCAGGTTCCGCTCCTCGTCTCGGGCGATCAGGCAGGCGATCAATCGCATCGTCAATCGCAATCTTGCAATTTCCGACCGGGAAAGTCCCGGGGATTCGGGGCAGGGTGCCGCCCTGTACAACGGGAAATGCCCCGAGCCGCGACCGCCCGATTTATCCGGGGTGGTACGCCGGTTCCAGCGGCTTCACGTCGGCCCTGGCCGGTTGGGTGCCCTGCTGTGCCCGTTGTGATCCGCCGCACGGCATCGGACCAATCGGCGGGCTAGAATTCACAGGGACTCCCACCGCCCCGATCCCCGAAAGGATCACCATGAAGATCTCCGCCTTCCTCGCCTGTACGTTCGCATTGGTTCTCCAGGGTTGTCTCTCGACCGACCAGACCTCTCCGAATTCCCAAGGGGACCAGTGGGACACGACTTTCACCTTGACCACTCTCTCCAAGACCACCGGAAGGATCCTGGTTCCGTCCCCGTCCGCTGAGGAATACAGGTGCATATCGATGGTGGATTCGACAGGCCGACAGATCGGTTCCGTGCTCGACACCCAGAAAACCGTACCCCTCGATCTCCGATACGATGGGGTGAATGCGGACACGCTGTGGGCGGTCTCCGATTCGCTCGAGTTCGATCTTTCGGGTCGAAAGATCTCGTTCGCGCGCGCCTACTCCCGGATTTCCGGAACGGGACCCGTTGGCATCTGGGAGGAGTCATCCCGGGAACGGTTCTCTCCGATCGGCTTCTCGGATTCGGATTCCGCCTACCAGGCCTTCGTCGCTTTGAACGACAAATTCGAGCTAGCCTCCCTCGCCGCCGGGTACCGCGTCCAGATCGAAATCGGGTCGACCTCGTTGATCTGCCGGATACGCTACCCGAACTGGAGCGCGATCGAGGCCTTCAACTGGCAGGAGAACTGGTCGCCTCGGTTCGATGTCCAGTTTCGGGTGATCGACGCGAAGACCGCGACGTTCACCGCTGCCGACACGCAAGTGACGGTCCAGTCCCTCGGTTGGAGCCACACGCGATATTCGAGCAATTTCCCCGCTGCCTACCCGACCTACATCGATCCGACAACGGTTGGGTCTGTCTCCGAATGTCCGGAGTCCTCATGGTTCTGGGACTTCCTTTCCCACCACCTCAAAACCAGTTCGGCGGCTCGCGCCTTGTCGGCTCCAGGGGCAACGAGTCGCAGGTCCATCCCTTCCGGGTTCTGGATGGACCCGTTCGGTCGGCCGTTCTGATACCCTGACCCTTGCGGGGGCTCAGGTCCCCTGCACCAACTCCAGCAGTCCGCCCAGGAAGCCCGCCGGGTCGGAGTTGCCGGTCGACTGCGTGCGGCGCACCCGCACGGGTTCGTCGCCCAGGCCCAGGTCGGCCACGAACCGGCGCAGGATTCCGTCGGCCGTGTAGCGCGAGGCCCGCTTGAGGGCACCGCTCCGCAGGGCTTCCAGCCGGTGCGGCGTCGCGAAGTGCTCGGCGATCCGCTGCGCGAGTTCCGGGAGGGTCTGCGCCAGGATCCCGGAGATCCCCGGCTCGATGATGTCGGCGGGACCTTGGACCGCGTAGGCGGCCACCGGCAGCCCGCAGGCCATGGCCTCCACGACCACGCACCCGAAGGTGTCGAATCGCGAGGGGAGAACCAGCAGGTCGGCGCTGGAGTAGGCGGTGGCGAGTCGCGCCTGGTCGCACCATCCCAGGAAGAATCCGTCGGGTACGAGCTCCTTGAGCCGTTCCTCCTGCGGGCCCGATCCGGCGAAGGCCAGCCGCGCCTTCACGCCGCGCTCGCGCAGCCGCTGGAGCAGCGAAGGGAGTTCGAGCACGCCCTTCTCCTCGGAAATGCGACCGGCGTACAGGAGGACCATCTCGTCGGAAAGGACTCCGGGGAAGAGCTCGGAGCGCCGCGGAGGCAGGGGGGAGAAGGCCTGGTCGGGCCAGTGGGCCGTGGAGTGGAGGCGGTCGGCCGGGACGTTCATCTGGTCCCCGGCGAGCCAGGCCTCCATCTGCTTGTTCAGCACGAACAGGCCGTCGAAGCCGTTGTAGTAGGCGCGCAGGAGGCGGCGCAGGCGCGAGAGGCTCGGGCGGTCCCAACCCAGCGTGCGGCGGGCGAAGTCCATCCAGTCGGTGTGCACGTAGAACCAGGCCGGGACCTCGAAGGCGTGCTTGAGGTACAGGGCGACCAGTCCCATGGGTCCTTCGGTGGAGCACACGATCCGGTCGTAGCCTCCTCCGTGGAAGAGCTTCTGCACCTGCAGGAGGTCGGGGACGCGGATGGGCTGGGGGTAGGCCGGGGTCTCGAAGGTCGCCGCGGGCCGCAGCACGCGCAGGTTCGGTTCCTCCACCAGTGTGTCGGAGACGGCCAGGATGTCGATGGGCAGGTCGCGCAGACGGATTTCGTCCAAGGTCTGGCGCAGGACCGAACTCACGCCGTTGCGGTCGCCGAAGGTGTCGGTGAGCCACAGGGCGCGGTGGGGGTGGCGGTGCTTGCCCAGCCGTTCCGCGAAGCTGTCCAGGAAGGGGCGCTTCTCGTGGAGCACGCGAGCGGCGGCGAACTGCGAACCCGCGATCACCGAGGCCGCCAGCAGCGGATAGGGGAGCCCGTCGGCGAGGTTCGCGAGATTGGGGCCTTCGACCGGACGCTTGCGTCCCTTGCGGCCGGGCGCCCCGGCGAGCGCGCGCAGGTGCGACGGAAGTTCCAGGCGCGAGATGAGGTTGGCCGGGTCGGCCGCCGGCGACTGGAGGAACTCGCCGATCTGACGGGATTTGCCCGCCACGCGTCCCGCCAGGACCTTGCCCAGGTGGGAGTAGAGGGCCGGCAGCGCGGTGTCGACTTCGCGGGAAAGCTCGTTGGATCCCTTGCGGCGCGCCTTCGCCATGCGGGTCAGGATGTCCAGGAGCGGACGGAAGTCCTTGTTCGTCGCGAACTTCGCGGCGAAGCCGGGAGCCTGGCCCCGGAAGGCGCCGTGGACGGTGCGCAAAAAGTGCATGGTCACCGAGTGGCGGCGCAGCTCCATGGCTCCGTTGGCCACCGCGAGGGCCAGCGCCTTCTCGGCGGGCTCGCCCTTGTGGAGCAGGATGCGCAGGAGACCGGGGTCGTCCATGTGCAGGACCACCTGGCAGAAGTAGTCCAGGAGGGCCGCGGCGAGCTTCTCCTCCTCGTTGGCCCCGCCGTAGGGAGCCGTGGCCCCGTCCCGCAGCGCCTGCAGGGCCAGGTCGGACAGTTTCCGTCCCGACTTGCGGTGCTCGTCCAGCCGGGGGATCCGCAGGTAGGTGCCCGTGGACCCGGCGTACATCGCCATGTGGTCGTCGGAGCCGCCGGTGAGCGACTTGGAGTACGGGCGACGGGCGAACAGGTCCACCGGCTGGCGCGCGCGCCGCGCCATGGCGTGGATCTCCTCCTCGTCCATCCCCTCCACCCAGGCGGCGGTGAGCACGTTCTGCCAGGCGTCGCGCTGGCCGTTCACGGCCTCGAAGCGCTCGAACAGGAGCCCGAGCCGGTCCATCACCTCCATCGGGGGCAGGCCCTCGGGGCTGTGGAACTGGAGAGGGTGGGCGAGGACGGTGACCAGGTCGTGCTCGTTGCAGTAATCCACGAACCGGTACACGTCCTTGCGCAGGACCGCGAGCCTCTCCTCCTGGGCCGGGGTGAACCCGTAGGTGAGCACGTGGATGCCCACCTTGAAGTCGGGCAGGGTGCACGAGAACTCGGCGCCGGGGAGCACGTCCATGCCGCGTTCCATCAGGTCCCAGCAGGTGCGGGCGTTGTTGTGGTTGGTCACGGTGACCAGGTCGGTGCCGTTCTGGCGCAGGGTGGCCAGGAGCTCCTCGGTGGTCACCCAGGTCTCGGGCACGCCCAGCATGCGCCCCAGCCGCTCGTCGGGCTTGTCGGAGTTGCGGTCGTGGCAGTGGAGGTCGATCCGGAGGCGCTCCTCCGGGGGGATCAGGCTCTGGCCGCGCAGGAGGGAATTCTCGAGCTCCTCGCGCAGACGGGTGCGGAACCGGGCCGCTTCGCTCTGCTTGTTCATGGGGTGGTCTCCGTTCGGATGGACTGGTGAGCCGGGATGGTCGCTCCGCCGGCGGAACCCTCGAGGGGGATGCGGCGTGGACCGAGGTCGGAACCTTCGGGGGGTGGCAGGACCAGGACGAGTCGCCCGGGTTCCTGGTGGGACTTGCGGCGGATCTCCCATTCGGCGCGGACGGCGCCCCCGGTCTCGGTGCGGACTTCCAGGTCCAGCGTGCCGTGCGCGGTGGTGGCGCCCCAGATCCGGATCGGGCCCCGGCGGAGCCAGTCGGCCGGGACTCCCGAAAGGAGGTCGAGTCCGCCGTCGACCTCGCGGACCAGGATCTGTCGCACCAGGGAGAGGAACTCGGCCGCGGCCCAGCCGTGGTCGCCGTCGCCCATGCAGCCGCCGCGCGTGCGGGGATGGATGGCTTCGGGCCAGCACCAGGTGGGGCTCGCCGCGCGGACCAGGGCGCGCAGGATGGACAGGCACCCTTCGGCGTCGCCCACGGCCAACCGCGCGCGCGCGATCTGGGCCGAGAGGTAGGGGTTCAGGCCGGTGTGGACGATCGATTGGAAGTGCAGTCCGTCGCGGCTGCAGCGCTCCTCCAGGTGCGCCAGGGTCGGGCCGATCCACGGGGCGTCGGGGCGCACGGTGCGCAGCGGGCAGATGGCCACCAGGTTTCCGACCGACGCGGCGTCGACCCGGCGGTAGGGGGAACTCGGCAGGGCGCCGCCGCAGCGCTCGGCGGCCCAGGCCAGGGCGGCCTCCAGGTCGGTGCGGAAGTCGGCCGATTCCTCCAGGAGCCGCTCGGCGTCCTTTGTGCGCCCCGTCAGGGAGGCCATCCAGGCCGCTTCCTCCAAGGCGGACACCGACCAGAAATCGTCCCAGAAGTAGTGGTCGTTGGGGCCGAAGTGCTCCGCCGAGAATCCGGCCGGGAGAAGTCCGCGGTGGGGTGCCCGTTCGTCGCGGGTCCGCGACCGTTCGCGGCGGATCCAGTCGCATCCGCGCGTCACCTGGTTCCAGTGGCGTTCGGCGAGCGCGGGGTCGCCGCCGCGGCGCAGGTGCAGTGCGAGGGTCCAGATCGCCTGGCCGTTGGAATCCCACTCGCCGGTCTGGCTGCGGAACAGGCCGTTGCGCTTCTGGCGCGTGCGCAGGAGGTCCATCTTGGGGGCCACCAGCTCCCCGAGCCCGGCGTTCTCGAAGCCCAGCGAGAGGAAGGCGGCGTCGCGGAACCAGTGCTCGTGGTAGAGGAAGGTGCCGGGGGTGAAGCGGTCGCCGTCGTCGAACACGTGCAGGCGTCCGCGCACGGCTTCCCATCCGGCTTGGACGTCGGGATCGGGCACCGAGATGCGCGTGCCCCGCGCCATGCGGCGGCGGTGCGCCTCCTCGGCCTGTTCGCGGGCGTGGCGCGCGGCCCGCGGGCCGGGAAGGCGCAGATTGCCGTCTTCCAGCGGAAGGGCTCCATGCAGGGTCCACATCCCCCCCGGGGGAATGCTGGCGTTCCAGCTCGCCACCGCCGTGGCCATTCCCGACCGCGAGCGGAGACGGCGCAGCGGCAGACCCGACCCGGGGCGGAGCAAGGGGTCTCCGTGGTGTCGGTCGGAGACCACCAGGTTCTCGATCTCCAGATCGAAGACGACCGCGATCCGGCCGTCGACCTGGATCCGTCGTTCGTCGGCGCGGATGGAGCGGATGGGACCCAGGGAGAGCGCGTTGCAGGGGCGCAGGCTGAGTCCGGGATGGCAGCGGATCTCGGATTCGCTCCGGTTGCGCACCCGGATCTCGATCAATGTGGAGGGAAGCCCTTCGACCTCGGAGGCCCACACGTCCCATTCCCATTCGAGATCGGGTCCCGCCTCGGCGAGGGTCCGGACTCCGGGCAGCTCGCGCAGGGATTGTTGCCGCACCGCGTCTCCCATCAGGGGTGGGACCAGGAGATTCCCTTGGTGCTCCAGGCAGGGGAGGGCCGACCAGCTCCACGGGCCCGGGGTGACCATCCCCACCGGGTCGACCATGGCTTCGCGCGTGCACTGCGGCAGTCCCACCGAGGTCCAGTTGCGGAAGGTCAGGTTGGTGGTGATCAGGTTCAGTCCGGTGGGGATGAAGGCGGGGTCCTCCGGGTCGGTCTGGCGGACCACCCAGGAGGGCCAGACCCAATCGGGATTGCTCTGGATCGCCATCGTGTTGGCCAGGCCCGAGAGGGCGATCGCCGCCCCTTGCTCGACCAGTTCGGGAGGGAAGGCGACCGAAGAGGGGCGTCCCAGGTGGAGCAACCCCTGCAGGAAGGACGCCAGATGGGATCGACCGGTCACGTGGAGGAGGTGTTCGACCAGACCCTTCAGCAAACCCGGATCCCTTCGTGACGGCATCGCATCGGGAACAAAGTTCGCCGTTGGGCAGGGGTGCGGAGAGGGGGTGCAACCGGATCGCAACCGATGCAATCGAACGGCAACATCGGGAACGGGATGGTTGTTTCGGTCCAATTGCGCGGGATGCGTCTGGCATCGGTTTCGCCAGTGGGAATGGGCGTTGGCGGCCGATCAGAAACCCGAAATAGCCTATTGCTTTCAGTGAAATTCCACCGTAACGTATGGGAGTCGGCCCGCCCAGGGTCGGCTGGAGAAAGAGAAAACAGAAATCGAGACTCGTACAAGCAGAGAATGGTCCGACGGGCCCTTGCCCGTGCGGACGGAAACTGTCTAAAGGCCCCTGCGTGTGGGGTCTGACTCGACGTCGGAGGAGCCTGAACGCACTCTCCGCGCGAGCAGGAGAGAACCAGTGAGACGGGGGCCGGGGAGGGAAACCTTCCCGGCCCTTCTTGCGTTCATGCCGATCGTCGGAGGGCGGACCGGGGAAAACTGGGATCCCGGACCTCACCCTCCCGTCCCGATCTTCCGATGGGCCCTGGACCAGGTCGCAGCCACGCCGCGGTCTCCTACATTGTCGTCCGCTCCCACCACAATCCATCAGCCCGGGCGGAGTCCCCGGCGAAGGGAATCGACATGGCCGACGACAAGAAGGACCCCTGGATGAACTGGCTGGCGCTCACCACCATCGTGTTCGCGGTGGCGGCGACGCTTTCGACCTTCAAGGGGGGCGGGCATTCCACCCGGAGCATGATCAGCCAGATGCAGGCATCCGACCAATGGGCCTTCTTCCAGTCCAAGAGCACCAAGGAAGCGATGTACCGGTTGGAGAAGGAGAACCTCGAACTCCAGGCGAAGGCCCTGCCCCGCAACGCGGATACCGCGGTGGTGCGGCAGTACCAGTCGGCGGTCGCGGAAGCGGCCAAGAGCCTGGACAAGTACGAGAAGGAGAAGACGAAGATCCAGGATTCGGCCAAGTTCCTGGAAGGCGTCCGCGACGAGGCGCAGAAGCACGGAAAGCCCTTCGGAATGGCCGTGATCTTCCTGCAGGTCGCGATTCTCCTCTCCTCCGTGGCGGGCTTGCTGAAGAAGCAGTACCTCTACTGGCTGGCCTTGCCGACCGGGGCCTGGGGGCTGGTTCTCTTCGCCAACGGCTTCTTCCTCTTCCTGTAGGGCGTCTCGCGGCGCGCTCTCGCTCCCCGCACCCTCGCCGTACCGACGCGTACGGCTTCGGATGCGGGTCACGTCGATCGCATCCGCGATCCATCCCTACAGGTGGGCGTCTCGCGGCGCGCTCTTGCTCATCGGGCGGCTCGGCTCCGTCGGCGTACCAGACGCGTACGCCTTGGTCGTCCGGCTCGACCGCTTCGCATTGGTCGCATCCCCGATCCGTCCGTAAAGCCTGCCTCTCGCGGCGCGGTTCGACGTCGGGAGGACGTGAGCTTCAGCAGCAGTCTCGGCGCTTTTCGGCGACCTCGGCGTAGAGGGTTTCCCAGTGGGGGAGGATGGCCTCGACGGAGTACTCCCGCACCGAGCGTTCGCGGCCCGCGCGGCCCAATCGCTCGCCGAGTCCGGGTTCCTTGAGGATGCGCACGCAGGAGCGCGCCATCCCCTCCACGTCGCCGACCGGGTGCAGGTAGCCCGACTCGCCGTCGACGACCACTTCGGGGAGTCCGCCCGCGCGGGCGCCCACCACCGGAACCTGGCAGAGGAGCGACTCCAGGGGGGCGAGCCCGAAGCTCTCGCCGTCGGAAGGGAAGAGGAACACGTCGGCCTGGGGCAGGACCCGGGAGATGTCCTCGAGCACGCCCAGCAGACGCAGACGGTCGCGCACGCCCAGCTCCTGCGCCAGCTCCAGGGCCAGGCTCAGGTCGGGGCCTTCGCCCGCCAGGGCCAGGACGCCGTCGACCCCCAGCTGCACGGCGCGCGCGAAGGTCCGGACCACGTCGACGACCCTCTTCACGGGTCGGAAGTTGGAGACGTGCAGGAACACCTTCCGGCCGGCGTCGGCGGGCAGGAACGAGGGGTCGCGCGGCGCGGGTCGGAACAGGTTCGTGTCGGCGAAGTTGTGGATCCGGCGGACGGGCGTGGAGGGATTCAGGACGGATTCCGTCACTCCCTTGAGCCAGTCGGAGACGGCGGTCACGGCGTCGGACTTCTCCAGGCAGTAGCGCACCATGGGCTTGTAGGAGGCGTCGTGGCCCATGAGGGTGACGTCGGTGCCGTGGAGGGTGGTCACCACCGGCGATCGGCACGGTGCCAGCATGTCGCGGGCGAGGATGGCCGCCGTGGCGTGGGGGACGGCGTAGTGGACGTGGAAGAGGTCGAGCTTGTGGTTGCGCCAGACTTCCGCGAGCTTCACGGCCAGGGCGAGGTCCCACGGGGTGTGCTCGAACACCGGGTAGTGGAGCGCCCGCACCTCGTGGAAGAAGACGCCCGGTTCCGGATCGGTGCGCAGCCGGTGGGGGAGGGTCGAGGTCACGAAGTGCACCTCGTGGCCGCGCCGCGCGAGCATCCGGCCCAGCTCGGCGGCCAGCACTCCCGATCCTCCGGCCGAGGCCACGCAGGACATGGCGATGCGCATCAGAAATCCTCCCCGGAGAGGGCGCAGGGATCGGCGACCTCGGGCAGCTCCTCGCAGGTGAACCCCTCGGCGTACCTGCAGCGCGCGCGCGAACCCAGGAACCGGGCGCGCGAACGGAGGAAGTCGGGGAACCGCTCGTCGGAGAGGGCGGTCGGCGTCCCCTCGGTCCCGAACTGGCTCCGGTAGGCGGCCAAGGCGCGCAAGCGCGTTTCCCAGTGCTCGGTGACGTCGACGCAGAACGTCGGCTCGCCGTCGCGCGCGCCCATCCAGTGGAACACGCGTCGGGGACGCCACGCGTCGCCGGGAGCGGTCCAACGGACCAGGCCCGCCTTGAAGGCGGCCTCCCGCACGCAGGAGGCGACGGCCTCGTGGTCCGGGTGGCGGTCGACCGTCGGGTGCGTGAATACGGTGTTGGGGCGGAGCTCCCGGAAGAGGGCTCCCAGCTCCCGCACCAGGTCGGCGTCCAAGGGGCGCAGCGAGCCGTCGGGAAAGCCGAGATTCCGTCGCCCGATCCCGACGATGCGCGCGGCCTCGGACGCCTCATGCAGGCGTTCCTCGGGTGTTCCGCGGGTACCCATCGATGCGTCGGTGACGTCGACCAGGAGGCCCATTCGGCCGAGCGCGACCATCTTGGCGACGGTGCCTCCCATGGAGATCTCGATGTCGTCGGCGTGGGCTCCCACGCAGAGGAAGTCGATTCCGCTCATCACACCTCCCAGACCCCGTGCAGGGGGTCGTCCGGATCGAGGGACTGGGCCAGCGTCGGAAGCAGGTCCGGCCGTCCCAGATGGTGTTCCAGCGCCCACGCGGAGAAGACCCTCTCCTGCGGGCGGCCCGCTCCGGTCAGGTTCCAGAGGGTGCGCAGGCGTCCGATGCGTTCCGCATGCGGGGTGCCGCGTTCGCGGAGCCTCCGGGCCAGCAGGGAACGCTCCGCCGCGGCGAGCCTGCGGTCGAGGGCGGTGCGCTGCGGGTCGTTCGGGGTCAGGTCGAGACCGTCGAGGTAGTCGGAGCGCGCATCGCGCCACCGGCGGCCCCAGATGCTCCACTCGGGAGACAGGGCGCGCAGGAAGGTCGATTCGATCTCCTTCCAGGGCATGGACGCGCGACGCGGATCCCATCCCGCCAGGAGCGCGTCGTCCCACGGTCCCGGGGGCAGCAGGGTGGCCGAGGCGCGGGGC
>Ga0318497_10000326_pt1 | contig 14975 bp, 13 predicted proteins | sample GRESIP109b1f23_FD_203754 | JGI IMG/M metagenome (GOLD analysis project Ga0318497, IMG submission 203754) | Tropical soil microbial communities from Luquillo Experimental Forest, Puerto Rico - GRE.SIPMG.109b1f23 | ecosystem: Environmental > Terrestrial > Soil > Tropical forest > Bulk soil... | reverse complement strand
AGTCCGAGGTCCGCGACGAGCGCGCGCCGGCCCACGGCGAGCAGCAGCTGGTCCGCGCGCAGCTCGACCGCACCCTTCTCGCCCTCCGCCGTCACGACCACGCCCGCGCCGCTCGCGTCGAGGCTCTTGAATGCGGTGCGCGTCAGCACCTTCATCCCGCTGCGCTGGAACGACCGCGACAGCGCCTCCGCGGTCTCGCGGTCGAAGCCGGGCAGGATCTGCTCCTGCATCTCGACGATCGTGACCTGGGTGCCGTAGGCGTTGTAGGCGTACGCGAACTCGAGACCCACCGCACCGCCGCCGATCACCAAGAGCGACGACGGCAGCTCGCGCGACTCGAGCGCCTCGCGGCTGGTCAGCACCTTCTTCCCGTCGACCTGGACGCCGGGGAACACGAACTCGGTCGAGCCGGTCGCCAGGATCACGTTGCGCGCCTCGACGCTCTCGTTGGCACCGTCGCGCGAGATCACGACCTCCTTGCCGGGTGCGAGCCGGCCGCGGCCGCGCAGGACCTCGATCTTGTTCTTGCGCATCAGCGCCGCGACGCCGCGCGACAGCCGGTCGGCGGCGGCGCGGCTGGCGTCGATCACCTGGCCGTAGTTCGGGGTCTGGCCTTCGACCACGAGCCCCGGCACGCCGTGCTTCACGGCGGCGAAGGTCTCGGCTGCGGACAGGATCGCCTTGGTCGGGATGCAGCCCCAGTTGAGACACACGCCGCCGAGGACCGGCTCCTCCTCGACGATCCCGGTCGCGAGGCCGAGCTGCGCGGCGCGGATGGCGGCAATGTACCCACCCGGGCCGGAACCGATCACCAAGACGTCGAACGATTTCATCCGGTCGCTAGTCCTTCCCCGTCAACTCTTTCGTCGCATCTTGCCGGCTCCTTGAGCGGCAGGAGATGACGGGAGCGCGCGTCAGGCGACCGGTTTCTCGATGATGGGCAGCGAGAGGTCGCTCGTCTCCTGGTGGTGCGGAACGCTCCACCCCGGAGTGCGCTGGACCCGCTCCTGGAGCTTCAGCAGGCCGTCGATCACCGCCTCCGGCCGCGGGGGACAGCCGGGGATGTAGATGTCGACGGGGATGATCGTGTCGATGCCCTGCACCGTGGAGTAGTTGTTGTACGGCCCGCCCGAGCAGGTGCAGGCGCCGAACGCCACCACCCACTTGGGCTCGGCCATCTGGTCGTAGACCTTCTTCAGGATCGGCGCCTGGCGGTGGCTGATCGTGCCCACCACCATCAGCAGGTCGGCCTGGCGCGGCGAGAAGCGCGGCAGCGCGGCGCCGAAGCGGTCGAGGTCGTAGCGCGGACCCGCCGCCGACATGAACTCCATGCCGCAGCACGCGGTCACGAACGGATACAGGAAGAACGAGTACTTCCGGCCCCAGTTCACGACCGCATCCACCGTCGTGGTGAGAAACGAATCCTGGCCTTGGCGGAGGATTTCCCGCTTCTCGGTCATCGCGCTGCAATATACCCGCTCCGCTATGCTCTGGCCCGTGCGGCGTGTGCTCGCCTGGCTGGTGCATCTGTACACCGGGTCGTCGGCCGTGTTCGGGCTGTTCGGCGTGGTCGCCTGCTTCCACGGTCAGTTCCGGCTGGCCATGTACTGGATGATGCTCACCATGGTGATCGACTCGACCGACGGCGCGCTCGCCCGCGCGGTCGATGTGCGGCGCCAGATCCCCTGGTTCGACGGCCGCCGGCTCGACGACATCTGCGACTACTTCACCTACGTGATCCTCCCCGCCTGCTTCCTGGTCACAGCGGGCATGCTTCCGAGCCCGCTCTGGGCCGCGGTGCCGGTGCTGACGTCCGGCTACGGGTTCAGCCAGGAAAAGGCCAAGACCGACGACTACTTCTTCCTCGGCTGGCCGTCGTACTGGAACGTCGCGGTGATGTACCTGTACCTGCTGCACGCCCCGCCGCTCACCGTGCTCGCCTGGGTGCTCGGGCTGGGCGCCGCGATCTTCGTCCCGCTGAAGTACATCTATCCGAGCCGCACGCGCGTGCTCCGGCCGCTCTCGCTCTGCGTGCTCGGGCTGTGGGTGCTGGTGTTCTCCTGGCTCGCGGTGCGCCCGGACCCCCCGCGCGGCGCGCTCTACGCCACGCTCGCGCTCGGGCCGGGCTACTACGTCGGGCTCTCGCTGCTGTTGAACCTCCCGCGGCGTCGCCCTGCGCGCGAGGGCGCCGCAGGCTAAAGTCGCCGCCATGTCGTTCGACCTTTTGCTCGCGAGCCCGCGCGGCTTCTGCGCTGGTGTCGACCGCGCGATCGAGATCGTCGAGCTCGCGCTCGAGCTCTACGGGAAGCCCGTCTACGTGCGCCACGAGATCGTCCACAACCGCCACGTGGTGGACGACCTGCGCGCCAAGGGGGCGATCTTCACCGACGACCTCGCCGAGGTGCCGGAGGGCAGCTTGGTGGTGTTCAGCGCGCACGGCATCTCGCCCGCGGTGCGCGCGGAGGCCGAGCGGCGCAAGCTCCGCACGCTCGACGCGACCTGCCCGCTCGTCACCAAGGTCCACGTCGAGGCGATGCGCTACGCGCGCGACGGCTACGAGATCGTGCTGGTGGGCCACCGCGGCCACGTCGAGGTCGACGGGACGCTGGGGCACGCCCCGGAGCGCATGCACCTGGTCGAGACGGTCGAGGACGTCGCGAAGCTCGCGGTGCGCGACGAGAGCCCCCTCTCGGTGCTGACGCAGACCACGCTCTCGGTGGACGACACCCGCGAGATCATCACCGCGCTGCGCGCGCGCTTCCCGGCGATCCGCGTGCCCGGCAAGGACGACATCTGCTACGCCACCCAGAACCGCCAGAACGCGGTGAAGGAGCTGGCGCGCCGGGCGGACTTCGTGCTGGTCGTGGGCGCGCCGAGCTCGTCGAACTCCAACCGGCTGGTCGAGGTCGCGCGCGTCCACGGCGCGCGCGCCGAGCTGGTCCAGGACGCGGGCGGGATCGACCCTCGCTGGCTCGCCGGCGCGACACGGATCGGTGTCACGGCCGGCGCGTCGACGCCGGAGCTGCTGGTGCAGGCGGTGTGCGAGCGCCTGCGCGCGCTCGGCGCCACCGCGGTGGAGTCGCTCCCCGGCGTCGAGGAGGGGGTCCACTTCGCGCTGCCGGCGGAGCTCCGGCGCGAGCAGCGGAGCGCGACGCCGACGTAGTGGACGCGCTCCTGCGCACGCTGGTCGCAGGGCTCGCGCGCGGCGAGGCCGACGCGCGCGCGCTCGAGTCGCTGGGCTGCGCCGACCCGGCGCGGGCGGGCGAGCGGCTGTGCGCGGCCGCAGCGCACCCCGCGCTCGCCACCACGCGCGAGCGCTGGCTGCCGGAGCTGCTGCTCTCGGCCCGGCCGGCGGCAGGCGCCGAGTACCTGCTGGAGCTCGCGGCGCGGCTCGGCGGCCGGCTCGATCTCGCGGCCGTCCCGCTGCTGCCGCGCCTGCTCGGCTCGAGCGACGCGCTGGCCCGCGTGCTGCTGCGCCATCCGAACTGGACCGCCGAGCTCGCGGGCGCCCTTCCCGGGGCGCCCTCCGCGGCCGACGTGGAGCCGGAGTGGACCCCGATCCGCATCGCCAAGTACAAGGGCCTGCTGCGCATCGCTGCCCGCGACCTCGGCGGGCGACCGTTCGAGCAGAGCCTCGCGGAGCTGTCGCAGCTCGCCGACCGCTGCCTCGCCGCCGCGCTCGCCTGCGCCGGCGCCGAAGCGGGAGTCGCCCCACCCGCGCTGTTCGCGCTGGGCAAGCTCGGCGGGTACGAGCTCAACTTCTCCTCCGACGTCGACCTGCTGTTCATCCGCGAAAACGCAGCCGACGGCGGGGAGCCGGCGGAGCTTTCGCGCTCGATCGAGCTCATCCGCTGCTTCAAGAAACACCTGGAAGTCCCGAGCGAAGATGGCTTCGGCTACCGCATCGACCTCGAGCTCCGGCCCGAAGGCCGGCAGGGCGTGATCGTGAACTCCGTGGACTCGGCGCTCTCCCACTACGAGAACTTCGGCCACGACTGGGAGCGCCAGATGCTGATCCGGCTGCGCTTCGTCGCGGGCGCGCGCGAGCCGGGAGAGGCGTTCGAGCGCGGCCTGCGCCCGTTCGTCTGGCGCCGCACGGTGGGGAACGACGCCGTGCGCGCGGTGCGCGCGATGAAGCGGCGGATCGAGGACGAGCGGCTCGAGGCGGGGCGCGACCTCGAGGCCGACCTGAAGGAGGGCCCGGGCGGGATCCGCGACGTCGAGTTCCTGGTGCAGGCGTTCCAGCTCCTGTTCGGCGGACGCGAGCCGAGCCTGCGCACCGGCAACGTGCTCGAGGCGCTCGCGGCGCTCGAGCGCGCGGGCCTGCTCGACGCCTCGGTCACCGAAGAGCTGCGCGACGCCTATCTCTGGCTGCGCCGCGCCGAGCACGCGGTGCAGCTGGTGGAGGAGCGCCAGACCCAGGCGTTCCCGCGCGAGCCCAACGCGCAGCTCGGGCTCGCGCGCCGCCTCGCCTACCCGCAGCTCGAAGGCGCGCGCGCGCGCGACGCGCTGCTGGACGACTGGACGCGCGTGCGCGCCCGCGTGCGCACGCACTTCGAGAACCTGGTGCTGGAGAGCAGCGATGCCGATCGGGCCTGAGCCGGGCCTCGAGGCGCGCCTCACCGGTGCGCTCGCGCACTCGCCGCTCGCGGCGCGGATCGCGACCGCGGCCGCACCGCTGGCCGATCGCCGCGCGCGCGACGCTGCCGCGGAGCAGCTCGAGGGTCCGGCCCTTAGCGGGCTCGCGCGCGCGCTCGCCGCCAGCCCGGAGTCCGCGCGCTACCTGTCGCTTCGCCCCGGGCTGTTCGCGCGCCTGGCGGCGCTCGCCGCCGACTCGCTCGAGCGGCGCGCCGGCGAGCTGCCCGGCCTCGCCCTCCCCGATCCGTCGACCGCGCGCGAGGACTTCCTCGACGCGCTGCGGCTGCTGCGCCGGGACGAGCTGCTGTTCGCGGCCGCGCTGCACCTGGCGGGCCTCGCGCCGTTCGAGCGGGTCGCCGAGTTCCTGTCGCGGGTCGCGGAGACCTGCGCGGCGCGCGCGCTCGCCGCGGTCGAGGGCCGTTCACCCGACGAGACCGGCATCCTCACCGTGCTCGGGATGGGGAAGCTCGCGGGGCGAGAATTCACCTATCACTCCGACCTCGACGTGATCTTCCTGTTCCGCGACGATGTCGCCGACGCCTACCCGCCCTCTCGCCTCGCCCAGCGCTGGATCTCGAGCCTCGCCACGATGACCGGCGCGGGCTTCGCCTACCACGTGGACTCGCGGCTGCGCCCGTCGGGCCAGCAGGGCGCGCTCGTCACCACCGTCGAGGCGTTCGCCCGCTACCAGACGCGCCAGGCCGAGACCTGGGAGCACGTCGCGCTGCAGCGCGCGCGGGCCGTGGCCGGCGATCGCGCGCGGGTGCAGGCCGAGCTCGAGCGGGTGCGCGAACAGATTGCACGCGAGGCCGCCAGTCCCTGGCGCTATCTGCGCGACATGCGCGGGCGGGTGGTGGCCGAGCGCGGGACCGAGGACGCGGACAGCGCGGCGCTGAAAGCCGGCCGCGGCGGGATCATGGACGTCGAGTTCCTCGGCGCGGGTGCGCTGCTCGAGCGCGGGCTGGTGCTCGCTCCCGGCGCGCTTCCTTCGGTCCCCGCGATGCTGCGCGCGGCGCTGCGGGTCCCCGCGGTCGAGCGCCTGCTCGACGACTACGCGTTCCTGCGCCGGATCGAGGCGTGCGCGCGCTGGCTCGCGGGGCGCCCGGTCGAATCGGTCGCCCGCACCGGCGAGGCCGCCGACTGGCTCGCGGACCTGGTCGAGCCCGGCCAGACGGCGGAAACGCTCGACGCCGCGCTCGCCGCGGCGCGGGAGCGGATCGCGGCCGGCTTCGAGCGCGTGGCCGCGAAGGAGACGATCGAGGCGCTCGCGCCATGAGCGGGCGCGACGGCTTCTCGCTGCGCCGCGAGCACCTGCTGCCCGAGAACGCGCAGGCGGCGATCGAGCTGTTCCGCGCGGCGGGGCTCGAGATCACCAGTCCGGAGGCCCGCGCCGCATCGCTCGCCGAGACGCTCGCAGGCGTCTCGCCGGAAGCGGACGTCTGGGTGTTCGGCTACGGGTCGCTGATGTGGAATCCCGCGCTCCACCACGCCGAGCTCGTGGCTGGACGCGTGCGCGGGTGGCACCGCCGCTTCTGCCTCTGGAACACCTTCGGGCGCGGGTCGCCGGAACGGCCCGGGCTGATGCTCGCGCTCGAGCCCGGCGGCTCCTGCGCCGGCGTGGGCCTGCGCATCGCCGCTCCCGACGTGCGCCACGAGCTGTCGCTCCTGTGGAACCGCGAGATGCTCTCCGGCTCCTACCTGCCGCGCTGGCTGCGGATGTCGACTCCGCAGGGCGAGGTAGACGCGATCACGTTCCTCGCGAACCGCAGCCACGCGCGCTATGCCGGTCGCCTGCCAGCGGAGCGCGTCGCGCAGCTGCTCGCGCACGCCCGCGGACCGCTGGGCGGGAGCCGCGAGTATCTCGAGCAGACCGTGGCCGAGCTCGAGCGCCACGGGCTGCGCGATGGCCAGATGCACGCGATTTTGCGCGCCGTCCGCTCGCTGGCCTAGTACACTCTCGTCCATGGTCACCCCCCTCGCGGCGTGGCTGGCGGCCTGCCTGGCCGCCGCCGCGGCGCCCGACCGGGCGCTCCCGGCCGTCGCCGCGGCGCCGTGCATCGCCTGCCGCGGCCCGGCGCTGGATCCGCGCAGCGCCTTCTCGACCGCCGATTGGGCCGCGCTCGAGCGGGGCGGCGTGCTGCACGTCGCGCCCGAGATCCCCGCTGCGCCGGCCGATCCCTCGGCGAGCTCGACCGCGGCGGAGTCACTGGTCGACCGCCCGCCGCAGCAGGTCTGGTCGGTGCTGACCGACTTCGAGCAGTGGCCCCGGTTCATGCCGCTCGTGCGCGAGACGCGCGTGGAGCGGCGCGAGGGCCCGAGCTTGTGGGTCGCGCAGAAGTACCGCGTCTGGCTCTACCCCATGCAACACACGACGGTGTACCGGCTCGAGCCCGAGCTCGGGCGGCTGGAGTGGCAGCTCGACCCGACCGCGCCGCACGACATCGCCGCGAGCGCCGGGCACTGGGAGCTGCTGGCCGTGGATGGCGGTCGCGCCACGCTGCTGCGCTACCAGGCCACGGTGAACGCCGGCCGCGCCGTGCCGGCGTTCCTGGAGCGGATGCTGCGCGATCGCTCGCTGCGCCAGATGCTCGACGGCCTGCGCGACGAGGTGCTGCGCCGCTTCCCGCGCTAGCGGCCTTCAGCGCGGCGGCACCAGCACCGAGTGGATCGATTCCTCGCCCGCGATCTCGCGCGCGAGCGTGCGGATGGCGCGCTCGGCCTCGGCCAGCGGGAAGTCGTGGGTGTGCATCTTCGCGATCGGCGTCCTGCGCGACTCGAGCAGCGCGATCGCGTTGCGGTAGGCCGAGGAGGTGACTCCGATCGCGCCCGAGATGCGGATCTCCTTCATCACGATCTTGTCCGAGACGAAGTCGGGGACGGGCTTGAAGCCCTTCACACCCGCGAGCACGATCCGGCCGCCGGGCGCCACGTAGTCCAGCGCCGCCGCGATCGGCTCGAGCGCGTAGGACGACACGTCGAGCACCACGTCCGCGCCGCGGCCGCCGGTCCACTCGCGGATGCGCTGGCGCGGGTCCTCGCGCTCGACGTCGATCGCGAGGTCGGCGCCGAACTCGCGCGCCAGCTCGAGCTTGCGCGCGTCGGCGGAGAGCCCGGTGACGGCGATCTTCCCGGCCCCCGCGGCACGCGCGGCCAGCACACTCGCCAGTCCGCGCTGGCCGGGGCCCAGGATCACCACGGTCTCGCCGGGCCGGAGCTCCGGGATCTCCACCGCCCAGCGGAACCCCGCGCCGAGCGGGTTGAACATCGCGGCCACTGCGGCGGGCAGCGCGAGGTCGATGCGGTGGATCACGCTGTTCGGGTGCAGCCACAGGTACTGCGCGTAGGCGCCGTAGAGCGCCGGCGGCTGCGACAGCGGCACGTAGGAGTAGATCATGCGCCGCTCGCACAGGTGCGAGCGCCCGCCCAGGCACGGCGCGCAGAAGCGGCAGGAGATCATGTTCTCGACCGCGACGCGGTCGCCGACGTCGACCGACCAGCGTTTCGCGGCGCGGTCGCCGATCTTCGCGATCCGGCCCAGCGGCTCGTGCCCGGGGATCGCCGGGACCGGCGTCCGCAGCACGCCTGCGAACTGCTCGTAGTCGCTGCCGCAGATCCCGCAGACCTCGACCTCGAGCAGCGCGCTGTCGTCGTCGATCTCGGGCACCGGTAGCTCTCGCGGCTCGAGCCTGCGCGGCGCCGTCTGCACCATCGCGAAGGTCAGCTTGGGCACGGTTGGGGACATCGCCCCGAGAGTATGTGCCAAGATCGCGGCCACGGAGGGCTGCGATGCGCGAGCTCGGGGGCAAGGTGGCCGTGGTGACCGGCGGCGGCAGCGGCATCGGCCGCGGCATGGCGCTCGCGTTCGCCGACGCGGGCATGAAGGTCGTGGTCGCGGACATCGAGCTGCCGGCCGCGGAGAAGGTGGCCGCCGAGGTCGCCGCCCGCGGGGCGCGCGCGCTCGCCGTGCACACCGACGTGACCCGGCGCGCGTCGGTCGAGGAGCTGGCCGAGCAGACCTGGCGCGAGCTCGGCGCCGCACACCTCTTGTGCAACAACGCCGGCGTCGCCGTGTTCGGGACGCTCGACGAGCAGCGCGACAGCGATTGGAGCTGGCTCTTGTCGGTGAACCTGGAGGGCGTCGTGAACGGGCTGCAGGCGTTCCTGCCGCGCATGAAGGCGCAGCCGGGGCCGAAGCACGTGGTGAACACCGCCTCGGTCGCGGGCATCGCCGCCCTGCCGGGGCTCGGGATCTACACCGCGACGAAGTACGCGGTGGTCGCCATCTCGGAGACGCTGCGCCTGGAGGGGCCGCGCTACGAGCTCGGCTGCTCGGCGCTCTGTCCCGGCGCGGTCCACACCAACATCATGACCAGCGAGCGGAACCGGCCCACAGAGCTGGGGCAGTCCAAGCCCTTCGTCCCTCCCGGCGGCGGCTCGCTCGGCGACGTGCTCTCGCGCGGCCGCGACCCGCTCTGGGTCGGGCGCCGGGTGCGCGCAGGGGTCGAGAACGACGAGGCATACATCTTCACCGACCCGCGCTCGCGGGGGCTGCTCGACGCGCGCTTCGCGGCGATGCGCGCGGGGTTCGACGCCGCCGACCGCTACGGCGACGGACCGGCCTAGCCGCGGTACTTCGAGAAGTCGGGCGTGCGCTTCTCGTTGAAGGCGCTGACGCCCTCGCGCGCCTCGGGCGTGCGCACGAACAGCTCGAGCGAGTCGAACGCCAGCGTGCCGATGCCCGCGATCGCCTCGCTGTCGGCGTTGAAGGAGTGCTTCAGCACCTTCAGCGCTGTGGGGCTCTTGGCGAGCATCTCGTCGGCCCAGCGGCGCACCTCGGCACGCAGCTCGGCCTTGGGCACCACGCGGTTCACCAGCCCCCAGCGCTCCATGGTGGCGGCGTCGTAGAGCCGGCACAGGTACCAGACCTCGCGCGCCCGCTTCTCGCCCAGGATGCGCGCGAGGTAGGCGCTGCCGAAGCCGGCGTCGAAGGAGCCGACGCGCGGCCCGGCCTGGCCGAAGCGGGCGTGCTCGGCGGCGATGGTGATGTCGCAGAGCACGTGCAGCACGTGGCCGCCGCCGACCGCGACGCCGTTCACCGCGGCGATCACGGGCTTGGGGATCTCGCGGATCACGCGGTGGAGCGTCTCGACCTCGAACAGGCCGGTCTCGGTCGGACCGTAGTCGCCGGTCTCGTTGCGCTGCTTCTGGTCGCCACCGGCGCAGAACGCCTGCTCGCCTTCGCCGGTCAGCGCCACCACGCCCACGGTCGGATCGGTCCACGCCGCCTTGAACGCGCGCACCAGCTCGTCGACGGTGCGGCCGCGGAACGAGTTGAAGCGCTCGGGCCGCGCGATGGTGATCCAGGCGAGGCCGCGGTCGACCTCGTAGCGGACGTCCTCGAACTCGCGAAGCTCCATTCCGGCTCCTTCCGCGGCGATCTTACACGCGTGCGGCTAGGGGGCGCCGAGCCGGCTGAGCTCGGACCGCGCCGCGTACGCGTAGGCAGAGTCGGCGGGCTCGGAGGCGATCACCGCGGCGAAATCGGCGCGGGCGTCCGCGCTGCGGCCGAGCGCCTCCAGGATCGCCGCGCGGTTGAGCCGTGCCGCCGCGTGCTTCGGGCTGCGCGCGACCACCGGATCGAGCACGGCCAGCGCGGCCGCGAGATCGCCGCTGCGCGCGAGCGCGGCGGCGCTGTTCACCGCGATGTCGTCGTCGTCCGGGCGCGCGGCGAGCGCCGTGCGGTAGTGGGCGAGCGCCTCCGCCGAACGGCCGTGCTTGAACAGCGCGTTGGCGAGGTTGTTGTTGGCGTCGGGGTGATTCGGGTCGAGCGCCAGCGCGCTCTGGTACTCGGCGAGCGCCTCGTCGGAGCGGCCGAGCGCGTCGAGCGCGATCCCCTTCCCCGCGTGCGCGTCGGCGTACGCCGGATCGAGCGCGAGCGCGCGCTCGTAGCCGGCGACCGCCGCCGCCGGCTGGCCCCGCTTGCGCAGCACGTCGGCCAGACGCGACTGTGCAGGCGCGAAGGCGGGCTGCTCGGCGACGGCGCGCTCGAGCTCGGACTGCGCCTCCACCAGGCTGCCGGCCTCGAGCAGCGCGGCACCCGCGCTGTAGTGCGTCAGCGCGGCGCCGTTGGTGGCCGCGACCGGCCAGCGGACCGCGAGCGCCAGTGCCAGCCCCACTGCGCTCAGCGCAGCCGCGCGCCGGAACGCCCCGGCGCGCAGCGCGTCGAACAGGCCGACCGCGCCCGCCGCCGCCAGCGGCATCAGCAGTGGCACGAGGCCGTAGCGGTAGCGGGCGAACACGTAGAAGAGCGCCGTGCCCGCGGCCAGCGCGAGCGCGAGCGCCGGCAGCAGCCACAGCCGGCGCCAGTCGCGCACGCACAGCAGGCCCACGGCCGCGAGCGGCGCGAGCAGCCCGAAGTCGAGCTCGCTCTCGAGCGCGCGCAACAGCCACGAGGCGTCGGCATAGGCCTCGATGCCCTCCGTGTCGGGCAGCTCCGTCGCGCTCCAGACCAGGCCGAGCTTGCGCGCGAACAGCGCGGCCGCCTCGACGGGCCGCTCGCGCATGAACCCGAGCGCGCGGTCGCGCCAGTAGTCCGAGACCTCCGCGGGCGACAGCGGCCGGCCCAGTGCGGACTCCGCCAGCGCGCGCGCGTCGTCGCGCTCGAAGCGCGCGCTGCCGCGGTTGGGCCGCAGCGGCTCGTAGCGGCCACTCGCGCCGGGGTGGTTGCCGATCCACAGGTTCGGGCCGAGCTGCGCGGTCGTGATCAGGAAGCGGTCGCCGAGCGCGCGGTTGCGCAGACCCACCGGGACCAGCACCAGCGCGACGCCGAGGCCGAGTGCGAGCGCCGCAGCCGCGCGGCGGCCGCCGCCCTGCGCGCCCGGCTGGAGCGCGAGCCAGAGCGCGGCGATCGGCGCCAGCACCAGCGCATTCTCGCGCGACAGCGCGAGCAGTCCGAGCAGCGCTCCGGCGCCGATCGCCCGACCGACACTCGTCGGTGTCGCAGGGCGCGAGAGCACGAACGAGAGCGCCGCCAGCAGCAGCCCGTCGAGCGCGGGCTTCTGGATCAGGCCGTCGAAATAGATCGCCGGCGCGTAGAGGGCCAGGCCGATCCCCGCCCAAAGCCCCACGCGGCGCGAGAAGAAGCCCTCCGCGGCGCGGCCCACGAGCACTGCCGCGAGCGCTCCGCACAGGGCCTGGACCAGGCGGGGGCCCCAGCTCTCCGAGCCGGTCAGCTTCAGCACGACCGCCAGGAAGTACGGGTAGAGCGGCGCCTGGTAGAACACCTCGTGCCCGAGCCAGTCGCCCGCGGCGATCGCGCGCGCCCACTCGAGGTAGGCGCGGGCGTCACCGATCGGTGTCGAGAACAGCGCGCTGTCGCGCCACTGCCACAGGTACGCGAGCCGGAGCACCAGCGCCAGCGCGAACACGCCGAGCCAGGCCCCGCGCCGCGGGGAGGATGCCGCCACGGGCGCGCTCTCCCGCCTCGTGCCCGCGCCCTTCTTGCCCGCCGCCCGCGCCGCCACTGGGCAGGGAAGTGAAGCGGCGCGCACGCCCGGTCGCCAGTCGCCCCGAGCGCGGGAGGTGCTACGCTGCGCCGGGACGATGCCCTCCCCCGACCCTGCGCACGCGCTGCCGCTGGTGCTCGACCGGCGCGCCCGGCCGCTCCGCGACCTGCGCATCTCGGTCACCGACCGCTGCAATTTCCGCTGCCCGTATTGCATGCCCGCGGAGGTCTACAGCGAGCGGTACGAGTTCCTGCCCCGGCGCGAGATCCTCTCCTTCGAAGAGATCGAGCGGCTGGCGCGCGTCTTCACCGAGCTGGGCGTGCAGAAGCTGCGGATCACGGGGGGTGAGCCGCTGTTGCGCGCCGAGCTGCCCGGGCTGGTGCGCAAGCTGGCTGCGCTTCCGCGCGCGCCCGACCTCGCGCTCACGACCAACGGCTCCTTGCTGGCCGAGCAGGCCGAGGCGCTCGCCGAGGCGGGGCTGCGCCGCATCACGGTGAGCCTCGACTCGCTCGAGCCGGCGGTGTTCGCGCAGCTGAACGGCCGGCGCTTTCCGGTGTCGCGCGTGCTCGAAGGTCTGTCCGCGGCCGAGCGCGCCGGGCTCGCGCCGATCAAGCTGAACTGCGTGGTGCAGCGCGGCGTGAACGACCACACCATCGTGGCGCTCGCCGAGCGCTTCCGCGGCACCGGCATGGTGGTGCGCTTCATCGAGTTCATGGACGTGGGGACGCTCAACCACTGGGACCGCGCGCACGTCTTCTCCGCGCGCGAGATCCGCGACCGGATCCACGCCGCGTTCCCGCTCGAGCCGCTGGCGGCAGCTTACCGCGGCGAGGTCGCGCGCCGCTACCGCTACGCCGACGGCGGCGGCGAGATCGGCATCATCGGCTCGGTGACCCAGCCCTTCTGCGGCGACTGCACGCGCGCGCGGCTCTCGGCCGACGGCCACTTGTTCACCTGCCTGTTCGCGACCTCGGGCATCGACCTGAAGACGCCGCTGCGCTCCGGTGTCGACGACGAGGCGCTCGCCGCCTGGCTGGCGGGGCTGTGGCGCGCGCGCGGCGACCGCTACTCCGAAGAGCGCGCCGAGTCCGCGTCGAGCCGCGAGAAGATCGAGATGTTCCGGATCGGAGGTTGAGCGCGGCCGCGTCCATGGATCCGAAGGTCGTCGAGATCGCGCGCGCGATCGCCGCGGCCGGCGGCCGGGCGCTGCTGGTGGGCGGCTACGTGCGCGACCGCGAGCGCGGGGTCGACTCGAAGGACCGCGACGTCGAGGTGTTCGGGCTCGATCTCCCGGCGCTCGAAGCGGTGCTCGGCCGTTTCGGCGAGGTGATCGCCGTGGGCCGCGCGTTCGGCGTGCTGCAGGTCAAGGGGCTCCAGATCGACTTCTCGCTGCCCCGCCGCGACAGCAAGGTGGCGACCGGCCACAAGGGCTTCGAGATCGCGTTCGACACGGGGCTCGACTTCACCACCGCCGCGCGCCGCCGCGACCTCACCATCAACAGCATGGGGCTCGACCCGCTGACCGGCGAGCTGCTCGATCCGCACGGCGGGCGCGAGGACCTGCGCCGGCGGCTGCTGCGCGCCACCGACCCGTCGCACTTCTCCGAGGACCCGCTGCGGGGGCTGCGCGTGGCTCAGTTCGCGGCGCGCTTCGAGATGGCGGTCGATCCGGGGCTCGCACGGCTGTGCAGCGCGCTCGACCTGTCCGAGCTCTCGGCCGAGCGCGTGTTCGAAGAGTGGAAGAAGCTGCTCGGCAAGGGCGTGCGGCCCTCGCTCGGGCTCGAGTTCCTGCGCGAGACGGGTCTGTTGCGCTTCACGCCCGAGCTCGCGTCACTTCCCGGTGTAGCGCAGGACCCCGAGTGGCACCCCGAAGGCGACTGCTGGGTGCACAACCAGCTGGTGGTCGACGAGGCCGCGCGGCTGCGCGACGGGGGGCCGGACGACCTGGCGCTGATGTTCGGCGCGCTGCTCCACGACGTGGGCAAGCCGCCCACCACCGTGGTGGAGAACAGCCGCGTGCGCTCGCCCGCCCACGACGTGCGCGGCGTGGCGCTGGCCGAGGCCTTCCTCGAGCGCATGCGCGCGCCGCACGAGCTGGTGGGCGCCGTCGCGGCGCTGGTCGAGCACCACCTCGCGCCCGCGCTGTTCGTGAAGCAGGCCTCGACCGCGAAGGCCTACCGCAGGCTGGCGCGCAAGCTGGGCGCGGCGGGCGCCTCGGTGGAGCTGCTCGTGCGCGTCGCGCGCGCCGACCACTTCGGGCGCACCACGGACGAGGCGCTGGCGCGGCGCTTCCCCGCCGGCGACGAGTTCCTGGCGCGCGCGCGCGAGCTCACGATCGAGCGGCAGCCTCCGCGCGACGCAGTGCTGGGCCGGCACCTGATCGCGCGCGGGCTCGCCCCGGGCCCGTCGTTCGGCGCGATCCTGGAGCGCTGCCGCGAGATCCAGGACGAAACCGGCTGGACCGACCCCGAGCGGATCCTCCAGCGGGCGCTGGGCTCCTAGATCCGGCCGCGCTGCTCGAGCAGGCGGATGATGCGGTCGACGCACTCCTCGACGCCGAGTTCGTGGGTGGGCAGCACCAGGTCGGGCGAGGTCGGCACGTCGTAGGGCGCCGAGACGCCGGGGAAGCGCGGGATCTCGCCGGCTTCCGCGCGCGCGTACATTCCGCCGGTGTCGCGGGCGCGCGCCACCTCGAGCGGCGCCGAGAGGTGGATCTCCAGGTAGCGCTCGGCGCCGATGGTGTCGCGCACGCGCGCGCGCACCTCGGCGCTCGGCGCGACGAAGGCGCAGATCGAGATCAGCCCCGCGTCGTTCGCCAGCCGCGAGATCTCG
>Ga0318497_10000310_pt1 | contig 15286 bp, 16 predicted proteins | sample GRESIP109b1f23_FD_203754 | JGI IMG/M metagenome (GOLD analysis project Ga0318497, IMG submission 203754) | Tropical soil microbial communities from Luquillo Experimental Forest, Puerto Rico - GRE.SIPMG.109b1f23 | ecosystem: Environmental > Terrestrial > Soil > Tropical forest > Bulk soil... | reverse complement strand
CCGCGGCGACCGGGACCATGACGATGAGCGCGGCGGTGATGCTGTCGAGGGCGAGCAGGGCCCCCACGATCGCGCCGGAGACGGCGTAGAGCAGGCAGGTCAGCGCGACGTTCAGCGCTTGCGTGGCGTGCCACCTGACGAACCAGGAGGTGTGCCGCCTGGCCAGGTAGACGACCAGCGGCACCAGCGGGCCGAGGGCGATCGCGCCGAGGTAGGCCAGCGCGCTCAGCGTTTCCTCGGCCCGCGTCGCCGGGCCGTGCGGCAGCCGGCGCTGTGACGCCTTGCCGATCACGGTCATCCGTCCTCCGGGGCGGTGACGAAGTCGATGAGTTCCTCGACGCGTCCCAGCAGCTCTGGCTCTAGGTCGGCGTAGCTGGTCACCGAGCGCAGGATGCGGCGCCAGGCGGCGGCGACGTCGGCCGGCGTCCGCGCGGGCCAGCCGATCCGGTCCAGGACGCCTTCCTTCCACGGCTGCCCCGGCGGTACGTCCGGCCACGTTCGCAGGCCGAGTCTAGCGGGCTTGACCGCGGCCCAGATGTCGATGAACGGGTGGCCGGCCACGAGCACGTGCGGCGAGCGCGCCGCGGCCGCGATGCGGCTCTCCTTGGAGCCGCTGACCAGGTGGTCGACGAGCACGCCGAGACGGCGGCCCGGCCCGGGCTCGAAGGTTTTCACGATGGCTGGCAGGTCGTCGACGCCCTCCAGGTACTCGACCACCACGCCGACGTCGCGCAGGTCGTCGCCCCAGATCTTCTCCACGAGCTCGGCGTCGTGCTTGCCCTCGACGTAGATCCGGCTGGCGCGGGCCACCTTCGCCCGTTGGTCCGGGGCGGCGATCGAGCCAGACGCGGTTTTATTCGCCCCCGCGGCCTGCTTCGGGGCCGGGCGGACGAGGGTGACCCGCTCGCCGTCGAGCAGGAACGTGCCGGGCAGCGGGAACGCGCGCCGCTTGCCGTGCCTGTCTTCGAGGGTCACGGCATCCTTCTCGAAGGCGATGACCGCGCCGCAGAACCGGCCCTCGACGTCCTCGACGACCAGCCCTGGCTCCGCCTCGACTTGCTGAACCGGCCCCTGACCTGGGCGCGGGCGCTTAAGCTCGGGTGCCAGGACGTCACGCTCGTACCGCCTGCTCTGCACGAAGGAAGCGTAGCCCACTCAGACCCAGTGATGTTCTTGCCGTCCGGGGAGTCTCGTGGCGCAATAGAATTGGCACTCAGGAACGTTGAGTGCTAGGCCGGCGATTTGTGCCAACAGGCAGGGAGGTGAACACGTGCTTGACGAGCGGAAGCTCGCGGTGCTACGCGCCATAGTCGAGGACTACGTGTCCACCACCGAGCCGGTGGGGTCGAAGTCCCTCGTGGACAGGCACGGTCTCGACGTGTCCCCCGCAACGATCCGCAACGACATGGCCGTCCTCGAGGAGCAGGGTTTCATCGCGCAGCCGCACACGAGCGCGGGGCGAATCCCCACCGACAAGGGGTACCGCCTGTTCGTTGACAGGCTGTCCAGCGTCAAGCCGATGTCGGTGGCGGAGCGCCGGGCGATCGAGACGTTCCTGGCCGGGGCATACAGCCTCGACGACATCGTGACGCGGACGGTCCGGCTGCTCGCCCAGCTGACCCGGCAGGTGGCGGTGGTGCAGTACCCGTCCTTGTCGCGCTCGGCCGTCAGGCACATCGAGCTGGTCTCGCTCAGCCCGCAGCGGGTGCTGCTCGTGCTCATCACCGACACCGGGCGCGTCGAGCAGGCCCCGGTGGACCTGCCCGACATCGCGGAACCGGAATCGATCGGCCACCTGCGCGCGCTGCTCAACACGTGCCTGGACGGTCATAAGCTCGCCGACGCCGCCGCGACGGTGGTCGGCCTCACCGACCGCATCCCCGCCCCCGAGCGGGCGAACGCTGGTGCGGTGTTCTCTGTTCTGCTGGACAGCCTGGCCGAGCGGACCGAGGAACGAATCGTGTTCGGCGGGGCCGCGAACCTCGCCGCCCCGGACTTTGGCAAGGGACTGCGTGACGTGCTCGAAGCACTGGAGGAACAAGTGGTGCTGATGCGGCTCCTCGGCGAGGCCGCCAGTCCGTCTGCCCTGACCGTCCGGATCGGTGTCGAGACCGGGCTGCAGGGCACGTCTGTGGTGTCCGCCGCGTACGGCGCCCACGGGCAGGCCGTGGCCAAGCTCGGCGTGCTCGGGCCGACCCGGATGGACTACCCGGGCACGATGGGCGCGGTGCGCGCGGTGGCCCGGTACGTCGGCCAGATCCTCGGGGAGTCATAAGGTGGCGGAGGACTATTACGCGATGCTCGGCGTGCGACGCGACGCCGGGCCGGACGAGATCAAGCGCGCCTACCGCAGGCTGGCCCGTGAGCTGCACCCGGACGTGAACCCCGATCCGCAGACACAGGAGAAGTTCAAGGAGATCAGCCAGGCCTACGAGGTGCTCTCCGACCCGGAGAAGCGCCAGATGTACGACCTCGGCGGGGATCCCTTCGCGGGAGCGACCACGGGCGCGGGCGGGTTCGGCGGGTTCGGCGCGGCCGGGTTCCCGTTCAGCGACTTCGTCGACGCCGTCTTCGGCGCGGCTGGGCAGAGCGCGACGCGCGGCCCGCGCAGCCGGGCGCGGCGCGGCCGGAACGCGACGATCCGCATCGAGCTGGACCTCTCGGAGTGCGCGTTCGGCGCCACCCGGGAGCTCACCGTGGACACGGCGGTGGTCTGCCCGACGTGTTCGGGCGAGGGGACCGCGCCCGGCACTCACCCGGTGACCTGTGAGGTCTGTGGCGGCCGCGGCGAGATCAGCCAGGTGCGGCGGTCCTTCCTCGGCCAGGTGATGACCACGCAGCCGTGCCCGGCCTGCAGCGGCTACGGGACCGTGCTGCCGCGTCCGTGCCCGGAGTGCGACGGCGACGGCCGCGTGCGCACCCGGCGGACGATGAAGGTGCGGATCCCGGCCGGCGTCGAGGACGGGACACACATCCAGCTGGCCGGCGAGGGCGAGACCGGCCCCGGCGGCGGCCCGCCCGGCGACCTCTTCCTCGAGGTCGTGCAGCGGCCGCACGCGATCTTCGAGCGGCAGGGCGACGATCTGCACTGCACGCTGACGATCCCGATGGTGGCCGCGGCGCTGGGCGCGACCGTGCAGGTGGAATCCCTGGACGGGCCGAGCGACGTCGACATCCGGCCGGGCACCCAGTCCGGGCAGGTCATCCCGCTGTATGGCCTGGGCGTGAAGCACCTGAACGGCAACGGCCGCGGCGACCTGGTGATCCACGTGACGGTGGAGACCCCCACGCGGCTGGACACCGAGCAGGAGAAGCTGATGCGCGAGCTGGCCAAGCTTCGCGGCGAGGAGCAGCCGCCCGGCAAGTTCCAGCCCGGCCAGCAGGGCTTCTTCTCCCGGCTGCGGGACGCCTTCAACGGCCGTTAGCTTCTGTCATCCGTAACAGGATCACCAGCGGCCACTGCGGGTTAGCAGGACAGCGGCTGCCGCCGCGCCGGCCGTGGAGGTGCGGAGCACCGTGGGACCGAGCCTTGCCTCCACAGCGCCCGCGGCCGCCAAAGCCGCGCGTTCGGCGGGGCTGATGCCCCCTTCGGGGCCGACGACGAGCAGTATCTCGCCTTTCCCCGGGAGCGCCAGGTGCGACAGCGACGCTGCCGCGTCCGCCTCCAGGACGACCGCGCACGCGGCGCCGGAGACGTGCTTCGTCACGTCGGCCAGCGTGGCCGGGCCCGTTACCTGGGGGATCCAGGCGCGGCGTGACTGTTTGGCCGCCTCGCGAGCGGTTGACTGCCACTTGCCGAGGGCTCGTGCGCCCCGGTCGCCGTGCCAGCGGGTGACGCAGCGTTCGGCGGCCCAGGCGATCACGGAGTCGGCGCCGATCTCGGTCATCAGCTCAACCGCCAGCTCGCCGCGGTCCCCTTTGGGCAGTGCCTGCACCACGGTGATCCGGGGCTCGGGCGGCGGCACCGTACGGACCGACCGGACGGTGAGCGTCACCGAATCCCTGGCGAGGGAAGTGACCACGCCCTCGGCGAGCGTCCCGGCGCCGTCGCCGACGTCGGCGCGCTCGCCCACGCGCAGCCGGCGCACCGCCGCCGCGTGGTGACCTTCCGGGCCGGTCAGCGTGACGGTCTCCGCCCGCAGGCCGCCCGGCGGCACCAGGAAGAGCGGGGGGCCAGCGACCGGGACGAGCGGCTCCGTGGTTAACTCGCGCTGCCGGTGCCGGCGGTGCCGGTGCCGGCACTGCCGGACGTCGCCGGATCGGTCGGGTTCGTTCCCGAATTCGTGGTCCCAGTGCCCGAGCCGGACGTGGAGGGGGCCACCGACGGGCCTGCCGACGGGCTGGCGCTGCCGCTGCCGGTGTCGGTCGGCGTCGGGCTGCTGGTGCTGGTCGGGGTCGCAGTGCCGGTGCTGGTCGGGGTCGGTGATGCCGACGTGGGCGACACGCTCGGGGACGGCGACAGCGACGGCGACACCGACGGGCTGGCCGCGGGGGAACCGCCAGGCGTCGGGCACATCGACGCGGTGGTGCCCGGGTATGGATGGACCGACGGCACCACGCCGGGGCCGGCGCCCGTCGGCCCCAGGACCGTGGTCGCGGCCGTAGAGGCACCGGAACCGCTTTGTCCTGAGCTGCCCGTGCCGGACGGCGCGCAGCCCGACGTGCCGCTCGCGCCGGGAACCGCCGCGGCACCCGCGGACGACGTGCTCGCACCCGTGGCGCCCCGCGTTCCGCTCGATGAGGTCCCGGTCCCGTTCCCGGTCCGGTTCCCCGAGCCGTCGGTGCCGCCCCCCGACCCGTTCGAGGAGTTCCCGCCGGTCAGCACGGTGGAGCTGACCTGAACGATCGCTGACCGGAACGGGGGCACCGCCAGCGCGATGCTGGCGATGAACGCGACACCCGCCAGCACGCCTACCGGCCGCAGCCAGTTGGCGCCGTCCGGGCCGGTGAGGATCCGGCGCCACTTGGCCAGCGGGCCGACGGGCGGGGTCTGTGCCTGGCTGGCCAGCGTCCCGCCGGCCGACAGCGGCAGCCTGCGCAGCCGCGGCCAGGGCAGGAAACTCGGCCAGGTCAGTGCGCGGAGCCGGGGAAGAGAGTCGGGCCATACCCAGTGACCGCGCCAGACCCAGTAGCGCGCGCGGCTGAGAACCCCGCCGGCCATGGCCAGCAGCCATGGCTGAGGCGGACGCGTCTTAGTCCGGGCGCGGATTCGCTCGAGTCCGTCAGCTCCAGGCTCGACCCGGCTGACTGCGGCGGACAACGCCCGCCGCAGCGCCTGTTCCAGGTCGTCCTCGGGCACGGGGGTCATGCCGTCTCCTGCTCCAAGATTGACTTAAGCGCCGCCATCGCACGAGCCGTATGGCTCTTCACAGCACCCTTGCTGATACCCATCGTCGCGGCGATGTCCGCCTCGGAAAGGTCAGCGTAGTACCGGAGCACGATAGCTTCGCGCTGCCTGTCCGGCAGCGTGCGCAGCGCCTCTATCACCGCTGAGCGCTCGATGAGCGCCATGGCGGCGTGCTCCGCGCTCGGTTCGTCCGGCGCGGGCTTGGGCGCGTTCTTATCGACGACCGTACGATGCCGCAGCACCGATCGCGACCTGTTGACGACCGCCTGCCGCAGGTACGACAGCGCCTTCTCCGAGTCGCGCAGGCGACGCCACGCCGTGTGCATGGCCTCGAACGCGTCCTGCACCACTTCTTCAGCGGTCGGCACGTCGTGCACTAGTAGCACCGCAAGCCGCACCAGCGACTTGTACTCACCGTGATAGATCTCGGTGACAGCACGGTCGGCGTCCCACACGGAAGGGGCCGACCGTATCTCGCGTATCTCGGGGACTAGTGCGGTCGCCGTGAGGGTTTCCGTCACGTTGGTAGGACGCGCGACCAGGTCCGAAGGTTCACCGTCCGCGGCCAATTTTGTGCCAGCGGCATCCTGATCCCCGTCTGCCTCGGCTTCCACAGCCGGGTAACTCTGGGTGTCCATGTCGCCTAGGGCGATGACTGTCTCGGGTTCCCCTGCCACTTCGACCGCGGCGCCAGTAGCCAAGGCGGTATCCGCGGCTGGGCCGCCCAGCGCCCCTTCCACGGCCGTTTCGGCGAAGTCACTGTCCGTGCCGGCACTGTACACCACGTCATCCGCGGGCTCCGCGTCGAGGCCGGCCCGCGCCGGTGAATCCCCGATCGCGGCATCCGCGTCCGGCGCTCGCGGTTCACCGCGGACCTCGGTGACCGAAGCGTCCGGCGCGGCGTCAGCGGCCTCGCCATTGAGCGTCGCTCTGCCATTGAGCGCCGCTTTGCCGTCAGGCATGGCGGTGTTATCAAGCGCGGCCTCGCCATCAAGCGCGGCCTCACCATCAAGAGCAGCGCCATCGACGGCGCTGCCGTCGACAGCGCCGTCGGCCTGCGGCGCCGCTAGGGTCGCCTCCGCTTCCATGCTGTCTAGGACAGCCTCCGCGGATTGGCCATTCACTGGTTCACCGCCCACGCCCGTGCCGCTTCCGCGCCGGTGCGCGCCACGCCCTGTGGCGTTCCGCCACGCTCTTGCACTGCCCAACCCACATTCGGTAACTCCACCCCAGAAACCGCCGCAGGATTGCGGAAAGACAAGAATATCCATCATGGTTCGCTGAAGACACCAGTTGCCGGGATCAACCCGGTAACGCTGGATGGCTAGCTATCCAACTACAGATGGGTAAAAGTTAGATCCGGCGTGAATTCGAAAATCCGGTGCCGGTGCGGGGTCCAGCACCGGATGCTGCCGTCGGGCCACTATGATCGTGGTGTGCCAGAGTGCCTGTCCTGCGGAATCGCGACCGGGGCGATCCCGGCGACGACCGTGCTGGACGGAAAGCGAGTGATCGCTTCCCGTGACACCAGCCCGGAGGCGCCCACGCACGTCCTGGTGATCCCGCGTGACCACTACCCTGACGTGGCCCTCCTGGCCGGCGCGGGTGACGGCCTGCTAGACGAACTCGTCTCCCAGGCCCGGCTGACCTCCCGAGAGCAGTGAATTGACAGATACTCGCAGCGACCTACCGGGTTCCCAGATACGGATCGTCATTCCTGATGACCAATCAATGGTCGGTTTGCTCGGGACTAGGGATGAGTTGCTGCACGTCATCGAGCGGGAGTTCGCCGCCGATATTCACGTCCGCGGCAACGAGATCACCGTGTCCGGGCCGCCCGCCGAGACGGCGCTGGTAGCCAAGCTGTTCAGCGAGCTCATGGAGCTGCAGCGCAAGGGCGCGGACCTCTCAGCCGACGCCGTCGAGCGCGCGGTCGGGATGCTCCGGGCCGAGCAGGGCGTGCGGCCGGCGGACGTGCTCACCCAGGGCATCCTGTCGTCCCGCGGCCGGACGATCCGGCCGAAGACGCTCAACCAGAAGCACTACGCCGACGCGATCGACAAGCACACGATCGTGTTCGCCATCGGCCCCGCGGGAACCGGAAAGACCTACCTGGCGATGGCCAAGGCGGTCAAGGCGCTGCAAGCCAAGGAGGTCAACCGGATCATCTTGACCAGGCCGGCCGTCGAGGCGGGAGAGCGGCTGGGCTTCCTGCCCGGCACCCTGTACGAGAAGATCGACCCCTACCTCCGGCCGCTATACGACGCGCTGCACGATATGGTCGACCCGGACTCGATCCCCAAGCTGACCGCGGCCGGGACGATCGAGATCGCCCCGCTGGCGTACATGCGCGGTCGCTCGCTGAACGATTCGTTCATCATCTTGGACGAGGCGCAGAACACCTCGCCCGAACAGATGAAGATGTTTCTCACCCGGCTCGGCTTCGGGTCCAGGATCGTGGTCACCGGCGACGTCACGCAGGTCGACCTGCCGCCCGGTCAGGTCAGCGGCCTGCGCGTGGTGCAGGACATCCTCGACGGCATCCCCGATATTCACTTCGCCAAGCTGACCAGTCACGATGTGGTCCGGCACAAGCTCGTCGGGAAGATCGTCGACGCGTATGAACGCTACGACGCGGCCGCCGGAGCACGGACGGGCGGCGGCCCGCCGCGTCGCCGCGGCGGCCGCGAGCACTGAAACGGGGAGATCAGGTGACCATCGAAATCGCCAACGAGTCGGGGGTGATGGTCGACGAGGTGGCCCTCGCCTCGGTCGCCCGTTTCGTGCTCGACCAGCTGCGGATCCATCCGCTGGCCGAGCTGTCCGTCCTGCTTGTCGACGAGACCACCATGACCGACCTGCACGTGAAGTGGATGGACGAGCCAGGTCCGACGGACGTGCTGTCGTTCCCGATGGACGAGCTGCGTCCGCCGTCGATGGGCGGTGCGCACGGCGCCCGGGCCGGCGGCGAAGAAGCCGGGCCGGAGCCTGGCCTGCTTGGCGATGTGGTGCTGTGCCCGCAGGTCGCGGCCGCGCAGGCGCGGAAGGCCGGCCACTCCGCGCAGGAGGAGCTAGAGCTGCTCTGCGTGCACGGGATACTGCACCTCCTCGGCTACGACCACGCCGATCCTGAGGAGGAAGCCGAGATGTTCGGGCTGCAGGGGGAGTTGCTTGCGGCCTGGCGCGCGGAAGCGACGGAAGGACGGGAAGGACCGGGGTTATGTCACCCGCAGCGTTGCTGGTGGTAGCCGCGATCGTGCTGATATTCGCCGCGGTCTGGTGCGCGGGCGCGCAGTCCGCCATGGCCAAGGTGGACCCCGACGGGCTCGCGCGGTACGGCAGCCTGCTGACCCTGATACGGGTGTGCGCCGAAGTAACCGCCGCCGTCCTGGTAACGCTGGCGTACGCGCACTGGCTGCACGGTGGCTGGCAGGTGTTCCTGCCCGCGGTCGGCACCTTGCTCGTCGCGCGGTACGTGCTGATCGGGGCGGGACCGCGTGCGATGGGCAAGAAGCGTGCCGAGCGGGTCACGGGCACCGCGGAGGCGCTGCTGCGCCCGTTGTACCGGGTGCTCGGGCCGCTTCCCCGGCTGCTCAACTCGCTAACGGATGCCTTGCCGCTCGGCCGTCATAGCGCCGATAACGAGCTGAGCGGGCGGCCGGAAGTCCAGGGCCTGGTCGACTACATCGAGGGGCGGCCCGCGATCGAGCCGGGGGAGCGGGAGATGGTCCGCTCCGTATTCGAACTCGGGGACACCATCGTCCGCGAGGTCATGGTGCCGCGCACCGACATGGTGTTCATCGAGCGGGACAAGACCCTCGGCCAGACGCTGATGCTGGCGCTGCGCAGCGGCTTCTCCCGCATCCCGGTCGTCGGCGAGAACACCGACGACGTGGTGGGCATCGCCTACCTGAAGGACATCGTCGCCTGGTCGCACGAGCATCCTGGCGCGGAGCAGACCGAGCTGATCGGCAACGTCATGCGGTCGGCCACCTACGTGCCGGAGAGCAAGCCGATCGACGAGCTGCTCAGGCAGATGCAGACCCAGCGGATACACGTGGCCATCGTCATCGACGAGTACGGCGGCACGGCCGGCCTGGTCACGATCGAGGACATCCTCGAAGAGATCGTCGGCGAGATCGCCGACGAGTACGACAACGAGCGCGCCCCGGTGGAATGGCTCGCCCCTGGCACCGCACGGGTTACCGCGCGGCTGCCGGTCACCGAGCTCGAGGAGATGTTCGGCGTCGCGGTGGACGCGGAGGACGTGGAGACCGTCGGCGGCCTGCTCGCCCACGAGCTGGGCCGGGTGCCGATCGCCGGCGCCGAAGCCACCGTGGCCGGCCTCCGGCTGACCGCGGAGAATCCCGCGGGCCGCCGGAACAAGCTGGGCACCGTCCTCGTCGAGCGGCAGGCGGGCCAGCCCGCCTGACCGGGGTCTTCGAGCCGCCCCTACACTCGTCGGCGTGAGCGAAGCGACACCAGGGGACGGGCTTGGCCCGGAGGACCGGAAGATCATCACGCTGGCCCGGTCGACCCGGGCCCGGGTGGCGGCGTCCGAGGGCGCGGCGGTCCGCGACGAGACAGGCCGGACCTACACGGCGGCGGCGGTCGCCCTGCCGTCGCTGCGGCTGTCCGCGCTGCGGCTCGCCGTCGCGATGGCCGTGTCCAGCGGCGCGGAGCGGCTGGAGGCCGCGGCCCTGGTCAGCGATTCGGAGCCAGACCCCGGCGACCTGGCCGCCGTGCGTGACCTGGGCCCGGACGCGCCCGTCTTCCATGCCGGGCCGGACGGCACGCTGCGCGCGACCCTGGTCCCCTGACCGATCACCGCCACGGTAGACGTATCGGACGTTCGGGGACGCCGCCGGCCAGCACGCCCGCGACCAGGTCACCCAGCCCGTAGGGGAAGACCTCGTCGGCCGCGTGCCGCAGGTCGTCTACCGTCCACCAGCGGTGCCCGGTGATGACCGACCGCTCCAGCTCTTCCTGGCCCCCCGTGTCGACCACCGGTTCGGGAACCCGCAAGAGGAAGAACGAATCGGCGGCGAAATACCGCCGTCCGTCGTCCCCCGGCTCCGCCCACACGCCCGCGCACGTCGCCACCACCGGGCCGAGGTCGGCTTCCGCGCAGACGTACCCGATCTCCTCGGAGAGTTCCCTGACGGCCGCCGCGGTCAGCGTCTCCCCGCGGCGCACTCCGCCGCCGGGCGTGAACCACCACGTCTTCCCGTCCGGATCCGCCGCGCTGAACAGCAGCACCCGGCCGAGCGGATCGAGCACGAAAATCCTGGCCGTCGGGCGCCAGACCGGCGTCACATCCACGCCTGCTGACGCTACAGACCCGGCCGGCTCCCCGCTACGCACCACAGAAAAGATTGCGCGATGTTAGGACCCCTGGAAGGGGTCAAACATCGCGCAAAGATTCGTGATGACCTCATCAGGCCCTGCTTCCAAGACCCTGACGCGCCGGACGCATGTGGTGGCGGGGATGCGGGACAATCGTAGGATGAGCCCGCAGCACGTGACCGCCAGGCAAGCCGGCCGCGCGCCGCGAAAGGACGCGACCCCGGCGAGCACGAAAGCCGAGGGCACCGTGTTCCGCTCGGGTTTCGCCTGCCTCGCAGGCCGGCCGAACGTCGGCAAGTCCACCCTCACGAACGCCCTGGTCGGTGCCAAGGTGGCGATCACCAGCGACCGTCCCCAGACCACCAGGAGGGTGATCCGCGGGATCGTGCACCGGCCGGACGCGCAGCTGGTCCTGGTGGACACGCCGGGCCTGCACCGGCCCCGCACCCTGCTCGGCGAGCGGCTCGACAGCCTGGTCCGCTCGACGCTCACCGAGGTCGACGTGATCGGGTTCTGCGTCCCGGCGGCGGATCCGGTGGGGCCGGGCGACAAGTACCTCGCCCGCGAGCTCGCCAGCCTGAAGAGCACGCCGGTCGTCGCGATCGTGACCAAGACCGACAGGGCGAGCCAGGAACAGGTCGCGCGGCAACTCCTGGCGGTCAGCGAACTTGGCGACTGGGCCGACGTGGTACCGGTCTCCGCGGTGACCGGGTACCAGCTCGACGTGCTCGCCGACGTCCTGGTCGGGCACCTGCCGGAAGGGCCGCCGCTGTACCCGGACGGCGAGCTTACCGACGAGCCAGAGCAGATCATGGTTGCCGAGCTGATCCGCGAGGCGGCGCTCGACGGCGTGCGGGACGAGCTGCCGCATTCGATCGCCGTGGTCGTCGAGGAGATGGGGCCGCGGCCTGGCCAGCCGGACCTCACCGACGTGCACGCAGAGCTCTACGTGGAGCGGCCCAGCCAGAAGGCGATCGTCATCGGCACCAAGGGCGCGCGGCTGAAGGAAGTCGGCACCCGGGCCCGCCGCCAGATCGAGGCGCTCCTCGGCACCAAGGTCTACCTGGACCTGCACGTCAAGATCGCCAAGGACTGGCAGCGCAACCCTAAGCAGCTCCGCCGCCTGGGTTTCTACGACTGAGGTTGCCCCGCCTTGAACTGAGGCTGCCCCGCCTCGGGCTGAGCCGGCTCCAGCATCGCCGCGACCGGCATCTCGTAGAACCGGTAACCAGGCTTCACGACCTCGTATCCCAGCGTTTCGTTGACCGCGATCATGTGCTCGTTGGTCGCTGCGTTCCCGGTCGCGACCCGCTCCACACCGGGCTCGTCCGAGGCGAGCCACTCGAGCATGGCGGTCTTGACCAGCAGCCCGAGCCGGTGCCCGCGATGCGTCCGGGTGACGGCGGTGAGTTGCTGATATGCCCACTCAGGATGCTCCGGGGCGATCATCACCTGCGTGATCGCCGCCATCTCGCCGCTCGCGTCGTCCACCGCCGCGACCGTGTAGCCCCGGTAGTGGCCGGCCCGCAGCGTCCTGCCGGTGCGCTCGCGGATCCGGTCGGCGGTCCACTCCTCAGGTTCGACCCCTTCGCCGCGCGGCGCGTCGTTGAACGCGTTGAACACCCCGGCGACCTGGTCGCAGTGCTCGTCGGGCACCGGGCCGGTCCAGGTGACCAGCGAGTATCCGGCCGCCGCCCGCGCGGCCGTCTCCCGGAGCGAGGCGACCGTGCCCGGCGCTATGGCCCGGAGGTCCTGGACGCGCCGGACTTCTTCAAGCGACAGCTTTGCCCCGATCGCCGCCGCGAACGCGTCGCCGGACGAGTCCTCGAGCACAAAGCTGTCCAGAATGGACCGCTCGTTGTCCGCCGTCCGCTGCGCCGCGTGCCTGACCAGCTCGCGCCCGATACCGCGGCGCCGGACCGCAGGGTGCACAGTCGGCTGCGCGAACGCCCGGTCCGTGTTCTCCAGGTCGGGCAGGTCCAGCCGGTAGTACGCCATCACGGTGCCAGTTGTGTCGCCGGGGACGACCCATACCTCACCGGGGATACCTTCCCAGCCTTGCGCCAGCACCATGCCGAACGCCCCGGCGGACATGGGCGGTTCGTGCGGCTCGTCGGCCAGGTGCGCCGACCGGTGCACCTCGTAGCACGCCGTGGCCGTGCTGGCGTCGGCCGGATCCCATCGCTCTACGCGCATCGCGCTCACCGCCCTCGGGCGTCCGCGACGCCCAGCTCGCAACTATGAAAAGCCGGCAACGCCGCTTCGAAGCCGAGTGCCTCGTTCACCGCGATCATGTGCTTGTTCGACGCCGCGTTCCCGGTCTCGACCTGCTCGAGTTGCGGCTCCGCGGTAGCGAGCCACTCCAGCATGGCTGCCTTGACCAGCAGCCCGAGCCGGTGCCCGCGATGCGTCCGGGTCACGGCGGTCAGCGCCTGGTGCCCCCACTGCGGCGTTTGCGGCCCCACGACCAGCTGCGTCATCGCGGCCATCTCGCCGGTGGCGTCGTGCACCGCCGTGACCGTATACGAGCGCAGGCCCATGAGTTGCAGCACGGCGTCGCCGCGCTCCTGCAGACGGCTGGCGTCCCAGACCTCTTCCTGCATGCCCTCGTCCCGTGGCGCGTCGGCGAACGCGTTGATCACCGAAGCCAGCGGCCCGAGGTACTCATCAGGTGTCACCCCGGTCCACGAGACCAGCGAGTATCCCGCCGCCGCGCGCGCGGCCGTCTCCCGCAGGCCGGCGATCTTGCCCGCGGGCAGCTTCCTGGGGTCGAGCACCCGGCGTACCTCAGCCTGCCCGGGTGCGGCGCCGGCCCAGCGAGCGAACGCGTCGCCAGCGGAACCATCGCGGACATAGCCGGTCATGGCCACCCGCCCAGCCGCCGCGGCACGTTCTGCCGCGTGCCGCAGCAGCTCGCGGCCGGCGCCGCGCCGCCGGTGATCCGGGTGGGCCACGATGTGCAGCAAGGCTCTGTCGACGTTTTCCAGGTCGGGCAGCGCTAGCCGGTACCAGGCGAGCACGCCGCCACCAGGCCCGGGAACGAACCACGTCTCGCCGGGGTCGCCGCTGTAGCCGTATTGCAGCCAGCCGCCGAGCACCCGCTCGGACTTCGGGGAGCCCTGCGGATCATCAGCGGCCTGCGCGGCCTGCCGTACCCCAAGGATCCCCCGGAGGGCATCAGCGTCCGCCGGGTCCCATCGCACGATGCGCATCTCTCCAGCCAACCCCACCGGGCGCCGCGACGCGAGTGAATTTTCCGTCGTCGGTAACTGGCTGGTCACGGTTCCCTCCACTGCCCTTCGTAACACCGCAAAACAGCACATAATCAGCTCGAAGGGGGGCGGAGATGCTCATCATCTGGGGTCTGCGCGTCATCTATCACACGATCGCCCTGGGCGTTTTCTTCTGCCGCAAGTGCGGCGGCGACCGCCGCTACCGGCGCCGGGTCGGCCGCCGCTTCATCACGATGTTCTTCATCCCGCTCATCCCGCTCACCAGGACCGGCGAGCACGTGCAGTGCACGACGTGCAAGACCAGGTATGTCACCGAAGTGCTCCGGCTGCCCACCGCCGCCCAGATGCAGAAGGCAGTGCCCGCGGGCATGCGCGCCCTGGTCACCGTCATGCTCCGGGCCGGCGACCCGGAAAGTCCCAGCGCACGCCGCCGCGCCATCGAGGCGGTGACGGGAACCGGCGTGGAAGGCTACGACGACAAGGCGCTGGACGCCGACCTCGCCGAGCCGGCCGAGAACAGCCGCCAGAAGATCGCAGCGCTCGCCGGCCAGCTCCAGGTCCACGCCCGGGAGTGGTATCTGGCCGAGCTGATCAGGATCGGCATGGCGGACGGTCCCCTGACGGGGGCGCAGCGGGCCGCGGCCGAGCACGTCGCGGCGGGCCTTGGCCTCACCAGGGCCCAGGGCGTCGGCGTGATCACGCTCACCGAGCAGGGCGCCGGCCAGAGCTAACCGGCCAGAGCCAACCGCCAGAGCTAACCGGCCAGAGCCAACCGCCAGAGCTAACCGGCCAGAGCCAACCGCCAGAGCTAACCAGCGGGACCAGACCCGAGAACGTCCGCGACCGCGATGTCATACCCCCGCGACTGCGGATCGAGCAGCTCGTACTCCAGCGCCTCATTGACGGCGATCATGTGCTTATTCAGCGCCGCGTTCCACGTCACGATCCGCTCGAGCGCGGGCTCCGCGGTAGCGAGCCAGTCCAGCATCGCGGCCTTGACCAGCAGCCCGAGCCGGTGCCCGCGGTGCGAGCGGGTCACCGCCGTGATCTCCTGGTACCCCCAGCCGGGGTATTCCGGGTCCACCTCAACCTGGGTGACCGCTGCCATCTCGCCGGTCGCCGCGTGCAGCGCCGCCGCGAAGTACCCGCGAGTGCCGAACAGCTCCCGCTGATCGTCTACGATCTCGCGAACTCGCTCCGCGTCCCAGACCCGGGGCTCATGGCCAGGGTCGCGCGGCGCGTCGCTCATCGCGTTGAACACCGCGGCGACCCCGCCCAGGTATTCGCCGGGGGTCCGGCCGGTCCACGTAACCAGCGTGTATCCGGCCGCTGCCTGTGCCGCCGCCGACCGGAGCGCGGC
>Ga0318497_10000304_pt1 | contig 15360 bp, 13 predicted proteins | sample GRESIP109b1f23_FD_203754 | JGI IMG/M metagenome (GOLD analysis project Ga0318497, IMG submission 203754) | Tropical soil microbial communities from Luquillo Experimental Forest, Puerto Rico - GRE.SIPMG.109b1f23 | ecosystem: Environmental > Terrestrial > Soil > Tropical forest > Bulk soil... | reverse complement strand
ACCGAGGAGGGACTGCGCTGGGGCAGGGTGGCCGGGGCAGTCGCGTGCGTGCTGTGGGACGTGGAGCTCTGGCAGTCGATTCTCCTGCGGCAGGTCCAGTCCGCCCGTGAGGCGGGCTTGCTCGTCCACCTTTTGAGGTATGTGACCGCGCTGGGGCTATCTGCGGCTTGGTGCGGCCAGTTTGCGGAAACTGCTTCGCTGATCGCGGAGGGGGAGGCGATCGCGGCGGCGACAGGGACCCGCCTCGCGCCGCACGCGGCCGTGTTTCTCGCCGGTTTCCGGGGGTCTACAGCCGATGCCACCCGGCTGATCGAGGTGGTGACGACGGACGCGCGAGCTACCCGGGAGGGCTTCGGGATCCAGATCTGCCAGCTGGCATCGGGAATCCTGTACAACGGTCTCGGCCGCTACGACAGGGCCCTGCCCCAGGCCCGGCAGGCCAGCGAGCAGGCGCCTGAATTGTTTGTCTCGGCGTGGGCGCTTCCCGAGCTGATCGAGGCGGCCAGCAGGACCGGGCAGACCCAGGTCGCCGCCGAGGCGCTCGGCCGGCTGGCCGCGGCGACGAGCGTCGACCAGACCGACTGGGGGCCGGGGATCTACGCGCGGTCCCGGGCGCTGCTCAGCGACGGCGAGGACGCCGAGACCTCCTATCGCGAGGCGATCGAACGACTGGGCCGCACACCCCTTCGTCCTGAACTGGCCCGGGCGCACCTGCTGTATGGGGAGTGGCTGCGCCGCGAGGGCCGCCGGGTCGACGCGCGCGCGCAGCTGCGCGCCGCCCACGGCATGTTCGCCGCGATCGGCATGGCGGCATTCGCCGAGCGGGCCCGCCGCGAGCTGGCCGCCACCGGCGCGACCGCCGGCCAGCGCACCGTGGAAGCGCGCGACACGCTCACCCCGCAAGAGGCCCAGATTGCGCAGCTGGCGCGGGCGGGCCTGTCCAGCCCGGAGATCGCCGCCCAGCTGTTCCTCAGCCCGCGCACGGTCGAATGGCACCTGAGCAAAGTATTCACCAAGCTCGAGATCAGCTCCCGCCTGCAACTCCAGCAAGCGCTGCCCCACGGCTCCAACGCCGTGCGGCTGGCATGACCGGCCGCCAGGAGCCAGCCGGCCGGACGCGCGGCTCAGTCCCTTTGATACCGTGCCTCAACCACCACGAATGAGGCATGGCCATGGGTTGCACATGTCCATTTGGGATCGTCGGCCAGGGTCTTCCAGGGTCTTTCCTTCCGGCCTGCTACCGGCCGCCGAATTCGCACGGTAAGCCTGGACAGCACCCTGCCCGGACGTCCGGAACTACATTGCGAAGCCCACGTCAGCAGCCCCTCCCCTCGCAGCCTTCACCCGGAAAGGACAGCTCGGCTCCAGGTCTGGCAGGGTCAGTTGGCAGTCGTGATGGCCGCAGGCGGCTGATCCGTCACTGGGCGCAATGTCGTAAGGGCCGCTTAACGTGGTGGCCGGGTGTCCCGCTGTGCGGCTTGGCCGCTCGCCGGGTGCCGGCGGGTGCTGGCTGCCGCGAGAGGAGTTGGCCACGATAAAGGTCGCGTTGCTGGGCACGGGATTTGGCCAGGTCCATGCCGCCGTGTACGCCCGGCGAGCCGATGTGCATGAGGTGGTCGTGTTCGGCCGGACCCCGGGCAAGCTGGCCAGGATCAACAGCCAGTTCGGGTTCGCCACCACGACCGACCTTGACGCGCTCATCGCCGACCCGTCGGTGGACCTGGTCGACATCTGCCTGCCCACCCGGCTGCACGCCGAGGTTGCCGTGCGCGCCATGCAGGCCGGCCGGGACGTGCTCATCGAGCTGCTGCTGGCCGGGACACTCGAGGATGCGCGCGGCATCGTGGCGGTCCAGCTGGCGACCGGTCGCCGGGCGTTCGTGGACATGTTCTCCCGGTTCAGCCCGGCCAATCAGCACCTGCGCCAGGCGGTGGCCGGGCAGCGGCACGGGCCGCTGCGGGCGCTGGAGATCGAGGACCGCACTGCGCTGCTGTGGGAGGGCTACGACCTGGGCTTGGACACGCTGGCGCTGGACATGATGCATACCGATTTCGATCTGGTCACAGGCCTGCTGGGCCGGCCCGGCACGATCCAGGTGGCCAGGCCCGGCGGGCCCGGCCGGCGCGGCTCGGCCGCCGAGGTCATCTTCGGCTACCCCGGCGCCCATCGCCCGGTGCTCCAGTTCCTCGCTGATGCCTCGGCCCTACCAAATCCGCGGCGGCTGGCGCGCCACCTTCACCGGCACGGTACTCGGGAGCGGCGCACGGACCGCAGGCGGGGCGGCCAGCCAGGACATCCGGGCACGGGCCTGGCCCGGGACCCCGATCCCGATGAGCGCAAGACCGCCGGCCCGCCGGCGCAGTGTTCGCGGTGCGGGACTGCCCTGGACGGCGCGAGGACGGCGGGCTTGTCGTGGGCGCAGGTCTGGGACGTGCAGATCAGCAGGCTGGTGACCGAGTGGCTGCTGCCGATGCTGGCCTGCCCATGCTGCGGGCAGGTGACCACGGCCCGGCCGATACCGCGGGAGCCCCCGGTGACCAGCTATACGCTCACTGGTTCAGGAAACCGGTCAGCTCGGCCAGGTAGGTGTCGCGATCCTCGAGGAACGGCGCGTGGCCGCATTCGGCGAATTCCACCAGCCGTGCGTGGGGGTACAGGTCCCTGGCGGCTTCCGCTCCGGAAAAGGCGACGAACCCGTCCTTGCGGCCGTGCAGGAGCAGCACCGGGACCTCCAGCGCGACGGAGATCTTGCGCTGGTCGATTTCGGCCAGGTCGCGCAGGGAGTCATCGCCCCGCGGGCCCATCTCGAGGAACATCCCCCACATCCAGTCCACCACCTCGGAGCTGACCGGCACCGCGCATACGGTGGCGGCGACGCCCTTGAACGTGGTGGCCCGGTCGGCGGCCACCGCGGCCAGCACGCCTTCCACGTCGTCCCGCGTGCCGCCGTGCGGCCAGTCAGGGGCGGCGGTGTAGCGCGGGGTGGCGCCGCCAGTAAGGACCAGGCCGGAGGTGCCGCGGCCCAGCCGGGAAACGGCGTCTACGGCCACCGCGCCGCCGAGCGACCAGCCGTTGATCACCGGGTCGCGCAGCCCGAGGTGCTCGCAGAGCCGGGCCACGTCGGAACCGAGCGCGGCGATCGAGACGTCCTCAAAGTCCTTGTCCGAGCGGCCGCACGCCCGCAGGTCGAGCAGAACCACCTGGTGGCCGCGGGCCCGCAGCGCGGGCGTTACCGTGTCCCAGCAGCGTGCGGTGGCACCCCATCCGTGCACCAGCACAACCGGCCGTCCCGGGCCGGGGTGCTGTTCGAAGTAGATCCGCCGACTTCCGTCGACATCTAGGTAGGCCATCGTGTCCCTTCTTTCATCGGGTGGGTTTCAGTAGGTCGCGGCGACCTCGTCGCTTGGCCCACGGCACGACCGCGGGCAGGCCGCGGAACCGCGGCATGACCTCGCGGGCCAGCAGTTCCAGCGCCGCGAGAACGCCGGAACTGGTCACGTCGGCAGGTCCGTTCCGGCCTGCTCGGCCACCAGGTAGGCGGCGTACCAGCCGGGCCAGTCCCCGTCGTGGCCCCCCGCGCGCTGCTCGTGCCCGGCGTGGGCGGCCTCGGCCCGCCGCAGCGCGCTGGCCAGGTCCGCCGCGGATACGAAGGCCGTGCCCGCGGCGTCGACCCGGCCGGGCAGCCGGGTGGTGACCTCCTGGACCAGCCAGGTGTTGCCGTCCGGATCGGTGAAGGAGCAGAACGACCCGTAGCTGGTCCGGTCGGGGTCGGGGCCGGGCTGGCGGGCCCCGGCCGGGAACGGCGGGCCGTGCCAGATCGCGCGGGCGGCGATGCCGCGGCCGGCCAGGTCGGCGTGGGCCGCTTCGATGTCGGAGACGATCAGCCCGGCCAGGGCCGAGCCGGGCGCGGCCGCCGTGAGGCCGGTGCCGAACGTGACCGAGGCGCCGGAGCCCGGCGGGGTGACCTGGACGATGCGCAGGCCGGGCAGCGGGGCGTCGTCGGCGTCGAGCCGCCAGCCCAGCCGCTGGTAGAACTGCTTGGCCCGGTCGACGTCGGACACCGGGATGATCTGCACCTCCAGGCGCATGTCGACCGTCCCGGCGGCCGCGTCGCGGCTGGTGGTGTGTGCTTCGGTAGAGCTCATGGCTGCCTCCTTTCAGAGGGAAGACCCCAGCCGGTCTTCGTATTGGTGATGTGATCGGGGGTGATCCGTGCGCTTGCCCGTCACGTCCGGTAAGCACCGTGGTGCAGGCCAGGGTGCCCGACAGGACCCATCACGTCGCCGGCCGCGGGGACGGCCGCTGTGCGGCGGTTAGGGGTTGGGCGGGCCGAGGTAGGGGAAGTCGGTCAACAGGTCGGCGTGCGGTATGAGGCCTGTCGGGGGGACCTTGCCGTGGGTCAGCCAGGCCCAGCGGTAGCTGTAGATGTCCTCGATGGGCCGGCGGCCGTTGGGGTAGAAGGGGGGCTTGGTGCGGTCGTAGCGCAGGATGTCGGGCAGTACCTGCAGGGCGGCTTCTTTGGCCTGCTCGGGCGGGTAGCCGGCCTTTTCCAGGACCTTGGACCACGGCTCCAGGTAGTTGGCCACGTCGTCGGCGGGCTGCCGGGAGTTGTACCGGTCCTTCTCCCCGTCCGGGTTGATGAACGGGTTGAGCGTCGGGTTCCCGTCGCGGTCCATCTGCTCCAGGGTGCCGTCGGCGCGGCGGCGGCTGATCGTGGCCCAGACGCCGATCTGCGGGCCGGCGAAGAGCATGCCGGCGGGGACCTCCAGGATGATGGAGGACACGTTGTGGCCGGCGTTGTCGTCGTGCCCGGTCCAGGCGAAGCCGTGCAGGGTGCCCTCGACGTCGACGAAGAACGGGTCGGAGCGCCGCCCGGCCAGCAGCCGGACCGGGCCGGCCTGGATGGGCGGAGCCATGCCGTCGAAGCGGACCGGGAACGACTCGGCGAGCACCTGCCCGGCCGGCTCGGGCTGGCGGGCCGCCTCGCCGGTGGCGTACCAGGCCGTCCCGGTCTGTGCGCCGCCCTGGTATTCGGAGAAGGTGAAGGTGAACGCGGCGTCGGCGTGCGCGTCGCCGTCGGTGTCGACGTTGATCCGGTAGACCGCGCCGGGGTAGAACTCCGGGCCCCGGTCCGGGACGGGGGCCGGCGCCGGGGCGGTCGGGTTGGAGCAGAGGATCAGCATCATCTTGTCCGGGTCCTTGGATGACTTGAACACGAACAGGTCGGTGAGGTCCAGGCGCCGGTCGTCGCCCGGAGACTTGAGGTAGTCGGCGCTGAAGTGGTTCGACATGGGGGCTCCTTCGAAAGGGTCGTTGCGCTGGTCCGGGGTCAGCCGCGGATGAAGTCCAGCAGCGCGGTGTTGACCTGGCCGGCGTGGGTCCAGGGGATGGCGTGCGGGCCGCCCTCGATCACGGTGAGCTGCACGTCGTTGATCAGGCCGGGCAGCCGCTTGGCGGTCTTGTCCAGCGGGAGGACCTGGTCCGCGTCGCCGTGCAGGACCAGCACGGGCACGTCGATCTTGGGCAGGTCGGCGCGGAAGTCGGTGGTCCACGTGCCGATGCAGGCGACCACGGCGGTGGCCGAGGCGGCCACGCCCTGGTTCCAGCTGGCCTGCCAGGCCTGGTAGCTGACTACGGTGCCGCCCAGGGCGGCCATGTTGTAGTAGGTGTCCAGGAACCCCTTGATCCAGGCCGGGGTGTCGGCCTGGGCGGCCTGGGTGAACCCGTCGAACAGGCCCTGCGGCACGCCGTCGGGGTTGTCCGGCGTTTGCAGCAGGTACGGGGGGATCGGGGAGACCAGCACCGCCTTGGCGACCCGCGGCCGGTGGTGCCCGAGCGGGAGCGCACGATGGTCCCCTGAACCGTAGCTGGCCAGGTAGCGGGTGACCTCCCCGGTGCCCATGGAGTGCCCGGCCAGCACCGCGTCGCGCAGGTCCAGGCGCTCCAGCAGGGTGTGCAGGTCGGCGGCGAAGGTGTCGTAGTCATACCCGGTGGCGGGCCGGCTGGACTGGCCGAACCCGCGGCGGTCGTAGGTGATGACCCGGTAGCCGGCCTCCAGCAGGGCCGGGACCTGCTTGTCCCAGGCGCGGCCGCTGAGCGGGTACCCGTGGATCAGCACCACGGGCTGGCCGGCGCCGTGGTCCTCGTAGTAGATCTCGATGTCGGCGGAGTTCTCCCGGCCGACGGTGACCTTGGGCATGAGGCTTTCCTCTCAGAATGAAGACCTCAGTCGGTCTTCGGTCCGGTCAGCCTGCCTGCCGGCGCGCCAGGTCAGCGAGGGGGCAAATACTCAAAGCACTACTCATTCAGCACTGCTCATTGCCCTGGTACTACCTGGACGACTGGCGCCGGACACCGCGAGCAGCTCAGCGACCCTCACCGTCCGGTTGGGACGCGGCGACCCAGGCGGCGACCTGGGCTCGTGAGGTGAAGCCGAGCTTGGCGAGGATGTGCCCCACGTGGTTTTCGGCGGTCCGCTGCGAGATCACCAGCTGAGCGGCGATGTTTTTGTTGCTGCGGCCCCCGGCGATCAGCCGGGCCACCTGCCGTTCCCGGGGCGTCAGCGGCGCCCCCTCGGATACGGCCGGTGCCGACGGCTTCTGCGGCGGCTTTTCCGGCGGCTGCTGCAGGGCATAGGCCAGGACATCCTCGGCGGGCAGTTCCAGGCCGCGGTGATAGGCGGCCTGGAACGCCGCCTCGCCCAGGGCTTGCCGGGCCTGTCGCTCGCAGTCCCGGTGGTAGCCCGCTACGTGCTGGTTGCCGTCCAGGGTCGTGCCCATGAATTGCAGCAGACCGGTGGCGGCGCCGAGCAGGACCGCGGCGCGCTCGTACTGCTGCCGGGACGCGGCGATCCAGGCCAGGCTGGTGCCCTGCTGCAGCAGCGGTTGTACGGCGCCGCGGTCGCCGCTGACGGCAGCCAGGAAACTGGCGAGCAGCAGCCCCTGCGCCCGCCGCGCGGTAGGCTCGCGAGCCCGGGCCAGCGCCTGGCCGAGCCGGTACCGGCCCTCGCTGACATGCCCGGCGTTCCAGTAGTAAAAGAGCCAGACGTGCAGCGCGATGCGCAACCCGGCCTCGTCCTCGCCGGGCTCGGCCTGGCAGAAGTCCTGGGCCGCGTTCACGTTGCAGTGTTCCCGGTGCAGCCGGGTCGTCCAGTCCGCTATCTGCGGGCTGAGCCAGTCGGTGTCGACCTTCCGGGCGAGCTGCTCGTGCCAGTCCCGGTGCCGCCGTCGCAGCGCGGTGTACTCGCCAGATTCTTGCAGGCGTTCCTGCCCGAACTCGCGCAGGGTCTCCGGCAGCCGGTACCGCACCCCGCCCTTGCGGTGGGCGGCGATCAGGATCGACTTGCCGGCCAGCGCGGCCAGCAGGTCCAGCACCTCCCCGGCGGCTAGCCGGTGATCAGCGCAGATGCCCTCGGCCGCGTCCAGCTCACACCCGCCGTTGAACACCGACAGCCGGGCCCACAGCAGCCGCTCGGCCGGGCTGCACAGCTCATAGCTCCACTCGATCGAGGCGCGCAGCGTCTGCTGGCGGGCCGGCCGGGTCCGGCCGCCCCGGGTCAGTAGGCCCAGCCGGTCGCCCAGCCGGGCGTCGATCTGCTCAGGGGACAGCACCGCCACCCGCGCCGCGGCCAACTCGATGGCCAGCGGCAGCCCCTCCAGCCGACGGCAGATCCCGGCCACGGCCGCCACGTTCGCCTCGGTCAGTGCGAACCCGGGCACCATCTGTGCCGCCCGCTCGGCGAACAAGCCGACCGCCGGGAACCGCGCCAGCTCCGCCACCGTCAGCCGCCGCCCCGCCTTCGGCGCCCGCAGCGGCGGCACCGCCAGCACCGTCTCCCCCGTGATGTTCAGCGATTCCCGGCTGGTAGCCAGCACCCGTAGCCCGGCCGCCGCCCGCAGCAGCAGGTCGGCCAGCTTGGCGGCCGCGTCTACCAGGTGCTCGCAGTTATCCAGCACCAGCAGCAGTTGCCGCCCGGCCAGATACTCCGCTAGCGAAGCGGCCGGCGCATAGTCGGCCCGGTCCTGCAGGCCCAGCGCCACCGCGACGGCCTGGGCCACCAGCGCCTGGTCGCGCAGCTGGTCGAGCTGCACCAGCCATACCCCGTCGCGGAACGCCCTGCGCAGGCCGGCGGCGGCCCGCAGCGCCAGCCGGGTCTTGCCGACCCCGCCGATTCCGGTCAGCGTCACCAGCCGCGAGCCGGCCAGCAGCCGCTTGACCTCGGCCAGCTCACCGCGGCGGCCGACGAAGCTGGTCAGCTCCGCCGGCAGATACCCGGTTACGCGCGTCCCCGGTCCCATAGCAACTTGGCCCCGGGATCAGCCGCGAAGGACCGGCGCAGGCGCTGCCGCTGAAGGCTCGCGTGCCTCATCATGCAGGTACTCCTTGCTTCGCCGGAAGATTACTACGACCACGATCGCGCCGCCAGCGCTCCGATCGCGCCTGTGATGTCCCTGGCCGGTGCCCGGGTCGGCTTACGAGCACCCTGCCGGCGAAGTCACCCCTGGCGGCCGGCGCCCCGGTGCGTTACCTTCCTGGCTATGCCAGTAGCCGCAGCGAACGGGATCCAGATCAGCTATACCGACTCGGGGGGCGAGGGCCCGGCCGTGGTGTTCAGCCACGGGTTCCTGATGGACCATACGATGTTCGGCCGACAGGTCACCGCGCTCACGCCGCAGTACCGGGTGGTCACCTGGGATCAGCGGGGGCACGGCGGTACCCGGGCGACCGGTGCGTTCACCTACTGGGATTCGGCGGCCGACGTGCTCGCGCTGCTCGACCACCTGGGCGTTGAGCGCGCCGTGCTGGCCGGCATGTCCCAGGGCGGCTTTTTGTCGCTGCGCGCCGCACTGACCGCGCCGGACCGGGTGCGGGCGCTGGTGCTGATCGACAGCCAGGCTGGCCGGGAGGACCCGGCCGTAGCGCCGGGGTATGAGCAACTGCACCAGGCCTGGCTGGACAACGGGCCCGGGCCGGTGCAGGAGGTGGTCGCGTCGCTCATCTTGGGCCCGGGCCGGTGGGATAGCTGGTACGCCACGTGGAACGAGCAGTACGCGCAGTGGGCGCCGGACGATCTGGGCCAGCTGACCTGGCCGTTCCGGTGCCTTATGGACAGGGATGACCTGACCGGCCGACTCGCCGGGGTCACCTGCCCCACGCTGATCGTGCACGGGACGGCGGACGCCGCGATCCCCCTGGCGCGGGCCGAAGCCGTCCGGGACGGCCTGGGCGGCCCGGTCACGCTCACCGTCGTCGAGGGCGCCGCGCACGCCTCGAACGTGACCCACCCGGACGAGGTGAACCGGGCCATCCTCAAGTTCCTGAGCGGGCTGGACGGCGGGTAACAGCGGCTGCGGCCAGCGGCGCGGGCCCCGGGGCCGGCCGCGTGCGGGCTGGCCAGCGCTCAGTCGTGCCGGATGACCTGGATCAGGTCGGCAACCGCATCGGATGCCGCCAGGCTGGAACGCCTCGCGCGGTAACCGGCACCGCCGCAACCGGGTCGAGTCGTCAAGGATCACCTCGCCGTCGCCGACGTGGATCAGGATCGGCGGCAGCCCGTGCAGGTCGGCGTACAGTTCCTCACTCGCCATCGAGTGCCTCCCGTTGCCTGCTTGCGACGGCCCGTCATCGCGCTAGCATCATCGCCGCGCCGGCCACGCCAGGCAACCGGGTATCGGCCGGACGGCGGGCGGCCGAAGCCGCCGCGGCTTCCGGACCACTATCCTGAGATGACACGGATTTGTGTTATCTCAGGAGACTGTGTAGGGTGGTGGCATGCCCAGTGATGGTGAGATCACGTTCGCCGACCATGCCGGGCGCTTCTATGCCCGGCGCTTCGGGATGGCGCCGATGGTGGGCCGGCTGATCGGGTACCTGGCGGTGTGCGACCCGCGCGAGCAGAGCATCAGCGAGCTGGCCGACGCCCTGCTGGCGAGCCGGAGCGCGATCGCCGGCGCGGTGAACTACTTGGAGAACCTCGGGCTCATCCGTCGTTCCCGGGCGGCGGGCGAGCGGATGGACCGAGTCAGCATCGACATGTCGTCGTCCCACGCGATGGGCTTCGACGTCTCGGAGTACCGGGAGATGGCCGACCTCGCCCGGGAGGGCCTGCGCCTGCTGGCCGGGGCGCCACCTGAGCGGAAAGCGATCCTGCTGGAGTGGGCGGCATTCTCCGATTTCCTGGTCGGGCGGCTCCCGGTCTTGGAGCAGGAGTGGAAAGCACAACGGGAGGCGCTGCGTGCCGCGGGCGAGCTTCCCGGCGACCCGGCCGCACGGCAAGGAGGGACAAGGCCATGACAAGCGTGTCCGCTGCGAGCGGGATCGTCGCCCAGGACGTGTGCAAGTCGTACGACGACCATCTGGTGCTCGACCAGGTGAGCTTGACCGTGGAGGAGGGCACGATCCTGGCGCTTCTCGGCCCGAACGGGGCCGGCAAGACCACGATGGTCCGCATCCTGTCCACCCTGATCCCGGCCGATTCCGGATCCATGCGCATCGCCGGTCACGACGTGGTCACCGACCCCGACGGTGTACGGGCCGTCATCGGGGTCACCGGCCAGTTCTCAGCCGTGGACAACCTGCTCACCGGCGCCGAGAACCTGCAGCTGATGGCCGACCTTCGCCACCTCGGCCGCGAGGCCGGGCGGCGGCGGGTGGCCGAGTTGCTGGAGCAGTTCGACCTCACCGACGCCGCAGGCAAGCTGCTGTCGACCTACTCGGGCGGGATGCGACGACGGCTCGACCTGGCGATGACCCTGGTCGGCAGGCCCCGGGTGATTTTCCTCGACGAGCCCACCACCGGATTGGACCCGCGCAGCCGCCGTACCATGTGGCAGATCATCCGCGAGCTCGCTACCGCCGGGGTCACCATCCTGCTAACCACCCAGTACCTCGACGAGGCAGACCAGCTGGCCGACCGGATCGCGGTGCTCGACCAGGGCCGGATCGTCGCCGAAGGAACCCCCGCCGAGCTGAAGAGCCGCATCCCCGGCGGCCACGTCCGGCTCCACTTCGCCGATTCCCGCCTGCTGCACTCGGCGAGCGAGCTCCTTCCGGCCGCCGCACCCGACCAGGACCAGCTCGTCCTCCAGGTCCCGGCCGACGGCACCGTCGACTCGCTCCGGGACCTGCTCGACGAGCTGCACCGGGCCCGGATCCCCGTCGAACGGCTGACGGTCCACACCCCGGACCTCGACGACGTGTTCTTCGCCGTCACCGGCAGCCACGTCATCGCGCAGCTCAACGGACACCCCGCACCACAAGGAGTACCGCTGTCATGACCACGCTCGCCTACACGCTCAGCGACTCGCGGGTGATGCTGCGCCGCAACCTCAAGCACCAGCTCCGCTACCCGTCCATGACCGTGATGCTCATCGGCATACCCATCGTGCTCTTGCTGCTGTTCGTCTACGTCTTTGGCGGCCAGCTCGGCGCCGGGCTCGGCACCCACCAGGGGCGCAGTGCCTACCTCAACTACGTGGTGCCAGGGCTGCTGCTCCTCACCGTAGCCTCAGCCATCCAGGGCACCTCGATCATGGTCGCGATGGACATGACCGGCGGCATCATCGACCGGTTCCGCACCATGGCTATCGCCCGCGCCTCGGTCCTCACCGGCCACGTACTGGGCAGCCTGATCCAAGTCCTCGTAGCCATGGCCGTCCTCATCGGGGTCGCCTTCGGACTCGGATTCCGCTCCAGCGCCGGGCCGCTCCACTGGCTGGCCGCGATCGGGACACTGGCCCTGTTCGCCTTCGCGCTGATCTGGCTGGCTGTCGCGCTCGGGCTTGCCGCCAAGAGCGTCGAGACCGCCAGCAACACCCCGATGATCTTGTTCCTGCTGCTGTTCCTCAGCAGCGGCTTCGTGGCCACGGCCACCATGCCAGCGGGCCTGCGCCAGTTCGCTGAGTACCAGCCCTTCACCCCCGTCGCCGACACCGTGCGCGGACTGCTCACCGGCGCCCCCATTGGCGACCACGCCATCGCCGCCATCGCCTGGAGCATTGGCATCGCCGTCGTCGCCTACCTCTGGGCCATCCGCCTGTACAACCGGCGCCGAGCGGCCGAGCCACAGTGAACGGGACGATCCCACCGACCTGTCGATCGGTGCCGCGACTCGTCGGTTGGACGGACGCGAACTACGCGAGCAGATGCTTTCATGCTCGTTACGGCATCTCGCCCACCGAGTTCCGCCGACGACAGTAGATGCCATCTCCCGATTGACAGATCAAGCCCGGTGACCTTCGGCCGCGGCCTTCTAGCCGTCTTATCGCGCCTGCGGCGGTAGCCCGGACGGACGAGGGGCGTGATCGAGCCGGGCCTGGCCCGGGGGAAACTCGGGTGACCTCGGCGAGCCATCTGGGTAGAGTCGGGCGGTGCCCGAACTGCAGCGCCTGCGCGCCGACCACGCCCCGGCGGTCTTGGCCTTCGAGCTGGCGAACCGCGCCTACTTTGCTGCCTTTGTCTTCGACCGCGGCGATGAGTTCTACGACCACTTCTCCGAGCGGTACAACGCCCTGCTGGCCGAGCAGGAGGCTGGCACCTGCGTCTTCCACGTGCTCGCCGGCGAGGACGGCACGGTGCTGGGCCGGTTCAACCTGTTCGATCTCGAGGACGGCACGGCCAGGCTCGGATACCGGGTCGCGCAGCACGTGGCGGGCCGCGGCGTGGCGACCGCGGCCGTGCAAGAACTGTGCCGGCTCGCGGCCGCGAAGTACGGGCTGCGCACGCTCCGGGCGGCCGCAGCCCGCCAGAATGTCGCGTCCCAGAGGGTGCTGGCCAAGGCCGGGTTCGTCGTGGCTGGCCCGGCCGATCCGGCCGACCTCGGCGGTAAGCCAGGCACCTGGTATCAGCGCGCGCTGTCCGCCGGCTGACTGTGGCCAGCCGCTGTCCTATTCGCCATTGGCGCGCATGTTCCGCCCGCGGCTCCGCCGGGCGGAGTCAGCAGCGCCAGGTCGAAACAGCCCACGCCTACTCGACGGCCCCGCCATCACCGTCACGTACGACGACCACCACCAGGATCGCCATGACGTCGTGGCCTCGCCCCAACAACGCGTGATCACTGCGATCGTCACGGCAAGGATCTGGTGTCCATAGAGCGTCTCGCCGCGCACGGGTACGTCTGCGAGCGGCGTGCGAGTGGACTGCGAACGAGAGCAGCCAGTGCGCTGCCTCTGGATCGCACCAGTATTGCCCCATCCAGGGAAATTGGCGTTTGGCGCGATCCTGTGACCCTCATGTGACTTCTCATGTGAGCTCGCATGTGTGGTGATCAGCCTGGTCGTCGCCCACCGTGGGACCAGCAGCTGCCGGGAGACCCCGGTCAGCTTCGAGCCGACGGGAGAACCAGATCATGAGCGTTGAGACAGTTAGCGGTACGTCACCGCCCGACCCGGCCAAGGCCCTGGTTGCGGAAGAACAACCTCCGGGGCCCCCAAGTCGCGCCCACGGCGGCTTTGGCGCATCGGAGCGGGAAAACACTCTCCTGGTGCGCGATCATTCGGCGGTCGCAGATCTGGTGTCCCGTGCCAGGAACGGCGATCAGCGGGCGTGGGACGCACTGGTGGAGCAGTACGCCCAGCTAATCTGGTCCATCTGCCGCAGGCACCGGCTAAGCGACACAGACGCCGAGGATGCCGGTCAGAGCGTCTGGCTGCATCTGGTGGGCCAGTTGGACCAGCTCCGTAATCCGGCCGCGCTCCCGGGCTGGCTGGCCACCACGACCCGGCGTGAGTGCGCCCGAGTCCTGCGCATCAGGCAGGGAGCGCAGACAGCCCGGTATGTCCCGGAGGTCGATAACATCCCTGAGGAACAGGCCAGGACGGCCGAGCAGGTGTTGCTGGTGGCCGAGCGCCATGCGGCGTTGCGCGAAGCGCTGACGGAGCTGTCCCCACCCTGTCAGCGGTTGATGGCCATGCTTGCCGCTGACCCACCGGTGCCGTACGCCGAGATCAGTGCCAGGCTGGGCATCCCGGTAGGCAGCATCGGCCCCACCCGGGCCCGCTGCTTGAATCGTTTGCGCCACCACCCGGCCATCGCAGCTTTGATCGACGCCGACAGGAGCGCGTAGGTGATCGCGCCTCAGCAACTACGGGCTCACACGGCGCTCCAACATCTCTTGTTCGTAGCCGCCATGAAACCAGCCACCTGAGACGTAACGACACGGAATCCAAGTAACCAGATCGGATGATCAGGCCCTGGCCCGCCGGGAATGGCCTTTGTGCTGGTTCCAGGTGGCGCCCGCCACGGCCCCGAGGACGATCACCGCGCCGATGGCGGTGAACCAGATCATGAGGCTGAAGACGACGCCGATCGTTCCGTAGAGCCTGCTGTCGGAGATGATCGACGCGGAGAAGTACACCGACGAGAACAACTCCAGGCCGATCCAGAACAGCGCGGTGAGAATGGCCGGGCGCAGCAGAAGGCGCCATGACACTCGTCCCGCCAGGAGAAAGTGCATCGTCCACCAGAAGAAAGCAGCCACGCCCGCGTAGATGACCAGTCCCTGGACGGCAGGGCCGCCCGCGGCACGCACAGGATCACTGATGACGCTGTCGGCGACCAGGACGCCGAACAGGACTCCGGCCCAGGTGACGAAACGGGGGACATCTTTCCACCCGCGATGCTGCTGGCCGAAGACCCGCTCGTAGATCACCTGCAGGGAACTGGCCACGGCGATGGTGCCCGCGGTAGCGAGGATCAGGGCGGTCACGACGGCGGTGGTGGAATGGGCCGGGGAGGACCGGAAGAGCTGGCTCACGATGAGAGCGCCCTCGCGGTTGAGGCCGATATGCCGGCTCAGGTCGGCGTCGATCCGGTGGTTGGCCAGGGAGCTCAGGAGGATCACGAACGGCAGGACGGAGATCAGCAGCGCGGAGCCGAAAAGGATGATCGAGTTGGCGAAGTCCAGGGCGCCAAGCTGGCTGAGGAAGGTCTGCGCCGATGACCCTTCGAAGCGGCCCCGCGCGGCACCCGCCAGCGCCCGCACCCGGAGACGCGCCGATCCGTCTTTGTCCTGGCCAGCCGAAGGCGGATCATGTGCGTCATCAGGGATACTCATCTGGAGGTCTCCTGCCGGGCAATCCAAAGCCAGGCCCGGGTCCGCCACCTGGTCGCGGTGCGTAGCGAGAACGGCATACAGGAGTGCGGCCGGGCGGAGGCGGGTTCACGCCCGTCCCGCGAGCACCGCTCAACGCGCGGCCGCGGCTGATGACGCCGGACGCCATCGTCCAAATGTGCTCCTAAGCTGCCGCAAAGGCCAGAGCCGTTGGTCCCGGTGAGTCCTCAGCGGAGCGCCGCGTTCCCATTTTGGCCTCTCCGAGCCCGCGAGCTCACACCGATTCTCACGTCATGTCAGGAGTGCTGATC
>Ga0318497_10000303_pt1 | contig 15388 bp, 11 predicted proteins | sample GRESIP109b1f23_FD_203754 | JGI IMG/M metagenome (GOLD analysis project Ga0318497, IMG submission 203754) | Tropical soil microbial communities from Luquillo Experimental Forest, Puerto Rico - GRE.SIPMG.109b1f23 | ecosystem: Environmental > Terrestrial > Soil > Tropical forest > Bulk soil... | reverse complement strand
AGGGCAGGATCAGGTCCGCCTTCTGCATGACCGAACCCGACGTGGCCTCCAGCGACGCCACCAACATCGCCACCGCGATCACGCCGGACGGCGACGGCTACGTGATCAACGGCCGCAAGTGGTGGTCGAGCGGCGCGATGAGCTCGGACTGCCGGATCCTCATCGTGATGGGGCTGACCGGCGAGCCGGGCGACGTCGGCGACAGGAGCCACAGCCGTCACTCCATGATCCTGGTGCCGCGTGACGCGCCGGGGGTAACGGTCAAGCGCGGCGTGCGGGTCTTCGGTTACACCGACGGGACGCACGGCGGCCACGCCGAGGTCGTCTTCGACAACGTCCGGGTGCCCAGGGAGAACCTGATCGCCGGCGAGGGCACGGGGTTCGCGATCGCACAGGCCAGGCTCGGTCCCGGCCGCATCCACCACTGCATGCGGCAGATCGGCGCGGCCGAGCGCGCCCTGGAGCTCATGTGCCGCCGCGCCGTCAGCCGTATCGCGTTCGGCAAGCCCCTGGCCGAGCAGGGCGTCGTCCAGGACTGGATCGCCGAGTCCCGGGTCCGGATCGAGCAGGCGCGGCTGCTCGTGCTCAAGACGGCGTGGCTGATGGATACGGTCGGCAACAAGGGTGCGCACACCGAGATCCAGGCGATCAAGATCGTCACCCCGGCGATGGCGCAGTGGGTGATCGACCGGTCCATCCAGGCGCATGGCGGCGGCGGGGTCAGCCAGGACTTCCCGCTGGCCCACCTGTGGGCCAGCGCCCGCACGCTCCGTTTCGCCGACGGCCCCGACGAGGTGCACAAGAGGTCGCTGGCCCGCCGCGAGCTGCGCAAGGCCACCACCTGAGCCGAACACCGAGCCGCCCGGACGCCACCCCGGGCGAGCTCAGTGATGTCACCGGGGCGAGCACCACGACCCGTTAGGAAAGTAACGAGAGGAACCTACGTGACAGAGAGAATCGCGATCGTGACCGGTTCGGCCCGCGGCATCGGTGCCGCCACCGCGCGCCGGCTGGCCACGGACGGGATGGCCGTGGCGGTCCTGGACCTGGACGAGGCCGCGTGCGCCGGGACGGTGAAGGAGATCGCCGACGCGGGCGGCCGCGCCCTCGCGGTGGGCGCCGACGTGAGCGACGGCGCCCAGGTCCTGGCCGCGGTCGAGCGGGTGGCGGCCGAACTGGGCGAGCCGACCGTGCTGGTGAACAACGCCGGCGTGATCCGCGACAACCTCCTGTTCAAGATGACCGACGACGACTGGGACACGGTCATCGGGGTGCACCTGCGCGGCGCGTTCCAGATGACCAGGGCCGTGCAGAAGTACATGGTCCAGCAGCGGTTCGGACGCATCGTCAACCTGTCCTCCTCGTCCGCGCTCGGCCACCGCGGCCAGGTCAACTACTCCGCGGCCAAGGCCGGCCTGCAGGGCTTCACCAAGACCCTGGCCATCGAGCTCGGCCAGTTCGGGATCACCGCCAACGCGGTCGCGCCCGGGTTCATCGCGACCGACATGACCGCGGCGACCGCGGAGCGCATCGGCGTCTCGTTCGACGTTTTCCAGAAAGCCGCCGCCGAGCGCATACCCGTCCACAGGATCGGGCAGCCCACTGATGTGGCCCATACCATTTCCTTCCTGGTCAGCGAGGATGCGGGCTTCGTCTCCGGCCAGGTCATCTACGTAGCAGGTGGTCCCCTGTGCTGACCGAGAGCGAAAGCACCCCCGACGCGATCCGCGACCGCGTCCGCGCCTTCCTGGCCGAACACGACCCGGCCCAGATGGCCAGGCAAGACTTCAACGACGCCAGGTTCGACGCGGGCCTGGCCTGGGTGCACTACCCGGAAGGGCTCGGCGGCCTGAGCGTCTCGCGGGCCCTGCAGAACATCGTCGACGCCGAGTTCGCCGCGGCGGGCGCGCCGGGCCACAACGCCGAGCTCAACGCGATCGGGCTGGGCATGGCGGCGCCGACCATCCTCGCCTACGGCAGCGACGAGCAGCAGAAGCGCTGGCTGCGCAAGCTCTGGACGGGCGAGGAGATCTGGTGCCAGCTGTTCAGCGAGCCCGGCGCGGGCAGCGACCTGGCCGCGCTGGCCACCCGGGCGGTCCGCGACGGGGAGGAGTGGATGGCCAGCGGACAGAAGGTGTGGACCTCGCTGGCCCAGCACGCCCGGCGCGGGCTGCTGCTCGCCCGCACCGACCCCGACGTGCCGAAGCACCAGGGCCTCAGCTACTTCGCGGTAGACATGACCGCCCCGGGTGTCGAGGTCAGGCCGCTGCGCCAGCTCACCGGCGAGGCCGAGTTCAACGAGGTGTTCCTGACCGACGTGCGGATCCCTGACCGCGACCGGATCGGCCAGGTCGGCGAGGGCTGGAAGGTGGCCAACGCCACGCTGATGAGCGAGCGGGTGAGCATCGGCGCCTCCCGCGCGGCGGCGCGGGAGAGCGGCATGATCGCTTCGGCCGCCCGGACCTGGCGCTCCCGCCCGGAGCTGCGCACACCGGGCCTGCACGACCGGATGCTGCGGCTGTGGACGGAGGCCGAGGTGGCCCGGCTGGCCGGGGAGCGGCTGCGCCAGCAGCTGGCCGCGGGCAAGCCGGGTCCCGAGGGTTCGGCCGCGAAGCTGGTCTTCGCCCGGCTCAACCAGGAGATCTCCGGCTTCGAGGTCGAGCTCGCCGGGGGTGATGGGCTGCGCTACGACGACTGGACCATGCGCCGCCCGGAGCACACCAACTTCTACGGCCGCGGCCCCGGCTACCGCTACCTGCGCGCCCGCGGCAACTCGATCGAGGGCGGGACCTCGGAGATCCTGCGCAACATCGTCGCCGAGCGGGTGCTCGGCCTCCCCGCCGAACCCCGCGTCGACAAGGACGTGCCATGGAAGGACCTACCAAGGTGAGTGCAGGGCCGGGCGACACGACCGACGAGATCCCGGATCTCCTCTATTCAGATGCCGAACGGGCGCTGTCAGACGCCCTGGCGTCCCTGCTCGCCGACCGGGGCGGACCCGACAATGTGCTGGCGCGCGTGGAGTCGGCTCAGACCTACGACGACAAGCTCTGGCAGGCCGTCGGTACGGACCTGGGCTGCGCCGGGCTGCTGATCCCCGAGCGCGACGGCGGGGCGGGCGCGTCCTACCGGGAGGCCGCGGCCGCCGCCGAGGTGCTGGGCAGCTTCGTCGCGCCGGTGCCGTTCCTCGGCAGCGCCGTCGTGGCCACCGCGGCCCTGCTCAGCGTGGGGTCCCAGGGTGGCCTGCTGGCCAAGATGGCGGACGGCGGCGTCACGGCGGCGCTGGCGGTCCCGTTCGCCAGCGCGCCGGGATCGGCCTTCCCGGCCTCGATCCGGGTGGCCGGGTCGAAGCCCGGCGACGCCACGACCGGGGTGGCCCGGCTGCGCGGGATGGTCACCGGGGCGGCCGACGCGCTGCCCGCCGGAGTGCTGCTGGTCCCGGCGGACGGCGTGCCGCAGGCGCTCTACCTGGTCGACGTGGCCGCCGAGGGCGTCGGCAAGGCGCCGGTCACCTCGCTCGACATGACCAGGCAGCTGTGTGACCTGTCGTTCGACGACGCGCCGGGCACGCTGATCGCGTCCGGGCCGGCCGCCTCGCGGGCGGTGGACGCGGCGCTGGCCGCAGGGGCCGGCATCCTGGCCGCCGAGCAGCTCGGGCTGGCCCAGCGCTGCCTGGACATGACGGTCGCGTACGTGAAGGAGCGCAAGCAGTTCGCCCGGCCGGTCGGGTCGTTCCAGGGCCTCAAGCACCGCCTGGCCGACCTGTGGGTGTCGGTCACCCAGGCGCGCGCGGCGTCCAGGTACGCGGCGGCGTGCCTGGCGATCGGCTCGCCGGACGCCGGGGTCGCGGTCGCGCTGGCCAAGGCCTACTGCTCGGAGGTCGCGGTGCAGGCCGCGCAGGAGTGCGTGCAGATGCACGGCGGCATCGGCTTCACCTGGGAGCACACGGCGCACCTGTTCCTGAAACGGGCGAAGGCCGACTCGATCGGCTTCGGCACCGCGGACGCGCACCGCGCGGAGCTGGCGTCCCTGGTCAACCTGCCCACGTCATGAGCGACCACGACGAGGCGGACCTGCGGAGCCGGGTCGCCCGGCTCTCCCTCGAGCAGAAGGTCCGGCTGCTGACCGGCGCGGACTTCTGGGCGCTGTACCCCGAACCCGACGCCGGGCTGCGCCGGGTCGTGACCTCCGACGGCCCGGCCGGGGTCCGCGGCGAGAACTGGGACGAGCGTGACACCTCGGCGAACGTGCCGTCGCCGACGGCGCTGGCCGCCACCTGGGACTGCGACCGGGTCGAGGCCATCGGCAGGCTGCTGGCCGCCGAGGCGCGGCGCAAGGGCGTGGACGTGCTGCTCGCCCCGACGGTGAACCTGCACCGGACCCCGTTCGGCGGCAGGCACTTCGAGTGCTTCTCCGAGGACCCGCTGCTCACCGCGCGGATCGGGGTCGCCTACGTGCGCGGCCTGCAAGGTCAGGGGGTCGGCGCCACGGTCAAGCACTTCGTGGGCAACGACTCCGAGACCGAGCGGATGTCCGTGGACGTCCGCATCGACGAGCGGACGCTGCGTGAGCTCTACCTGGCGCCGTTCGAGGCGATCGTGCGCGAGGCGGGTGCCTGGGCGGTGATGGCCGCGTACAACGGGGTCAACGGGTCGACGATGACGGAAAGCCCGCTGCTGCGCGCCATCCTGCACGACGAGTGGGGCTACGACGGCCTGGTCGTGTCGGACTGGACGGCCACCCGGTCGGTCGAGCCCGCCGCCCGGGCCGCGCTGGACCTGGCCATGCCGGGACCCGCCGAGCGGTTCGGCCCGTGGGGCGGCGCCCTGCTCGAGGCGGTCCGGGCCGGGCACGTCGACGAGGCCCTCGTCGACGACAAGGTGCTCCGCATCCTGCGGCTGGCCGCCCGGGTCGGCGGGCTCGACGACGCGGTGCCGGTCACGCCCGTGCCGGCGAACACCGTGCCGGCGAACACCGTGCCGGCGAACACCGTGCCGGCGAACACCGTGCCGGCGAACACCGTGCCGGCGAACACCAGGCCGGCGAACACCGCGTCGGCCAACACCGGGCCGGCCGACGTCCCGCGCGAGCTGCGAGCCGCCGCCGCGGCCAGCTTCGTGCTGGCCCGCAACGAGCGCTCGCTGCTTCCGCTGGCCCGCCCCGGGCTGGGCCGGGTCGCCGTCATCGGCCCGAACGCCCAGGTCGCGCGCACCCTCGGCGGCGGGAGCGCCACCGTCTTCCCGCCTTACACGGTTTCCCCGCTCGAGGGCCTGCGCGAGGCCGGCCTGGACGTGGCGTTCGCGCCGGGGACCCTCGGTCACCTGAGGACCGCGGCGGCCCGCGCGCCCTGGCTGCTGCGCCCCGACGGGTCGCGCCCGGGGGCGGAGGTGCGGTTCTTCTCGTCCTCCGGCGAGCTCGTCGGCTCGGAGCAACGCGACGCCGCGGTGTTCCGGTGGATGAGCGGATTCAGCGGGATCGCCGCGCCCGGGCAGATCGCCCGGCTGGAGGTCGGCTGCGTGATCCGGGCCGGCGAGGCCGGCCTGTACCAGCTCGGGGTCTCGGGGCTCGGCCGGTTCCGCCTGTTCGCGGACGACGCCGAGGTCTTCGACGAGACGCTGGCCGTGCGGGAGGACGCGGACATCGCGGAGACCCTGATGGCCCCGCCGCAGCGGCTGGCCCCGCTCGCCCTGGCCGCGGGCCAGTCGGTGGCGGTGCGGCTCGTGCACGACGTGCGGTCCTCGCCGATGGCGGGTTTCGGCACGTTCTTCCAGCTGAACCTCGAGGTGCCGCACGGCACCGACGACGAGGAGCTGGAAGCGGCGGTCGCCCTGGCGGCCGGCAGCGACGTGGCCGTGGTGGTGGTCGGCACCACCGCCGAGGTGGAGAGTGAGGGCGTCGACCGCACGTCGCTCGCGCTGCCCGGACGCCAGGACGAACTGGTCCGCAAGGTGGCGGCGGCCAACCCGCGGACCGTCGCGGTGGTGAACTCCGGCGCCCCGGTCCTGCTGCCCTGGGCCGACCAGGTGGCCGCGGTGCTGCTGACCTGGTTCGGCGGGCAGGAGTTCGGCAACGCGCTGGCCGACGTCCTGCTCGGCGACGCCGAACCCGGCGGGCGGCTGCCCACCACCTGGCCCGCGTCGCAGGACGGCCTGCCGTCCACCCGGCCGGCCGATGGCGTGCTCAGCTACGCCGAGGGCCTGTTCATCGGCTACCGCGCCTTCGACCGCGACGGGCGCGAGCCGCTGTTCCCGTTCGGCCACGGCCGCGGCTACACCACCTGGTCGTACGAGTCGATCACGGTGGACTGCGACCCGGCCAGGCCGTCCGGCACGCCGGGCGTCGCGGTGTGCGTGGAGGTGCGGAACACCGGCACCCGGCCCGGCCGCGAGATCGTTCAGGTCTACGCGTCCCGCCCGGACTCGGCGGTCGAGCGCCCGGCCAAGTGGCTGGCCGGCTTCGCCGCCGTCGACGCCGACCCGGGCGAGACGGTGAACGTCGGCGTCCTGATCCCCGAACGCGCCTTCCAGCACTGGGCCGACGGCGGCTGGATGCTGGAGCCGGGCACGTTCATCCTGTCAGCCGGCTCCTCGTCCGTGTCCCTACCGCTCACCGCCGAGGTTGCCGTCAAGTAGCCGTCCCTGACGCCCAGCGGTAGTGCCTCAGCGCAGCTGGCCGGCCGCGCTGAGGTCGTCGAAGAGCAGCTGGTCGACCGGAGGCACCCGCGCACGGTCGGCGTAGCCGAACCAGGCCAGCTCGTCGATCTCGCTGCTGGCGGCCAGTGTCCCGGTGTACTCGCCGGTGTAGCAGGCCATCCGCACCACCGTGCCGTCCGGGTGATCCGCCTGGTAGGTACCCGCATGCCGGACCGTCCCCGGCCGCAGCGCGACGGTGAGCTCCTCGGCGACCTCGCGCACCAGGGCCTGCAGGTCGCTCTCCATGCCCTCGCGCTTTCCGCCGGGGACGTAGAAGACGCCCTTCCCGCGCGGCCGCGCGCACAGGATCCTGCCGTCCTCCAGATGCACCCACGCCACCGTGTCGATCACGCCCGTTACCGTCTTCCCTCTGCCCGTGGGTCGATGAGCCGCCAGTCCGGTCAGAACCCGGTACCGCCCAGCATGCCGTCGCGGCGGGCCACCGCGCAGGCGTCTGACCGGTCTTGCGTCACTCCGGCACCGCCCGTACGGCCCGTACCACGTCCGCCCGGGCCCTAACGGCGTGGATGCCACATCCACGTCGTACCAGTGAGCGACATGGCTGGGACATCCACGCCTTATGCCGCCGGGGACGGCCCGCTGGCCGGACCGGAGCTGGCGTGGGCGAGGACGGTCAGGCGCCGCCGAAGGGCGACAGCGGGTAGGTCGCGGTCGCCGGAAGCTGATGCAACGTGCCGCCTGCGCTGTAGCTGCGGCTGCCGGTGTAGATGATGGTCAGGCGGGTGAAGTAGCGCTGGCCGGAGTGGCCGGGCCGCGGTTCGGCGCGCCAGAGCGCCACCAGCACGGGGAAGCTGTGGCCGTGGCCGCCCACGCAGTTAGGGACGCAGTCGTCGACGGTGCTGGTGCCGTCGGCGAAGGCGGCGGACGGTCCCCAGCTGGCCCAGTGCAGCCCGCTGAGGTAGCTGCCGCCGACGGTGCACGACAGGTTGTACTGGCCCGGGCGGGTCTGGCCGCGAACAGCGCAGTCCACGACGACTGGGACGCTGCTGGCGGTGACGTCTGCGGCCATATGCTGCTGCGTCGCCGCGGTGGTGGCTGGCGCCGCGGTGGTGGCTGGCGCCGCGGTGGTGGTGGGCGCCGCGGTGGTGGTGGGCGCCGGGGCGGCGCAGGCGGCCGTGGCGATCGCGGCGATGCCGCACAGGACGGCAGCGGCGGCCCTGGTCCAGCCCCGGGTGGGTTGAGTCCTCATGACGGTCACCTCTCGTGGCGTCGCGGTGGGGATGCTGCCTGACAGAGGCGGAACAGGATCGCCTGATACACCCGGCGGGGATCGGCGATACTGGATCAACGAGGGATCTGTCGTACAGAACGAGGGGAATCGTGGCATCGCTCGACGGTCAGGTAGTCCTAGTTACCGGTGCGACTGACGGCCTCGGCCGTGCTCTCGCCGTGAGCCTGGCCGAAGCGGGCGCCACCGTGCTGATCCATGGCCGCGACGCCGGGCGGATCACGGGCACCACCGAGGACGTCAGAGCCATGTCCGACAGCGATCAGGTGCGCTCCTACCAGGCGGACCTCTCCGTTCTGGCCCAGGTGCGCACGCTGGCCGCGCAGGTCACCGAGGCCGAGCCGCAGCTTGACGTGCTGGTGAACAACGCGGGCATCGGCAGCACAGTGCCGGGCGGCGGTGCGCGCCAGGAGAGCTCGGACGGGTACGAGCTCCGGTTCGCGGTCAACTACCTGGCAGGCTTCGCGCTCACCCGGCTGCTGCTGCCCCTGCTAACCTCGTCGGCGCCGTCGCGGATCATCAACGTCAGCTCCGCCGGGCAGCAGGCCATCGACTTCGACGACGTTATGCTCACAGCTGGTTACAGCGGCGTGCGCGCCTACTGCCAGAGCAAGCTCGCGCAGATCATGTTCACCATCGATTTGGCGCGGCGGCTTCACGGTACGGGTGTGACGGTCAACGCGCTGCACCCCGCCACGTTTATGCCGACCAAGATCGTCGCGTCGCCGGCCAGCACGATCGCCGAGGGCGTAGCGGCGACGATGCGCCTGATCACGGCACCAGTATCCGAGGTCGGCACGGGCCGTTATTACAACGGGCTGCGCGGGGCCCGCGCCGATGCGCAAGCCTACGATGGCAGCGCACGAGAGCGCTTGCGCGAGCTGTCGGAGAAGCTCACCGGCCTTCCGCCGCTCGGATGAGGCGTCCGCTCGGCGGTAGGCTTCGGGTGTGGCCGCGGCGCGCGTGATCCTGGTGTCGGACACCCACCTATCGGCGTCTGCGCCGCGGGCGCAGGCCAACTGGGACGCTGTGGTCAGCTATGTCGGTGCCTGCGCCCCTGATCTGGTGATCCACCTTGGCGATCTCAGCCTGGACGGGGCACGCAGCGCTGTGGATCTGCATCACGGCCGCACCCAGCTCGACCGGCTGCCGGCGCCGTGGCGTGCGGTTCCCGGCAACCATGACATCGGCGACAACCCCTGGCCGGGCGCGCCCGCGGGCATCGCCGTGGACGCCGCCCGGCATCAGCGGTGGCTGGATATCGTCGGCGCCGACCACTGGTCGGTAACGGTCAGCGGCTGGATTGTCCTGGCGATCAATGCACAGCTTCTGGGTTCTGGCCTCGAGGCCGAGGCCGCGCAGTGGTCGTGGCTTCAAGAACAGATCGGCGGGCATCGCGGCCGCCAGCCAGTTGCGCTCATCACGCATAAGCCCGTAACCGCAACCGGAACGGAACTGGCCGCCGCGCCGCCCCACCGGTTCTGGCCGCCGCCGGCTCGCGACCGGCTCGCCCGCCTGTTCGGCGGCACACCGCCCGCGCTGGTGATGAGCGGCCACGTGCACCAGTACCGCCTGCTGCGCCTCGACGGCACCGATCACCTGTGGGTACCGACGACATGGGCGGTTCTTCCCGACCACGTGCAGCCAGTGCTCGGGGCCAAGCGGTGCGGGATCGTGTCACTCGGACTCACCACCGGGACACCGGCAGAGCAGGAGCTCGTTGAGCCCGATGGCTGTGAGCAACTCACCCTGACCGTCGACCTGCCCGACCCCTACCGCAGCTGACCAGCCACGCCGGGTGCCAGCCCCGGTCAGGCGGCTGGCCCGCATGTAACCGGGGCGGTTACCCACCCGTTCGGTGTCAGAATGATTTAACCCGCAGGTGAAGCGGCAGGTCGGCCGATGACCGGCCGACGCGGACGGTGAACTCGCCCGGCGGGCGGACCCAGGTCCCGGTCGCCTCGTCGTAGCGGGCGAACGCCCGGGCCGGCACGGTGAGCCTGGCCTCGGCCGGCTCGCCCGGCGCCGCGGTGACCGCCGCGAACGCGGCCAGGACCCGCACCGGGCGCCGGGGGTCGTCGGCCGGCGGCTCCAGGTAGGCCTGCACCACCTCCCGTCCGGTCCGCGGGCCGGTGTTGCGGAGCACGACGGTCACGCCCAGGTCGACGTCCGGCGCCAGCACCGGCGTGTCCGCCACCGCCGATTCGTACGCCCACGTGGTGTAGCCCAGGCCGTGGCCGAACGGGAACCGCGGCCTGGTCCCGGCGCGGTCGTACCCGCGGTAGCCGATCAGCAGCCCCTCCCGGTACTCCAGCCGGCCCGCGTCCGGGACCGCGTGCAGGACCGGGCAGTCGGCCTCGGCGGCCGGGATCGTGACCGGGAGCCGGCCCGACGGCTCGAGCCGTCCGAGCAGCACGTCGGCGAGGGCGGCGCCCATCGCCTGGCCGGGCAGCCACGCGTAGCCCACCGCCGCTACCCGGTCCGCCCACGGCATGAGCACCGGCATGCCCGCGTTCACCACCACGATCGTCCGCTCGTTCACCGCCGCCACCCGCTCCACCAGCTCGTCCTGCCGGCCGGTGAGGGCGAGCCCGGGGCGATCGAACCCCTCGCTCTCGGCGGCGGGCGGGGATCCGACTACCACGACGGCGGCGTCGGCGGCCCGCGCCGCCTCGACGGCCTCGCTCAGCATCGCGTCGTCGTCCGGCGCGGGCACCAGGCCCAGCCGGATGGCCACCGGGCCCTGCGGCCAGTCGTCCGGCCGCAGGCAGACTCCGATCTCCGTTTCGCGGCCCGCCGTCAGGTGCACGGTCGCCCTGATCTCGCCCGGCCTGACCATGGCCTCCACCGGGTCGGCGGGCGTGCCGGTGTGGCCGGCTGCCACCTCGATCCCGCCCACCGTCAGCGTCAGCCGCCCTACCCCGCCCGCGCCGAGCACGTGCGGGCCGTCCTGGGCGGCCAGGTAGCAGGTGCGCAGCACGATGCTGCCGTGGCCCTGGGCGATGCCCGCGGGCAGCCCGTCCCACCAGGTGAACATGGTGGCGCCGCGGTGTTCGGCGCTGATCAGCGTGCCATCCCCGGCGAGGAACTCGATCCGGACGCCCGGCTCCCCGGTGGCCGGGTCGCGGAGCGCGTACCGCGGCGGCTCCGGGACGATGGTCCAGGTCACGCAGCCCGGCCGCACGGTCACCCGGGTCAGTCCGTCCAGCGCCTCGGTCAGCGCGACCGCCGGGGTCGACACGCTGACCTGCGGCACGGTCGCACTGCCGCCGCCCTGGGTGACCGGGCTGACGGCGTTCGGCCCGATCACCGCGATCCGGCGGACGGTGCCGGGTTCCAGCGGCAGCGCCGCGCGCTCGTTGCGGAGCAGTGTGAACGCGGCCGCGGCGCACCTCCGGAGCAGTGCCGGATCGGCGAGGGCCGGCTTCCTCCGGCCCCGGCCGTCCAGGGCGCCGTCCAGCGCGCCGTCGTCACCGAGCGCCCCGACCCGGCGGGCCAGCCGCAGGATGCGCAGCACCTTGGCGTCGACCGTGTCCTCGCTGACCAGCCCGGCCCGGACCGCCTCGGCCAGCTTGCCGCCCCACGGCCCGTCCGGCCCCGGCATGGCCAGGTCGAGCCCTGCGGCGGCGGTTGCCACCGTGCTGCGCGCGGCGTGCCAGTCGGACAAGGCCACGCCGCCGAAGCCCCACTCGTCCTTGAGGATGCGGCCGAGCAGCGCGCCGTGCTCGGTCATCGTGAGGCCGTTGACCTTGTTGTATCCGGTCATCACCAGGTCCACGTCCGCCTCGCGGACGCAGGCTTCGAACGGGACCAGGTACAGCTCGTGCAGCACGTGCTCGGCGATCCGCGCGTCGTAGGTCCAGCGCCCGGTCTCGGAGTCGTTGCCCACGTAGTGCTTGACCGCCGCGGCCACGCCGGCCTGGTGCAGGCCACGGACGAAGGCGACGGCTATCCGGGCGATCAGCGCGGGGTCCTCGCCGAACGACTCGAAGCCGCGCCCGCCGAGCGGCGTGCGCATGACGTTGATCGTGGGGGCCAGCAGGATGTCGACGCCCTTGCTCCTGGCCTCGGCGCCGAGCGTGGCGGCGAGCGCCTGGACCAGGGCGGGATCCCAGGTGGCACCCAGCGCCGCCGGGCAGGGCAGGCTGGAGGCCGGGTTGCGCTCGTCCATGGTGACGCCGCGGACCCCGGCCGGGCCGTCGGACACCACCATGGCGCGCAGTCCGATGGCGGGCAGCGGGCAGGTGCGCCAGTTGTCCGCGCCGGTCAGCAGGCGCACCTTATCGTCGAGGGAGAGCGCGGCCAGCCGGCCGCGCTCGTCCCCCACAGTCAGTATGACCATGTCGTCTTGTGCGGATTCTGGCTGTTTATCCCTTCATCGTCGGCCTCAGGACGTCGGCCTGAGGTGCAGGATCACGTACTCGAGCTCGATGGGGTTGGGACCCGGGTCGGCGTACGGGTTGGCCTGGCTTGGCCAGCCGGTGTAGGACCTCGTGCTGAACTCTGCCCAGGACGCGCCGTACAGCAGCGGGATCACCGGCACCTGGGTGGACATGATGCCCTGCAGCGTGTTCAGCGCCTCCTTCTGGGCGGCCTGATCGGTGCTGCTCACATACCGGGTGAGGGCGGACTGGGCCTGCGGGTTGTTGAACCGGCCGAAGTTGTTCGCCGCGGTCTTGCCGAGCGGCGCGCTGGTGGCGTTGTCCATCCAGTTGTAGAAGTAGTAGTACGGGGTCGGGCCATTGTTGGACCAGCGGATCATCGAGTCGAAGTTGCCGGTGGCCTGGTCGGTGAACCAGTTGGTCGGGTTCCCGATGCCCTGCGCCTTGACGTCGAAGCCCTGCTTGTTGAGCTGGGCCGTCACCAGCTGGACGTCGAGCCAGAAGTCGCTGAACGGGATCGGGTCTTCGACCGAGAACTTGATCGTCTTGCCGTTCTTGGTCCACTTGCCGTTGACCTTGGTGTACCCGTCGCTGCTCAGGATCGACGCGACCTTGGCCGCGTCGCCGCTGGCCGGCAGGTCGTTGGCGTACTGATCCTGCAGCAGGGACTGGTCGACCGGCAGCAGCAGGCCGCTCGACGAGGTCGCGGGCAGCTCATAGCCGGTCTCGCCCTGCGCCGCGAGCTGCTTCCTGTCGACGGCGTAGCTGATGGCCTGCCGGACCTTCGGGTCGGTCAGCGGTGCCCTCGTGACGTTCAGCCACAGCGTGACGACGTTGTTGGGAGTCATGTACGGAGTGTTGCTGTACCACACCTTGTTGTGCGCCGGGTCCTTGGCCACGAACACGTTCTGCACGTTCGTGATGTAGTTGCCCGCCCAGTCGATCTGGCCGGATTCGAGGGCCTGCTCGGCCGCGGTGTTGCTGACGTAGGACGGGAAGTCCACCTCGGGCACGTGGACCGCGCTCTTGTTCCAGTAGCCCGGGTTCGCCTTGAGCAAGACGCCCTGCGGGCTGAACTTGTCCAGGACGTACGGTCCGGTGCCGACCGGGTTGGCGTCCGGGTAGGTAGCCGGGTTGCTCACCGACTGCCAGACGTGCTGGGACACGATGGCCTGGGTGCCGATGAGATACAAGTTGCCGGCCTGCGGGGCGGCGAAGTTGAGCACCACCGTGTTCGGCCCGGTCGCGCTGGCGCTGGTCGGCGCCGGGGTGCCGGTCTGGGCGAGCGCCGGGTTCTTGGCGAGCAGGTTGAAGGTGAACGCCACGTCGGCCGCGCTGAACGGCTTGCCGTCGCTCCACTTCACGCCCGACCTGGTGGTCAGGGTCAGCGTCTTGCCGCCGTCGGAGAAGGTGTACGCGGTGGCCAGCATCGGCACCGGCGCCTGGTTGGGGTTGAGGATGTTGAAGAAGAACAGCGGTTCGTAGTACAGGTTCGTGGAGTGCAGCGTGTAACCGGTTGAGGTCGCGGAGAACGGGTTGAACGTCTGCGTCAGGGGGGAGAGCGGAGTGCTCTCCACGACGAGAGTCTTTTTGCCCATCGCGCTAGACGACGGGGAATTCGTGCCGGACGTGGCGCTGCTGCCCGACGAACTGCATGCCGCGACGCCGGCGGCGAGGATCACGGCCGACATCGTGGCCAGGCCCGATAGGACCCTCGGCCTCATGGATCTGTGACTCATTGCCTTAAACTCCGTTGTGCCCGGCCGACTGTCGTCGGCCTGTTGTAATGACCGTGTCGGGGTCTGTTATCAGCAGTGGTGCGCGGTCGGCCGGGTCCGCGGAGCGGTGTTCGCGGTCGGCGCGCTGGTGGTAAGTGCCCGGAGCTGCCGCCATCACGGATGGCGCTCAACGCCCGTGCCGGGCGCCGGGTAATAAGGTGTGCCGGATCATGTGCTCTCTCCTCGCGGTGGACGGCTGTCCTGTTGGCTTGCCGTGGTCGGGGGGATCGGCCGGGGGCCCGGGCCGGGGTTCTCCGGCGTGCTGGAGTCCGCGTCCTTCGCGTGCAGCCAGCAGGCGCTGACGTGACCGGACATCACCTCGATGCCGGGCGGAGCCTGCTGCGCGCAGATGGCCATCGCGAAGGGGCAGCGCGGATGGAAACGGCACCCGGCGGGCGGGTTCACCAGGCTGGGCGGCGCGCCGCGGCCTCGCAGCGTGGGGGGCGATGGCCGGTCCGGATCCGGCGCCGCCGCGAGCAGGAGCTGCGTGTACGGGTGCGATGGCTGATCGGTCACGGTAGCGGCCGGGCCCTGCTCGATGATCTGGCCCGCGTACATGACCGCGATCGTGTCGCCCAGGTAGCGCGCCGACGCGATGTCATGGGTGACGTACATGATGGCGAGCCGCTCACGTTCCCGCAGGTCCGCTAGGAGGTTGAGCACGCCGAGCCTGATCGAGACGTCGAGCATGGACACCGGCTCGTCCGCCAGCAGCACCCGGGGCCTGACGGCCAGCGCGCGGGCGATGGCGACCCGCTGCCGTTGACCGCCGGACAGCTCGTGCGGGTACTTGCCGGCGTTTTGCGGGCTGAGCGCGACCCGCTCGAGCAGGCTTGTTATCTCGTCGTCCAGGTTGTCGCCTTCCGGGCCGAGCCCGTGGATCTGCAGCGGCCTGGCCAGGTGATAGCGAACGGTGTGCACCAGGTTGAGCGACGCGAACGGATCCTGCAGCACCATCTGCACCTGGCCGGCGTACTCGCGCGCGTCCCGGCGCGCGGCCGGGCTGCCGTTCAGCAGTAGCTCGCCGGAGGTGGGGCGGATGAGCCGGGCCAGCACCCGGGTCAGGGTGGACTTGCCGCAGCCGCTCTCGCCCACCACGGCCGTGATGCTGGCTTCTGGCACCGCGATCGAGACGTCATCGACCGCGTGTACCACGGCGCCGCGCTGGGTCCGCCTGCCCCGCTGGTGTACGGGGAAGTGCTTGACCAGCGACCGGGCCTCGAGCACGGGGGTGCCGGTGACCGGAAGTGCCGGGGCTGCGCCTGGCGCTGTCATGCGGCACCTCCC
>Ga0318497_10000298_pt1 | contig 15452 bp, 12 predicted proteins | sample GRESIP109b1f23_FD_203754 | JGI IMG/M metagenome (GOLD analysis project Ga0318497, IMG submission 203754) | Tropical soil microbial communities from Luquillo Experimental Forest, Puerto Rico - GRE.SIPMG.109b1f23 | ecosystem: Environmental > Terrestrial > Soil > Tropical forest > Bulk soil... | reverse complement strand
GATCCGGTCCGGGTCGACCGGTTCGCCGGACCGGATCAGCGCCTGGATGCCCTCGTTGACGTCCCAGACGTTGACGTTCATCCCGGCCACGACGACCCGGTCGGCCAGCCAGAACGAGATGAACTCCAGGGAGTCCTTGTCACCCCGGTAGACGACCTCGTCGTAGCTGCCCGGGTCGGGCAGCCCGGCGGTCTCCATGCCGAGGTCGTACTGGTCGCTGAAGAAGTACGGCACCCAGTCGTAGGTAACCTCCCGGCCCATCATCGACCGCGCCGCGAGCGGGCCGCCGTGCAGCGCGTTCCCCCAGTGCTCGACCCGGATCCTGCGGCCGAGCAGCGAGTTGAACGCGTTCGCCACGTCGCCGGCCGCGAAGATGTCCGGGTCCGAGGTGCGCAGCGCCTCGTCGACCACGATGCCGTTGTCGACCTCCAGTCCGGCGTCGGCGGCCAGCCCGACGTTCGGCAGCACGCCGACCGCGATGATCACGGTGTCGGCGGGCAGTTCCTCGCCGGAGGACGTGATCGCGCCGGTCACCGCGCCCCCGGACCCGGTCACCTCGCTGAGCCCCTCACCGAACCGGAACGTCACGCCGTGGCTGCGGTGCAGGTCCGCGAACACCTCGCCGAGCTCGGGACCCAGCGCGCGCTGCAGCACCCCGGACTCCGGCTCCACCACCGTGACCTCGCAGCCGTACTCGCGCGCGGCGGCCGCGGTCTCCAGGCCGATCCAGCCGCCCCCGGCGATGACGACCTGGCCGCCGCCGCGCAGCGTCCCGGCCAGCTGCTCCGAGTCCCCCACCGTGCGCAAATAGCGCACGCCGTCGAGCTCGCCTCCGGGGATGTTCAGCCGTCGCGGCGACGCGCCGGTGGTGATCAGTAGCCGGTCGTAGGGCACGGCCTGCCCGTCCGCCAGGGTGACCCGGTGGCCCGCCCGGTCGATCGACGTCACGGTCTGGCCGAGCCGCAGGTCGACGTCGTGCTCGGCGTACCAGCCGTCGGCGAGCGGGAATATCGAATCCCGGCCGTCCTTGCCCAGCAGGTATCCCTTGGACAGCGGCGGCCGCTCGTACGGGTACTGGTCTTCCGCGCCGATGAGCACGACCGCGCCCTCGAAGCCATGCTCGCGGAGGGTCTCCGCGGCCTTGGCGCCGGCCAGGCTCGCTCCCACGATCACAAAGGCTGGTTCGGCAGGCATCTGAGACTCCTTCCGGTGACGGGCCGCTCGACGGTAGCAGGCCGGGCGGGAAGTGGGTTCGGGCAGGGGCCAGGCGCAGCGGCGGGCCGCTGGCGGCCGGCTGAGTTGTCACCGCAGCCGGCGGTGCCAGGCGGTGGCCGAGGTGTCCGTGAGCGAGGCGATCTGGTCGACCACGACGCGCAGCCGTTCCTGATCAGATACTGCCGCGGCGTAGGCGGGCCGAAACACCAGGTCCAGCGTGGCGGGCGCGCCGGCCCGCACCGCGGCCGCAAGCTCGGCGATCAGCTCCCGTTCCCGGGCCTGGGATTCCGCGGCCCCGGCCCGGCTCATCACGTACTGCGCGGTGACCCCCTTCAGCAGCGCGCACTCCAGGCGCTGCTGCCGGGGGACGACAAGGTCGGCGGCGTACCTGGTCAACCGGGCCGGGCGGCCGGGCTCCGGCCCGGGAGCGGCGGCCAGGGTCGCCTGCTGCGCCGAGCTGCAGAGCCGGCCGATCAGCTCGCTGGTCAGGTTCTTCAGCGCGGCCAGCGACGCCAGCCCGCCGTCGTAGCCCGGCGGCCAGCACGGCAGCGCGAGCAGGTCGGCGAAGATCTCGCACAGCTCGTCGACGGTGACCGAGCCGGGGGCGCAGTACTCGGCCGCGGTGAGGGCGGCCACCGCCTTCTGCTCGGCCGGGTCCCGCAGCGCGCCCAGCGTGATCAGGCCGGCCTGCAGCCCGTCCTCCAGGTCGTGCACCGAGTAGGCCACGTCGTCGGACCAGTCCATGACCTGGGCTTCCAGGCACGGCCGGCCGGGCGGCGCGCCGTCCCTGATCCAGGCGAACACCTCGGCGTCGTCGGCGTAGACCCCGAACTTGACTTCCCCGGCCCGGGCCGCCCAGGGGTACTTCAGCGTGGCGTCGAGGGTGGCCCGGGTCAGGTTCAGCCCGGCCCCGGGCACCTTCGCCTCCAGCCGGGTCAGCAGCCGGAGGCTCTGCGCGTTGCCCTCGAACCCGCCGCAGCCCGCGGCGAACTCGGCCAGGGCCGACTCGCCGTTGTGGCCGAACGGGGGATGCCCGAGATCGTGCGCCAGGCACGCCGCATCGACCAGGTCCGGATCGCACCCGAGCGCGGCCCCGAACTCACGCCCGATCTGCGCGCACTCCAGGGAGTGAGTGAGCCTGGTCCGCGGGAAGTCGCCCGAGCCGACCTCGACGACCTGCGTCTTGGCCGCCAGCCTGCGCAGCGCCGCGCTGTGCAGCACCCGGGCGCGGTCCCGCTCGAACGGGCCGCGCCCGGGGTTGCGCGCGCTCTTGGGCGGCTCAGCTACCCACCGGGCCGTCGCGTGAGCGTCGTAGCCGCCCCTGTCCGTCACCGGCTGTCGCTGCCCCCAGCCTTTTCCGCCGCGGCGGCGCGGCCGGCCTCCAGCCGGGCGACGGGCACCCGGAACGGCGAGCAGGAGACGTAGTCCAGGCCGACCTCGTGGAAGAAGTGCACCGAGTCCGGGTCGCCGCCGTGCTCGCCGCACACCCCGAGGTGCAGGTCGGGCCGGGCGGCCCGGCCCTCCTCGACCGAGATCCGGACCAGGCGGCCGACGCCGTCGCGGTCGATGCTCTCGAACGGCGAGACGCCGAAGATGCCCAGCTCGATGTACCGGCTGAAGAACGCGCCTTCCACGTCGTCGCGGGAGAATCCCCAGGTCATCTGCGTGAGATCGTTGGTGCCGAAGGAGAAGAACTCGGCGGACTGCGCTATCTCCCCGGAGATCAGCGCGGCCCGCGGCACCTCGATCATGGTGCCGATTAGCGTGTGCACGCTGATGCCGGTCTCCTCCGCCACCTCGGCGAGCACCTTCTCGGTGTCCTCGCGGGCGATCTCCATCTCCTGGACCGACGCGGTCAGCGGGATCATGATCTCCGGCCTCGGGTCGCCGCCGGCCTGCTTGCGCTCGGCCGCCGCGTGCGCGATCGCCCGGACCTGCATGCTGGCCAGCCCGGGGATGACCAGGGCCAGCCGGACGCCGCGCAGCCCGAGCATGGGGTTTTGCTCGTGCAGGCGGCGCACCGCGTCGAGGAGCTTGCGGTCCTGCTCGGTGGCGGCGTCCCCGGCCAGGGCCACCTTGACCGACAGCTCGGTGAGGTCGGGCAGGAACTCATGCAGCGGCGGGTCGATCAGCCGGATGGTGACCGGCAGGCCGTCCATCGCCTCGAGGATCTCGACGAAGTCGCCCCGCTGCAGCGGCTCGAGCGCGTCGAGCGCGGACTGCCGGGTCGCCTCGTCGCCGGCGAGGATCAGCCGCTCGATCAGCTGGCGGCGCTCGCCGAGGAACATGTGCTCGGTCCGCACCAGGCCGACGCCCTCGGCACCGAACCGCCGGGCCCGGGCGCAGTCGGGGCCGGTGTCGGCGTTGGCGTGCACGCCGAGGCGGCGGCTCGCGTCCGCGTGCGCCATGATCCGGCTGACCGCGCTGACCAGCTCGTCGGCGCCCGGGCCGAGCTTGCCCTCGAAGTACTCCACGACCGGAGAGGCCATGACCGGCACCTCGCCGAGGTACACGGAGCCGGACGTGCCGTCGATGGAGATCACGTCGCCTTCGGCCACCGTGATCCCGCCCGGCGCGGTGAACTTCCGCCCGGCCAGGTCGACATCGAGCTCCTCGGCCCCGCAGACGCAGGTCTTGCCCATGCCGCGGGCGACCACCGCCGCGTGGCTGGTCTTGCCGCCGCGGCTGGTCAGGATGCCCCGGGAGGCGATCATGCCGTGCAGGTCGTCGGGGTTGGTCTCCCGCCGGACCAGGATGACGTCCTGCCCCGCCGCGGCCTGCTCCACGGCCCGCCCGGAGTCGAACACGGCCTGGCCGACCGCGGCGCCCGGCGAGGCGCTCACGCCCCTGGTGATCTGCCGGACCTCCCCGCTCACGTCGAAGCGCGGGAACATCAGCTGCGCCAGCTGATCGCCGGTGACCCGGCTGAGCGCCTCGTCCATGTCGATCAGGCCCTGGTCGACGAGCTGGACCGCGATCCGGAACGCCGCGGCGGCGGTGCGCTTGCCGACCCGGGTCTGCAGCATCCACAGCTTGCCGCGCTCGATCGTGAACTCGATGTCGCACAGGTCCCGGTAGTGGTTCTCCAGGGTCTGCATGATCTGCATCAGCTCGGCGTAGGACTTCGGGTCGATGCGCTCGAGGTCTTGCAGCGGCACGGTGTTCCTGATCCCGGCGACCACGTCCTCGCCCTGGGCGTTCTGCAGGTAGTCGCCGTAGACGCCCTGCTGGCCGGTGCCCGGGTCACGGGTGAACGCCACGCCGGTGCCGGAGTCCAGGCCCAGGTTGCCGAACACCATCGCCACGATGTTGACCGCGGTCCCGAGGTCGGCCGGGATGCGCTCCTGGCGCCGGTACAGGATCGCCCGGGGGGCGTTCCAGGAGTCGAAGACCGCCCTGACCGCCAGGTCCATCTGCTCCCGCGGCTCCTGCGGGAAGTCGCGGCCGGTGTCGGCGCGGACGATGCCCTTGAACGTATCCACCAGGCCGCGCAGGTCATCGGCGTCCAGGTCAAGATCGTTGGTCGTGCCCTTGGCCTTCTTGGCCGCGTCGATCGCGTGCTCGAACTCCTCGCCGTCGATGCCCAGCACGGTCTTGCCGAACATCTGGATCAGCCGCCGGTAGGAATCCCAGGCGAACCGCTCGCTGCCGGCCTGCTTGGCCAGGCCGTGCACCGACTCATCGGACAGGCCGATGTTCAGCACGGTCTCCATCATCCCCGGCATGGAGAACTTGGCCCCGGACCGGACGCTGACCAGCAGCGGGTCGGCGTGATCGCCCAGCCGCCGGCCGATCTTCCGCTCCAGGTCGGCCAGGTGCTCGCCGACCTCGGCGGCCAGGCCCTCGGGCACGGCGCCTTCGGCGAGGTAGTACCGGCAGGCGTCGGTGGTGATAATGAAACCGGGCGGTACCGGCAGGCCCAGGTTGGTCATCTCGGCCAGGTTGGCGCCCTTGCCGCCCAGCAGGTCCTTCAGATCCTTGTTGCCCTCGGTGAAGTCATAGACAAGCTTCGGCACTGAACGCACTCCTCATGGTGCCGCCAGCTCGGGCACGATGGTCACCGGCGCTGGTCGGCGAAAGTATCCTGCGGCCTCTCGGCCCCTCAGTTTGGACTCTACCGAGCCGCGATGACCGCCGGAGACCCGGTCGCCAGCCTGCCCGTGAATCGGCCGGCCTTCCGAAGCAACAAAGTGCCCCGAAATGCGTGTCTGTACCATGAGCACTCATTCGCGAGGCTGCGCCGGCCGCCGGCCGGCGCCGCACGCCGGGCGATGAGCGGCACCGGGCCGACGGCGGTCACGGCCGTCCGTGTCAGACTCAGTCATGGACATGCCGAGCGTGATCGGGCTGCTGCACCCGGGCGAGATGGGTGCCGCGGTCGGGCGCTGCCTGACCGAAGCGGGGCATACCGTGCTGTGGGCCTCCGAGGGCCGCGGGCCGCAGACGGCGGCCCGTGCCCGGGCGGCCGGGCTCAAGGACGCGGGAACGGCCGCCGAGGTAGCTGACCGCGCCGACATCATCTTCTCGATCTGCCCGCCGCACGCGGCGCTCGACGTGGCCTGGGCCGTGCAGGGCTTCGGCGGGCTGTTCATCGACGCGAACGCGATCTCCCCCGCGACCGCCCGCGAGGTCGCGCTGATGGTGGAGGAGGGCGGGGCCACCTACATCGACGGCGGGATCATCGGCTCTCCCCCGGTCGCGGCCCGCACCACCCGCCTGTACCTGTCCGGCCCGGAGGCACACGCCGTTCGCGGGCTGTTCGACGGCACTCCCCTGGACGCCCGGGTCATCGGCGGCGGCCTCTGGTCGGCGTCCGCGGTCAAGATGGCCTACGCGGCGTGGACCAAGGGCACGGCGGCGCTGCTGCTGGCGGCGCGGGCGCTGGCCCGGGCCGAGGGTGTCGAGGACGCGCTGCTGGCCGAATGGACGCTGTCCCAGCCTTCGCTGGCCGACCGGGCCCAGGGCGCGGCCCGGTCGGCGACGACCAAGGGCTGGCGCTGGGTGGCCGAGATGGAGGAGATCGCTACCAGCATGGCCGCGGCCGGGCTGCCCGACGGGTTCCACCAGGCCGCGGCCGAGATCTTCCGCCGGTCGCCGCGCGCCGAGCCGGACGCGCCGGACGCGCTGGATGGCGAGGCCGTGGACCTGGTGCTCGCGGCCATCACGGGGGAAGGGGTCCGCGGGTAGCCCGGAGCGCTCAGCCACCCGCCTGGCCGGCGGGCTCGGCCACCCGGCCGGCCTGGGGCAGCGGGAGGCACGCGGTGACGACGGTGCCCTGGCCGGGGGCGGACCGGACCTCGAGCCGGCCGTCCAGCGCGGCGAGCCGGTCGGCCATGTTCCGCTGCCCGGACCCCATCGCGGTGCGGCGGGCGTCATAGCCGGCCCCGTCGTCGGAGACGGTGAAGCACAGCGTTCCGTCCTCAGCCTGCAGCCGGATGCGGGCCTGGGTGGCCCGGGCGTACTTGGCCATGTTCTGCAGCGCCTCCAGGCAGCAGAAGTACACGGCCGCCTCGGTGTCCTGCGGGAGGCGCCCGACCCCGTCCGCCTCGACGGCCACCGGCACCGGGGATTTCCTGGCCTGCGCGTTGAGCGCCGCGACCAGTCCCAGGTCGGCCAGCAGCGGCGGGTAGATGCCGCGGGCCAGGTCCCGGAGGTTCTCCAGCGCCGCGGCGGCGTCGGCCTGCAGCTCGCCGATGATCTCCTTGGCCTGCGCCGGGTCCTCGTCCGCGGCCGCCCCGGCCAGCCGGAGCTTGATGGCCAGGGCCACCAGGTCCTGCTGGGCCCCGTCGTGCAGGTTGCGTTCCAGGCGGCGCCGCTCCTCATCCTGCGCGGCCACCAGCCGCTGCCGTGACGCCCGCAGGTCTTCCACCAGGCCGGCGTTGGACAGCGCCAGCCCGGCCTGCGAGGCCACGTCCGCGACCAGCTGCTCCCCGGCCGGGCGCAGCGGCTCCCCCCGGGGCATCCGGATCGAGATCGCGCCCAGCAGCTCACCTTGATGGATCACCGGAACGCCCACGTCCGCGCCCGGCAGCGACGGCATCGCCTGGCCCTCCAGCGGCAGCGGTGCGGGGGGCGGGCCGCCGTCCGATGAGGCCTCGGGCTGGAGTTCGCCGGCCACCCGCAGCCAGACCACGACCCGCTCGGCGCCGGTCCCGGCCGCCACGATCTGCGCCATCTGCGGGAGCACGTCCTCGCTGGCGTAGGCGCCGCCGATGCGCCGGGCGAAGTCGGACAGCACCTGGTAGGGGGTGGCCCGCTTCCCGTACACGACGCGGTTGGCCAGCCGCCCGGCTCGCTGGCGGACCGGCTGGAACGCCACCGCCACCACGGTGGCGGCCAGCGCCGACAGCAGCGGGCTGCGCTGGTTACCCACCAGCGTCCCCACGCCCGCGACCAGGCCGACGTAGACCGCGGTGATGAACGCGGCCAGCGTGCCGTACAGGACGGCCTTGCTGATCACGACGTCGATCTCGTACAGCCGGTACTTCAGGACCGCGATGCCGACGGCCGCGTACAGGCCCAGGAACGCCAGGTTCTGCAGCACGGTCGCGACCACGGAATTCGTCACGATCGCCGGGATCATGGCGGCCACCACGAGCACGGCGGCCGTCGCGAACCACTTCAGCTGCAGCCGTTCATCGCCCGAGGACCGGGCGAACCGCACGACGACTGCCGCCACGCTGATCACCAGCGTGGCGGGCAGAAGAATCTGGATCACGGCCAGGGCGCCGGGAAGCTGCCCGTGGGGGAACGGGCTGAACGGGTCCGACCAGACCCGGGTGGCCCGCACCAGCTGGGACAGCCCGGTCAGCGTGTACGCCCCGGCCACGAACCACGCGGCCGGAAGCCACCGCCGGGAGCGCAGCCGCCCGGTCGGGAACAGCAGGAGCAGGAAGGCCAGCAGCGCGACCTGGATCACGAAGATCCAGTTGGAGAGCCAGGCCATCAGCCGGCCCGCGGCCAGGGACCCGGGCTCAGCGACCAGGGCGTGCAGCGCGTACGGATTCGCGAAGCTGCCCAGGCCCAGCGCCAGGCCCGCCGCCAGGAACAGCCAGCCCATGCGGTTGCCGGGCCGCCGGGAGGCCAGGACGAAGCCCAGGACCGGCACGCCCAGATTCACCACGTTCATGAAGACGTTGGAAAAATTCCAGGTCACCTGGTCCGCAGGCAGCGCGTGCCGGTCCGCGTAGGACAGCACCAGGCCGCCGGCCATCAGCGCGATCGAGCCCGCCGCGATCCCGCCGGCCAGCCACTGGACAGTCTGGGCCCTCATCCGCATCCCCCCAGCGCCACCTGCGCTCTGCGGAGACCCGGCGCCTGCCGCGGCTCCCCCGCATCGTCAAGTGCAGTGTGGCCCGGCCCGCGGCGGCGGACAAGGAGGGCACCCGCACGGGACCGCTCGTGCCAGCACCCCCGCTGAGGGCTGGCCGGCCCCGGCGCCGAATGCCACGGCACCGCGCGACCTTAGCGTGACCAGCGGCTGAGGCTGGCACGGATCAGCAGTCCGCCAACCGCTCCGAAAGGTAAGCGACCAGGCCGTCGATGCCGACCCGCTCCTGCTTCATCGAGTCGCGCTCCCGGACCGTGACCGCCTGGTCGTTGAGCGTCTCGAAGTCAACGGTCACGCAGTAGGGCGTGCCGATCTCGTCCTGGCGCCGGTACCGGCGGCCGATCGCGCTCGCGTCATCGAAGTCGGCGTTCCAGTGCTTGCGCACGGTGGCCGCCACGTCCCTGGCCTTCGGGGACAGGTCGGCGTTGCGTGACAGCGGCAGCACCGCCACCTTGACCGGCGCGATCCGGTGGTCGAGCCGGAGCACCGTGCGCTTCTCCATCTGGCCCTTGGCGTCCGGTGCCTCGTCCTGCGTGTAGGCGTCAAGCAGGAACGCCAGCAGGCACCGGTCCACGCCCGCGGCCGGCTCGATCACGTAGGGGATGTACCGCTCGCCGGACTCCGGGTCGAGGTAGGACAGGTCCTGCCCGGAGGCCCGGCCGTGCGTGCTGAGGTCGAAGTCGGTGCGGTTGGCGATGCCCTCCAGCTCGCCCCATTCGCTGCCGGGGAAGCCGAAGCGGTACTCGATGTCGACCGTGCGCTTGGAATAGTGCGAGCGCTTCTCCTCGGGATGCTCGTACAACCGCAGGTTGTCCCGGCTCAGGCCAAGGTCGGCGTGCCAGGCCAGCCGCGCGGCGATCCAGCGCTCGTGCCATTCCTCGTCGGTCCCGGGGGTGACGAAGAACTCCATCTCCATCTGCTCGAACTCGCGGGTGCGGAAGATGAAGTTGCCCGGCGTGATCTCGTTGCGGAACGACTTGCCGATCTGCCCGATGCCGAACGGGACCTTCTTGCGCGAGGTCTGCAGGACGTTGCGGAAGTTGATGAAGATGCCCTGCGCGGTCTCCGGGCGCAGGTAGGCCAGGCCTGAGTCGTCCTCGGTGGCACCCAGGTAGGTGCGGAGCAGCCCGTTGAACATGCGCGGCTCGGTGAACGCCCCCCTGGTGCCGCAGTGCGGGCAGGTCACGTCGGCCAGCCCGTGCTCCGGCGGGTGGCCGTGCTTCTCCTCGTAGGCCTCGATGAGCTGGTCGGCGCGGAACCGGCGGTGGCAGGACATGCACTCGGTCAGCGGGTCCACAAACTCGGTGAGGTGACCGCTGGCCTGCCACACCTCGGGCGCGAGGATGACCGAGGAGTCCAGCCCGACGATGTCGTCGCGCTCCTGCACCGTCGAGCGCCACCACTGGCGCTTGATGTTGTTCTTCATCTCCACGCCGAGCGGGCCGTAGTCCCACGAGGCCCGGAGCCCGCCGTAGATCTCGCTGGACGGGAAGACGATTCCGCGTCTCTTGGAGAGGCTGACGATTTCGTCCAGGCGATCACTGCGTCGTGCCATCAAGTTTCTCCATCCGGCTGGCGGTCGGCGGCGGGCGGTTGGCGGTGTGCGCCAGGCGGGCCCCGAGGCTGGCGAACGGGCGCGCAGGCCCGGTCCGCGCGGTGCAGCCGGGCGCGGCGGGACGCGCCGTTCGGACAAGCTTAGCCGTGCCCCGGCGGTCGCGCGGGCCGGCCGTGGCGCGGCGCGATCGGGGGTCGCAGGCCGGGAGCCGCAGCCGCGGGTCCGGGGGCTTTCCCGGAGGCCGTATCTTTGGCCGTGGACAGGCACAACGCCAGCGGGCGGCCCGCCGGGCAGTCCGGCGCCGCCGAAGGGACCCCGAAGCACAGTGAGCACGAACCGGCCCGGATCACCGCGGCCTGCGTCCGATCGCCGGCGGTCAGCCGAGCAGCGCAGCGCCGTACCGCTCCTCTACCTGCGCCATCTGCCCGCCTGGGTGCCGCCGATCGTGCTCGCTGCGCTGTTCGTCGCCGGGCTGGCGTTGCGGGGCTGGGCCGGGGCGGTCGCACTGTGCGCGGTGGCGGCGTTCCTGGGCTGGCTGGCCTATCTGTCCTGGCCCCGCCTGGCCGGCCCGGGCCGGCTGGGGCGCGTGGCGGCGATCGTCTTCCTGCTGGGGCTGGCCGCGTTCATGGCGACCCGCTGAGCGGGACCGCTCACGGCGGGTCGTCCCTCGTGATCCGGGTGCCGATGTCCTCACCCCGGCAGATCGCGCTCATCGCGCCCACCGCGGCGACGTCGAAGACGTGCATGACCAGTCCCTGCTCGTTGGCGAGCACAAAGGCGCTGGAATCCATGACCTTGACCCCGGCGGCCAGCGCTTCCCGGTACGTCAGGTTGGTGAAGCGCTTGGCGTCCGGATCCACGTTCGGATCGCTGTCGTAGACCCCATCCACACCGCGCTTGGCCACCAGCAGCGCATCGGCCTCGAGTTCCAGCGCCCGCTGGACGCCGGGATAGTCGGTCGTGACATAGGGCTGCCCGATGCCGCCGGCCAGCAAGACGATCAGCCCGCGCCGCAGGTGCCGGTCGGCGCGCAGCCTGATGAACGGCTCGGCCACGCTCTGCATCTCGATCGCCGTCATCACCCGCACGTCTGATTCGCTGCGCGCCGTCAGCACCCCCCGCAGCATCAGCGCGTTCATGACCGTGCCGAGCATCCCGATGTTGTCCGCCTCGGCCCGGGGAATCCCCCAGCCCTGGGCCATCCGCCCCCGGAAGTAGTTGCCGCCCCCGATGACCACGGCCAGCTCCACCCCGAGCTCATGCACGGACAGCAGTTCATCCGCCAGCTGTCCCAGGCTCGTCGGATCCACTCCCCAGCCGGTCGGCCCGGCCAGTGCCTCGCCGCTGAGCTTGACCACGACCCGCGAATAGCGAGGCTTGTCTGTCTCGTTCACGTCTGCCCTCTCACCCAGAAGTCGCCTGTCCCAGGGTCTCAGAGACCAAGACCATAACGCGAAGCCGCGGACGCGAGCCGCGATCACGAACGCCGGTCGGGGCCGGGGACCGGGTTCGGTTCGGCGCCGCCGTAGCGCCGGTCCCGGCTCGCGTAGATCTCGCAGGCCTGCCAGAGGTGGCGCCGGTCGAAGTCGGGAAAGAGCGTATCCAGGAAAACGAACTCGGCGTAGGCCGACTGCCAGATCAGGAAGTTGGAGGTCCGCTGCTCGCCCGACGAGCGGACGAACAGGTCGACGTCGGGGATGCCCGGCTCGTCCAGGTAGCGGGCGAACACCTTCTCGTTGATCTTGTCGGGGCGGAGCTTTCCCGCGGCCACATCCGCGGCCAGCGCCTTGGCCGCGTCGGCGATCTCCGCGCGGCCGCCGTAGTTGACGCAGAACTGCAGGGTGAGCACGGAGTTTCCCGCGGTCATCTGCTCAGCGTTCTCCAGCTCGGCGATGACGCTGCGCCACAGCCGGGGACGCCGGCCCGCCCAGCGCACCCGCACGCCCATCTCGTTGAACTGGTCACGCCGACGGTGGATAACGTCCCGGTTGAACCCCATGAGGAAGCGGACCTCGTCCGGTGACCGGCGCCAGTTCTCGGTGGAGAACGCGTAGGCCGACAGGTACGGGATGCCGAGCTCGATCGCGCCCATGATCACGTCGAACAGGGCCGCCTCGCCCCGCTTGTGCCCCTCGGTCCGCGGCAGCCCGCGTCGCTTGGCCCAGCGGCCGTTGCCGTCCATGACCAGGGCCACGTGCCGCGGGATGAGGTCGGCGGGAATACTGGGCGGCTTGGCGCCCTCAGGGTGCGGCTCCGGCGGCCGAATCACACGTGCTCCACGTGGCGCAGGGAGCGGATCGAGTGCTCCAGGTGCCACTGCAGGTAGGCGGCGACCAGGCCGCTGCACTCGGCCTGGTGGCGGTGCTCGCTGCGGTCGGCATGCGCCCAGTCGCCGCGCATCAGCGCGCTCATCAGCGCGATCGTCGCCACGGCCGGGGTGGCGGCTCCCGGCTCCCGGCAGGACCGGCAGACCAGCCCGCCGGCCCCGATCGCGAACGCGAACGCGCGCAGCGCGGCGGAGGCGTCGCCGACCCGGGTCCCGCAGACGGCGCACTCGTCGAGCGCGGGCGCGTAGCCGGCCACGGCCAGCGACCTGAGCAGGTACGCGTCGAGGATCAGGCGGGGGTTGTGGGCGCTCTCGGCGAGCGCCCGCAGCCCGCCGACCAGCAGCAGGAACTGGCGCAGGGACGGCTCCTTCTCCACCGGGGTGAGCTTCTCGGCCGTCTCCAGCATCGCGGTCCCCGTGGTGTACCGGGGGTAGTCCGCCGACAGCGGCTTCCCGTACGGCCGCACCGTGTCGGCCTGCGTGATGTAGTCCAGCGATCGTCCCTCGTACAGCAGCAGATCCACGTGGGTGAACGGCTCCAGCCGCGCGCCGAACCGGGACTTGGTGCGCCGCACGCCCTTGGCCACGGCGCGGACCCGGCCGGCCCGTCTGGTCAGCAGCGTGATGATCCGGTCGGCCTCGCCCAGTTTCTGGGTGCGAAGCACGATGCCGTCGTCACGGTAGCTGCCCACCCGTTCATTGTCCCGTATGCCGCGCGTCCAGCCGTGATTCGCCGCGGCCGGCGGTTCTTCCCGGCCTGATCCGGCCGGCCGCGGCTGCAGGCGGACCGGCCCTAGGCCGAAGCGCCTTCCTCGGTCATGGCGATGACCCCGCGCGCCTGCGCGGGCGTCATGCCCAGCTGGGCGGCGATCTCCCGGGCCACGTGCCGCTCGTCGTCGGAAAGCATCCCGTCGGCCAGCCCGATGCGCACCGCCTCGGCCAGGAACCATTCCCGCGCCGGGACCGCCAGCTGTACGGTCAGCCGGTTCAGCGGGCCCGCTAGTTCCCGGCCGGGCTGACCGGGCAGGGCCGGCGCGGACAGGTCGGCATCGAGAGCCGCGTCATCGTAGTCCGCGAGCCCGGAGCCCTTGATCGCGTCGATGGCGCGACGCCGGGCCGGCACGCTGCTCCCGCCGCCGGTGCGGAGCATGGCGATGGCCGCGGCCCGCATCCCGGCCGGGAGCGCCGCCTGCATCTGCGCCACCGTCGGCAGCGACAGCACCTCCATGCGGTACCGGGTGCCGCAGACGGCGCACCGCACGTGCTCGCCGGCTCTGCTGAGCGGGATGACCGGGATGAAGAACAGGGTGAACCAGCGCCGGCCGGCGCGGCGGGCGTACTCGCGGTCGCCTCCGCACCGCTGGCAGTGGAACGTTCCATGCCCGATCGTGCGGTAGAGCACCCGGAACCCAAAGATGATCAGCAAGCTCGCTCCCCTCCGGTCCCCGCCTCCACGGGCCGTCTCGCCGCGAACGGTCACGCCAGCCCCCGCTGATCATCACACGCCCGGCCTGGACGGACGCGGAAGTCGGGCATTTTCGCCGACCACGTCGGGCCGCGGCCGGCGGGCGAAGGCTCAGTCGTAAAAGCCGAGCCGGCGCAGCTGCTTGGGATCCCGCTGCCAGTCCTTAGCGATCTTGATACGCAGGTCAAGGTACACCCTGGTACCCAGCAGGGCCTCGATCTGGTGCCGGGCGCGGGACCCCACCTCCTTCAGCCGGGCCCCCTTCGCACCGATGACGATCGCCTTCTGGCTCGGGCGCTCGACGTACATCACGGCGTGCACGTCCATCAGGTCCTCGCGGCCCTCCCGGGGCGCCATCTCTTCCACGACGACGGCGATCGAGTGCGGCAGCTCGTCGCGCACCCCCTCCAGGATCGCCTCGCGGATCAGCTCGGCGACGAGCCGCTGCTCTGGCTCGTCGGTCTCCTCGCCGTCCGGGTACAGCGGCGGCCCCTCCGGCAGGTGCGAGACGAGCACGTCGGCCAGCACGTCGAGCTGGAAGCCCGAGACGGCGGACACCGGCACCACGTCGGCCCAGCTGCCGAGCTGTCCCACCGCCGCGAGCTGGGCGGCGATCTGCTCCCGGGAGGCCTGATCGGTCTTGGTGACCACGGCGACCACCGGCGTCGAGCGCTGCCCGGCCAGCTCGCCCGCCAGGTACTTGTCACCGGGACCTATCCGCTCGTTGGCCGGCGCGCAGAACCCGATCACGTCCACCTCGGCCAGCGTGGACCGGACCAGGCTGTCCAGGTGCTCGCCGAGCAGGGTCCTCGGGCGGTGCAGTCCCGGGGTGTCGACGATGACCAGCTGCGCATCGGGCCGGTGCACGATCCCCCGGATCGCCCGGCGGGTGGTCTGCGGCCGGCTGCTCGTGATCGCCACCTTGGCCCCGACCAGGGCATTCATCAGGGTCGACTTGCCCACGTTCGGCCGACCGACGAAGCACGCGAAGCCGGACCTGAACCCGGGCGGTGCCTCGGGAGGCGGTTTGGCCAGGCCGGCCGGCGACGACGGTGTCTGCGGGGATCCCACGCCGTGATTCTCCCCTAACGAGGCGCCCGCGCCCTAACCCGCTGTGGCGGCCTGGCCGCGGCCCACGGATCCATCAGGGGCGGAGGGTGGCCTTCACCGTGCCGTCGGGCGCCGCGCGGAACACCACGGCGTCCGGGCCTGCGTCACGCACCGCGGCCAGGTCGGCCGGGTCGGGCCCGCTGCCGTCGGTCACCAGCGCCGCCGCCTCCAGGCTGGCCGCCCCGCTGGACACCGCCATGGCCACGGCCAGGCGCAGCGCGGACAGCCGCAGCGACGGCAGCGCCACCGCCGCCGCGGCGTAGGTCCGCCCGGTCTCATCGCGCACCGCGGCGCCCTCGGCCGCCGTGACCCGCGCGCGAGCCGCGCGGGCCAGTGTGATGATCTTGAAGTCTTCCGGGCCGGGCTGGGCCTCGCTCATCCGGCTGAGTCTAGTGGGGCGCCGTCCGGCCCGTGACCGGCTCGCCCGTTGCCCGCCGCGTCGCGGCCGGAC
>Ga0318497_10000295_pt1 | contig 15480 bp, 12 predicted proteins | sample GRESIP109b1f23_FD_203754 | JGI IMG/M metagenome (GOLD analysis project Ga0318497, IMG submission 203754) | Tropical soil microbial communities from Luquillo Experimental Forest, Puerto Rico - GRE.SIPMG.109b1f23 | ecosystem: Environmental > Terrestrial > Soil > Tropical forest > Bulk soil... | reverse complement strand
GACGCGAAGGAGCGCCTGGTCGTGTCGTTCCGCTCGGACACCCCGGCCATGTGCACGGTCTCAGGCTCGATTGTCACCCCGAACGCATCCGGTTTCTGCGTCATCACCGCGACCCAGGGCGGCGACGGCCATTACGCGCCCGCTCCGGACGTAGCGCGCGCGTTCCGGGCGCGCGCCGGGTCAGAACCCCAGGCCATCACGTTCGACCAGCCGCCGGACACGGCGGTCGGCCAGCCGGTCACCCTGACCGCGTCGTCGTCATCGAAACTGACGGTGTCGTTTACCTCGGACACCCCGGGCGTCTGCACGGTCTCAGGCTCCACCGTCACCCCCACGACGGCCGACGTCTGCACCATCACCGCCTCCCAGGGCGGCAGTGACCGCTACGCGGCTGCCCAGTCGGTGCGGCGTTCATTCCAGGCGCACGCCGGAACCAACCGACAGACGATCACCTTCGACCAGCCGCAGGACACGGCGGTCGGCCAGCCGGTAACCGTGTCGGCCACTACGGACGCGAAGGACCCCCTGGTCGTGTCGTTCCGTTCAGGCTCGCCCACGGTGTGCACCGTCTCAGGCTCCACCGTCACGACCGTCGCGGTCGGCGCCTGTACCATAACCGCGCTCCAGGGCGGCAGTGACCGCTACACGGCAGCCCAGGCGTCAAGATCATTCCAGGTCACCAGCACCGACCGTATTGCTCAGCAGATCCGGTTCGACCCGGTGCAAGGCGCGACGGTCGGCGTGCCGGTCGTCTTGACGGCATCGTCGTGGACGCTGTTCGATGAGCCGATTTCGCCGACCGGTCTGGCCGTGTCGTACAGTTCGCAAACCCAGCGAGTGTGCACGGTCTCCGGCGCCACCGTCGTCCCCTGGACAGCCGGCCGGTGCGTGATCACCGCCTCTCAGGACGGCACCGCTGAGTACCAGCCAGCCGAGCCCGTCGCACAGGTGTTCCCGGTCGCGCGCGCCTCGCAGACCATTTCCTTCGTGCCGCCGGCAAGCGCCACGATCGACCAGCCGGTCACCTTGACAGCTACCGCTTCTTCCTGGCTGCCGGTGACCTATGCCTCCAGCACCCCGGACGTGTGCAGGGTCTCCGCGGTCGATCTGCTGGTGGACAATCACCGCGTGGCCACCGTCGAGCTGGGCCTGTCCGTGGTGTTCGACATCAGCGCCCTGGTGGCCGGGATCAGGGGAGGACGGCTCGTCGCCGTGCACTCCGGCCGCTGCGACGTCACGGCCACCCTGGCCATCCAGGACACCGAGGTCATCAGCAGGCAGGTTCACATCGAGCTGCCCGGCATCATCCCGCTCGGGCGGGGAATCGGCCTGCTGGCCGACCACGGACACTCGGGCGACCCGGGCGACGGGACATCACAGGCGTCGGTGGCCTGACTACTTTGGCGCGCGTGCCTGGCCGGCCACGCCGGTCACAGGCTGGTGTGGCCGCGCGGTCAGGCTGGTGTCCGGCTACGGACGTGGTGGATGATCCAGATGTTGGGTTCCCAGTACTCACCGGTGTCGTTGTCGCGGTCGATGTGAACGGTGGCGAGCCCGGCCGGGAAGACGTAGTCGCCGGTCTCGGGGAAGCGCATCTGGGTCCAGGATTCCCAGTCGCCGACGGTGCCGGTGATATGCAAGGAGCGGGGAATCGCGGGCCCTATCCGGGCGCCCAGCTCGGTGTGCACCCGCACCCAGGGATCGAACGGCGTCCCGTCGGGGCGGGTCCAGCGCGCGTAGCGTTCGATGGGAATGGTCGGATAGCGGTCCTTCATGGTCGGGCGCACCGGCGCGATCAGGTGAGTCAGCCCGGCGTCGCGGGCCAGGCCCGTCATTGCCTGCAGCATCACCTTCGCCAGGCCCCGGCGCTGATGGCGGGGCGGGATCTCGGCGGCTAGCGCGCTGACCGCCGTGGGCTGCCCGCCCGCCGCCCGCAATCCGAAGGCGGCGGTAACGGTCGCATCAATGCCAGGCCCGAGGCCGGTGTCGGTGCCGTCCCACGCCACGGGGATGGTGTGGCCCTCGGCCAGGACCGTCTCATCGCCGGCGTCGTACAGGACGAACTGCCAGTCCGGGAAGCTTTCGTAGAGCTGATCCCAGTAATGGTTGAGCGTCGCGCCATGCTGGTTGTACTCGGGCCAGACCTCACCGGACAGGCCGGCGATGGCGTCCCAGAGTTCCGGACGCTCGCTGTAGCGGACAACCTGCGGGGCCACGTCACCAGTATTCCCCGGCCCCTTCGCGATGGGTCAGCCGGACCGGCGCCAGTCAGTCCCCGACACACTCGCAGACCCTGACCTGCGACGATGGATTTCGGCAGACGTACCGCCGGTCGCTGGTCGGAGCTCGGCGTGCTGATTAGCCGCTCGCGACGTCGAGCACGATCTTGCCGCCGGCGTGCCCGCCTTCCAGTATCCGGTGTGCTTCAGCTGCTGCCGCGAGCGGGAGCACGTGGCTGATGACGGGCCGCAGCGCACGCCGGTCAAGCAGCGCCGCCAGCGCCCGGGTGCGGTCGCCGTCGTCCTGCAGGAGCACGCCGTGGAAGGTGATGTTGGCGTCCAGCAGCGGATCCAGGTCCAGCTCGGGCGTTGCGATAGCCGCGATCTGCCCGCCGGGCCGCAGCGCGGCGCAGGCGGACTGGGCCAGCCTGCCGCCGACCAGATCGGCAATGGCATCCACCGGGCCGCCCGCCAGCGCAACGGCCCGCGACGCGACATCCTCGCCCGTGTAGTCAATGCATGCCGCGGCACCGCAGCCGCTCATCTGAGCATGCATCACCTGGCGGCCAACCCCGATCGCCGTGATCCCCGCGGCCGCCGCCAACTGGAGCAGGAACAGCCCGACGCCGCCACTGGCGCCGAGCACGAGCAGCCGGCTTCCGGCAGGCAGGCCGAGCCGGGCCAGCACCAGGCACGCGGTTCCCGCGGCAAGCGGCGTGGCCGCGGCGTCGGCAAACGAGGTCGCCGGGCTGATCAGCGCGGCCAGCGCGGCGCTGGTCACCGCAAGTTCCGCGTACCCCCCGGCACCGTCCGGGAAGTGGGTCATCGCCATCACCCTGTCGCCGGGCGCTAGCCCCGTTACCCCGAGGCCCACACTGTCGATGACTCCGGCGACGTCATAGCCGAGGATGCACGGCACCTGCAGTCCGGCCCAGCGGCCATCCGCCCGGTTACCCGCATCGACCGGGTTGACCCCGGCCGCATGCACGGCCACCCGCACCTGGCCAGGCCCGGCGACCGGATCAGCAACCCGGCCTGGTCGCAGCTGCTCCGGGCCACCGAACTCGCTGACCAGCACGGCTCTCATAGCCGGGTCCCCTCCGCTGGCGAACCAGCCTCGCCGCATCCGTCCCTGGCCCGCGCCCAAGCCGACATCATGACATACATCCGCAAGCCGCGCCTGACGGCCGCACCGCGTGCCCGGCCATGGACAAGGGCCGATTACAACGCGCGACGCAGCGCGTTTCGTCGCCAGCAAGCTGAGCGATTACAGGTGGGGCGCAACTGTAGGCCGCACGATTTAGTGCTCAGGGTTGTTTTTCGAGTTCGAGCTCGTCGCGCAGCGGTATTCCGTAGGCGCCAATCTGGGGGATCTCAGGCTTCAGGCTGGCGCGGCTGCGATCAACGGCACCGCGATGCACCGTCACCAGGCAGAAGCCGCGGCGCTGGTAGAAACGCAGTGCATCAACATTGTCGTTGGTGGTAATGACCCACAGGCGATCACACCCCTGACGCCTGGCAAGCTGCCCGATCGCCTCGATCAAGGCAGTCCCCGCCCCGCGCCACTGCTCGCCAGCGTGGAGGGTGAGAATCTCGCACTGCTGCCAGTTCCGCTGCGGCACGTACGTGAGCACCCCCAGCAGATGTCCTTCGGCGGCCTCGGCGACAAACGCCGGATGGTCGAGGGGATGGACCAGTTCCCCAAGGCGGGCCGCACGGACGCTGTTGTGCCGGGCCAGGAACGCCTGGACCGCAGCATGGTCGGCGACCTCCCGCGGACGGACATTCACCGCATCACCGTAACAGCCACGCAGGAAGCTGCACGAGCGCAACCTTCTCGGACCTGGCGCTCATTCAGCGCGTGCGTGCACGTGATCCGCGAGGACGAGCGCATCGGCGCCGGATAGGTCTCCCGCACCGGCGCCCTATCTCTCGGCACGTCAGGACCGCCACCCATGGACAAGCTGCTATCAATATGATAGCATATTAATAGGGCCATGAGGTGACCGGCACCACAGCCCGCAGGGGGCATCCCGATGAACGCACCCAACGACAACACCGCTGCGAAGGGTCTGCGCGGGTGGTGGCTATCTCCCCCGCGACCCGGCACGCACCGCCTGATCAGCCCATGGGAGTACCGCCACCTCAGCGTCTCTGGGGTCACGCGTGCTGCCGCTGGCGGCTTCCAGCTCGGCATCGGCCTCGTTCTGCTCTCGCTCGGCCGTAGCGCGGGAACCGACCAGGAGCGGCGCAAAATGTACCGGTTGTCAGCGTGGTTCCTGGTGCCCGCGGCGGGGAATCTCGCGGCCGGCTACTGGTACATCACTATCGCTAGCTCCGCATCTACCCGAACCTGAGCCTGGTCAGACGCCTCATAAGCGATATAAGCGCGTTTCCGCGGAAGCGGCTTGTGCAATTTTTCACAAGGCGTTTCCGCGGAAACGTCATGGGCATGGCCGCCAAGGCTATAACGATCCAGGACGGCGCCCCTAGCAGAGTTCGCCGATAGGTGTCGGCGTGGTGACCCGGTCGTAGCCGACCGCGGCGGCGGTGAGCGAGCCCGGGTCGGCCAGGTCGCCGGCGTCCTAGCCGTTCAGCTCATTCATGCGCGATGCCGGGGCCACGCCTGGACTGCGCCAGCTCGCGTGGCTCGACCGGGATGGAGCGGGCGAGGAAGTCGGCGGGGGATCCGCCGGTGAACTCGCGGAAGTCGCGGATGAGGTGCGACTGGTCGGCGTAGCCGCCATCGGCGGCGATGCGGTCCCAGTGGGCCGGCTCGCCGTCCCCGAGCCGACGCCAGGCGCGCTCGAAGCGCAACAGCCGGGCCGCTGTCTTGGGGGTGAGGCCGACCTGCTGCCTGAATTTCCTGATCAGGTGCTTGTGGCTCCAGCCGGTGTCGCGCGCCAGAGACCCGATCGGCACGGCTCCGGCGCTGCCGACCAGACGCCGCCAGGCCCATCTCACTTCGGGCGCGGCGGCGGGTCCGCTGCCGATGCGGTGCAGCAGGAAGTCATCGAACGCGGCGAACCGCTCGCTCCAGGTCCCCAGCTCGCGGACCGTGTCCCCTAGCCGCCGTCCGTGGCGGCCGGCTAGGTCCCCCAGGTCGACGAAGGTCCTTCCGAGCTCGTCCATGGGCGTGCCGAGCAGCGTGTACGCGCCCAGCGGCGACAGCCATGCCTCCAGGTACGACGGTGCGCACGCGCCATCGACCACCGCGAACGAACCATGCGGGCCGCGGGTGAACTGCGGTGGCCGCAGCGCCGAGTCCTGCACCTTCACCACCACGAGTACCGAGGTAGTAGCGGGCAGGACAAAACCGCCGTCTGGCTCGGTCCCGTCGGTGAATCCGGCGTAATCACGGGTGACCGCCACCCGGAGCGCCGGATGCGGCGCGCCTCGCGCGCCCGGCTGCCGCGCCCGCTCGGACAGCGGGCGGCGGGACGCATCCGGTTTCACATCCTGGTGCAACCGGCCGGCCGGCCCGGCTGTTCCTGGCTGACACGCTGGCCGCGAGGTCAAATCCGTTCAATACAGGGCCGCGGGCCAGCCATATGGTCGAAGACCACGGCGCCTGGCGCCGACAAATTCAACCTCGTAAGGAGCAGTCATGTACGAACGTTCGGGGTCATTCTGGGACGCGATGGAAGGACGCGCGCCATTGCCGCGTGCCGCCGCGACCCTGGGACTCGAGTTCATCGGCGCCGACATCGAGGCGGGCACGATCGAGCTCGCCTTCGCGGGCACGGAAGATTACACCAACCCGGCCGGGAACGTGCTCGGGGCATTTCAGGCGGCGATGCTCTTCGACACGGTCGGTCCCGCGCTGCTTGCCACGCTGGCACCTGATGAGTTCCAGTCGACGATGGGGCTCACCGTGTCGTTCCTGCGGCCGGTCCGGCCGGGCCGGCTCACCGCCAAGGGACGCGTCGTGCACCGCGACGGCGACCTGGCCTTCCTGGAGGCGTCGCTGGCGGACTCCGACGGCGCCGTAATCGCGACCGCCACCGCGACGGCCAGGGTCATCGCCCTGGAGCAGGCTCGATCGGCCGCATGACGACGCGGCAATCGCCACCGGGGAGATTCCGATGACCACGCGCACCCGCACTCGATCGGCCAGCGTGGCTGCCTACTACCTTGGCCGGCCAGCTGCCATCTGGCTGGCCGCATCGGCGCCGCATCGGCGAATCGCGCATCGCCGCCTGCACGGTGCGCCCGCGAAGATGCTGTGCTCGTCTTCGACGAACCTGCCAAGGGACGGTACGGCGGCGTGTGAACACTGGTTCCAGTGTTCACGCCGCGGCTGGGCGTTCTTGCGTGGCAGTGAAGACCCAGACTTCGTAGGCAGGGATCGCCGCCCTCATGTCACCATAGGGGTCATGGGCCCGCAGCGGTTTCGCGCCGTCATCGCCGCCGGCCCCGGTGGCCGCGCGATCATCACGGTGCCGTTCGACCCGGATCAGGCGTGGGGCGGCAAGGCCGACCATCCGGTCGGCGGCACCATCGACGGCAGGCACGTCCGCGGGAGGCTTTCACCGAGCGGACGCGACTGGGTGCTGACCGTGACTCCGATGTGGCTGCGCGACACGGGCGTCGCGATCGGCGACGACGTGACCGTCGAATTGGCTCCCGAAGGTCCTCAACGCGGCGATCTGGCCGACGATGTCGCCGCGGCGCTCGAGGCCAACCCCGCCGCCAGCGCGTTCTTCGATACGCTGGCGCAGTTCTACCGCAAGGCATACCTCCGCTGGATCGACGCGACCACCCGTCGGCCGGAGGTCCGGGCGGCCCGCATCGCTGAGGTGGTCGACCTGCTCGCGGCGGGAGTCAAACAGCGACCACGATCATAGGGGTGGCCGTCGCCGTGGCGGGTGGCCCAGGCCACCGCCTGAGGTCGTCGGCGGCACCCGGCCTGCGGAGCGGCGGGGTATCGATGCCCTCCCGACCGTGCGGATAGTGACCAAGGCCCCTAGCGCCCCGGCCCGCGCGGGACACGGTGATAGGTGGGAGGTGTTGCGCGATGACCAGCACCGTGAAACGATCCGTGCCGCCGCACACTCTGGTCAAGATGGGCAACCCGGTGGTGAGTATGCTCCTGGGCTCGCCGCTGCACGGGGTGCTTGATCATTCCTTCCTGGTGCTGCACCTGACCGGCCGCAAGACCGGCCGCCGGTACGACATCCCGGTCGGCTACGTGGACATGGAAGGAAAGCTCGCCGTCGTCACCGTGGCCAGGTGGCGGGTCAACCTGCGCGGCGGAGCTGACGTCGAGGTGACGCTGCATGGATGCCTGCGCCCCATGCATGCGCTGCTCGAAGAGGACCCAGCCGCGGTGGCCGTCAGCTACCAGGCCATGATCGACCGCATCGGCTGGAAGAAGGCCCAGCGCCAGCTCGGCATCTCGCTACCCGGCGGTCGAGCGCCTACGACCTTGGAACTCAGGGACGCTGCCGGTGAGTACGGCTGGTCGGTCATCACCCTCATCCCGCGGTGAAGCGGCGATGCCGCCTTCGCTCGACCGAGCCAGCGCCGCGGACCTGATGCAGTTCGCTACGGGCGACTGCGGAGCTGCGGGGCACATCGGAGCCGTCTTGATCCTCGACGCCACGCCAGGGTTCAGCGTTGGTGAGGCGCGGCGGATGCTCGGCGAGCGGATCCGTGCGGTGCCGAGGCTGCGGCAACGGCTCTGCCGGGCGCCGCCTGGATGCGGGCGGCCGTACTGGGCCGACGATCCAGCATTCGATATCGATAAGCACGTCCGACAGGTGCGCTGTTCGCCGCCAGGGGACGAGCGGGCCCTGCTCGATCTCGCCGCGGCCCAGCTCCGCGAGCCCATGCCCCGGTCCCGGCCGCTCTGGTCGGCCACGTTCGTCACCGGGCTGGCCGACGGCGGCGCCGGGCTGCTGGTCATCATGGACCACGTGCTGGCGGACGGCATCGCTGGACTCGAGGTGCTTGGCTCGCTGGTCGACCAGGTCGCCGAGGCGGAACAGGCGCGAGCGGACCGGTTCCCGGCGCCGGGACCGCGAGCATGGGAACTCGCCGTCGATGCCTGGCGAGGCCGCCTGCGCCGGGCAAGGCCGGCCGAACCAGGCGCGCCGCCCGGGGCGCGTGGCCTGCGCCGGGTCGGCGAGGGGATGGCAGAACTGGGGGGTGCCCGGCCGCCGCGCCGACGGCCGGCGACATCGCTCAACCGACCGGTAGGGCCGCGGCGGCGGCTCGACGTCGCCGCCGTCGACCTGGCCGCCATCCGTGCCCTGGGACACGCGCACGGCGGCACCGTCAACGACGTGGTGCTCGCCGCGGTCGCCGGGGCGCTGCGAACCCTGCTGGCGGCTCGCGGCGAGCAACTCGGCGAGGTCACCATCACGGTTCCGGTGGCCGCGCGGCGGGCGGCCACCGGCGAGCTCGGCAACCGGATCGGGATCATGCCGGTTACCGTGCCCGCCACCGGCGACTTCGGCGTCCGGGTAACCCGGACGGCCAAGATCACCCGCGAGCACAAGTCGCGTGCCCGCGGCGCCTCGGCCGCCCTGTTCGTGCCTGCGTTCCTGCTGCTGGCCCGCACCGGCCTGCTGCGCTGGTTCGCCAACCACCAGCGGGTCGTCCAGACCTTCGTCACCGACCTGCGCGGCCCGGAAGAGCCGCTCACCTTCGGCGGCGCCGCAGTGCGGGCGATCATCCCGATCCCGTCCACCACGGGGAACGTCACCGTAACGTTCGCGGCGTTGTCCTACGCCGGGACGCTGCGCATCACCATCCTGTCCGACCCCGCCCGCACGCCCGACGCCGCCGCCCTGGCCGCCGCCCTCCGGCACGAGCTATCCGCCCCGCTCACCGTCCCCATGCCATAAGCTCACTGCCCCGGCTACTCATACGGCGTGGATGTCCCAGCCATGTTGTCCACACGACGTGGATGTGGCATCCACGCCTAATGAGGCCTGGTACGAGCGGTGCCAAGGTGGCCGATGTCCGTTTTCGCCCGAGCGGCGGCGCGGCAGACGAGCCAGCCGGACGGCGGAACCCTATCCTCCGTCGCTGGCTAGACAAGTCCGTTTCCCGGGGCGGAGGTCGCGGGGTGGGGACGTATCGCCCGATCGGGGGGTTTTTCGCAGGCTCCGCGCGGTGAATAATGCCGCTGAGGGACGGCATTGGCAGAGTTGGCCTGCTGCTAGGGAGCGTTGTGCCGGGCGGATTGTGTGAGCGTGAGGGTGAGCTGGCGCGTGTCGATGCGCTGATGACTACCGCGCGCGCCGGTCGCGGTGGCGTGCTGCTCATCACCGGCCCGGCTGGGATCGGCAAGACCGTGCTGCTGGGAGCGGCCCGGGAGCGCGCGGGCCAGGCGGGAATGCGGGTGATGGCCGGGCGTGGCGGAGAGCTGGAGGGCGGCTTTTCCTTCGGCGTGGCGCGACAGCTGTTCGAGCCGCTTCTGGCCGGGACCGGGGTAGCGGAGCGACAGGCGCTGCTGGCCGGGGCGGCCCGGCGGGCGCTGATCGCGCTGGAGGGTTTCCGGGACCAGGTCGGCGCGGCGCCAGCGGAGGCGGAGAGCGAGCCGCCGTTCGCGGTGATGCACGGCCTGTACTGGCTGGCGGTGAACGCCAGCGCGGCGGGGCCGGTTCTGATGGCCGTGGATGACCTGCACTGGGCCGATCAGGCGTCGCTGCGGTTCCTGCTCTACCTGGCCGACCGGCTGGCCGGGCTGCCGATCGCCCTCGCGCTTTCCTGGCGGGTGACAGAGGCGGCGGACGGCGCGGATCCCCTGGCCCGCCTCGAGCAGATCGCCGCCGATGGCGTGGTCCCCCTGACTCCGCTCAGCCGGAGCGGTGTGAGCGAACTGCTGACGCGGGAGTTCGGGACCGCACCCGCGGAACGGTTCGCCGAGGCGTGCCACGTGGTGACCGGCGGTAACGCGTTCCTGCTGCGAGAGCTGATCGAGCAGCTGCGCGCGGACGGGATCGGGCCCGGCCAGGAGACCGCCGCTCAGGTCGCGGCCCTGGGTCCCCGGTCGGTCGCGCGGGCGGTGGCGTTGCGGGTCGCGCGGCTGGGGCCGGCGGCGGGCGAGCTGGCGCGGGCGGCCGCGGTGCTGGGGGACGGGGCGCAGCTGCGGCACGCCGCGGCGCTGGCCGGGGTGGGCCTGGCGGAAGCCGCGGCGGCGGCGGACGGGCTGGCCGGGATCGGGGTGTTCGAGCCGGGTACGCCGTTGCGCTTCGTACACCCGATCGTGCGCACGGCGGTGCACGAGGACATTCCCCAGGCCGGCCGCGGCCTGCGCCATGCCGAGGCGGCGCGGCTGCTGGCCGCCGAGGGCGCGGACCTCGATGCGGTGTGCGCGCACCTGCTGGTGTGCGAGCCGGCCGGGTCGGCCGAGGTGGTGGAGCTGCTGCGGGCGGCCGCGGCGCGGGCGGTCGGACGTGGCGCGCCGGAGAGCGCGGTGGCCTATCTGCGGCGGGCGCTGGCGGAGACGGCCGACGTGAGCCTGCGCGTCCTACTGGCGCGGGAGCTGGGCCGGGCCGAGAAGGTGGTGGGTGACCCGGCGGCGGCCGAGCACCTGCGCGAGTCACTGCGGCTCACCAGCGATCCGGCCTTGCGGGCGGCCGTCGTGCCTGACCTGGCGGAGTTGATGATATTTGGCGGGCAATGGGGGGCCGGCACGGCGCTGCTCCGGGAGGCGCTCGCGGAGCTGGCGGACCGTGACGTGTCGTCCGGCGAGTCCGCCCCGGCGGTCGTGGCTCGCCTGCAGTCGTGGTGGGCGGGGTTGTCGGCCTACGACCCCAGCCTGGTCGGTGAGGTGGACCAGCGCCTGGCCGAGCTGCGCTCGGCGGCCCGCGGACCTGATGTGGCCTCACGCAAGCTGGCCGGACTGCTCGCGGGCGTCCTGGCCTGGCGGGGCGAACCAGAGGCCACGGTGCTGGCGCTGCTCGATCACGCGCTCGACCACGGCCGGCTTCTCGCCCGGGTCGACACCGACCCCCTGATGGCCGCCCAGGCCCTGTTCGCCCCCGTCATGCTGGACCAGCTCGGGCGGGCGGAAGAGCTCGCCGACCAGCTGCTGGATCAATCGCGGTCGCGTGGCTCGGCGATCGGGCTGGTGATCGCCGGCTGCATGCACGCCGCGGTCAGGGCACGCCGCGGCGAGCTGGTGGACACCGAAACCGATGTGCGCTCGGTCATCGAGATCGCGGTGGAGTACGGCATAACGTTCGGGATTCCCTCGGCGCTGTGGTACGGCGCCGATGCGCTGATCGAGCGGCCCGGGCTGGCCGACATCGCGGCGCTGACCGACGTCGCCGCGTTGCCTCCCGATTTCGCCCGGACCGCGAGCGGGGCGCTGCTGCGAGAGGCCGGGGGACGGCTCGCGCTGGCCGCGGGTGACCTCGGCACCGCCCGGGCCGAGCTGAAGGCGGCCGCGGGTATCTACGAGGCCCTGCATCTGGTGAACCCGGGTGCGTCCTGCTGGCGTTCGGCCCTCGCGCTCGCGGTGGCGGCCGAGGACCCCGCCGAGGCGCGGCAGCTGGCCACCAGCGAACTCGAGGACGCGCGGCGGGCCGGCCTGCCGCGGCCGGCCTCGATCGCGCTGCGTGCCCGCGGCATGCTCGAGGGCGGCGAGCGAGGGCTGCGCGACCTGCGCGAGGCCGCCGAGCTGGCCGCGAAAGCCGACGCGCGGCTCGAGCACGCCCGCAGCCTGGTCGAGCTCGGCGCGGCGCTGCGGCGCGCCAACCAGCGCACCGCCGCCCGCGAGCCGTTGCGGACCGGGCTGGACCTGGCCCACCGGTGCGGCGCGGCGCGGCTCGCGCAGCAGGCCAGGGACGAGCTGCTGGCGACCGGGGCCAGGCCTCGCCGGGGGGCGCTGACCGGGCTGGAGGCGCTGACCGTCAGCGAGCGGCGGGTCGCGGAGCTGGCCGCGGCCGGGATGAGCAATCCCGAGATCGCCCAGGCGCTGTTCGTAACGCTCAACACCGTGGAAGGCCACCTGCGCCACGCCTACCAGAAGCTCTCCATCAGCTCCCGGGGCCAGCTGCCCGCCGCGCTGCGCGCTGTGGCACCGGATGGGGCCGCGCCCGGCACGGCGGCCCGGCCCCGCGGGGCGGCATAAAACAACGGTGGCGCCGTGACGCGGCCCGCGGCCCCGGCTGCGATGCTGCCCGGTGTGGACCAGCCCCGGACGGTACGTGTCACCCTCGAGTTCGAGCAGGGCTCCGACCCGCCGTGCGGGCGGCTGCTGGACGGCCAGGCCGTCTACCCATTCTCTGGATGGCTGGGGCTCGCCTCCGCCCTTGAACACGTGCTCGGCGCCGGTACTCTCACCCGGTCCGGTCCTCCTGAGCCCGCTGGCAAGTAGGCCAGCCTAAATACCACGGTGCCTCCGTGGCGCGAACATCGCTGGCACCGGGCACGATCTTCCTCATGCATCCAGCAAGCCGGTCCGCTGGGGCGGGACGCATGGATGTTCGTCGGGCGGCCGGGAGGGGCGTCGCCCGATGTGACCCTTCGAGGGGGTGGGACCTCGAGGCGGCCCGGTCGTAACCGCCTCGGGGTCCTGTCAGTTGTGTGCCGTTCCTATGACGCTTGTCATGGTTCCGATACAATGACCGCATCTGGATGGTGCACGCGGCCGCCGCGGGCACCGGCCAGTAGCCGCCTGGGTGTCGCTGCGCGAGCCCTGGCACTAGGCCCTGTCCCCGGGTAGCCCCCCCGCCTGGGGACGGGGCCGCAACTCTTTCCGAGGGCGGCATCGCCAATCACTGGGGGAATGCTTCTGGGGTGGTCACGCCGAAGGTGCAGGCCATATGGGCCCGGGGCGGGTTCGGGGTCCGAGGGTCCTGGTCGGTTAGGAGGCCCGACGGTGAGCGCTGACGGAACAGCCGGCGGGACGTCCGCGGCGCTGTCGCCGCCAGCCGCGAGGCGTAAGTTCTGGGGCTGGGGCCTGGAGGACGAGGGGCTGACGGCGAGCGAAGTCGAGCAACTCGGGGCCGCCTTCGCCGAGCGCCTGGGGGTCGATGGCCTGCGCGTGCGGGAACCGCCCCGGGTGGAGGAGCTCGACCTGCGCGCGCCGCGGCTGGTACCGCCGGCGTCGCTCGAGCCGGCCTTCAGCACGGACCCGTACGACCGGGCCGCCCACACGTACGGCCGCTCGTTCCGCGATCTGGCGCGTGCCTTTCGCCGGGACTACGCGCACGCACCTGATCTCGTGGCCTTCCCCCGCGGCGAGGACGAGCTGGTGTCGGTGCTGGAATGGTGCGGCGATACCGGTGTCGCGGCGATCCCGTTCGGCGGTGGCTCAAGCGTGGTCGGCGGGGTCGAGCCCGACGTCGGTGACGGTTATCGCGGCGCGGTCAGCGTGGACCTTCGCCATCTGCAGGGAGTGCTCGAGGTCGACCGTACCTCGCGGGCCGCGCGGATCGCGGCGGGCACGCTGGGTCCGGCGCTGGAGGCGCAGCTGAAGCCGTTCGGCCTCACGTTGCGGCATTTCCCGCAGTCGTTTGAGTGGTCGACGCTGGGCGGGTGGATCGCGACGCGCTCGGGCGGCCATTTCGCGACGCTGCACACCCATATCGACGAGTTCGTGGAGGCCGTCCGGGTGGTGACGCCGCGCGGCGTGCTGCAGACCAGGCGGCTGCCGGCCTCCGGCGCGGGCCCGTCGGCGGAGCGGCTGTTCTGCGGCTCCGAAGGCACGCTGGGCGTGATCACCGAGGCGTGGATGCGGGTGCAGCCGCGGCCGCGGTTCCGGGCGGGCGCCTCGGTGTTCTTCGCCGGCTTCGCCGACGCGGTGCAGGCGGCCCGGGAGCTCGCGCAGTCCGGGCTTCATCCGGCCAACTGCCGTTTGCTCGGCCACGACGAGGCGCTGATGTCGGGAAGCGGCGACGGGTCGCACGCCATCCTCGTGCTCGGCTTTGAGTCCGCCGATCACGAGCTGGGGCCGTGGCTGGCCCGGGCGCTGGAGATCTGCGGCAGCCATCGCGGCGAGGCCCGTGGTGAGCAGAGCGGCGGGGACGGCGACCCGGCCGCGGCCTGGCGGGCCGCGTTCCTGCGCGGCGGGCACCTGCGTGACGGCCTGGTCCGGCTCGGGCTGATCAGCGAGACGTTCGAGACGGCCATCACGTGGGATCGCTTCTGGGAGTTCCACGAGGGCGTGCTGGCCGCCACGAGGCAGGCGGTGCGCCAGGCCTGCGGCGGCGGCGTGGTCTCGTGCCGGTTCGCGTACGTGTATCCCGACGGGCCCTCGCCGTATTACTCGGTCTTCGCGCCCGGCCGGACGGGCGGGGAACTGGAGCAGTGGGACGAGATCAAGCTCGCGGCTTCGGAGGCGATCGCGGCGCTCGGCGGCACGATCACCCACCATCATGCCGTCGGGCGCGATCATCGCCGCTGGTACCTGCGCGAGGTACCGCCGCTGTTCGCCGGCGCGCTCCGCGGCGCGAAGGCCGAACTCGACCCAGCGGGGATCATGAATCCCGGGGTTTTGCTCGAGCCGACAGGAGGCACGCGATGAACGACGCGCTTTCACCGAACCCCGGTGGGCCCGGAGCCGGAGCGGTGGCGGGCACCGTGTTCCGTTCGGAATTGAACCCGGTCGATTTCCTGCACCGGGCCTCCTACATGTACCCGGACAAGGTCGCGGTCGCGGGTGGCAAGCGGCGGTACAGCTACCGGGAACTGGCCGAACGGTCGTGGCGGCTCGCCAACGCGCTCAGGTCGGCGGGCCTGGCCAAGGGAGACCGCGTCGCCGCGTTGCTGTTCAACTCGCCGGCCATGCTGGAGGCCCACTTCGGCGTGCCGGCCGCGGGCGGAATCCTGGTCGCGGTCAACAACCGCCTGTCCGGCGCCGAGGTCGGGTACATCCTGCAGCACAGCGGCGCGAGGTACCTGCTGGTCGACGCCGCGCTCGAGGCGCACGCCGACGTGCCCGGCGTGACCGTGGTCCGCTGCGATGGCACCGGAGTCCCCGGGGATCCGTACGAGGACTTCCTGGCCGGCGCCTCGCCGGCCCGGCCGGCGAGCTGGCTGGAGCACGAAGAGGAGACGATCTCGATCAACTACACCTCCGGGACCACGGGGCGCCCCAAGGGGGTGCAGTACACCTACCGCGGCGCGTACCTGAACGCGCTGAGCGAGGTGATCGTGGCCGGCCTGGGCACCGATTCGGCCTACCTGTGGACGCTGCCGATGTTCCACTGCAACGGCTGGTGCTTCCCGTGGGCGGTCACCGCGGTCGCGGCGCGCCACGTGACCATGCGCGCGGTGGACCCCGGGCTCATCTGGGAGC
>Ga0318497_10000294_pt1 | contig 15503 bp, 13 predicted proteins | sample GRESIP109b1f23_FD_203754 | JGI IMG/M metagenome (GOLD analysis project Ga0318497, IMG submission 203754) | Tropical soil microbial communities from Luquillo Experimental Forest, Puerto Rico - GRE.SIPMG.109b1f23 | ecosystem: Environmental > Terrestrial > Soil > Tropical forest > Bulk soil... | reverse complement strand
CATTGCAGAGAGTGTGAGGTGAGCACGGTGCCTGCGCCCCTTCTCCCCCTTCAGGGGGAGAAGGTCGGGATGAGAGGGCGCTTCAACAAACTCCGACGTCACGACTCGCGGAGAGGGGGGGGGGGGGGGGGGGGCCGCGGGGGGGCCCGCCACCGCCCCGGCCGGCCCGACGGCGGCCGCCAGGACCTGGGAGTTGGGCACGTGCAGCGGGCCGCTCGCGGTCTCCAGCAGGACGTAGGTGAGGCTGATCTCGGTGACGGTGCCCTCGAGCAGCCCGGACAGCGCGCCGGACCTGATGCCGATACGGTCGCCGACCCGGAACGGCCGGGCCGAGAGCAGGATTATCCCCGAGAAAACGTTGGCCAGGCTCTGCTGCGCGGCAATGCCCACGATGACGCCGGTCACCGCGCCGCCGACCACGAGCTGCGTGACCGCGATGTCGAAAAGCTGCAGCGTGATGATGACGGTGGCGAGCAGCCCGGCCACGACGATGGCGAAACGGACCACCTCGGAGTGCGCGTAGCCGAGCTTCGGCAGCAGGACCTCGCGGGCCTTGTTACCGAGTCCGATGGTGCCGACGGAGGCGAGCAGGAAGAAAACGACCGCTGCGCCGTACGCCAGGGCCAGGTTCCCGCTGCGGCCTAGCGAACCGAGCAGCCTGTCGTTGCGGGCAGGCTCGGGCAGGTTCGCGACGATGCGGGCCTGGATCGACACGGCGGCCGCGATGACGGCGACGACGAGGGCGAAGATGGCCCGCCACGGCCTGGCCCGAGCCTTGACCTTCGCCACCTGCTCGCGGGCGCGGGCCGCGTCGAGCTGGCGCCTCTCCTGGAGATCCACGTGCCTACGCTACCCAGGTACACGCAAACCGGTCCCGGGGACTCGGCCCGAGTCCCCGGGACCGGTGCGACGCCGGTTACCGGTGCTAGGTCAGCCCAGGTTGAACAGCGCCCCGCCGACGGGCGCGACGACCTTACCCTTCATGCCGTTGAGCACCCCGGCCGCGGAGGTGTACCAGGCGACCAGCGCGGTCAGGATCCCGATGTAGCCGCCGAACTTTATCGTGCCCGAGCTATTGGAGAAGAAGCCGATGAACAGGATGATCTCGGTGGCCTCCAGGGTCAGGAACACGCCGAACACCGCCATGTTGGTCTGCGAGCTTATGATCAGCATGTAGGTGTTGAAGATGGCCCACGCCAGCAGGATCCAGCCGAGGTCCTTGCCGGTCCTGGCGGCGTAGGCCGCGGCGGCCAGGGGAGTGCTGGGACCCGCGCGGGCCACGAGGACTACCCAGAGCCCGAGGCCGATCCAGAAGGCACCGTAGGAACCGAATGCGGTTGAGCCGAAGACGTTCCGGTTGCGGAACTCCCACATGCCCGCGGCGAACTGGGAGAGGCCGCCGTAGGCGAACGCGTAGCCGAGCCAGGCGTTACCGGTGGCGCTGGTCATCCAGCCCGCGTTGGCCGCCGACAGCAGGAACGTGGTCAGGGCGAACCCGGCCAGCCCGAGCGGCGCGGGATCGGCGACGGCGAGTGGCGGTGGTGCGGGGGCGGGGGCATCATTCGGGGTGCTCAATAGATTCCTCCTGTGCGCTTGCGCCGCCCGGACCTGCTGGCATGTCGCCCGCGGGGCAGGGCAGGCGCTCGGATGGACGGAAGGAGCCCGACGGCTGATCACGCGGAACTAGCCGTCCGGCGGCGGGCACCGGGCCGCGGCAGCCTTGCGACCGATCAAAGGACGCAAATACCGTCATAGCCCACCTTCCTTCTCTTCACAGATGGCTCAGCAGAACCAAAGGGAAGATCTGCCCTGAGCGTAACGCTCGAAGCGTGCTTTAGGGAGACCCAGTTTCGCCGTGCGGCAGGCCGTCCGCCCCGGCGTCAGCTACCGCGGACGGCACCGCGCGAGCACCCTGGACAGCCCCGCCCTGGTGGCCACGACGACCAGCCCGTCGCCGGGCCTGAGGTGGTCGGCGGGCCGCGGTGACCAGTCGACCCCGGTCTCGCCCCGGTGCCGGAAGGCGATCAGCCGCACGTCACTGCCGTCGTGCACGTCGTCGACCCGCCCGCCGGCCAGCTCGGCTTCCTCGCCGACCGCGACCTCGGCGATGAGCAGCACGTGCCGTCCGACCGGGATCGTGCGCAGCACCTGATGCTCGAGCATGGCCGCGGCGAACGCGGGCGCCGCCAGGTACGACACCGATCGTGAGATCGTGTTGCCGACGGTCTTCTGGACCCGCTCGGCGAGATCGTCGTCGTAGAGCCGGACCACGATGCGCGGCCGTTCGGCCAGCGCCCGCGCGTGCAGCGCCGTCTCCAGGTTCACGATGTCGCTGTCAGTCACCGAGACCAGGGCCTGGCAGCTGGCGATGCCGGCCGCCAGCAGCGTCTCCTCCCGGTAGGTCTCGCCGATCACGACCTTCAGGCCCAGCCGGCGGGCTAGCGGCACCCCGGCGGCGTTCTCGGTCTTGTCCACGCAGACCACGCCGACGCCCAGGTCATGCAGCTGGCCGAGGATGCGGGTGCCGACGTTGCCGAGCCCGGCCACGATCACGTGGTCGCTGATCGGCCGGTCCCGGCTGTGTATCGAGCCGGTGAGCCTGGCCCCCACGATCGCGGCGGTGACCAGCGGCAGGAAGGCCAGCCCGTCGAATGTGAGCAGGAACTGCGCGATCCTCTCCGGGGTGCTCACCTGGGGGCCGGTCACCGCCGCGCCGGCCGCGTCGAGGAACGTCAGGTAGACGGCGTCGGCCGTGGTATACCGCGGCACCATGGTGAGCAGCACGAAGCCGACCCCGAGGACCGCGATCAGGCACGCGAACGCGACTCCGAATTTGTGCCAGAACAGCATCCGGAACATCCGCGCGACGGCGCGCAGCGGGTGGCGGCGCGGCCTGGCCAGGGGGTTGCGGGGCGTCCCGTCGGCCGCCGCGAGCACCAGCCCGGAGCTGGCGTCCTGCGGAGCCGTCAGGCGGGGCGACCCCCCATCGGCTCCGGGGGCCACCCCGCAGATCACCTGCCCGGTGCCGGCGTCGTCGCGCCTGGCCACGTAGAGCGTCCGGCCGGCCAGGCGGACGTGGCTGGGCGTCGGCTCGCCCAGGGCGGCGGCCACGAAAGAGGGCGCGGCCATCGAGGATTCGGACAGCACCGCGCAGTCGGTGAAGAACGTCCGGATCCGGTCGCCGAGGCTGGTATTGAAGATGGCGACCACGAGCCGCAGGTCGGAGTTGAGTTCCTGGGCCCGCAGCGCCCCGTGGAAGTTACCGAGGTCGTCCTGGCGTAGCAGGGCCAGGGCCCGGGCCGACGGCAGGTCAGCGGCGAGGAAGGCGTGCTGATCCAGGTCGGCTCGCTCGATGAGCCGTACCCCGGGCAGCCGGGCCATGATGGGCCCGTGACCGCGCTGGGCCGAGGGCAGGATCACGGTGACCTGCTCGCCGTACCTGACGCTCAGCTCCTCGACCATGCGCGAGGCGAGCGAGTCGTCGCCGCACACGACGAAGTGGCTGCGGCCGGCGCGCGTAGGGAGATCTGTAACCACGGCGTGATCCTAGTCAGGGCCGGGCATATCAGTGTTATTTGCTCGCCTCCGGGCGCTTTGACCCGCCGTCTTCCCTCCTCACTCAGGCGCTCGTTCCTCGCGCCCTCGCTCGTCAGTCCAGACGGCGGCGCGCCCTTCGGCTCGAACAGGCCACGCCCCTTTGGCTCGATCAGGGCGAGGCGAGGCGGCCGAGCTGGGCCGGCACGTGCGCCGCGGCGGCCCGGTCCAGCAGGAACAGCGTCTGCTGTCGGCCCCGCGCGCCCGCCGCGGGGACCTGCACGGGCCCGGCTCCCGACAGCGCCAGCCGGATGGCCCCGGCCTTTTCCTCGCCGGAGGCGAGGATCCAGACCTCGCGGGCCGCGGTGATGGCCGGGAGCGTCAGGGTGAGCCGCGTCGGCGGCGGCTTGGGCGACCCGTGCACGGCCACGACCGTCCGCTGCTCCTCGTACAGGGCGGGCATGCCCGGGAACAGCGAGGCGACGTGCCCCTCGGGCCCGATGCCGAGCATCAGCACGTCAAAGGAGGGGACCTGGCTGTGATCTTCGGGCTGGGACGCGGCCAGCAGCCATCCCGCGTAACGCGCGGCCGCCGCCTCCGGGTCCGGCCCGTCCGGGCCGTCCGGGCCCGGCATCGGGTGCACTCGGTCGGGGCTGGCATCGACGTGATCGAGCAGGGCCTGCCGGGCGCCCGTCTCGTTGCGCTCGGGATCCCCGGTGGGCACGAAGCGCTCGTCTCCCCACCACATGTCAAGGTGCCGCCAGTCCACGGCGTCGCGGGCCGGGGCCGCGGCGAGCTCGGTGAGCACCAGGGTGCCGATGCCGCCGCCGGTCAGCACCAGCGAAGCGTGGCCACGCGCCGCGCAGACATCCACGAGCCTGGTCACCAGCCGGGCCGCCACGGCCTTGGCGAGCAGCTCTTCGTCACGGTGGATGAGGACCTGCGGGGGAGCGGTGATGGCGCTACCTCCCTGTCACGGCGGCAAACCGGGTCAGCGCCTCACCGTACACCTCGTCGGGGTTGAGCCTGCGCAGTTCCTCGGCCAGTAGCTCGGTGGTGTCCCTGCGGTGCAGCGCGACCCGCCGGTCGGGCTGGTCCGGCCGGCTGAGGGTCGCGGTCCGCCCGTCCGGCCGGGTGATCGTGATGTCGCCGTCGGTGGTGGTGAACCGCACCTCGGTGATCCCGGGCCCGGCGGACACGTCCCGGGTGAACGGCGCGCCGAGCCGGCCCGACAGCCAGGCCGCGATCAGGTCCGCGCTCGGGTTCCGCGGCTCGGCGCTCACCGAGCCTCCGGTGATCTCGCTGTGCGGCTGGTCCAGGGTGGCGGCGAGCAGGGACCGCCAGGCCGTGGCCCGGGTCCAGCTCAGGTCGGTGTCGCCGGGCCGGTAGCCGACCGCGAGGGCGACGAGGGCCTCGGCCGGGTCGGGGGCCGTCGCCGCATCGGTCACCCGGCGCTGCGCGAGCAGGCCGAGCGGGTCGCCGGACGGTGTGGCCGGGCCGTTCCGCGGCCACCAGGTGACGACCGGGGTATCGGGCACCAGCAGCGGGGTGACCACGGAGTCCGCGTGCAGCCCCATCGGCCCGTACATCCGCAGCAGCACGGTCTGCCCCGGGGCGCCCTCGCCCGTCCTGATCTCGGCGTCGAGCCGGGACTCGGCGTCGGGGTCCCTGGCGATCACGCCGAGCACCCGGCACGGGTGCTCGCGGCCCGCCTGGGTCGCCGCGCGCACCGCGTCGTACTGGGCCGACTCGTCGGTCATGATGATCAGGTTGAGCACCATGCCGGTGGTCGGGCCGCCCATCTGGTCGCGGGCCCGGGTCAGCGCGTCGCGGACGGCATGGGTGCTGGTATCGGTCAGGTCGATCATCATCGCGCCTCTCCCTGTTGGCCTGGCAGCTCACCGGCCGGGCTCACCCCCGGCATACCCGTACCGAGGTCCGGGCTAGAGCCGGCGCCAGGCCCGGCCGTCGCGGGCGATCAGCGCGTCCGCGCTCGCCGGGCCGGCCGTGCCGGCCGGGTACTGCTCGGGCTTGCCGTGCGTGGCCCAGAAATCCTCGATCGGGTCGAGGATCCGCCAGGACAGTTCCACTTCCTCCTGACGGGGGAACAGCGGCGGGTCGCCGATCAGCACGTCGAGCAGCAGCCGCTCGTAGGCCTCGGGGCTAGACTCGGTGAACGACTCGCCGTAGGCGAAGTCCATGTTCACGTCGCGTACCTCCATGGCCGAGCCGGGCACCTTGGAACCGAACCTGACCGTGATCCCCTCGTCCGGCTGCACCCGGATGACCAGCGCGTTCTGGCCGAGTTCCCCGGTATCGGTGGCCGCGAACGGCAGGTGCGGGGCGCGCTGGAACAGCATCGCGATCTCCGTCATCCGGCTCGGCAGCCGCTTGCCCGTGCGCAGGTAGAACGGCACCCCGGCCCACCGCCGGGTGTCGACCTCCAGGCGCACCGCCGCGTAGGTCTCGGTGATCGAGTCCGGCGGGATGCCGTCCTCCTCGAGGAAGCCTTGCACCTTGATCCCGCCCTGCCAGCCCGCCGCGTACTGGCCCCGGGCGGTGCCGACCGCGAGGTCCTCGGGGATCTTGACCGCGGAGAGCGTCTTCTCCTTCTCCGTGCGCAGCGCGCCGGCGTCAAAGGACACCGGCTCTTCCATGGCGGTGAGCGCCAGCAGCTGCAGCAGGTGGTTCTGGATCACGTCGCGGGCCGCGCCGATCCCGTCGTAGTACCCGGCCCGGCCGCCGATCCCGATGTCCTCCCCCATCGTGATCTGTACATGGTCCACGTAGCCGCGGTTCCAGATCGGCTCCCACAGCGTGTTGGCGAACCGCAGCGCCAGGATGTTCTGGACCGTCTCCTTGCCCAGGTAGTGGTCGATGCGGAAGATCGAGGATTCCGGGAACACCGCGTCGAGCATGGCGTTCAGTTCCTGGGCGCTGGCCAGGTCGTGGCCGAACGGCTTCTCGATCACCACCCGCCGCCACGGCAGGTGGCCGTCCGGGCGGACGTGCGGCGTGGACAGCCCGGACCGCTTCAGCTGCGCTACCACCTGGGGGAAGGCCTTGGGCGGGATGGACAGGTAGAACGCGTAGTTCCCGCCGGTCCCGCGCTCGGCGTCGAGCTGCCTGACGGTCGCGGCGAGCCGGTCGAACGCCTCGTCGTCGGCGAACTCGCCGGGCACGAACCGGACGCCCTCAGAGACCTGCTGCCAGACTGCTTCCCGGAACGGCGTGCGCGAGTGCGCCTTGATCGCGTCGTGGGTGATCTTCGCGAAGTCCTCGTCCTCCCAGTCCCGGCGCGCGAAGCCGACCAGCGAGAACCCCGGCGGCAGCAGGCCGCGGTTGGCCAGGTCGTAGATGGCCGGCAGCAGCTTCTTGCCGGCCAGGTCGCCGGTCACGCCGAACAGGACGAGGACGCACGGCCCGGCGACCCTGGGGATCCTGCGGTCACGGGGATCGCGCAGCGGATTCGTTGTCATGCGGCTCCTCCGCCCCGGCTCGTCAGCTCTTCGGCCCGGCGGCCATCTCGGCCTTGATCGTCCCGAGCAGTTCGTTCCACGATGCCTCGAACTTCTGCACGCCCTCGTTCTCCAGCACGGTCACCACGTCGTCGTAGCTGATGCCGAGGGCTTCCAGTTGCTGGATCACCCTCCTGGACGCGTCGTACGTGCCATGGATGGTGTCGCCGCGGATCGTGCCGTGGGCCTGGGTCGCGTGCATCGTCGACTCCGGCATGGTGTTCACGGTGTCCGGCGCGACCAGCTCGACCACGTACATCGTGTCGGCGAAAGACGGGTCCTTGACGCTGGTCGAGGCCCAGAGCGGGCGCTGGACGCGCGCGCCGCGCGCGCTGAGCGCTGACCACCGCGGCGTGGCGAACTTCTTCTCGAACAGCTCGTAGGCCAGGCGCGCGTTGGCCAGCGCGGCCGTGCCGCGCAGCGCCGCGGCCTCGGGCGTGCCCAGCTTGTCGAGCCGGTCGTCGACTTCGGTGTCCACCCGGCTGACGAAGAAGGATGCCACCGAGGCGAGCTGCGTGATATCGCCGGACGCGCTCTCCAGGCCCGCCATGAACGCGTCGATGACCTCCTCGTAGCGCTGCAGCGAGAAGATCAGCGTCACGTTGACGCTGATTCCCTCGGACAGGCACTGGGTGATGGCGGGCAGCCCCTCGGCGGTGGCCGGGATCTTGATGAACAGATTGGGCCGGTCCACCAGCCACCACAGCGCCCGGGCCTCGGCGATGGTCTTGGCCGTGTCCCGGGCGAGCCGGGGGTCGACCTCGATCGAGACCCGGCCGTCCAGGCCCTCGGTCTGGTCGTAGACCGGGCGCAGCACGTCGCAGGCCCAGCGGATGTCGTAGGTGGTGATCGCCCGGGCCGCCTCGTCGACGGAGACGCCGCGCACCGCGAGGTCGGCGATCTGCCCTTGGTAGGCCGAACCGCTGGAGATCGCCTTGGCGAAGATCGTGGGATTGGACGTCACTCCGCGCACGTGCAGGTCGCGCATCAGCATCTCCAGGTTGCCTGTGGACAGGCGCTCCCTGCTGATGTCGTCGAGCCACACCGACACGCCCGCGGCGGTCAGCTGGGCGAGTGCGTCGTCAGGCCGGGAATTCATGACTTCCACCCCTTGCTCTCAGTGGGCTTGCTGTGGCGTTCAGCCAGGCGAGGCTGGTCCGGGCCGCGCGAGCGGCCCGCTGAGTTGTCATGCCGATCCCCGCCTCGACGCAGCCCCGGGCCCTGATCGCGTGCGGCAATGCTTCCTCCTGATTGGAAGCATCCTGCTCAGCAAACCATTCCGCGCACGTTATGGAAACCACGAGATTGGGTGGATTCGGCGGGCTGCTCACCGCGACATCGGTCTCCTTTGCGCGCAGCGGGGCTTCCAGACCGACCCTATCTCGGGGCGAGGCGGTCCCATCTGCCTCGCGGGTTAACCGCGGGTGAACAGCGCCTGGGGGTTACCTCAGCGGGCGGCCTTGGTGAAGTACCACTCCTCCGGGTTGATGAAGCCGTACGCGTTCGGCACGAACCCGTGCAAGTTGGACTGGATGGTGACCAGCGTGCCGGGGCTCGGCTGCCAGAAGTCCGGCAGCTGCAGCCTGACCTGGTCGGCGTACGCGTTCAGGGCGGCCTGGGCGCCGCTCGCCGGGGTTCTCGTGGTCGCGAGGATCAGCCTGTCGACCGCCGGGTCCGAGTAGTTGTTGACGTTGCCCAGGGCGCCGGTCTGGAAGATCTCCTCACCGCTCGGGTAGTGGTCGGGTGCGAAGATCCAGGCCGTGCCGTAGTTACCGATCTGCCAGTTGCACGCGGCCGAGCCCGGGGAGCAGGACAAGATGGTCGCGGCGATCGTGGCCGACGTCACCTGGTTCAGCGAGATCCCGATGCCGGCCTGCTTCGCGGCGGACTGCAGGTCGGCCATCGAGCCGTCGGTGTAGGGCTGCCCTGCCGGGTACATGAGGGTGAACTCGAGCGGCTGGCCGGCCTTGACGCCCGCGCCGCACTTGCCGGCTCCGGGCCCGGGCCGGGCGCAGGTGCTGACCCCGTTGGGGACGACCCGCCAGCCGTGGGCGGCGAGCAGGGCCCGCGCGGCCGGCACGCTGAACGGGTACGGGTTCACCGACGCCCTGGCGTCCGCGTAGGGGTTCGCCGGGCGAGCGGGCACCGGGCTGTAGGTGGGCAGGCCCAGGCCGTTGTAGTAGGCGCTGATCCAGCCGGGCTGGTCGATCAGGTGCTGGAAGGCCTGGCGGAAGTAGAGCTGCCGGAAGATGGGCCCGACCGCCGGGTTGTTGAAGTTCGGCTCGAGGTAGTTGAAACCGAACGGGAACGCCCGGGCCATCCGGTAGCCCTGCGCCTGCAGGGCGGGCTGCTGGGGCACGTCGTTGTTCGGCACGTAGCCGACCGAGATCTGCTGCCCGGCGGTGCCGGGTCCCCCGGTGGCCTGGCCGGCCCGCAGCACGGACAGCTCGGCGGCGGCGGACGTGAACGGCAGCTCGACGAACTTCGCCAGGTGCGGCTGCTGCGGGCCGGAGTACCTCGGGTTGGGCACGAAGCTGGCGGTGCCGTCGCTGGTCAGGCTGGCCAGCTTCCACGGGCCGTCCACCACCGACCAGATCGGGCTCGACGCGTATCCGGTGATCCTGGTCGCCTGGGCGTTCAGGAAGCTGTACACCGCTTTCGCGCCCGCGGTGGTCGTGTCCGGCAGGCCCGCGGCGGCAGGCGCCGGCGCCGGGCCGCTCAGGGACGTGCGGTCCCAGGCGATCGGCAGGGGAGTGATCTGGGACAGCTCGTTGTAGGTGAACCAGAACGGGTTGTAGCTGGCGTTCAGGCGGAGCTGGATGGTCGTGGGGCCGAGCGCCCGCCAGGAGACGACGTTGTCGGGGAACCCGCCGGGGACGTAGGACGCCCAGTTGAGCTTGTTGGCCTTGAGGAGATTGATCCAGAATCCGACGTCACGGGCGCTCACAGCCTCGCCGTCGGACCACAGGTAGTGCTTGAGGGTGATCGTCACCACCCGGTTGCCGTCGCTGTAGGCCGGCGGGTTGCCGATCGACAGGCGGTAGTCGATGGCGGTGTTCCCGCCGTCGCCGTACCAGTAAAGCGGCAGGTAGAGCAGGGTTTGCAGGTTGCTGGTGTTGGCGACGGTGTAGTACTGGCCGGAGATCAGCGGGAAGATGTAGGTCGGCGGGGACAGCGGCTGCTCGGCGAAGTACGCGGTGCCTCCCGCCGCCGGGGGGCCGGCCGCGGCCGGCCGGGCCGTCCCGCTGCCCGAGGCGCAGGCGGCCAGGCCCAGGGCCACGGTGATGGCCAGCGCGAGCGCCCCGAGCGCGGTGCGGCGATGTCCTGGCCTGGTGGCCGTCATGGCTGCCTCCCTACGCCGGCATTACCCGGTCAGGTTCAGACGGTCGGTGGCGCCCAGGCCGTGCGGCCAGCCACCCTCTCAGCCCGGTCAGCCCGAGCTCCCGTGTGGTTTGCCCCTATGTTACCGCCCTGCTACCGGCCGGAACGGACCCGTGCCGGGCACGACGAGATCGAAGGACGAGCGGGGGCGGGCCAGGCCGAAATAGGCCTGCTCGGCGGCCAGCCAGTCCTCGTCCCACTCCTCGGGCGTCACCAGGCGCCGTAGCCGCCGCAGCCGCTCCGCTTCCGGCGTGTGCACGAACACCGACCGGTCGACCAGGTCGGAAAGCTGGGGAGCGGCGGAGAACACGCCCTCCACCAGGATCAGGTCGCCCGGCTCCACCGCGACGGTGCCGTCCAGGCCGCGGCCGCGCTCCCAGTCGAACCGGCGGAACGCCGCGGCGCGGCGCGCCCGCAGCGGCTCGAGCGCCTGGGCCCGTAGCCTGCGCCAGTCGTAGTAGCACGCCATGGCCCGGGCGCCTGACGCCGCCGGACGCGGCCGGGCGGCCGGGCACCGGAAGAAATCGTCGGTGTGCACGAGCGCGGCTCCGGTCGCGCGCGCGACGGCGCCCGCGATCGTGGACTTGCCCGCGGCGCCGTGACCGTCGATGGCGAGGACCAGCACCCCGGGCCCCGCGGGCGGCGCGGCCTGCCACGTGGCGGCCGCCCTGATCACCCGCTCGGCGCTACCGTTGCGGGACATCCGCCGGCAACGGCCCGCCGGCCGGGGACGGCGCGGGCGCAGCCGGAGCGGCGCCCGCAACTCCCGCCGCGTCACCGCGGGTCTGGTCTTTGTCGGCCACCGTCCCGCGGTCGCGCAGGGCGAACAGCAGCCGCAGCGCGGTGATCCAGATCAGTACCGCGTCGGTGACGTGCGCCCAGACCAGCCCCGCGGGCAGCCCGCTGAAGTACTGCGCGTAGCCGATCGCGCCCTGCGCGCCGATCAGCGCCAGCAGCAGCCAGCTCAGCCGGGCGGCCTGCCGGGGGGCACGGACCAGCCGCAAGACCACGACCAGCGCGATGACCAGGCCGGCCAGCAGCCAGCCAATATCCGCGTGCAGCTGGGTGACGCCGGTGAGCGGCAGGTGGAAGCGCGGGACGTCGCCGGCCCCGGCGAGCGGGCCGGTTCCGGTGACCACGGTGCCCGCGGCGATCATGAGGCCGAGCACGGCCACGGCGCCGCAGGCGAACAGCCACACCTCGCGCGGGACCAGGAGCCGGGCCGGCCCTCGTCCCTCCGTGCACCGCACGCGCAGCGCGACCGCGGCGGCCACCAGGGCCATGGACAGCAGGAAGTGCACGCTGACCCAGACCGGGTCGAGCTTGGTCAGCACGACGATCCCGCCCAGGGCGGCCTGGGCCAGGATCCCGGCGGGCTGCGCCGAAGCGAGCCAGACCAGGTCCTTGCGGCGGCCGGCACCGTCCGGCCGGTACCGCCAGGCCGCGACGAACACGGCCACGGCAATCACGAAGATGGCGACGGTCACCAGCCGGTTGCCGAACTCGATCCACCGGTGGATGAGCGGATCTCCGGTGGCCCCGCCGGCCACGATGCTGGTGGCGGTGCACCTCGGCCAGTCCGGGCAGCCGAGCCCGGACTCGCTCAGCCGGACCCCGGCACCGGTCACGACGATGGCGGCGGACGCCACGACGCCCGCCAGCGCGAGCCGCCGCATCGAGGTCGGTGACGGCGCGAGCACCGTATCCGCCCAGCGGCGGAGGAGGCCAGGCACGGATCCCATCGTAAGAGTGAACCTTCATCCGTCTATTGCTGCCCAGATTACGTGGATAGTCGCCCGAACCGTGGGTCCCCGGCTACTCCCACCGGAAGAACCGCACGGCCAGGGCGATCCCGGCCACCGCCCAGACCACGAGGACCAGCAGGTCCCGCACGGGCAGGCCGCTGCCGTACTGCAGCACCGACCGCAGGCCGGTGGACAGCGCCCCGGCCGGCAGCAGCCGCAGGATCGGCTGCGCGGACGGCGGGAACTTGGTCAGCGGGAACACCACGCCGCCGATCCCGAGCATGACCAGATAGAGCAGGTTCGCGGCGGCCAGGGTGGCCTCGGCCCGCAGCGTCCCGGCCAGCAGCAGGGCGAGCCCGCTGAACGCGGCCGTCCCGGCGACCATCAGGAGGATCACCGACGCCACCGCGCCGGTGCCGCCGTGCGGCTGCCAGCCGAGCCCGAGGGCGACGGCCACGATCAGGACGCACTGCAGCACCTCGACAACCAGCACGGTGAGCGTCTTCGCGGCGATCAGGCCGCGCCGCGACAGCGGCGTCGTGCCCAGTCGCTTGAGCACCCCGTACCGGCGCTCGAACCCGGTGGCGATCGCCTGGCTGGTGAACGCGGTGGACAGCACGGCCAGGGCCAGGATGCCCGGGGCCAGGAAGTCGATCCGGCGGCCCGGCCCGTAGCTGACCAGGTTCTCCTGGCTGAACGCGGCGAGCAGCAGGACCGGGATGATCAGGGTCAGCACCAGCTGCTCGCCGTTGCGCAGCAGCGTCCGCAGCTCGAGGCCGGCCTGCGCGCCCACCATCCGCGGCAGCGGGGCCGCGCCGGGCGCCGGGGCAGGCCAGGCTTCGGTGATCCCGGTCACGGGCGCAGCTCCCGCCCGGTCAGCTCGAGGAAGACATCCTCCAGCGTCCGGCTCTCGATCCGCAGGCTCTGCGCGAGCACGCCGTGCTCGGCGCACCACGCCGTGACCGCCGCGAGCAGCCGCGGATCGACCCCGTCGTGCACCTCGACCACGTAGTAGCCGGCCGGGGACTCCTTGGCGGCGCTCCCCGGCGGCAACGCGGCGACCAGGCTGTCGGTGTCCAGGCCGGGCTCCGCCCGGAACCTGAGCTGCCCCGCGGTGCCGGTCAGCTCCGCCGGGGTTCCGGCCGCGACCAGGCGCCCGTGGTCGACCACGACCACCTGGTCGGCGAGGCGCTCGGCTTCCTCCATGTAATGCGTGGTCAGGATCACCGCGGCCCCGGCCGCGCGCAGCCCGCCGATCAGGCTCCAGGTAGCGTGCCGGGCCTGCGGGTCGAGCCCGGCCGTGGGCTCGTCGAGGAAAACCAGCTCGGGGCGGCCGATCACGGCCGCGGCGAGCGACAGCCGCTGCTGCTGGCCGCCGGACAGCCGGCGGAACGGGGTACGGGCGCAGCCGGCCAGGCCGAGCCGGTCCAGCAGCAGCGCCGGGGTGATCGGGTCGGCGTAGAAGCTGGCCATCACGCGCAGGTACTCTCCCGCCCGGGCCGCGGTCGGGATGCCGCCGGACTGCAGCATGACGCCGACCTTGGGCCGCAGCCGCTTGGCGTCCCGGATCGGGTCCAGGCCCAGCACCCGCACGATGCCCTGGTCCGGCCGCCGGTAGCCCTCACAGATCTCGATCGTGGTGGTCTTCCCGGCGCCGTTCGGGCCCAGGATCGCGGTCACCTGCGACCGCTCGGCCCGCAGCGACAGGCCCGCTACCGCGGACGTGCGCCCGTAGTTCTTGACCAGACCGTCGATCTCGACGGCCAGAGCGGAACACACGCTCGCGAGTCTACGGGGCGCGCACGGGCCGTCGGTCTCATTCGGCTTTGAGGAGGTTTGCCGGGCGCGATCGCGCGGCGGCCAGGGACGGGCCGACCGCGAGCCCGCTCGTGGCCAGGACCGCTCCCAGCGCGATCGCCGCGATGATCCAGGCGGTCACGACGGTCACGGCCTCGCTCGGCGCCCCGATATGGCGCCGGGTGGCCAGGTTCGGCTTCGACGGCACGCGTTACCAGCAGGTAGAGGAGTACTTCCTGTTCCGCGTCCGCTCGTGCGAGGTGTCCCTGGACGGCATGGACGACGTCGAGAAGCAGACCGTGACCGGCTACCGCTGGTGCAGCGCGGACGACATCGAGTCGCTCGCCGACCCGGTCGCTCCCGCCGCCCTGCCCCGCATCCTGCGCGAGCTGACCGCTCCGCCCGGATCCTGACCGGCTGGGTCAGGCGGGGGCGGGGGTGCGGGCCCGCGCCGCGGCGACCAGGGCGCGGAACAGGCTCGGGTCGTCTCCCGCCTCGGGGTGCCACTGGACGGCCACCACGAACGAGCCGTCGTCGTCGAGCTCGAAGGCCTCGATGGTGTCGTCCGCGGCCCAGGCGGTCGGGATGAGCCCGTCGCCCAGCTGGTCGACGGCCTGGTGATGGTGGGTCGGCGTGGCGATCGGGGCGTCGATCTCTTCATGGCCGAGGATCCCGCCGAGCCTGCTGCCGGGCGCGACGTGCACCGGGTGCGTGCCGAAGGACCCGGGCACGGGGGCGTGGCCGTCGTGGCCGACGACCTCCGGCAGGTGCTGGTGCAGGCTGCCGCCCCGGGCCACGTTGATGACCTGCATGCCGCGGCAGATCCCGAGCACCGGGAGGTGCCGCGACATGGCCGCGGCCAGCAGCGCGAACTCTGCGGTATCACGCTCCTCGCGCACGCTGGTGACCTGCGGCGCGGGCTCCGCGCGGTAACGGGCGGGGTCGATGTCCCCGCCCCCGGACAGCATCAGCCCGTCCAGCCGGGCGAGCGCGTCCTCGATGCCCGGCACCGGCGGCAGCAGCACCGGGATCCCGCCGGCGGCCGAGATGCGGTCGGCGTAGCGCCGGGGCAGCACCATGGCCTGCGCCTCCCAGACGCCCCACCGGGCCTGCTCGCAGTAGGCGCTGATCCCGATCAGCGGTGCGCTCGCGCCTTCAGCCATCAGACCAACCTCCCGCTCCCCGGCCGCTTACAAGGGTGTCACATAAGCGCCGGTGAGACCGCCGTCGACGAGGAACTGCGACGCCGTGATGAACGATGCGTCGTCGCTGGCCAGGAAGGCTACCGCAGCCGCGATCTCCTCGGGCTCGGCGAACCGGCCGAGCGGGATGTGCACCAGGCGCCGGGCCGCGCGCTCGGGATCCGTGGCGAAAAGCTCGCGCAGCAGCGGCGTGTTCACTGGGCCCGGGCACAGCGCGTTGACCCTGATTCCCTCCCGGGCGAACTGCACGCCGAGCTCGCGGCTCAGGGCCAGCACCCCGCCCTTGGACGCGGTGTAGGAGATCTGCGAGGTCGCCGCGCCCACCA
>Ga0318497_10000290_pt1 | contig 15557 bp, 8 predicted proteins | sample GRESIP109b1f23_FD_203754 | JGI IMG/M metagenome (GOLD analysis project Ga0318497, IMG submission 203754) | Tropical soil microbial communities from Luquillo Experimental Forest, Puerto Rico - GRE.SIPMG.109b1f23 | ecosystem: Environmental > Terrestrial > Soil > Tropical forest > Bulk soil... | reverse complement strand
TCCCACCCACCCCACGCCCGAGGCGCGGTGAGGCCCCTTCAGCTCGATCGGAGAGTCACGATGGCAGTCGAGACAGAGTCGATGCTGGGCGCGCTCCGCGCACCGTGCACGAAGACTCCCTTCGCGGCGATGCGGCGGTTCGTGATCGACGGCGGCGACCGGGCGCGGAAGATGAACCTCATCTACTTCCCGTTCCAGGTCGACGTCACCGCGCCGCGCCGGCGGATCCGCGCGTTTGCCACGCGCTGCGGCGGCACGATCTCGTTCAGCGCCTTCGTCTCCTACTGCTACGCGAGGGCCATCGACGAGGACGAGGATCGGCGCATGCACGCCATGCGCAAGGGGCGCCGCCTCGTCGCCTTCGACGACGTCGACGTCATGGTCATCGTCGAGAAGGAGGTCGAGGGCGCCGTGCAGCCCGTCCACACCATCGTGCGGGCGGTGAACAAGAAGGACCTCCCCACGGTGCAGGGCGAGATCGACCGCGCCGCCGCGCTGCCGTTCGAGCAGATGTTCTCGCCCACCGACCGCGCCTTCTTCAAGTGGACCCCGCGCCCGTTGCGGTTCCTCGTCTACTGGCTCTTCAAGCTCTTCCCCGCGCTCTGCAAGCAGTTCAGCGGCACGACGTGCGTGAGCTCCGTCGCCATGTTCGGCGCGGGAGCCGTGTACATGCTGCCCGTCATCCCGATGACGTCCGCGCTCACCATGGGCGGGATCGAGACGCGGCGCGAGGCGCGAGAGGTCGGCGTCGAGGAACGGGAGCTCCTCAGCGTCGTGCTCTCGGCGGACCACGACATCGTCGACGGCGCGCACGTCATGCGCTTCATCACGCGCTTCAAGGAGCTGGTCGAGGCGGGCCACGGCCTGCCCGCCCTCCCGCTCGACGCGCCCGTCGACGCCGCGGTGGGAGGGTGACGTGCTGGACGGCGCGATGAAGGAGCCGGGCGGTGCGGCGCTCTCCAGCGGGATCGAGCTCGGCTCGGTGTCGCTGAAGTGGGCGCGCCGGCTCGCCGACGGTCGGCTCTGCGCCGACGTCGTGCGCCACGAGGGGAACGCGCTCGACGCCGCGCGGCGGCTCGGCCTCGACCGCGCCCTGGCCGACGGCGGCCGGGCCGTCGTCACCGGGCGCGCCACGAGCGCGGCGTTCGATCTGCCGTACCGCAGCGAGGTGGAGTGCATCGAGCGGGCGCTCGACCACCACGCGATCCGCCCGGACGTCGTGCTCGCGCTCGGGGGCGAGACGTTCGTGCTCTACACCCTCCGTGGCGGGCGCGTGCGGAACATCGCGTCTTCGTCGAGGTGTGGCGCGGGGAGCGGCGAGTTCGTTCGCCAGCAGCTCGATCGCATGGGGCTGTCGCTCGAGGAGGGGCTCCGCGCGGCCGAGGCCGGCCGGCACGTGCGCCTGTCCACGCGCTGCTCCGTCCACTGCAAGTCGGACGCGACGCACAGGCTCAACAAGAAGGAGTGCGAACCCGCCGACATCGCGCGCACCCTCGTCGAGGACCTCGCCGAGAAGGTCGCCGCGCTCGTCCGGCTCGCCGACTGGCCGGCGGGCGAGATCGTCCTCGCGGGCGGGCTCGTGCACAACGTGCCCTTCGTCCGCGCCCTCGAGCGGCGGCTGCCGCGGAGCCGGCTGGCGCTCGTCGAGCACGGCGCCGCCCTCGAGGCGTTCGGCGCCGCGCTCCTCGCCGCCGACGCGGCACGTGACGGGACGGTGCGCCCGCTCGTGACGTCGCCCGGGCTCGCGGCGGGCGTGGCCGGCGAGGTGGCGCCCCTCGGGCGCGCGGCGGGCAGGCTCGACTTCCGCGCCGGCGCGCCGCGTCCGCGGGTCGTACCCGGAGCCGAGTACGTCCTCGGCGTCGACGCGGGGTCCACGACCACGAAGGCGGTGCTCCTCGCGGTGGCCGAGGGCGCGATCGTCGCGAGCGCCTACCTGCGCACGCACGGCAACCCGGTCGCGGCGGCCCAGCGCTGCGCGGCGTCGCTGCGCCGCGAGCTCGCCGGCGTCGGGTTCGAGATCGTGGCCGCGGCGACGACCGGTTCCGGCCGCAAGATCGCTTCGGTCCTGCTGGGCGGCTGCCTCGACGTGAACGAGATCATGGCCCACGGCCGCGCCGCCGTGGAGGAGGCGCCCGGCGTGGACACGGTGCTCGAGATCGGCGGCCAGGACGCGAAGTTCATCGCGCTCGAGGGCGGCGCGCCCGTCGACTACGCGATGAACGAGGGCTGCTCCGCCGGAACCGGCAGCTTCCTCGAGGAGGCGGTGGGGACCGATCTCGGCTTCCCCGTCGAGGCGATCTCGGAGGTCGCGGAGTCGAGCGCGCGGCCGCTCTCGTTCGGCGAGCGTTGCGCGGCCTACATCAACTCGGAGTCGCGGTGCGCGCTTCACCAGGGGAGCGAGACGCGCGACGTCGTCGCCGGCATGGTGTACTCGATCGCGAAGAACTACCTGGCGCGGGTGGTCGGCGCGCGCCGGATCGGCGCCAACGTCCTGTTCCAGGGCGGCGTGGCCCTGAACCGCTCGGTCGGGCTCGCGCTCGCGGCGCTCCTCGAGCGCACCATCGTCGTGCCGCGCCACCCCGAGCTCATGGGCTGCGTGGGCGCCGCGCTGCTCGCGCGCGACCGGCTGCGCGACGGGACCCTCGAGAGGTCCTCGTACGACCTCGCCCGGATCGAGGAGGCGCGGGTCGAGGAGCAATCCGCGTTCCGCTGCGCCGGGTGCGACTCCGGCTGCGAGATCCGCAGGATCTCGCTCGGCGGGGGCCAGGTGTTCCCCTTCGGAGGGGCCTGCACGCTCCACGAGCGCACGCGCTCGCCGCGCCGCGCGGCGCCGCGCGGGGTCGACCTCGTCGCCCAGCGCAACGCGATCGTGTTCGAGGGCGCCGCGCGCTCGGGCGAGCCCGGCGCAGCACGCGGCACGGTCGGCGTCCCGAGATGCCTCACCGCCTACACGTACTTTCCGTTCTATCGCGCGCTGCTTGCCGGGATGGGCTATCGCGTCGTGCTCTCCGAGGTCTCCGCCGAGGGCGTGGGCGCGTCGCGCGCCCCCACCTGCCACCCATGCGAGATCGCCCACGGCGCGGTCCGCGACCTCGTCGAGCGCGGCGTGGACCACCTGTTCATCCCGCAGGTGATCGACGGTCCGACGCGGCCCGAGGCCCTCCACTCCTACCTGTGCTGGAACACCGCCGGGATCGCGCGGTCGACCGGAGCGGCCGTGAGCGGCGCCGCCGAGCGCATCCTCGCCCCGACCATGGGCTTCTCCGACGCGCTCCGGGGCGCGACGTCGCGCGAGATGCAGGACATGGCGCGCCGGCTCGGCGTGAGCCGAGGCACCGCGGCCCGCGCGCTCCGCGCCGCGCGCGCGGCCCAGCGCGACGCCACCGAGCGCTGTCGCGACCTCGGTCGCGCGGCGCTGGGGGATCCCGACCGGCCGGTCGTCATCCTGTGCGGGAGGCCGTACGTCGTCTGCTCCGACGACCTCAACCAGCGGCTCCCGGCGATGATCTCGGAGCGCGGGTACGACGTCGTGAGCTCCGACATGCTGCCGCCGCGCGAGGGCGCCGTCCACGCGCGCGACGTTTGGCACCACACCCACCACGTCGAGAACGCCGTGGCGCAGGCGCTCGCGCGCCCGCGGACCTACGTGGTCCTCGTCTCCACGTTCTCGTGCGCCCCGGACGCGGTGATGTCCCACGTGCTCCGCGAACGGCTCGGCGACGCGGTGTTCTGCTACCTCGAGATCGACGCGCACACCGCCAGCGGCGGGTTCGAGACGCGGGTCGAGGCCTTCCTGGACATCGTGGACGAAGCCGAGCGGCGGGGCTCCGCCCACCCCGGGCCCGGTGCGCACGGCGCAACCCGGTGCTCGGGCCGGCCTGCCGAGGAGCTCGCGACATGACCGCCCACATGACGCGCGATCACCGGTTCGTCGTCGACAGCGCAGGCCACCGGGCCGCTCAGCGTGACCGGCGGGTGGTGCACGTCCTCCCCTACCGCACGAACGACTTCCTCGTGCGCATGCTCGCGCCCGCGTTCGAGCGGCGCGGGCTCGCGTTCCGCGCCGGCGAGCCGGTGACGCCCGAGACGCTGCAGCGCGCGCGCTCGGTGTGCAGCGGGCGCGAGTGCCTCGCCTTCCAGTCGCTCGTGGCCGCGACGCACCGCGACCTCGCGACGCAGCGCCCTGCGGGGGAGATCTCCATCTACCACGGCCTGGAGGCGGACGGGCCGTGCCAGTGCGGCGCGTGGCCGCTCGTGTGGGAGGTCTTCGCGCGGCGGCTCGAGGCGCGCGACGCGGTCTTCCCCGGGCACCCCACCGTGAAGAACGACTACCTCGGCCACGGCCTGGGGTTCGGCGCCGAGCTCGTCGCCGTGATGGCGGCGGCCGACGTCCTCGACGAGGCGAGGCGCGCGCTGCCCTGCGTCGCGCAGGAGCCCGCCGGCGCGCTCGCCGCGTTCGACGCGGAGGCCGATGCCGTGGTGGAAAGCGCACGGGGCGGCGTGGCGGCCGTCGCCCTCGCGCTGCACCGCTTCAGCCGCAGGGTCGCCCGGATCCCACGGCGCGCCCGCCTCACGGAGGTGCCGAGCGTGCTCGTCTTCGGCGGAGGGGAGCTCCCCGTCCTCTATCGACCGGTGGTGGAGTTCCTCGCGGAGCAGGGCGTCGCGGTGAAGCTCGTCGACCTCTCCGACTTCATGCTGTACCTCGAGGCGGACTGGATGCTGCGCTTCGCGTTTCGGATGGGCCGGCGAACCGTCGCCGGCCAGTTCGCCTGGTCGCGGACCCTCGCGCTCGCGCTCGTGCCCGGCGAGCTCGGTCGGGCGGCGCGCAGGGCGCTCCGCTCGAAGCTCGCGACGGACGGCGGCGACCTCATCGTGCGAGTGTTCAAGCGCGTCGCGCGGGAGTCCGGGCTCGTCCACGACGGGCCGGTCGCCCTCCGCGAGCTCGTCGAGCGCGGCGACGCGCACATCCCGCACTCGCTCCACTGCGATGCGATCACCTCGGCCGGTCGGTTCGAGCGCTCGGTCGAGCGGGGAACCTACGACGCCTACGTCCACCTCGCCTCCGTGAACTGCCGGCCGGCGCTCCAGATCCAGGGCTCCATCCGGAAGCTCGCGAGCGATCGCGACGTGACGCTCGCCACCATCGACCTCGCCGTTCCGAAGCTGACGCCGCAGCAGCTCCGGGTGCTCGAGAACGTCGTCATCCAGGCGAAGCGCGCGAAGGCGAGGGCCGCGTGACGGCGTGCGAGAGTGCGGCCGCGGGCGGCGCCTGCGGCGGGGCGAGGTCCGCTGCGGGTGAGCGCCTCTGGGACCGCTGGGCGCGCTGGGCGCAGGAGCGGGGCTCACGCGACGCCGTCGTGCACTGGACCGCGGGCGAGGAACCGCGGCGCTATACCTGGTCGGCGCTCGTGGCCGCGGCCGCGCACGAGGCGGCCGCGCTCGCGGCGGCGGGGGTGAGGCAGGGAGACGTCTGCGCCCTGGTCGTGCGCCACCACCCGCGGTTCTATCCGCTCTACATGGGCATCTCGGCGATCGGGGCGATCCCGTCCGTGCTCGCCTATCCCAACGCGCGCCTCCACCCCGACAAGTTCGTGCAGGGCCTGAGCGGGATGGCGCGTCGATCGGGCCTCGACTGGATCCTCACCGAGCGCGCCCTCGAGGCCACGGTGCGCCCGCTCGTCGCCGGCGACGGATCCCGGGCGCGAGGGCTCCTGTTCCCGCTGGAGTGGCCGGCGGCGGAGGTCGGCGCGCCCGCGCGCGCGGTGGACCTCCCGCGCGAGGTGGCGGCGACGGATCCGTGCCTGCTGCAGCACTCGTCGGGCACCACCGGCCTGCAGAAGGGGGTCGCGCTCTCGCACCGGGCGGTGCTCGAGCACGTCGAGAGCTACGCGGCCGCGATCCAGCTCACCGACGCGGACCGCGTGGTGAGCTGGCTGCCGCTCTATCACGACATGGGGCTCATCGCGGGCTTCCACACGCCGCTCGCCGCCGGCCTCTCGCTGGTGCAGCTCGACCCCTTCGAGTGGGTGTCGGCGCCGGTGCTGCTCCTCGAGGCGCTCTCGCGGGAGCGCGGCACGCTCACGTGGCTCCCGAACTTCGCCTACAACCTCATGGCGGAGCGCGTCCACGCGGACGAGGTCCAGGGGCTGCGGCTCGACGGCGTCCGCATGTTCGTGAACTGCAGCGAGCCGGTCCGCCACGAGAGCCACGGCCGCTTCCTCGAGCGCTTCGCCGCGAACGGCGTGCGCCCGCAGGCCCTGGCCGCGTGCTACGCCATGGCCGAGCTGACGTTCGCCGCGACGCAGACGGCTCCGGGGCGCGCCGCTCCGACCCTCGTCGTCGATCGGGCGGCGCTCTCGCGCGGCGAGGTGGCGCCGGCGCGAGACGGCGCCCCGAGCCGGATCTGCGTCTCGTCCGGCCCGCCGATTCCGGGCTGCCGCGTCCAGATCGTCGGAGCGGACGGCCGCGAGCTTCCGCCCGATCGCGTGGGCGAGATCGCGCTCCGCTCGCCGACGATGTTCGAGGGTTACCGGAACGGCCCGGAGGAGAGCGCGCGCGTCCTCGTGGACGGCTGGTACCACAGCGGCGACCTCGGGTTCCTGCACGAGGGCGAGTGCTACGTCATCGGCCGGCAGAAGGACGTCATCATCGTCGCGGGGAACAACGTCTACCCCGAGGACGTCGAAGACGCGGTGTCCGCCGTCCCCGGGGTCTCGCCCGGGCGCGTGGTCGCCTTCGGCGTGGAGGACGAGGAGGCGGGGACCGAGGTCGTCTGCGTGATCGCCGAGGCCGATGCGACCGACCCCGAGGAGCGCAAGCGGCTCGTGCTCGCGATCCGCCGCGCCGGGATGGCGGTCGACGTCACGATCTCTCGCGTCCACCTCGCTCCGCCCCGCTGGCTCATCAAGAGCTCCTCCGGGAAGCCGAGCCGCAAAGCGAACAAGGAGCGGATCGCGCGGGAGCCGCTCCTGCAACCCAGCCACGACGACACGCGGAGAGCGTCATGATCACGGACGAGCTGAAGCGCACGATCCTCACCGAGCTCGAGCTCGACGACTTCGTGCTGCACCCCGACACCACCGCGAGCGAGGTTCCCGGATGGGATTCGCTCGCCCACGTGCGGGTGGTGCGCGCGGTGGAGCGGGCGTTTCAGGTTCGATTCAGCACGCTCGAGGTCCTGCGGCTGCGCAACGTCGGCGACCTGCAGGTGCTCGTCGACCGCAAGCGTGCGCGATGAGGCACGAGCCCCCGCTCTCGGGGGGCCGAGGCGCCACAGAAACCGACCGGACGCGCCGTTCGATCGAATGTCGCATCGCAGCCGCGTGAAGTTCACCTGGGTCGGGCACTGATCGGGCCTCCGCACTCGGGGTCGAGGCGGCGCAATGACGGACGGCACGTTCCTGACACGAGGAAGGCATCGATGCGGACGATGATCGCAGGGACCGGCTCCTACACCCCGGAGAACGTCCTCACCAACGCGGCGCTCGAGGAGATCGTCGACACGACCGACGCGTGGATCGTCGAGCGCACGGGGATCCGGGAGCGGCGCGTCGCCGCGGCCGACGAGGCGGCCAGCGATCTCGGCCACGAGGCGGCCCGGCGGGCGCTCGACATGGCCGGCGTGGCGGCGGCCGATCTGGACGGGATCATCGTCGCGACGGTCACGGGTGACGTGCCGTGGCCGAGCACGGCCGCGCTCATCCAGGGGCGACTCGGCGCGAGGAAGGCCTTCGCCTTCGACGTCTCCGCGGCGTGTGCCGGCTCGCTCTATGCGCTCGCCGTCGGCGACCGCTTCGTCGCGAGCGGCGCGGCGCGACGGGTGCTCGTGATCGGCGCCGACGTCATGACCCGCGTCGTCGACTGGAAGGATCGGAACACGTGCGTGCTGTTCGGCGACGGGGCGGGCGCGATGCTCCTCGCTCCGATCGACGACGGCGGGCGCGGGATCCTCTCGACGCACCTGTACTGCGACGGGACGCGGGCCGGGATCCTCGGCATCCCGGGCGGCGGCTCGCGGAAGCCGCTCTCGGTCGAGCTGATCCAGGCGCGCGAGCACTTCATCAAGATGAACGGACGAGAGGTCTACCGGACCGCGGTGCAGGCGCTCGAGGCGTGCTCGCTCGACGCGCTCCGCGCGAACGAGATGGGGCCGGACGACGTGGCGCACGTCATCGCCCACCAGGCCAACAAGCGGATCCTCGACGCGACGCTGGAGCGGCTGGGCGTCCCCGCGTCGAAGTGCTGGATGAACCTCGACCGGTACGGCAACACCTCGGCGGCGAGCGTCGCGATTGCGCTCGACGAGGCCAACCGCGCCGGCGGCCTCACGCCCGGCGACGTGGTCCTGATGATGGGGATCGGCGCCGGGATGGCCTGGGGGAGCGCCGTCGTCCGCTGGTAGCGAGCAGCTCCATCGTCGGAGGATCTCATGGCCGAAGCAAACGCGGGCGTCGTCGTGGGTCTCGAGTCGAGGATCAAGGCGATCGTCGCGAGGCACCTGGGCGTGCCCGTCGAGGAGCTCGACGTCAGCTCGCGCCTGGTCGAGGACCTCGGCGCGGATTCCCTCGACGTCGCGGAGATCGAGCTGGCGATCGAAGACCAGTTCGGGCTCGAGATCGCGGGAGGCCGCTCCTGGGGCCTCGCGTCCGTCGGCGACGCGATCGCGTACGTCGATGCGCACGGAGGCTAGGCGCTGCGAACGCGGGAGGCTCGACCGCGTGCTGCGCCGCCAGCGAGGCGTGTGGTGAATTCCACGCGACGTCATCGTCTGCTCACGGTGTCGACCCTGCAGTCGATCGATCGGGATCGCCGCGAGGCGTGTGCGCAATCGAGGGCGCGTGTTCGCTGAGAGCGTTACGTACGCGGAGTGTCACGGAACCGCTGCGGAGAAGTTGCCCCGGGAATAGTCCCTATCCACCTATGTTGGCAGCAATCCCGCCGTCGCTTCGACGTCGACGAATTCGTGCTCGTGAGTGAGTCTTCATGGCGAAGGCCAGGTCGCAGATTGTGCATTGGCTCAGGACTCGGATTGCCGGCATGCTCTCGCGGCCGCCGCAATCCATTCCCGTCGACGAGCCGCTGGAGCGATGCGGCCTGAGCTCGCGCGATGCCGTGGCGCTCAGCGGTGATCTGGAGGAGTGGCTCGGCACCGACGTCTCCCCGACGCTCGCCTGGGAGTACCCCACCATCGAGAAGATCGCGGCCCACCTCGCCTCCGCGTCCGACGAGGGCGCGCCGGTCACCGGGCTGGGAGGCGACGGGGACCTCGGCGCACGGGAGCGCGCGGTCGCCGTCGTCGGCATGGCGTGCCGTTTCCCGGGCAGCCCCGACGTCGCCGCCCTCTGGGACAACGTGATCGCGGGGGCGAGCTGCATCACGCCCGTACCTCGCGAGCGGTGGGACGCGGACGCGCTCTTCGACCCGGCGCTGTCGAAGCCCGGGACCGTCTCGACGCGCTGGGGCGGGTTCATCGGGGGCATCGACGGGTTCGACAACGAGTTCTTCTCGATCTCCCGGCGCGAGGCCGCGCGCATGGATCCGCAGCAGCGCCTCCTGCTGGAGGTGGCGTGGGAGACCCTCGAGTCCGCGCACGTTCCCGCAAACGCGCTGCGGGGCAGCAACACCGGCGTGTTCATCGGCATCAGCAGCTCGGACTATTCCTTCCTCGCGTGCGGCGACGTGTCGGACGTCGACGCGTACACCGGGACGGGCAATGCGCACAGCATCGCAGCGAACCGGCTGTCCTATCTGTTCGATCTCCAGGGGCCGAGCCTGGCGGTCGACACCGCCTGCTCGTCGTCGCTCGTCGCCCTCCACCTCGCGTGCCAGAGCCTGCGGCTGGAGGAGTGCGACGGCGCGCTCGTCGGCGGGGTCAATCTATTGATCACGCCGCACCTGTTCGCGGCGTTCTCGCGCGCCGGCATGATGTCGGCGGACGGCTCCTGCAAGACGTTCGACGAGCGCGCGGACGGGTACGTGCGGGGCGAGGGGTGCGGGATGGCGCTCCTCAAGCGGCTCGCCGACGCGGAGCGGGACGGGGATCACGTCCTTGCGGTCATTCGCGGCTCCGCCGTGAACCAGGACGGTCTCACGAACGGATTGACCGCGCCCAATGGCCAGTCCCAGCAGCGCGTGCTCCGCGCCGCGCTGAAGAGCGCGGGACTGACGCCCGACGACATCGGACTGATCGAGGCCCACGGGACGGGGACGCCGCTCGGCGATCCGATCGAGGTCGACGCGCTGAAGGCCGTGCTCGGAGCGGGCGATCTCGAGCGCCCCTGCTACGTGAGCTCGGTCAAGACGGTGCTCGGGCACCTCGAGGCCGCCGCCGGGATCGCGGGGATCCTCAAGGCGGTGCTCTGCCTCCACCATCGGCGGATCCCGCCGCACGCCAACTTCACGCGGCTGAACCCACGCATTCGCCTCGAGGGCACGCGGCTGTCGATCCCGGCCGTGGCCCTGGACTGGAGCGCCGCGGGCGCGCTCCGGCGGGCGGGCGTGAGCTCCTTCGGGTTCGGCGGCACCAACGCACACGTGATCCTCGAGGAGTACCCGCGGACCGACGAGCGCTCGAGGGCGGCGCGCGTGCCCCGCGCCCACGTGTTGCCGCTGTCGGCCAAGACCGACGAGGCCCTCGTGGCCTCGGCCACCGAGCTCGCCGCCTTCCTCGAGCGCGGCGCCACGATCTCCCCGGCCTCGCTGTGCGTCGCGTACGGCGCGGGCAGGACGGCGTTCGCCCGGCGCGCGGGGGTGGTCTTCTCGGAGACCGCGGCCCTCCCGGCGGTGCTGCGCGAGCTCGCCACCAAGGGCAGGCACGACCTCGCGGTGCGCGCCACCGCGACCGAGTCGCGAAAGCTGGCGTTCCTGTTCACGGGCCAGGGCGCGCAATACGCGGGCATGGCGCGGGAGCTGTACGAGAGCGAGCCCGTGTTCCGCGCGCACCTCGACGCGTGCCACGAGATCTTGCGGCCGCACATGGAGGCGCCGCTCCTCGACGTCCTGCAGCTCAGGCACCACGAGGCGCCGGCGAGCATCGACGACACGGCGAACACCCAGCCCGCGCTCTTCGCGGTGGAGTACGGCCTCCTCAAGCTCTGGGAGCACTGGGGCGTCGTGCCGGACGCCGTGGCGGGCCACAGCGTCGGCGAGTACGCGGCGGCCTGCGCGGCGGGCGTCTTCTCGCTCGAGGATGGGCTGAAGCTCATCGCGGCCCGCGCCCGCCTGATGCAGGCGCTGCCCGCGGGCGGCGCGATGGCGGCGGTGGCCGCGGGCGAGGAGACGGTGGCCCCGCTCCTGCTCCCGTTCGAAGGCCTGGTCGCGGTGGCCGCGGTGAACGGCCCGGACAGCGTCGTGATCTCGGGCGCGCGCGAGGCCGTCGACTCGGTCGTGCACACCTGCAGGTCCCGGGGCCTGCGCTGCACTCCGCTCAACGTCTCCCACGCCTTCCACTCGCCCCTCCTCGATCCCATCCTCGAGGACTTCCGCGCCCTGGCGCGGACCGTCGAGCTCCGGGCGCCGTCCATCCCGATCGTCTCGAACGTCACCGGCGCTCTCGCCGACGGCGCGCTCATGTCGTCCGGCGAGTACTGGACGGACCACATGCGGCGCCCGGTGCGGTTCCACGACGGGGTGCGGGCGCTCATCGACGGCGGCCACCGCCTGTTCCTCGAGATCGGCCCGCACGCCGTGTTGACTGCGATGGCCGAGGCCTCGTGCACGGAGGCCGGCTGCGAGTTCATCCCCTCGCTGCGGAAGTCCGAGGGCAACTGGTCGTCGCTGGCCCGCGCGGCCGCGTCGCTCTTCGCGGCGGGCCGCACGCTCGACTGGAGGCGCTTCGCCGGCGAGGCCCGCGCCCCGCGCGGCCTCAGGCTCCCGAGCTACCCGTTCCAGCGCCGGCGCTGCTGGATCGAGTCAGCCCCCGCCCCCGCATACGCGACTGCGCTCCCGGCGCGCCACGGGGTCGAGTGGCGCGAGGTGGCGTCCGTCGACGGAGGCGCGCACGCGGACGCCGCCGGCCTCGGGATGGTGGTCCTCGTCTCGGCGGACGGCTCGGACGCCACGGAGCTCGCCGGGTCGCTCCGCACGAGGGGCTGCCGGGTCGTCACCGTCAGCGCCGGCGCGGTCCGCGCGCACGCCGACGGCGACGGCCAGGCCGACGCGCTCGCCCAGGCGCTCGGCGCGGCCGCGGATGGCGGAGCGCAGCCTGTCTCGATCGTCTACGTGCCCGGCGCCGCCCGCGGCGGCGAACACCCGCCCGAGCGCGGCCACGTCGCCGACGCGACCGCGGCGTGCCTGACCCTGGCCGACCTGGTCAAGGCGGTCGCGGGCCTTCGGCCCGAGGGCGGCGTGCGGCTCTTCTGCGTGACCGCCGGCGTCGTCCCGGCCGGCGACGTCCGCGTCTCCGGGGATCTCTCGCACTCGGCGCTCTGGGGCATGGGCAAGGCGGTCGCGCTGGAGCACCCCGAGATCTGGGGCGGCCTCATCGATCTCGACGTGCACGGGGCCGATCGGGGCCCCGGCCTGCTCGCCTGCCTGCGGCTCGCGGCGGGAGAGGATCAGCTCGCGGTGCGCGGCCGCTCGGTCCTCGCGTGTCGGCTGGTCGAGCGCGGCGCTTCACCCGCCGAGCCCAGAGCCCTCCACAGGGACGGCACGTACCTCGTCACCGGCGGTCTGGGCGGGATCGGCCTCACGATCGCGGACTGGATCGCCCGGAACGGCGGCGGCCACGTCGTCCTGACCGGCCGGAGCGCCCTGCCGGATCGCGCGACCTGGGGCTCGCCGCACCACGATCCGGAGACGCAGCGCCGTCTCGCCGCGATCGCCGAGATCGAGCGTGCCGGCGCCACGGTCGCCTACGCGCAGGTGAACGTCGGCGACAGGGCCGGGCTGCAGCGCCTGCTCGACCAGATCGACGCCGGGCCCCATCCGCTCAGGGGCGTCGTCCACGCCGCCGGGGTCGCGACCACCGTCCCGGTCTCGGCGCTCACGCGGGCGGACTTCGCCGCCATGCTCGAGCCGAAGGTCGCTGGGGGCTGGTGGCTCCACGAGCTGACCCGATCGCGCGCGCTGGACTTCATGATGTTCTGCTCGTCCACGTCCGCGGTCCTAGGCTCCTCGTTCCTCGCGCACTACGCGGCCGCCAACGCGTTCCTCGACGCCCTGGCGCATCACCGCAGGGCCGAGGGGTTGCCGGCACTCAGCGTGAACTGGGGACCCTGGCGCGACGTGGGCATGACCTCGCCGCAGGATCTCGAGCGGCTCGCGGCGATGGGCATGAAGGGCATGCGGCCCGCGGCCGCCGTGCGCTCGATGGCCGCGGCGATGGCGGCCCGTGACACGCAGGTCCTGATCGCGGACATCGAGTGGAAGGACTTCCTGCCGGTCTTCGAGGCGCGTCGGTCGTCGGCGCTGCTGAAGGAGATGGCGACCCGGGCGGTCGAGCCGCTCGCCGTGGAAGCGGAACCGGAGGGGCCCGCGCCCCTGACCCTTTCCGTCCGCGGGCTCACGGTGGAGGAGGCGCGCGCGGCCGTCGTCTCGGCGCTGCGGGTCGAGGTCGCCGCGGTGCTCCACCTCGACGACGCGAGCGAGATCGGCGACCGCCGGGGCTTCTTCGAGATGGGCATGGATTCACTCATGGCCATCGAGCTGAAGAAGCGCGTGGAGCGCGTCGTCGGCGTGACCCTGCCGCGGACCGTCGCGTTCGAGTGCCCGAACGTGGCCGCCCTGGCCGACGAGGTGGTGAGGCTGCTCCTCCGCGACCTCGACCGGGACGGACCCGCGGCGAACTCCGGCGAGGGCCGCGCACCGGCGGAGCTGGAGCTGACGCACGAGAGCGCGGAGGCGGTGCTCCTGCGCGAGCTCGAGACCCTGAACTACTGAGCGTGATCGGGCCCCCCCCCCACGAAGGAAACGCATGGCCGACCCATCGCAAGAGCTGACCACGGTGCAGCGAGCGCTGCTCGCGGTCAGGGACCTGAAGGGCAAGCTCGACGAGCTGCAGAGCGCGGCGCGGGAGCCGATCGCCATCGTGGGGATGGCGTGTCGCTTCCCAGGCGGCGTGCGTGATCCCGCCGCCTACTGGGAGAAGCTCCAGGCCGGGTTCGATGCGGTCACCGAGGTGCCCGCGTCCCGCTGGAACGTCGACGCGTACTACGACCCGGATCCGGACGCGCCGGGCAAGATGTACACGAAGTGGGGTGGGTTCCTCGCGGACGTCGACGCGTTCGACGCGCCCTTCTTCCGCCTCTCGCCGCGTGAAGTGGCGGCGATGGATCCGCAGCATCGCCTGGCGCTGGAGGTGAGCTGGGAGGCGCTCGAGAACGCCGGGATCGATCCCGACACGCTGAGCGGCGCGGCGGGCGGCGTGTTCCTGGGGATCAGCACGAACGACTACGTCGGGATCATCGGGGCCCAGGGGGAAGAGGCCCTCGACGCGTACTTCGCGACGGGGAACGCCCTCAACGCGGCCGCCGGGCGGCTCTCGTACTTCTACGGGCTCCAGGGCCCGTGCATGGCCGTCGACACCGCGTGCAGCTCGTCGCTCGTCGCGGTCCACCTCGCGTGCCGGAGTCTTCGCGGGCGGGAGTGCACCGTGGCGATCGCCGGCGGCGTCAACCTGATCCTGACGCCGCAGGGCCACATCGCGCTCTCCCGGACGCGGTCGGTCTCGCCGACCGGCCGCTGCAAGACGTTCGATGCGCAGGCCGACGGATACGTGCGCGGCGAGGGCTGCGGGTTCGTGGTGCTGAAGCGGCTGGCGGACGCGCAGCGCGACGGCGACGAGGTCCTGGCCGTCGTCCGCGGCTCGGCGGTGGGGCAGGACGGCCGCAGCAGCGGCCTCACCGTCCCGAACGGCAGAGCGCAGCAGGAGCTCATCCGCAGGGCGCTCGACGACGCCGGCCTGAAGCCGGCCGACATCGGGTTCCTGGAGGCCCACGGCACCGCCACCTCGCTCGGCGATCCCATCGAGATCCGGGCCGCCGGCGCGGTCCTGCGCGAGGGCAGGGCGCCGGAGAACGTGCTGCGCATCGGCTCCGTCAAGGCGAACATCGGCCACCTGGAGTCCGCCGCGGGCATCTCGGGGCTCATCAAGGCCGTGCAGTGCCTGAGGCACCGGCTGATCCCGCCGCAGCCGCACTTCTCCAAGGTCAATCCGGACATCGATCTCGCGGCCATCCCGGCCTTCATCCCGACCGCGCCCGTCCCCTGGACCGCCGCCCCCGGCAGCCCGCGCCGCGCCGCGGTCAGCTCGTTCGGCCTCAGCGGGATCCTCGCGCACGTCGTGGCCGAGGAGGCGCCGCCCGCGCCAGGCCGGGCCGAGCCGGCGCCCGAGGGCGCTGCCGGCGGCGAGCCGCTGCTGCTCGTCGTGTCGGCGCGGGACCGGGCGTCGGTTCGCGCACAGTGCGAGCGCTACCTCGAGCGGATCACGGCCGAGCCGGGCGCGGCGGCCGAGGTCTGCCACGCGGTCGCGACCCGCCGCGCACACCACGAGCTTCGAAGGTCGTTCGCCGGAAAGTCGGCGGAGGACCTCCGGGCGCGCCTCGCCCAGGGCCTCGCGC
>Ga0318497_10000289_pt1 | contig 15569 bp, 12 predicted proteins | sample GRESIP109b1f23_FD_203754 | JGI IMG/M metagenome (GOLD analysis project Ga0318497, IMG submission 203754) | Tropical soil microbial communities from Luquillo Experimental Forest, Puerto Rico - GRE.SIPMG.109b1f23 | ecosystem: Environmental > Terrestrial > Soil > Tropical forest > Bulk soil... | reverse complement strand
GTCTGCATGGGATCTCCCCGAACGGCGCGGCATCCTAGGACGGATCGCGGGGGGAAGGGAGGGGGAGAGGACCGAGCTCGGCGCGCGTGCGAGCTCGGCATCGCCGGCGAGGGCGGACGATAGGGCAGCGGGCGTGATGCGCCCGACGGGCGCTACGGGATCTTCGCGATCAGCTGGTGATGCGCGTTCACGCCGAGGTCGCCGCGCGACTCCCCGTGGCTCTTCCCATCGCTGTGGTAGACGAGCAGGACGGCGTTCACTCCCGTCGGCATCTGCGGGCTGCGGACCTTCACGGACGCCGAGCCGTCGCGCCCCGCCTTGAACGAGTTGTGGGTTCCCTTCCCGTCGAGGGGCGTGAAGCTGACGGGCTTGGTGTCGAAGTGGTTCTCGAACAGGCTGTACGTGCCGCCCGGATTCAGGCCCTCGAAGCTCGCGACGATCTCGGCGCCGCCGTTCGCGGCCGGCGTGACGGTCACGTGGCCCGTCGCTCCGAGCCATTTCCCAGCCGTGAACCCCAGCGGCTTCCCCTTGGCCGTGCTCACCTGCGTGTCCTTCGGGTCGCTCAGGAGCAGGGGCCGAAATCCCGCGACGTGCGCGATCCCCTGAGGCCCGACCGCGGCGGGCGCAGCGCCGTCTCGAGCGAAGACCTGGGGATCGAGAGCATTCGGCTGCTTCGTCTCCTGCGAGAAGAAGCCCGCGTGCGTGACGAAGTCGAGCTGGAGCGGCTCCGCTGCGCGCGCGCCCGCAGGATGGAGGAGCGCTGCCGCAGCGACAGCACCTCCGAACATCGAGACGAGCCTTGCCACTCGGCCGGAGAGGCGCATCCCGGCATGGTGCTCCACGTCGAGGAAGTCCGCGCTGCGAAGATGGGCATCCCGCATGGGTAGATGCTCAGGGCACTCGCGCGCGCGCCGCGCGCTCGATCTCGAACACCGCGAGCGTCCGGCGAAGGGGCTCGAGGTAGCGGACGCGGTACTCGGCGGCGCCGACGTCTTCGCGCGGCTCGAGACCCAAGCGGCGCAACCCTTCCCCGAGCTGCGCCCGCTCGAACCCGGTGATCCACGGTGCGTGGCTCGACGCGCTCTTCGCCGCTTCGACTCCGAACAGCGTGGAACGCCCCTCGATCACCTCGGCGGGAACGTAGGTGAACACGATCTCGCTGCCGTGCGGCGCGCGCCCCACCCATTGCAGCACCGCATCGACGGCGGCGCGCGTGACGTACTGTGTGACGCCCTCCCAGATGAAGAACGTCTTCGAGCGGATGCGGACGCGGTCCTCGAGCCGCTCGGTCTCGAAGTCGACCGCCACGTACTCGACGTGGCCACCGAGGTTGCGCGCCGCCTTGCGCTTGGCGGCGATGACGGCCGGCTGGTCCACCTCGACCACGCGCGTGCTCGCGAGCTCGCTCATGCGGTAGGGCCGTGAGTCGAGGCCCGCGCCGAGAATGACGACGTCGCAAGGGAGCGCGGCACGAAGCGCATCGTCGATGAAGCGGGTACGACAGACCATGCCGCCGTACAGGCCCGGCACCCTCTGCTCGAGGGCCCGCTGGAGCGCTCCGCGCAGCGGTCTCGCCCGCAACAGCGCCCGGGCCACGGGAGGCAACAACTGCAGGGTCACGGTGTCGTCGAAGAGCCGCTGTTGGGGGCGGACGAATGCCTCCATCGCCTTCATGAAAGCCGCTCCGTAGGCGGTCCTGCCGACGCTCGGTGACGCCATCGCGGGCGCAATTCTACCGAAGAGCCGAGCCGGCGCTCGTGGGGTGCCCCCCTCCCTCCAGGGAGCCCGTTCGGCGGCGCTGGACCGGCTTCATCCCAGCTCGGAGTGATGCGAGCGGGCGGCCCGTGGCCTCCGGCAGCGTCGCGATGGCGGCCAGGATGGTCGGTCGATAATGACCCCGCCGTGGCGGCGGTCGACATCCGCGGCGTGAGGAAGTCGTTCGGGCCGACGGAGGTCATCCACGGCGTCGATGTGCACATCGACGACGGGGCGTTCGTCGTCCTGGTCGGGCCGTCGGGCTGCGGGAAGTCCACCCTCCTGCGGATGATCGCGGGGCTCGAGGAGATCACGGCGGGTGAGATCGCGATCGGGGGCCGGGTGGTCAACCACGTCCCCCCCAAGGAGCGGGACATCGCGATGGTGTTCCAGAACTACGCGCTCTACCCACACATGAAGGTCTTCGACAACATGGCCTTCAGCTTGCGGCTCGCGAAGACGGACCCGAAGGCCATCCGCGAGCGCGTCCACCGCGCGGCGGAGATCCTCGGGCTCACCGAGCTGCTCGAGCGCTACCCGCGACAGCTCTCCGGCGGGCAGCGGCAGCGCGTCGCCATGGGCCGCGCCATCGTGCGCGCGCCGCGGGTGTTCCTCTTCGACGAGCCGCTCTCGAACCTGGACGCCAAGCTGCGCGTCCAGATGCGGACCGAGATCAAGGAGCTGCAGCATCGGCTGGGGACGACGGCGGTCTACGTGACGCACGATCAGATCGAGGCGATGACGATGGCGGACGAGATCGTCGTCCTGCGCGACGGCCTCGTCGAGCAGATCGGGACGCCCCTCGAGCTGTACGATCGCCCGGCGAACCTGTTCGTCGCCGGCTTCATCGGCTCGCCGGCCATGAACTTCCTCCGCGGCACCTACCGGAAGGACGGCGCGAGCGCCCATGTCGTGCTGCCGACCGGCGCGCGCGTGCCGGCGCCCCTGACCGGCGCGGCGGACGGGATGGACGTGGTGTACGGCGTCCGGCCCGAGCACCTCGCGCTCGCGGACGGCCGCGAGGGCCTCGCCGGAGAGGTCGCCGTCGTCGAGCCGACGGGCGCCGACACGCACGTGGTGGTCCGCGCCGCCGAGCACGAGGTCCTCGCGGTGTTCCGCGAGCGCCACGCCTTCCAGCCGGGCCAGCGGATCACGCTCAGGCCGGAGGTCGCCAGCACGCACCTCTTCGAGGCGAGCGGCGGGGCGAGGATCCGCTGAGCGACGAGCGCGGCGAGAACCTGCCCGCCCCCTCGTTGCCGCGATCGTCCCTCAGCCGTTACGAGAGCCAACCGTGTCCCCTGAACCGGCCCGCCGCCGTGCAGCGAGCTCCGAGCCGTCGTGGTCGCGCCGCGACTTCCTCCGCGCCGCCGCGACGGCGACCGTGGGCCTGGCTGCGGCCAGCGCCTGTACGGCCCGCGGGGACGACCGCGTCCTGCGCTTCTGGGCCATGGGGCGCGAGGGCGAGGTGGCGACGCAGCTCCTCGGGGCGTTCGAGCGCGAGAACCCCGGCCTGCGCGTGCGGGTGGAGCAGCTCCCCTGGAGCGCAGCCCACGAGAAGCTGCTCACCGCCTTCGCGGGGGACGCGACGCCCGACCTCGCGCAGATGGGAAACACCTGGCTGCCCGAGCTCGTCGCGCTGGGTGCGCTCGAGCCCCTGGATGCGAGCGTCCGCGGGTCGCGAGAGGTCGATGTCGCCGACTACGACCCGGGCATCCTGGATACGAACGTCATCGACGAGCGGCGCTACGGAGTGCCCTGGTACGTGGACACCCGCCTGCTCTTCTACCGCCGCGACCTCCTCGCCCAGGCAGGCTACGACGCGCCGCCGCGCGACTGGGACGAGTGGGTCCGCATGCTCGTCGCCGTCAAGCAGCGCGTCGGCCCGGAGCGCTACGCGCTGCTCTTGCCGCTCAACGAGTACGAGCCGATGGTCGCGCTCTGGCTGCAGCAAGGCGAGCCGCTCTTGCGCGACGGCGGCCGCTTCGGGAACTTCCGCAGCCCAGGCTTCGCGCGCACCCTGCGGTTCTACCTCTCGATGTACGAGCGCCACCTGGCGCCGCCGGTCGCCCACAACGAGATCGCCAATCTCTGGAACGAGTTCGCCCGCGGCTTCTTCACCTTCTACGTCTCCGGGCCGTGGCAGCTCGGCGAGTTCGAGCGCCGGCTGCCTCCCGAGCTCCAGTCGTACTGGACGACGGCGCCCCTCCCCGGACCCACCGGCCCCGGTGCGTCCATCGCCGGCGGGTCGAGCCTGGCGATCTTCCGGCGCTCCCCGCGCAAGGTCGCGGCCTGGAAGCTGGTGGAGTTCTTCTCGCGCCCCGCGGTGCAGCAGCAGTTCTACCGGCTCACCGGCAACCTGCCGGCGCGCCGGTCCGCCTGGGCCGACCCGGGCCTGGCGCAGGATCCTCGCGCCCAGGCCTTCCGCGACCAGCTGGAGCGGGTGCGCCCGGTGCCGAAGGTGCCGGAGTGGGAGCGGATCGCGACCGAGCTCCGGCTGATGATGGAGAAGGTGGTGCGCGGCGACATCCCCGCGGCGGACGCGCCCGCGGAGCTCGACGCGCGCGCGGACCGCATCCTCGAGAAGCGCCGCTGGATGCTCGACCGGAGGGCGCACGGATGAAGCCCTCGCGCGCCGGGTGGCTGTTCGCCGCGCCAGCCCTGCTGGCCATCGCCGTGTTCTTCGTGGTGCCGGTCGTGGCCGCCCTGGTCATGAGCGCCACCGACTTCGACATCTACGCGCTCGCCGACCTGCGCAACACGCGCTTCGTCGGGCTCGGCAACTACTTCCAGCTCCTCCAGACGCCGCTCTTCTGGCGAGCGCTGCTCAACACCCTCTTCTTCGTGGTGGTCGGGGTCCCGCTCTCCATCGCCGTCTCGCTGGGGACGGCGCTGCTGCTCCACTCCCGCCTGGCGCGCTTCACGGGCTTCTTCCGCACCGCGCTGTTCGCGCCGGTGGTCACCACCCTCGCGGCGGTGGCGGTGGTCTGGATCTTCCTGCTGCACGCCCGCTACGGCACGCTCAACTACGCCCTGTCGTGGCTGGGCCTCCGCCCGGTGGACTGGCTGGGCGATCCGCGCTGGGCGATGCCGGCCATCGTGCTGCTCTCGGTATGGAAGAACTTCGGCTACAACATGATCATCCTGCTCGCGGGCCTGCAGGCGATCCCGGCCGAGCTGTACGAGGCCGCGCAGCTGGACGGCGCCGGACCGGGCGCAGCGTTCCGGCACGTCACCGTGCCCGCGCTCGCGCCCATGCTGCTCATGGTGAGCATCCTCACCATGGCGGGCCACTTCCAGATCTTCGCCGAGCCGTACGTGATGACGCAGGGTGGACCTGCCGAGCGCACGGTCACGGTGCTGTACCTGATGTACGAGAACGGCTTCAAGTGGTGGAGCCTGGGCTCGGCGTCCGCCGTCGCGTTCGTGCTCTTCCTGTTCATGCTGGGGACCTCGCTCCTGCAGGGGCGCCTGGCCGGCCGCGCGGGGTGGTCGTCGTGACCATGAGGCGCCCGCTGGCTGTGCTCACGGTGAACGTGGCGCTGGCGCTCATCGCGCTGGTCACGCTCTTCCCGCTGGCCTGGATGGTGTCCGCGTCGTTCATGGCGCCCGGCGAGGCCAGCACCTATCCGCCGCCCGTCCTGCCGCACGCCGCGACGCTCGCGAACTACCGGCTCCTGTTCGCGGAGCACGGCATCCTGCGGCAGGTCGTCAACAGCCTGTTCATCTCGCTGCTCGCCACGGGGCTGTCGCTCGCGTTCAACCTGACCGCGGGCTACGCCTTCGCCAAGCTTCGCTTCGCGGGGCGCGAGCGCGTCTTCCGGATGCTGCTCGGGGCGCTGATCATCCCCGCCCAGGTGACCATGATGCCGCTCTTCCTGATGCTCAGGGGGATGGGGCTCGTGAACACCTACGCCGGCGCGCTGGTGCCCTGGCTGGCCAGCGTGTTCGGCATCTTCATGGTCCGGCAGTACGCGCTGAGCGTCCCCGACGAGATGCTCGAGGCGGCGCGCATCGACGGCGCGAGCGAGCTCCGCATCTTCGTCTCGGTGGTGCTGCCCGTGCTCAAGCCCATCATCGTGACGCTCGCCGTGCTCACCTTCCTCGGCGCGTGGAACGACTTCATGTGGCCGCTCATCGTGCTCACCGACCACGACGTGCAGACGCTGCCGGTCGCCCTGGCCGCGCTCTCGCGCGAGCACGTGCAGGACGCGGAGCTGATGATGGCCGGGGCCGTGATCACGGTGCTGCCGGTGCTGCTGCTCTTCCTCGCCCTGCAGCGGTACTACGTGCGCGGCCTCCTGGTCGGGAGCGTGAAGGGATGAGGAGGATGGCGCTGCTCCTCATGGCGCTGGCGGGCAGCGCACGGGCCGCGCCGGGCCGCGTGGTCGCGGAGCTCCGCGACCCGGGCGGCTGGCAGGCGGGCGCGTCCGACCAGGTCGACGCCGCGCTCCGGCGGGACCCCGACGGCGGCGTCTGCCTCGAGTACGACTTCCACTCCGTGTCCGGCTACGCGGTCCTGCGGCACACGCTGCCGGTGCAGTGGCCCGCCGCGTTCGCGCTGCGGCTGCGCGTGAAGGGGCGCGGCCCCGAGAACGACCTCCAGGTGAAGCTCGTGGACGCGAGCGGCGACAACGTCTGGTGGGTGAACAGGCCGAGCTTCCCGCTGCCCAGCACCCCCGCCGACGTGACCTTCAAGAACCGCCACTTCAGCTTCGCCTGGGGGCCCGCCGCCGATCGCACGCTCACGCGCACGGAGACCCTGGAGCTCGTCGTCGCGGCCCGGCAGGGCGGCAAGGGTTCGCTGTGCGTGTCGCAGGTGCGCGTCGAGGAGCGCGAGCCGGACCCGGCGGTCTGGCCGGAGCCGCTGGTGCGCCGGCGCGGGGAGACGCTGGACCTCGACTACCAGCGCACGCGCGAGCTCAACGGGATCGCCCTGCAGTGGCCCGGGCCCGCGCGCCCGGAGCGCTACGAGGTCCTCGCCTCCGAGGACGCCCGGCGCTGGAAGCTCCTGCGCCGAGTCGAGCGGAGCTCGGGCGGCTTCGAGGCGCTCTTCCTCCCGGAGCGCGAGGCCCGCCACTTGCGGATCCGCCTGCCGGCGGGACAGGCGGCGCCAAAGGTCGAGCTGCGCGACGCCAGGCAGTGGCCCGATCTCAACGCCGTCCTGTCGGAGCTCGCCCGGCACGCGCCGCGCGGGAACGTGCCGCGCGCGTTCCTCGGGGAGCAGAGCTACTGGACGCTGGTGGGCGTGGACGGAGGCGGCCCGCGGTCGGCGCTCCTGAGCGAGGACGGGGCCCTGGAGGTCGGGCGCGGGGGCTTCAGCGTGGAGCCCGCCGTCCTCATGGATGGGGATCGGCTCGTGACCTGGGCCGACGTGCAGATCTCCCATTCCCTCCGGGAGGGCTACCTGCCCATGCCGGAGGTGCGCTGGAGACATGCCGACTTCGGCCTCGAGGTCGCGGCCGCGGCAGATGGGCCGGCGGCCTCGCCTCGAGCCCTCGTGCGCTACGCGCTCAGGAACACGAGCGCCGCGGCGCGGACGTTCGCGCTGCTCCTCGCCGTTCGCCCCTGGCAGGTGAATCCGCCGCAGCAGTTCCTGAACACGCCCGGCGGCGCGCGCCGGATCGACCGACTGGCGTGGCAGTCGCCGCAACTGTCCGTGAATGGCGCCGCGGCGCCGCTCTTCGCCGAGGCGCCGAGCCGCGTCACCGCGCTGCCCGGCGCGGGCGGCATCGCGCTGAATGCCCTGCGCGAGGCCCCGGCCCTGCGCGAGCTGTCGGATCCGCAGGGCCAGGCCTCGGCCCTGCTGCAGTGGGACGTGCGGCTCGCGCCGGGCGAGACGCGCGTCGTGACCTGGACGGCGCCGCTCGGGGGCGCCCCGGCGGCATCGACCGCGCAGGCGGTCGATGAGCGCCTCGATCGCGTCGCCGCCGGCTGGCGCGCGCGCCTGAACCGGATGGAGCTCACGCTGCCCGCGCCCTCGCAGCAGGTGGCCGACACGCTGCGGACGGCGCTCGCGCAGATCCTGATGTCGCGCGACGGCGCCGCGCTCAAGCCCGGCACCCGCGCCTACGCGCGCACGTGGATCCGCGACGGCGCGATGATGGTGGACGGCCTCGTCCGCATGGGCGAGGTCGACGTCGCGCGCGCCTTCGTGGACTGGTACGCCGAGTACGTGTTCCGCTCGGGGAAGGCGCCTTGCTGCGTGGACGCCCGCGGCGCCGACCCGGTGCCGGAGAACGACAGCGACGGTGAGTACCTCCACGCCGTGGCCGAGGTGTGGCGCCACTCCGGAGACGCGGCCTTCCTCACGCGCCACTGGCCGGTCGTGCAGCGCGTCGTGGCGCACCTCGAGGGCCTGCGCGAGAGCGGGCGCGAGCTCCAGGCCGCGCAGCCCGAGAACCAGCGGGGCCTCTTGCCCCCCTCCATCAGCCACGAGGGCTACTCGGACAAGCCCGCCTACTCCTACTGGGACGATTACTGGGCCGTGCGCGGATACAAGGACGCGGTCGACATCGCGCGAGCGATGGGCCAGCCGGAGCTTGCGGCGGAGTGGGCGCGGTGGGGGGACGAATTCCAAAACGACCTGGCGCGCTCCGTGGAGGCGACCGCGGCGCGGTTCGGAGTGGACACGCTCGCGGGCGCCGCCGACCGCGGCGACTTCGACCCGACCTCGACGACCATCGCGCTCAATCCCGCGCAGGCGCGGATCTCGCCGCTCCTCCTGCAGCGCACCTTCGAGCGCTACTGGAACGAATCCGAGCAGCGCCGCTCGGGCGCCCGCCCGTGGAAGGACTTCACGCCCTACGAGCTGCGCACGGTGGGCGCGCTCGTGCGGCTCGGCCAGTCGCAGCGGGCGCACGAGCTCTTGCAGTGGTTCCTGCGCTTCCGCCGGCCGGAGGAATGGAACCAGTGGGCCGAGGTCGTGATGGCCGACCCGCGGGAGCCGCACTTCCTCGGCGACATGCCGCACGCCTGGATCGCCTCGGACTACCTGCGCTCGGTGCTCGACATGCTCGCCTACGAGCGCGAGGCGGACGACGTCCTGGTCCTCGGCGCAGGGCTGAGCGAGGAGTGGATGGCCGCCGGGGTCGCCGTGAAGAACCTGTCCACGCGCCACGGCCCGCTGAGCTACCGGCTCGCGCCCGTTCCGGAGGGCCACGTCCTGGAGCTCGCCGGCGGCGTGGCGCCGCCCGCGGGCGGGGTGCGCCTCGCCTGGCCGTTCCCGGGGCCGCTGCCGCGCGCGACGGCCCAGGGGCGGGAGCTCCGCTGGGCCGGCCGCGAGCTCGTCCTGCCGCCCGGGCCCGCAACCGTCCGACTGGACGAGGAGGCGATCCGTTTGATCCATGAATAGCGGCGCCTTCCTTCACCTCGCCAACGCGGCGGGATTGAGCCTGGAGCTCAACCCCGACGGCGGCGTGCGGCGCATCCGGCGCGGCGACGACGTGGTCAACCTCTTCATGGGCAACGGGATGGAGCCCGGACCTGCCAACGTCTGGTTGCGATCGCGGCGCGGCGACCAGGTGGAGGCGGTGCCGTTGCTCGGGCCGCAGTCGCCGCTGCGCGCGCAGGGCCGCGGCGATGGCTTCGAGCGCCATGGCGAGTGGCAGGGGCTGGGCGTCGCGCTTCGGCTCGTGCTCGCCGAGCAGGAGCCGACGTTCTGCTGGCAGGTGCGGCTCGAGAACCGAACGTCGGAGGCGCGGACCGTCGACCTGCTCTACGGCCAGGACATCGCGCTCGCGAGCGCGGGCGCGGTGCGCCTCAACGAGTACTACGTCAGCCAATACATCGACTTCACCCCTCTCGAGCACCCGCGCTGCGGCTTCGTGGTCGCCGCGCGGCAGAACCTCGCGCAGGGCGGGCGCCACCCCTGGGCCGTGGTCGGCTCGCTCCGGCGAGCGACTTCCTTCGCCACCGACGGCCTCCAGCTCTTCGGCCTCGCCGCGCGGCTGGGCGAGCTGCCCGCCGGAGTGCGAGAAGGGCTGCCCGGCCAGCGGTTCCAGCACGAGCACGCGATGGCGGCCGTCCAGGACGAGGCGGTCGCGCTTCCTCCCGGCGCGCTCCTGTATGCCGGATTCTTCGTCGCGCTCGAGGCCGATCATCCCCCGGCCACCTCGACGGCGGATCTGGCGGCGGTGGACGCGGCCCTGATTCGGGCCGGCTCCCTCGGTTCCCTCGACCGTCTCTCGGCTCCCGAGCGGAGCCCGCCGCAGGCGGGCGTCGAGGGACGCGGCGACGCCACGCTCTTCGCCGCGACCCCGCTGCTCGAGTGCCGCGACCTGGACGAGGCGGAGCTGCACGAGCTCTTCCCCTCCGCGTGGCGACACGTGGAGCGCGACGGCGCGCGGCTCCTGTCCTTCTTCTGCGGCGAGCACGGCCACGTGGTGCTGCGCGCGAAGGAGGCACGGACGCAGCGACCGCACGGCCACATCCTCCGGACCGGGCAGGCGCCGGTGCCGGAGGAGGCCTCGCTCACGTCCACCGTGTGGATGTCGGGCGTCTTCCACTCGATGGTCACGCAGGGTCACGTCAGCATCAACCGCTTCCTGTCCACGGCGCACAGCTACCTGGGGCTTTTCCGCTCTCACGGCCTGCGGATCTTCCTGCAGGTGGAGGGCCGGTGGGAGCAGCTCGGCGTGCCCTCGGCGTTCGAGCTGCGGCCGGGATCGTGCCGCTGGATCTACCGCCACGCCCGCGGCGCCATCGAGCTCACGAGCGCCGTGCACGACGGCGCGCACGCGCTGAGCCTGCGGGGGCGCGTCCTCGACGGACCGCCCCTCCCGTGGCTGGCGACGCTGCACGTCGCGCTGGGAGGCGACGACGGCAACGCGCTCCTGCCCATCCCCTGGCGCATGGAGGGGAGGGAGGTCGTCGTGGGGATGCCCGAGGAGAGCGAGCTGCACGCGCGCTTCCCGGACGGCGCCTTCGTGGTGGCTCCGCACGCCGACACGGCGGTGGCCGGCGTGCACGGCGACGGGCGCCTCTTCGCCGATGGGAAGACGCGAGGGCTGCCGTTCCTCGTGCTGGAAGGCGCGGCGTGCAGCGCCTTCGGCCTGGACCTGCTCGGCAGGCTGGTGCCGGACGCGTACGCCGCCACCGCGCCGCCGCCGCTGCCCAGGCTGGGCGCGCCGGGGGAGGGCGCCGCCTCGGCCGACATCGGCCGGCTCGCCGAGATGCTCCCGTGGCTCCTGCACGACGCGCAGGTGCACCACCTCTCGCCGCGCGGGCTCGAGCAGTACTCCGGCGGCGGCTGGGGCACCCGCGACGTGTGCCAGGGCCCGCTGGAGATGCTCCTCGCCCTGGACCGCCCCGCGGCGGCGCGCGACCTGCTGCTGCGAGTGTTCGCCGCGCAGAACGAGGACGGCGACTGGCCGCAGTGGTTCCAGTTCTTCGAGCGCGAGCGGGAGCTGCGGGCGCCGGACTCGCACGGCGACGTCGTCTTCTGGCCGCTGCTCGCCATGGCGCGCTACCTGCTGGGCACGGGCGACGCGTCGTTGCTCGAGGCCCAGGCGCCGTTCCACGGCGCGCGTGGCCGACCGGCCACGGTCCTGCAGCACGTGGACCGCGCGCTCGGCGTCATCGGGCGGCGCCGCGTGGCCGGCACCGCGCTGGCGGCCTACGGCCACGGCGACTGGAACGACTCGCTGCAGCCCGCCGATCCCTCCCTGCGCGACCGGCTGTGCAGCACCTGGACGGTGATCCTGCACCACCAGACGTTGACCGCGCTGGCGAGGGCGACGAGGTTCGCGGGCCATGCCGCGCGAGCGGCGCCGCTCGAGTCCGAGGCCGGGCGCATCCGGCGCGAGCTTCGCGACCTGCTGAGGGTGGACGGGGTCCTGGCGGGCTACGTCCTGTTCTCCGCGGACGCCGCACCCGAACCGCTGCTTCACCCTCGCGATCGACGGACGGGGGTGCGCTACAGCCTCCTGCCCATGATGCACGCGATCCTCGAGGACCTGCTCACGCCGGAGGAGGCCGCGGCGCATCGCGCCCTGATCCGCGAGCACCTGTGGGCGCCGGACGGCGCGCGCCTGTTCGATCGACCATTGACTTACCGTGGAGGGATCGAGCGCCTGTTCCAGCGTGCCGAGACCAGCGCCTTCTTCGGGCGCGAGATCGGCCTCATGTACACCCACGCGCACCTGCGCTACGCGGAGATGCAGGCGCACGTGGGCGACGCCCGCGGCCTGCTCGAGTCCCTGGCCCTGGCGCACCCGGTGGAGCTCCGGGAGCGCCTGCCGCAGGCCACGCTGCGCCAGGCGAACTGTTACTTCTCCAGCTCCGACGCCGCGTTTCGCGATCGCTACGAGGCGCAGGAGCGTTACGCGCAGGTGGCCGCAGGCACGGTCGCGCTGGACGGAGGCTGGCGCGTCTACTCGAGCGGTCCGGGCATCGCGCTGTCGCTCATCGTGACCAGGCTGCTGGGCGTGCGCCGCGAGGGGGACGCGCTCGTCATCGACCCGGTGATCGCGCCCGAGCTGAGCGGGCTTCGGGCCGAGGTGCCCGTCCTGGGCCGATGGGTGAACGTGGAGTACCACGTCGCGCGTCAGGGGTACGCCCCGCAGGCCGTCGTCCTCAACGGACGGCCCCTGAGCTTCAGCCGCGTCGACAACCCGTACCGCGCCGGGGGCGCAGCGATCCCGCTCGAGGACTGGGCCGCTCGGCTGCGCGCGGATCCACCCCAGGTCCTCCGAGTGGAGTTGAGCTGACCAAATGGACTTTCCTCAGCACTTCCTGTGGGGCGCGGCGACGTCGGCCTACCAGATCGAGGGCTCTCCGCTGGCCGACGGGGCGGGGCCGAGCACCTGGCACCGCTTCGCGCACACGCCCGGGCGGATCCGCGACGGCGACACCGGGGACGTGGCCTGCGACCACTACCGGCGCTTTCGAGAGGACGTCGCGCTCATGCGGGAGCTGGGGCTGAACGCCTACCGGTTCAGCATCAACTGGGGGCGCGTCCTCCCCGCGGGCACCGGCGCGGTCAATTCCAGGGGGCTCGACTTCTACGAGCGCCTCGTGGACGAGCTGCTCGCCAGCGGGATCCAGCCCATGGCGACCCTCTATCACTGGGACCTGCCCGCGTCCCTGGACGACCGCGGCGGCTGGCTCAACCCCGACATCGCGCAGTGGTTCGCCGATTACTCGCGCACGGTGTTCCGGCGCCTCGACGATCGCGTCCGGCTGTGGGCGACCCTCAACGAGCCCTGGGTGGTGGCCGACGGCGGCTATCTGCACGGCGTGCTCGCGCCCGGTCACCGGAGCCCCTACGAAGCGCCCCGCGCTTCGCACAACCTCCTGCGGGCGCACGCGGCCTCGGTCGCCGCGTACCGCGCCGAGGGGCGGAACCAGATCGGGCTCGTCGTGAACCTCGAGCCGAAATACGCCTCCTCGTCCAGCGCGGAGGACGTCGCAGCAGCGCAGCGCGCCGACGCGTACATGAACCGCCAGTACCTCGATCCCGCGCTCCAGGGCCGATACCCCGAGGAGCTCGAGGAGATCTTCGGCGACGCGTGGCCCGGCTGGTCGCCCGAGGAAGTGGCGGCACTCCGCGCTCCCGGGGATTTCCTCGGCGTCAACTACTACACCCGCAGCTTCTCTCGCGCCGACCCGGAGAGCTGGCCGCTGGGGGTGTCGGAGGTGCGGCAGGGACGGGAAGGCGCGCGCTGCACCGAGACCGGCTGGGAGGTGTACGCCCCTGGCCTCGAGGAGACCCTGTCGTGGGTGAAGCAGCGCTACGGCGACATCCCGCTGTACGTCACGGAGAACGGCGCGGCCTTTCCCGATCCGGAGCAGGCGACCGCCGGCGACGTGGAGGACCCCCTGCGCGTCGACTACCTCCGCGACCACCTGCGGGCCTTGCGCGAGGCCCTCGCCGCGGGCTGCGATGTGCGCGGCTACTTCGTGTGGTCGCTGCTCGACAACCTCGAGTGGGCGCACGGCTACTCGAAGCGCTTCGGGATCGTGCACGTCGACCACGCGTCGCAGCGGCGGACGCCGAAGCGCAGCGCTCGGTTCTACTCCGGCGTCATCAGGTCGAACGGGCGCGGGCTTTGATCCCAGTCACACTTCGTGTAACGCGCTCGTCTCATGTAACGCCCTCGTGCGTTCGTGACAGGTACCCCGGCAGAGACGAGCACGAATTGCAGTCCTGACGCGCCGAGCGAGGCGAACGCGGGATGGCCCCCAACTTGCTGTGGAGAGCCGGGCCAGGCGACTCGGGGTCGTCCGGCGGAACGGGCGCGGTCCCCGGAGCGGGGTGGAGCAGCGTCTCCGCCCCGCTCCGGCGGACCCTCCCGTCGCTCAGCGCAGGACCGGAGGCCACGTCCCCGTGATGCTGACCGTCCGCCGGGCAGAGCTGGTGAGGTTCAAGCCGCTCCTCCAGCGCGGGGTCCCCGTGCGCGTCGGGGCGCGCCGGTCCGTGTTCTCGTTCCTCGTCGAGGACCTGGGGTTCACGCCCGAGTATGTCCGGCAGCGAATCACGACGGTGTTCCTCGACGACCAGGTCGTGGACGTGCTCGAGGACGCCGCCCTGAAGGAGGGATCGCGCCTCGCGCTCTCCGCTGCAATGCCGGGCCTCGTGGGAGCGACGCTGCGCCGCAGCGGGCCCTATGCCGCCATGCGGGCGGAGATCACGCGGTCCCTGGAGCACGACGTGGGCGCGCGCACCCCGGCGGCGACGACGCTGATCCGGGTGAAGCTCTTCAACCTGCTCCTCGACGAGATGGGGCCCGCCCTTCTCGAGCGCGGCGTCCTCCTCGAGCCCGAGGCGATCGAGGCGCTCGGGTACGACGCAGGCGCGGCGCCGACGGATCCTGGCGACCTCGTCGAGCTCCGGGTGCGCTTCGACTAGCGCTCCACCGTCCGGTCACGACGCCGATGGGTCGTCGCGGAGCGAGTGCCCCTTCAGCCAGTCGCTCTCGCCGTCGGCGTAGTGCTCCTGCTTCCAGACCGGCGAGCGCAGCTTGAGCTGCTCGATGACGTAGCGAGACGCCTGGTACGCCTCTTCCCGATGCGGGGAGGCGACGCCGATGACGACGCTCACCTCACCCACCGACAGTCTCCCGGCGCGATGCGCGATGACGACGCTCAGGTCGCCCCACCGGGCACAGACCTCCTCCGCGATGTCCCGGAACGTCTGCTCCGCGAGCGGCCGGTGGGCGTCGTAGGTGACCGCGAGCACGGGCCGGCCGTCGTTCCGGTTCCGGACGACGCCGGAGAAGACGATCTGGGCGCCGGCGTCGTCCCGGCAGAGCTCGCGCGAGAGCGCGTCGGCGGAGAGCGGCTCATCCGTCATCGTGACCTGGATCGAGCGCATGACGTCTCAGCCTCCACAGACCGGAGGAAGGATCGAGAGGCACACGTCCGCCTCGCCGAGCCGGTGCGACTCCGGCAGGATCGCGGAGTCGGACGCGAAGGCCGAGAGGTCGACGAGGTGGTCGTGGCTGCGCGTCGGGCGAGCCCGCGCCAGCGCCTCCTTCACACGCGACCGCAGGTGCGCGACGGTGCTGTCCGAGGGGACCTCCAGCCGGAGCTCGCCGCCATTGGCGGCGTCCCGGAACGCGCCGAACAGCCTCAGGCGTACGCGGGTCCGAGCCGGCTGCGCCGGCGTCGTCGTCCGGTCGTCGTTCATGACGCGTCTTCCTGCTCCGTCATCCTCCCCCCACGAGGGGGAAGATCGAGATGGTGTCTCCTGGCGCGGGCTGCAGCTCCAGATCGACGTGGCGTCCGCTCACCATCAGGATCCCGATCTCGCTCCTCGGGATCCCGAGCGCGTCGACGATGCCCCCCACGGTCGTTCCGGCAGGGTGCTCCTGCTG
>Ga0318497_10000280_pt1 | contig 15707 bp, 15 predicted proteins | sample GRESIP109b1f23_FD_203754 | JGI IMG/M metagenome (GOLD analysis project Ga0318497, IMG submission 203754) | Tropical soil microbial communities from Luquillo Experimental Forest, Puerto Rico - GRE.SIPMG.109b1f23 | ecosystem: Environmental > Terrestrial > Soil > Tropical forest > Bulk soil... | reverse complement strand
GAGCTCGCGCGCGGGAGGGCGAGGAGCGGACGGCGGTCCCGCATGCGTCGCCGTCCGTTCGGAAGCTCGCGCGCGAGCTCGGCGTCGACCTCGCGCGCGTCGAGGGCTCCGGCCCGCGCGGCCGGATCCTGAAGGACGACGTACAACGGTACGTGAAGGAGGTCGTCTCCGCGTCGGCGTCGGGCCGGGCCGGCGGCGCCGTCCTCGACCTCGCCCCGTGGCCGCGCGTCGACTTCGCGAAGTACGGGCCGATCGAGACTGCGCCGCTCGCCCGGATCAAGAAGCTCTCCGCGGCGAACCTCGCGCGGAACTGGGTGATGATCCCCCACGTCACCCAGCACGACGAGGCCGACATCACCGACCTCGAGCGGTTCCGCGTGGAGCTGAACGCCGAGTCCGCGAAGGACGGCGTCAAGGTCACGCTGCTCGCGTTCGTCGTGAAGGCGTGCGTCGCAGCGCTGAAGAGGTTCCCCGAGGTGAACGCGTCCCTCGACGGCGACACGCTCGTCCTGAAGCGCTACTACCACCTCGGCTTCGCCGCCGACACGCCGAGCGGCCTGGTCGTGCCCGTCCTCCACGACGCGGACGGGAAGGGTGTCCTCGAGATCGCGCGCGAGCTCGCCGAGCTCGCCGCGAAGGCCCGCGCCGGGAAGCTCACGCCCACCGACATGCAGGGCGGCACGTTCTCGATCTCGAGCCTCGGCGGCATCGGCGGGACGGCGTTCACCCCGATCATCAACGCGCCGGAGGTCGCGATCCTCGGCGTCTCGCGGAGCGCGACGCGGCCGGTCTGGGACGGTCAGAAGTTCGAGCCGCGGCTCCTGCTGCCGCTCTCGCTCTCGTACGACCACCGCGTCGTCGACGGCGCGCTCGCGGCGCGGTTCACGTCGTTCCTCGCGAGGGTCCTCGGCGACTTCCGGCGGGCGATGCTCTGACGCTTCTCCCCCGAACCTGACGACCCACCTCGGCTGCCCCTTTCGCGACGCTCGGCCGCACGCCCGGGGCGCCGGGAAGGGATCGGGCGCCTCGTCCGTTTGGAGCACGCCACGGTTTCCCCGTCCCGCGTCCGCGGGACGCTGCACATCCTTGGCGCGCGCCTGCCAGGCAGGCGCCCGAACTCTCTCCAGGAGGACGAACGTGATGCACCCACTTCGAGCCCTGTCCCTCGTCTGCGCCGGCCTCGCGGCCGCGGCGTGCAGCGGGTCCAGCAGCGGCGACGGCCGGATGACGGTCCGGCTGGTCGACGCACCCGCCGACCTCGCGGCGGTGAACCTCGACGTCCAGCGCGTCGAGGTGAACGGACCGGACGGCTGGAGGACGCTCTCCTCGCCGAACCGGATCGTGAACCTCCTCGCGCTCACTCACGGGGTGGCGGACACCCTCGCCGACGCGACGCTCCCCGCCGGACACTACGGGCAGCTGCGCCTCCTGCTCGGCCCGGCGAGCCAGGTGACGCTCGCGGACGGCACCGTCCACGACCTGAAGGTCCCCTCCGGCCAGCAGTCCGGCGTGAAGCTGGTCGTCTCGTTCGACGTCGCCGCGAATACGACGAAGGACGTCTACATCGACTTCGACGCGCACCGGTCGATCTTCGTCCACGAGGCGGGGGCCTCCGAGCAGTTCATTCTCCGTCCCACCGTCCGCGCCTTCGACAAGCTCGAGACCGGCGCGATCACCGGGCGGCTGGAGGACGCCGCGACGCAGGCGCCGCTCGTGGGCGTCGAGGTGATGGCCGAGGTGGTCGACGGGAGCGGAGCCCCGGCCATCGTCCGGACCGTCACGACCGACGCCGACGGACGCTACGTGCTCGATCTCCTGCCGGTCGGCGGCAGCTACCACGTCGTCGCGCAGCCGCTCGCCGGAGGCATCGTGTACGGCGCGCGCGCGAGCGCGCTCATCCCCGTGACGGCGACGGCGCCGACCCCGGCGTGGGACGCCGCCTTCGACGTGGCGGCGAACGTGGGCGCGCTCTCCGGCGCGATCACTCCTCCGCAGTCCTCAGCGGACAGCGACGTCGTCTCCGCGCGCGCGACGCTCGACGCGGGCGGCGCGCCGGCGCTGCTCGTCGTGCGCTCCGTCACGGCGACGACCACGGAGGGGTCGGAGTCGTATGCGATCTCGTCGCTCCCGGCGGGCGCGTACTCGCTCGTGGTCACGCGCCGCACTCTGAACGCCGACCTCAGCGTCTCGGAGCGGACGAGCGCGGCCGTGTCGGCCACGGTCAACGCGGGCGTGACCGCCACGGCCGACCTGAGCCTCTAGCCGGAGCGCCTCCCGCCCGGCGGCGAGAGGACGCGCTGCCGGTACAGCTCGAGGAGCACGCCCTCCGAGAGGTCGGCGTGCTCCTCTGCGCGCAGCCGCGCCCGTACCACCTCGACGGGCGCGTCGCCGGTGAAGCGCGAGAGGAGCCGGTAGGCCGCCCCGGGCAGCGCGACCGCCTCGTACTCGCTGTACGACCCGAGCGCGACCGAGCCGTCGGGGAGCCACGCGACCGTCGCGCCGGGATCGAGCCGGAGCACCGGAGGCAGCGCCGTCGAGCGGACCGCGGCCGCGGCCCGCGCCACCTTGCGGCGCGCGATCCGCCCGTCGAGGCCGAGCAGCGCGTCCACGTCGGCCACGCCGAGCGTCGCCACGAAATCCGCCGTGCGCCGGTAGAGCTCCGCCTCTCGGCCGGCCCACGTCCCCCACGCGGCCTCGTGCTCGGCGGCGGACGGCGGCTCGCCGTCGAGGTCCTCGGGGCCGACCCCGGCGCGCGGCGGGGCCGCGCGGTCGAGGAGATCGGGCGCGAGCTCGAGCAGCGCAGCGCGCGCCAGCTGGATCTCGACGAGCGACACGAGCTCCTTCACCGCGGTCCAGAGCGCGCGCCCGTCGGCGCCCGCCGCGTACTTGCAGTACCAGGTCGCGCAGACCGCGTCGCGGTGGGACCAGATGGTGCAGCCCCCCGATCCCTCCTCGTAGAACGGGCAGCGCAGGACGCGCGCCTTGCCGAACGCACCGCGCGCCCCGTCGTAGAGGAAGGTGAACGCCCGCGGCGCGTGGAGCCACTCCGGCGCGACACCGACGCGCGAGGCGACGCGCGACTCCATCCTCCGCCGCCCCTCCGCCCCGGCGGGCGTGTCGTCCGACAGGATCCCGCCGACGAGATAGTTCGGGAGGCGGGGGTGGAACGTGCAGCACTTCGTGTCCGGCCGGAAGAAGCGCGACCGACCGTCGACGGGCAGGGCGGCGTCGCCCGCGCCCTCGAGCATCGCGCACGACGCGCACGTCGCCTTCGTCTCGGCGGGGACCTCGTCTTCGAGCCCGCCGAGGAGCGTCGCGTAGAGCGGCGGGAGCGCGTCGAGGATGCGGGGCATCGGGGAGCCTTCGGCGGCAGCGGACCGCGTATCTAGCCGCGTGTCGTTCCGCGCGCACACGGGCGGCGGCACGTCGCCATCCGCCAACTTGCGCCCCCTCGTGGGGACCCCGTACGGTGAGCCCGACCGGCCGCCCGCGGCCGAAGGAGGACCCCCCATGCTCCGCCGATGGCTCCCCCTGGCGCTCGCGCTCCTGGCCGCGTGCGTCGCCCACGAGAAGGCCGGCGATCGCGCCGCGGCCCTCGGCGACTGGAAGACCGCCGAGCGCGAGTACGCGGAGGCCGTCCGCAAGGACCCGGAGAAGAAGGACCTGCAGGAGAAGTACCGGGTCGCCCGCGCGTCCGCCCTCGCGGAGTCCACGCGCCGCGCGCAGGCCTGCACCGCGGCCCAGGACTGGGAGTGCGCGGTGGCCGAGTCGGACTACGCGCTCGGCCTCGATCCCGGCAGCGTCGCGCTCGCCGCGCTGCGCCGCGACGCGGGCCGGAACGCCGGGGCGGCCCGGCTGCGCGCGGCGGAGGAGGCGGCCTCGCGCGGCGACCTCGCCCACGCGCTCACCCTGCTCGAGTCCGCCCGGGCGGTCACCGACGATCCCGTCGTCCAGGCGGAGTCGCGGCGCGTGCAGCCCAAGATCGTCGGACCCACGGTGAACGAGGCCGAGCGGCTCCGCGCCGACCGGCGCTACCCCGAGGCGCTCGAGCTGCTCGGGCGCGCGGCGCGCGTGGACGTCGCGGTCGGCGCGCGCGTCGAGGCCGTTCGCGCCGAGTACGAGCGCTGGAAGGACGCCGAGGCGGAGCGGCTCACGGCCGAGGGGGACGCCCTCGTCGCGAAGCGCCGGTTCGCCGAAGCGCAGGCGCGGTACGAGGCGGCGCTCCGGCTGCGGCCCCAGTGCCGCGCGCAGCCGCTCGGGCGCTACGCCGCGCTCCTCGCCCAGGCCGACGCGGCCGCGTCGCGCCGAGACTTCGCCGCGGCCGAGCGCGCCTACGCCGAAGCGGCCCGCTCCGGCGTGGACCGCGGGATCGCCCAGGTGGAGCTGGACCGGGTCCGCGTCCGGCCGTACGCCATCCGCCTGCGGTCCGTGCTGGTGCGCCCCACTCGTCCGGACGGCTGGCCGTGGGCCGGGGCGCGCACGCGCGATCTCGACCGCGCCCTCGCCCGGCTCGCGCGCTGGGACGGCTCTGCGGCGCCGCTCCCGAGCGGCCTGGTGATCGACGTCGCGCGGCGCGTCCCGCCGGAGAACCAGCCCACGCTCGTCGTGACGATCGGGCTCCCCGACGGGCGCGCCGTCCAGACGCCGCCGCGGCGCGGCGCCTATGCGGTGCTCGAGGGGAGCTTCGTGGTCGCGACCAACGCCTACGACGACCGCGCGCTCGAGCTGCGCGTCGTCCACGACGACGGGGCGGGTCGGCCGCTCGACGTCGGCACCGTCCAGCTCCGCATCGCGGAGCTCGTGGCCAAGGGCGAGCTCTCCCTCTCCGCGGGATCCGTCACCGAGCTGCTCGTCGAGGCCGATCCCGCCGATCGCCCCGACGGCGCCTTCGCTGGCCTCGTCCCGATCCCGGACGGCGCCTCGAACCTCGCGCCCGCCTGGTCGTCTCCGACGCCGGCGAGCCGCGGCTTCCGCGTCGTGTCGATCGACGCCTCCGTGGCGGCGGGGGACTACCCGGTCGATCCGCGAAGGGGGGTGCCCGAGCTGACCGTCGAGATCGCCCAGCGCGGCGCCGTCGTGTTCCGGGCGCCGCTCGCCCGAGATCGGGCCGCGGCGCGCTGGACGCCGGCCGCGGCCTATCTCTTCGTCGAGCCGCAGGAGGCGCTCACGGTCCGCCTCCTCGCCGGCGACCGAGGCCGCGCCGAACCCGTGCTCGCCCAGGAGGTGCCGGGGCGCGCGCTCGACACCGGCCTGGTGGCGCTCGCGACGCCACGCGGCTCGACCGTCCGCCTCGCCGTCGAGCCCCGACAGGCGGGCCCCGGCCCGCGGTTCGCCGCGCGATAGCGGCCGCGGGTCGCACTCTCAGAGCGTCACCCTTGCGTGGCGCGCGTGACAGGAAGGTGGCGCTCGCGCCCCCGATCGGCCATTGATCAGGCCGCCGGATGCATCACGCTGCGTCACGCAGCGGCTTCCGGGCGAACGCTTCGAGGGGGGCGCGTGCGTACTGTGCGAACGGGAGGTCCACGCTTGCTGGAGCCGGAATCCCTGCCGGACGCGCCCGCACCCGGCGGCCGCCCGGGCGGGCCGCAGCACGAGCGCCACGTCACCCTCGCGATCCGCGCCTTCGCGACGGCCGCCGTCGCCTACTGCCTGACCGTCGTCGCCTGGATCGCGACGACGCTGACGCTCCTGCCGCTCGCGCTGCGCGGCGGCCCAATCGGGCGGCGTCCCGCCGCGCGGCCACGCGGCGAGCCCGCCGTGGAGCCGCCGGCGCCCCGGGCGCTGCGCCTGTGATCGAGCCCGAGGGGCGATCGGACGCCGCGGAGACGACGTGAGGATCGGAATCTTCACCGAGTACTACTACCCGAGCATCGGCGGGATCCAGGAGCACGTCTTCCACTTCGCGCGCGAGGCGCGACGGCTCGGACACACCGTGAAGGTGATCACGAGCGAGATGCCCGACCTGCAGGACGGGCACCGCGAGGAGGACGTCCTCCGCATCGGCGCGAGCCTGCCCGTCTACGTGAACGGCGGCTTCGGACGCGTGACCTGCGGGCCACGCATCGCCCGCGCGGTCCGTGACGTGCTCGAGCGCGAGCGCTTCGACGTGGTGCACGTGCACGCGCCGCTCACCCCGGTGCTCCCGCTCCTGGCCATCCACCACGCGGCCGGCCCCTTGGTCGGAACGTTCCACACCCACTTCCATCCCGGCCTCCTCTTCCGCCTGATGCGGGGCGGGCTGCAGCGGTACCTCGATCGGCTCGACGCCGCGGTCGCCGTGTCGCGCGCCTGCCTCTCCGCCTTCGAGCACCGGCTCCGGGCGGACTTCCGCATCATCCCGAACGGCGTGGACGTGGACGCGTTCTCGCGGGGGCGCCCCCTGCGCGCGTACGACGACGAGAAGCTGAACGTGCTGTTCGTCGGACGGCTCGAGCCGCGCAACGGGCTCGACCGCGTGCTCGCCGCGTTCGCCCGGGCGCACCGGCAGATCCCGGCGCGGCTCCTGGTGCTCGGCGACGGCCCGCTCATGCCGCGCTACCGGGCCATGGTCCCCGAGGAGCTCGAGGAGGACGTCGTGTTCGCCGGACGCGTGATCGACGGGCGGCCGGACTGGTACGCGACCGCGGACGTGTACTGCGCGCCGACGCGGATCGCGAGCTTCGGCGTCACGCTCCTCGAGGCGATGGCCGCGGCGCGGCCGGTGCTCGCGTCCGACATCGACGGCTACCGCGAGGTGCTCCAGCACGGCGAGGAGGGCGAGCTGCTGCCGCCGGACGACCCGGACGCCTGGGCGCGGGCGATGGTGCGGCTGGCCGGCGATCCCGCGCGCGCGGCCGCCTATGGCGAGCGCGGTCGCGCCAGGGCGCAGCGGTACGCCTGGCCCGCCGTGACCCGCGACATCCTCCAGGTGTACCGATCCATCGGCGTCGCGGGCTAGCCGTGCCCCTCGCGAAGCGCCTCGCCCTCGCCGCCGCCCTGCTCGCCGGGCTCGGCCTCCTCGCCGCCGCCGCCGCCCTGGCGAGCGCGGGCTGGCGCATCGCCGGCGCGGCGCTCGCCGCCGGCACGATCGCCGCCGCGCTCGCGGCGCTGCAAGCGCTCTGGGCGCAGTTCGACCTCACGGGGCGGAGCCTGCGGCGCGGGCCCGGCGGCTCCCGGCTCGTCGCCCTCACCTTCGACGACGGCCCCTCCGAGGACACGCCCGCGGTCCTCGACGCGCTCGACCGGGCCGGCGTCCGCGCCACCTTCTTCGTGCTCGGCGACGCCGTCCTCCGGCGCCCCGCGCTCGTCGCCGAGGCGGTGCGCCGCGGCCACGAGGTCGCGCTGCACGGCCAGACGCACGCGAAGCTCGTCCTGGCAGGCCCGCGCCGCGTGGCGGACGAGCTCGACCGGTGCGCGGCGGCGATCCGGGCTGCGGGCGTCGATCCCGCGCCGCTCTTCCGCGCGCCTCACGGGTTCTCGGGGCCGTTCGTCGCGCCGGCGCTCCGGCGCCGTGCGCTCAGGCTGGTCGCCTGGACGCGCGGTGTGTTCGACACCGAGCGCCCCGGCGCGGCGGCGATCGCGGCGCGCGCCTGCCGGCGCATGCGCGAGGGGGAGATCCTCCTCCTGCACGACGGGTGCGGCACGCCGGGGATCGACCCCCGGCGCGACCAGACCGCGGCGGCGGTCCCGGAGATCGTCCGCCGCTGGCGCGACTCCGGGTTCACGTTCGTCACCGTCGGTGAGCTCGCCCGCGGGGAGCGGAGGGGGTGAAGGCGTTGGCGGAGGACCGGCCACCGCTCCCGGCGCGGAAGGCCCCGGAGCGACCGCGGGCGACGCCCGCCGTACGGATCGCCGGGCTCGCGGTCGTCGTCGCGCTCGCCGCCCTCGCGGCGCGACACGTGGATCTCCGCGCCGTGGCGCACGCGCTCGCCGGGGCGAACCCGTGGTACGTCGCCCTCGCGTGCGGCGCGAACGTCCTCTCGCTCGCGCTCCACTCGCGCCGCTGGGCGGCCGTCGTCCGCCCGCCCTCCGTCCGGATCCGGTTTCGCGACGCGTTCTGGCCGCTGGTGGCCGGGTTCGCGGCCGGGCTCGTCGTCCCCGCGCGGGCGGGCGACGTCCTCCGGGCCTGGATGCTCGCCCGGCGGACGGGGCTGTCGACGGCGACCGTCGTCGCGGCGGCCGCGCTCGACTACCTCGTCGGCGCGGCGACGCTCGTCCCGGTGCTCGCGCTGGTCGCGCTCGGGACGCCGCTCCCAGGCTGGGCGCGCCACGTGCTGCTCCTGTTCGCTCTGGTGGCGACGATCGGCTCCATCGCCGTCTGGTTCCTCCGCCCGCCGCGGGATCGCCCCCCTCCCGCGCCCGGCACGGGCGGGCTCGTGACGCGCCTGCGCAGCGGGCTCGCCGCCGCCCACGAGCCCCGGGCGATCGCCGCGTCGGTGGCCTGGGGGCTCGGCGGCTGGGGCGCCGAGGTGCTCATCGCGCTGTTCGCGCTCGCCGCCCTCGGCCTGCCGGCGGCGCCCCCCATCGCGGCGCTCGCGGTCGTCGCGACGACCGCCGCGAACGTCGTGGTCGTGTCGCCCGGCAACGCCGGCCCGTTCGAGCTCGCGGCGATGCTCGCCCTCACGAGCGTGGGGGTCGACCGCGCGCCCGCCCTCGCGTTCGCGCTGCTGTACCACCTCGCCCACCTCTTGCCCGTCGGGATCCTCGGCGCGTGGGTGGCGCTCCGCGAGGCGGCGACGCGTCGCGCGGCGTGACCCGTTAGGACGGGAGTCGAAGGGGGCCACGCGCCGCTCCATCGGGGCTGAGACGCGCCCGGGACGCGCCCGGCGCGCAGAATGAACGGCGCGGGTCCCGCGGGAGGAACGGCCATGATCCCGACCGTCGTCGAGTCGCATCTCCGTCAGCACCACCCTCGCTTCGAGCTGCATCACCACTCCATCGCGCAGACGGCGCAGGAGCTCGCCGCCGTCGAGCACGCCGCGGGGCGCAGGGTGGCGAAACCCGTCGTCGTGAAGCTCGACGGCGAGTTCGCCATCGCGGTCGTCGCGGCGACCGACCGGGTGAGCCTGAGCGCCATCGAGGAGGCGACCGGGGCGAAGGTGGAGCTCGCGAGCGAGCTCGAGCTCGCCGAGCGCTTCGCCCCGTGCGAGATCGGCGCGGAGCCGCCGCTCGCCATGTTCGGCGTGCCGATCCTGGTGGACGACCGCCTGCTGCACGAACCGACGCTCGTGATGCCGGCGGGGACGCACGAGGACGCGATCGTGCTCGATACGCACGAGTGGGCGTCGTGCGAGCGGGTGCAGCCGATCGCCAACCTCGGCCTCCGCCCGTCACCGCTGGTCTAGGTCGCCCCCGCGCGCCGGCCCGGGCGCCGCCCGGCGCGGGCGGGTCCAGAGCACCAGCGCGAGCACCAGGAACGCTGCGCCCGTGGCGCACACGCCGGGCCAGCCGTGACCGGCCCACGCCCACGTCCCGGCGGCGGTCCCGAGCGCGCCGCCGGCGAAGTACGTCACCATGTAGACGGTGTTCATGCGGCTCCGCGCCTCCGGCCGCCGCGCGTGCACGCGCGCGAGGTTCGAGACGTGGTTCCCCTGCACGCCGACGTCGAGGGCGAGGACCCCGGCGACGAGCCCCGCGAGCGCGCCGCCGGACGCGGCGAAGATCCCGAACCCGGCGAGCGCGACCCCGAGCGAGATGCCCGCATTCGTGCGCGGGCTCGACCGGTCCGCGAGCCGACCGAGCAGCGGCGCGGTCAGCGCCCCCGCCGCGCCGAGCAGGCCGAAGAGGCCCGCGCCGTCCGGACCGAGCCCGCGCGACGCCTCGAGGAAGAACGCGAGCGTGCTCCAGAACACGCTGAAGCTCGCGAAGCCGAGCGCGCCGAGCACCGCTGCCTCGCGCAGCACGGGCTCCTCGCGGGCGATGGTGAACAGCGAGCGGAGGAGCGCGCCGTACGGCATGCTCAGGTCGGGCTCGCTCGCGGGCAGGAGCGCGCGGAGGACCGCGGCGAGCGCCACCATCGCGGCGGCGGCGATCGCATACACCGCCCGCCAACCGAGGTGGGCCCCCACGAACCCGCTCGCCGTGCGCGCGAGCAGGATCCCGACGAGGAGCCCGCCCATCACCGTCCCGACCGCCCTCCCCCGCTGGTCGGGAGGGGCGACGTGGGCCGCGAGCGGCACCGCGAGCTGCGGCACGACGGTCGTCATGCCGACCGCCAGCGAGGCGCCAGCGAGGACCGCCGCCGAGGGCGCCGCCGCGACGGCGAGGAGGGCGAGGGACACCGCCACGAGGAGCAGCAGCATGAGCCCGCGGCGCTCGACCACGTCGCCGAGCGGGACGAACAGGAACATCCCCGCCCCGTAGCCGATCTGCGTGAGCATGGAGACGAGCCCGACCGCGCGCGCGGAGGTGCCGAACGCGCGCGCCACCTCGGGGAGCAGCGGCTGGAGCAGGTACAGGTTCCCGACGCTCGCGCCCGCGGCCACCGCGAGCACGACCACGACGAACCGCTTGGACACGTGCGCGGCCAGGGCGCGTTCCTCCGGAGGTCGGAAAGCGGACGTGGGTAGCGCGCTCCGACGCGGGCGTCAACGTGCGGGGGCGCCTGCGCGGCCGCCGCGAGCGGTCTGGAGGTGCATCGTGAACGCGCCGGCGAACGCGCCGAGCCACGTGGCTGCTCCAGTCCGAACGCGCTCCCCAGGGTCTGCGGAGCGAGAGGCGCGCGATCGATCGATGGCTCGCACGGCTCGAGCGCGAGGGGCGCAGCGTCTGCTCGCTCGGCGTCGACCGGGCGGGCAGGTGCCCGACGGTCCGTCCCGGCTCCACGAGGGCATGCTTCACGTGCAGGGATGCAGGCCACCGGCTTTTGACCAAGAGTGACCATCGGCGCGTTCCTCCCGCGCGGCCGGGCGCCTCGCGCCCGGGAGAGCGAGCGAGCGCACCACCTCTCGCGCGACGTGAACGCCCTGATTGACCCCGGGTTGCACCTCGATGGCCCAGCTTTCCTGCCGCACGTCCGAACCTAAGCTCCACCGCGAGCCCGCACGCCGTCTCTCGCGTCGCCGCTGCATCGCTCGGGCGCGCGGGCGTCCACGCGGTCCCTCGAGGAGGGGTAGAGCATGAAGCGTCTTGCGGTGCTGTTCGTGATGCTGTCGTTCGCTGCGCCTGCGCTCGCGGGCGAGCAGCTCGCGGTGCGGGACGAGCCGGTGCAGCTGACGGACGCCGAGCTCGATGGGACGATGGCCGGCCACGGCCACCATCACTGGGGCGGCGGCGGCAACTTCGTCTTCAGCCCGGTCATCATCATCACCATCAACAACAACATCCTGTACCAGATCGCGATCGGGAACTCCGGGAACGTCACGCAGACGGCGACGCAGATCAACAACACGACGAACCTCGTCGCCTTGAACTGGTTCAAGCACTGATGCGGCGCACGGGGCGGACCGCGTCCGCGCGGCCCGCCCCGCCGTCCTTCCGGCATGAGCCTCCGCCCGCCGCTCCTCGCCGCGCTCGCGTGCGCCGGCCTCGCCTGCGCCGCGGCCGACGCGCGCCCGCGCGGCCGGATGCCGGTGCGCTCGCTCGCGGAGCTCCGCTCGGACGGCGTCGTCCGCCAGGCCTTCGACCTGTCCTGCGGTGCTGCAGCCCTCGGCACCGTGCTCACGGAGCACGGCGATCCGGTCTCCGAGCCCGAGGTCCTCGCAGCGCTCGCCCGGCTCACCGACCCGGAGCGCGTGAAGGCGCACGGCGGGTTCACGCTGCTCGACCTGAAGCGCTACGCCGTGTCCCGAGGCTACGCGGCGCAGGGATACGGGCGGCTCCGGCTCGAGACGCTCGTCCCCCTCGCGCCCGCCCTCGTGCCGACGCTCGTCGCGGGGCAGCCGCACTTCATGGTGTTCCGCGGGATCTCGGACGGCCGCGCCGTGCTCGCCGACCCCGCGTTCGGGAACCGGTCCATGACCGTGGCGCAGTTCGAGGAGCTCTGGACGCCGCGCATCGCGTTCGTGGTGAGCCGCCCCGGCGCCCCGAGGCCCGGCGCCGAGGCCCCAACGCGCCCCACCGTCGTCCCGCCCGAAGTCGTCCGAGGCGTCCTCGGAGGGATGCGATGACCGCCGCCCGCCCGCTCACGGCTGCGTGCGCGATCGCCCTCGCCCTCCTCGTGCGCGCCGCGCGCGCGGGGGACCCTGCTGCGACGCCCGCGCCGGGCACGGAGCGGACCCCGCCCGCGTCCGAAGCTCCGCCCGCAACCGGCGCGGCGGCTCCGGCGCGCGGCGAGGCACCGCCGCAGCAAGCGCCCGCGGGCGACCCGCCCGCTCCGCCGGAACCACGGCACGTCGAGGCGACGACCGTCTCGGTCACGCCGCCGCCGCAGCCGCCGGCGGCGACCCCGCTCGTCGGCACCCCGACGAGCCCGAAGGACCGCGACGCGGAGCTGCGGGCGCTCGAGCGCGCGCTCACGGAGCGCGGGGGGCTGCTCCTCCGCGCGTGGCAGCTGGAGCTCGCGCCCGAGATGTCCTTCAGCGGCGCGGACGCGTCGACGGCGGTCGTGACGAGCGGGGGCGTGTACGGCGGAACGGCGCGGACGCAGCTCCTCGTCGGCGCCGTCACCTTGCGGCTCGGGCTCCCCTTCGACCTGCAGCTCGAGGGCAGCGTCCCGTTCGGCGAGGCCCGCCGCACGGTCGCGGCCGGGGGGCAGTCCTGGAGCCGTGACCGGTGGGGGATCGGCGACGTCCGGCTCGCGCTCTCCTACCAGCTCTGGCGCGGCGGGGGACGCGCGCCCGACGTGCTCGTCGCCGCGACGTGGAAGGGCGCGACGGCCGCCTCCCCCTTCGCGTCGCCCCTCCCGCAATGGGTCTCGATCGGCTCGGGCCTCGTCGACGTCGGCGGCACGCTGACGGTGGTGAAGCCGGCCGATCCGCTCGTCCTCCTCGGCTCCGTCGGCGTCGCCCGGAGCCTGCCGGCCACGACGCCGCTCGGCCGCGTCGACGCGGGGATCACGACGTCGATCGGTCTCGTGGCGATCCTCGCGGTGAGCCCGGATACGTCCATCTCGCTCGGCTTCGACCAGAAGTTCGCGCCGAGCCTGCAGATCGACGGTCGCGGGCAGCCGGGCACGGATCGCATGGCGGCGGCGCTCCAGGTGGGCGTCGCGACCATCGTCTCCGGCCGGAGCTTCGTCCAGCTGACCGCGTCGGCCGGGCTCACCCGGGATGCGCCGGCGTTCCAGCTCGGCCTCTCGGCGCCGATCCGGCTCCGCTGACGCCGCCGCCCGGGCCGGCGCGCTCTTGATCTAGAGCCGCTCGAAGATCCCCGACTCGCGGTTCTTGCGGACGCGATCGCCAGGGAAGCAGCGGCCGTTCATCGCGACGTACACGCCGGGCGGCAGCACCTGCGCGAACGAGAGCGCGCTGCCGAGGTTGAACAGGCCGTCCGACGAGCCGAACGCGTACGGAACCATCGCGCCGGTGAGCACGACGGTCTTGGCGAGCCCCGCGGCGTGGAGCGTCCGCGCGGTCTCCGCCATCGTGTCGGTGCCGTGGGTGACCACGATCCGGTCCTCGTCCGCGCCGCGGCAGGCGTCGACGATGAGGCCGCGATCGGCGTCGCTCATGTCGAGGCTATCGATCATCATGAGCGTCCGGACGCGGACGTCCACCCGGCAGCGCGCGAGTCGCAACATCTCGTGGACGTGCGTCTCCTTGAAGTAGAGGCGCCCCGAGAGCTCGTCGTACTCCTTGTCGAAGGTGCCGCCGGTGACGAACACGCGGATGGGATCGCTCACGAGGTCTCCTGATCTCTTGCCGGGTTCGGGGTGTAGCCCGGGAGTTCGCCGGACGCGCTCCGTGCCACCTCGTCCGGCTGCCGTTCGCTCGCCGACCAGCATGCAGCACGGCGGGCGGCCCCGCATCTTACCCCGCCCCTCACGGGCTCGGGACCGGCCCCTCGCCCCATCGGCGGCTGCCGCGCGTCCGCGGCGGGCTTACCGATCTACAGAGCGCTTCGAGGAGGCGGACGGGGATGGGGCTGTTCGGGGATCTGATGGCGGGGCCCGTGCACGACGCGATGCGCGACCGGGCCACCGTCGAGCAGAGCCTCCCGGCCGCGACCCGGCGCGTCGTCGTCGACGGCGTGCGAGGCTGGGTCTACCCGGTGACGAGCGAGGCGGGGGACCGGTTCCAGCTCTTCGCCTGGTTCGACGGCGGCACCTACCAGGTCTCCGTCGTCTCGCCCGACGTCGCCGGCGCCGATCCGCACTCGTGCCACCTCTTCCCCGACGCGCGCATCTGTCTCGCGCCCGAGCCGGGCGGCGGCATGTCCTCGCTCGAGGGCGCGTACGCGAAGAGCATTCTCTGGGCGAACGGGTACAGCGAGTATCTGCGCAAGGGAGCCTTCCCCTTCTGATGCACCACCGCAAGGAGCCGTCATGTCCCAAGCCGTCCTCGAGGAGCTGCGCGACGTCGTGGAGGAGAACCGCCGCGAGGGCGAGCTCGTGCCCCGCGAGAAGCGCCGCAAGGTGTTCGTCGACGCCCGCGGCCGCATCGTCATCGGCGACAAGCTCCCGAAGGGCGACGAGGGCCAGTCGCTCTCCGAGGTGCACCAGGCGGTCTTCGCCGCCCGGCGCTGACCGTGATCGTCTCGGACGCGGTCCTCCGCGCGCTCCAGGCGGAGATCGCGACGCACGACCCGGAGCGCGGCGGCGCGCTGCTCGGGCCGCGCGGGCGTGAGCTCCTCACCGACTTCGTGCCGGACGGCGAGGGCGAGCGCACGGCGTCGACGTATCGCCCCTCGCGCGCGCTCGCCGCGGAGGTGATCGCGCGGGAGCGCGACGCGGGGCTCGAGCTGAAGGGCATCGTCCACTCGCATCCGCCCGGCTTCGACGAGCCGTCGCCGCAGGACGTGGCCGAGCTCGGGGAGGGCCTCCGCCGCAACGGCCACCTGCCCGCGTACCTCGCGCCGATCGTGACGTGCAGCCGCCCCCACGCGCTCGCGCCGCACGAGCTCGCGCTCCCCTCCGGGAAGGTGTCGTTCTTCGCTGCGCGCAGGACGCGCTCCGGCGACCCGGTCGTACGACCCGTCCCCGTCCGCGCCCTGCCGCTGCTGCGCGATCTCGAGGCCGCGGCGCGCGCGCTCGGCGGCGGCCTACCCTCCGTGTCGCTCTCCGAGCTCGAGGATGCCCCCGCGCTCGCCGGCCGGCTCCGGCTGCCCGGCGAGCTCGAGCTCCTCGTGCTCGCCGGCGACGCCTACCCGTCGCTCCCCCCCATCGTGCTCGCGACGTGGCGGGACGGCGAGACGGAGCAGCTCGACGTGCCCTGGCGCATCCAGGTCCCCGAGCACGAGCGGCTGGCGCGGGCGCTCGAGGCGGCGTTCGCACCGCCCGGCCCGTACCGCAGCGCGTTCGGCCCGCCCGGCGGCCCGGCGCTCACGGCCGACGCCGAGCGCGCGCGGCTCGCGGGCTGGTCGCGGCGGCTCACCGGGACGGATCTCGACGCGCAGGCGGAGCGGCTCCGCGCGGCGCTCCACGCGCGCAGCGCGGGGCTGGTCTCGACCGCGCTCGGGGCGCGCGAGGTCCTGGTCGCCGGGCTCGGGTCCGTCGGCTCCTACGTCGCGGAGCAGCTCGTGCGCGCCGGGGTCGGCGCGCTCACGCTGCTCGACCCGGAGCCGGTGGAGGCGGCGAACCTGTCCCGGACGACGTACGAGGCCGGCGACGTCGACCGCCTCAAGGTCGAGGC
>Ga0318497_10000278_pt1 | contig 15735 bp, 12 predicted proteins | sample GRESIP109b1f23_FD_203754 | JGI IMG/M metagenome (GOLD analysis project Ga0318497, IMG submission 203754) | Tropical soil microbial communities from Luquillo Experimental Forest, Puerto Rico - GRE.SIPMG.109b1f23 | ecosystem: Environmental > Terrestrial > Soil > Tropical forest > Bulk soil... | reverse complement strand
CCGCGGGCCGGTGCGCCGGTCTTGAGATGGCCGCAGCCGGTGCCGACGGCCAGGTCGGCGATGAAGTGGTCCTCGGTTTCGCCGGAGCGGTGCGAGACGAACTGCCGGTAGCCGGCTTGCCGGCAGATGGCCATGGCCTGCAGCGTCTCGGTGACGGTGCCGATCTGGTTGAGCTTGATCAGCGCGGCGTTGCCGATGCCGCGGGCGATGGCCCGGGTGATGATGGCCGGGTTGGTGCAGAAGATGTCATCGCCGACCAGCTCGGTGGTGCCGCCCAGGCGGGCGGTGAGCGCGATCCAGCCGTCCTCGTCATCTTCGCCCAGGCCGTCCTCGATCGAGTGCACCGGGAACCGCCCGGTGATGGCGGCGAGCCGGTCGATCATGTCGGCGCTGGTCAGCAGGTCACCGGCCACCTGGTAGCGGCCGTCGGGCTGGCGGAATTCCGAGGCGGCCAGGTCCAGGGCGATGGACACGCCGTCGCCGCCCGTCTTGTAGCCGGCGTCGGTAATGGCCTGGACGAGCAGGCGAAGGACCTCTTCCGGCTCGGCGATGTCCGGGGCGAAGCCGCCTTCGTCGCCCAGCCCGGTGGACAGCTTGCGACCGGAGAGCTCACGGCGCAGCGCGCTGTAAACCTCGGCGCCGGCCCGGACCGCTTCGGCCATCGACGGGGCGCCGACCGGCGCGATCATGAACTCCTGGAAGTCCAGCGGGTTCGGCGCGTGCACGCCGCCGTTGAGCACGTTGAAGTGCGGCACCGGCAGCGACGGCGGGACTTCGTCCGGCGTGATCCACTGCCACAGCGGGATCCCGGCGGCGGCGGCCAGCGCCCGGGCCAGCGCCATCGAGGTGCCCACGGTGGCGTTGGCGCCGAGCCGACTCTTGTCCGCGGTGCCGTCGAGGTCGATCATGGCCTGGTCCGCCTCGGCCAGCGAGGTCCAGGGCCGGCCGCGCAGCAGGTCACGGAGCTCGGTGTTGACCGCGGACACCGCGCCGAGAACCCCCTTGCCCTCGTACCTGTCCGGGTCGCCGTCGCGGCGTTCCACCGCTTCCCGCGAGCCGGTCGAGGCACCGGACGGCACCCCGGCGCGGGCGGCCGTGCCGTCCGCCAGCAGCACGGTCACCGCCAGGGTGGGCCGCCCGCGTGAGTCGAGGATCTCCAGCGCGGATAGGTCTGCGACGTTGAAGGCAGGCATCTTGTTTCTCCCGTCTGGCGGCGCCCGGGGTCGGCTGCCGCTTGTCCTGTCGTTACCCCGGAGGGGATCGTCTCGCCGTCCGAGACCGCGGCGGTAGTGACTTATGGTCCTGTTCGGCGGAATGACAGACCGTGATCGGGCGTGGTTCTGGGGTCCGGGGCCGGCCGCTTGCCGGGATCGCCTGGTGGCTGGGACGATGGGGGGGTGAGACTGGGAATCCTGTGCGGCGGCGGCCCGGCTCCGGGGATGAACTCGGTCATCTCCGCGGCCACGATCGAGGCCCGGAACTCCGGGTGGGACGTGCTGGGGATCATGGACGGCTTCCAGCACCTGATCGAGGGCCGGGTCGAGCAGGCGCGACCGCTGTCCATCACGGACGTGTCCAGGATCCACGTGCTGGGCGGGTCGATCCTGCGGACCTCGCGGGCCAATCCGACGGTGCGGGACGAGGGCGCCGCCGACCCGGGCTGGAGGCTGCGCGCCTGTCTGGAGTCGCTGCGGAAGCTGGGGATCGACGCGCTGGTGACGATCGGCGGGGACGACACCGCGTTCTCGGCGTCCCAGCTGGCCCGGGTGGCCGAAGGGGCCCTGCGGGTGGCGCACGTGCCGAAGACCATCGACAACGACCTGCCGCTACCGGGCGGCACGCCGACCTTCGGCTTCGAGACCGCACGGAGCGTGGGGGTCGAGCTGGTCAACAACTTGATGACCGACGCCATCACCACCCAGCGGTGGTACCTGGTGGTGGCCATGGGCCGTTCGGCCGGCCACCTGGCCGTGGGGATCGGGAAGTCGGCCGGGGCCACCCTCACGATGATCGCCGAGGAGTTCCCGCGCGGCGAGCCCATCCGGCTGTCGCATCTGGTGGACATCCTGGAGACCGCCATGCTCAAGCGGATCTGTCACGGCCGCCCGTTCGGGGTGGCGGTGATCGCCGAGGGCATCGGCCTGCGCCTGCCCCCGGACGAGCTGGCCAAGGCCATGCCGGAGGTCGAGCGGGACGAGCACGGCCACGTCCGGCTGGCCGGGATCGAGCTGGACCGGCTGCTGGCCCGGCTGGTCAAGGACCGGTTCCGGGAGCGGGGGCAGACCGTCACGGTCGAGGGCAAGAACATCGGCTACGAGCTGCGCTGCGCGCCGCCGATCCCGTTCGACATCGAGTACACCCGCGACCTGGGCTACGGCGCCGTCGACTACCTCAAGCGGGCTCTGGAGGGCGAGGAGCCCGGCGGCATGATCACGATCCAGGAGGGGCACATGGTGCCGATGCCGTTCGGGTCGTTCAGCGACCCCGGGACAGGGCGGGTGCGGATCCGGCTGGTGAACACCGAGTCGAGCTCGTACCGGGTGGCCCGCGAGTACATGATCCGGCTGGACCGCGCGGACCTCGAGGAGCCGGACAGGCTCCACCCGATCGCAGCGGCCGCAGGGCTCACCCCCCAGGCCTGCCGCGACCGGTACGGCTACCTCGCCGAAGGCTGAGCCCGGCCGCCAGAACGGGTCCGGCCGGGCGGGTATCTACCGACGAGTCGTGACATGGCGCGGCCGCGAGCACATCCACGGTCGTGCTCTTGTCGGACGCCGGGCTCCGGTGGACCATAGCCACATGCTGTGGGCGCTCGTTTGGGGGTGCGGCACGAACGGGAGGATTTTCTCCGGTGATCAAGTATGTCTACGAGATCGACTATCCGCCTAGAGGCAAGGACAAGTACCTCACGTGGGTCCGATCGATTGCGGATGCTCTTCAGGCTCCTGCTGAGCTGCGGCGGCTGGCGTCGTACGACAATGTTTACCCGACGACACCGCATCGCGTCGTCGAGTTCACCTTCGACTCGCCGCAGGACGCGGCCACGTATTTCGGCCGAAAGGAAATCGGGCTGATCGTGCAAAGCGAGCTGCCGACGCACAGCGCCAACATCCGTATTAAGGTCCTGGCGCTGCGTGATGATTACATCAAGGGCACAGTGGCTGAAACGGTCGCCGCACACCAGGATCAGCCCTGAGTCCCGATGCGCTGGCCGGACCGCTTCCATCAGGCCCGGATACAGGCCGAGGCCGATGCTCATAGCTGCAGGTCACTCCCGGCGGTAGCCGCCGTCCGGCCGGGTCAAGTCGTACTGGCCGGGCAGGCTTCGCCGGCCGGATAGCCGGCGGCGCGCAGCACCATGACCGAACGGCCGGTCACGTTGACTGCCGTCCCGCTGGGCAGCACCGGTGCAGGCGATCCGCCTGCACCGGTGCCGAGCCGGCTCGGCAGCGCCGCCGTGTCGATGACAACATGCCAGCCGTCTGCGTGATCGGCGTCGGGCAGGACGAACCGTACGGCGTCGCTGTGCGCGTTGAATAGCAGCAGGAAATGCGTGTCGCGGACGGGATCGCCGCGGGTGCCGGGCTCGGTGATGGCGTCACCGTTCAGGAACACCGCCAGTGACCTGGCGTATCCGGCGTTCCAGTCCGCATCGGTCATTTCCTGGCCGGACGGGGTTAGCCAGATGATATCCCGCAGGCTGCCCGGGCCTACCCGGGTGGGGCGCCCGCTGAAGAACCTGCGCCGCCGGAACACCGGATGTGCCCGGCGCAGCGCTGACAGCGCGCTGGTGAAGTCGGCCAGGTCGGCGTATTTGACGGCGTTCTCCCAGTCCACCCACGACAGCGGCGAGTCCTGACAGTAGCCGTTGTTGTTGCCTTGCTGGGTGCGCCCCATCTCATCACCAGCCAACAGCATCGGGACGCCTTGCGAGCAGAACAGCGTGACCAGGAAATTGCGGACCTGCCGGGCGCGCAGTTCGCGGACCGCCGGATCGTCGGACGGGCCTTCCGCACCGCAGTTCCAGGACCGGTTGTCATCGGTGCCGTCCAGGTTGTCCTCGCCGTTGTCCTGGTTGTGCTTAGCGTTGTAGCTGACCAGGTCGGCGAGGGTGAACCCGTCATGACACGTCACGAAGTTTACTGAGGCCACCGGCCGCCGCCCGCTGGTCTCATACAGGTCACTGGAGCCGGCCAGCCGCCGGGCAAACTCCGGCAGGGCAGCGGGCTCGCCGCGCCACAGGTCGCGGACGCAGTCGCGGTATTTGCCGTTCCATTCCGACCACAGCGGCGGGAACCTGCCGACCTGGTAGCCACCTTCCCCGACATCCCATGGCTCGGCGATCAGCTTCACCTGCGACACCACCGGATCCTGCTGGACCAGATCGAAGAACGCGGCCAGCCGGTTCACGTCATGCAGTTCCCGGGCCAGGGCCGCGGCCAGGTCGAAACGGAACCCATCCACGTGCATCTCAAGAATCCAGTACCGCAGCGAGTCCATGATCAACTGCAGCGCCTGCGGACTGCGGGCATCGAGACTGTTGCCGCAGCCGGTGTAGTCCAGATACACCGATGGGTCATCGTCGGCAAGCCGGTAGTACGCGGCGTTGTCGATGCCGCGAAAAGACAGCGTCGGACCGGAGGCGCCGGCCTCAGCCGTGTGGTTGTAGACAACGTCCAGGATCACCTCGATGCCCGCCGCGTGCAGCGACTTGACCATCGACTTGAATTCGGTGACCTGGCCATGCGGCTCGGTGGATGACGAGTAGCCGTTGTGCGGGGCGAAGAACGCGATCGTGTTGTAACCCCAGTAGTTCGCCCGGCTGCCCGCTGCCAGCTGCCGCCCTGAGATGAACTGATGCACTGGCATCAGCTCCACCGCGGTCACCCCCAGCCGGGTCAGGTGGTCGATGATGACCGGGCAAGCCAGGCCCGCATAGGTCCCCCGCAGTCCGGGCGGGACCCCGGGATGGCGCAGGGTCAGCCCGCGGACATGCGCCTCGTAGATCACCGTCTCGTGATACGGCGTTCGCGGCGGCCGGTCACCCTCCCAATCGAAATACGGGTTTATCACTACATTGCGCGGCATGTACGGGGCGCTGTCGCGAGTGCTGATCGCCTCCGGCGCGCCGGACCGGTGCGAGAACAAAGCCTCATGCCAGCGCACCTGACCTGCAACGGCCTTGCCGTACGGGTCGAGCAGCAGCTTCGCAGCATTGCACCGGTGACCGCGGGCAGGCGCGTACGGGCCGTGCACCCGATACCCGTAGTGCCGCCCGGGGCCGGTGCCCGGCAGGTAGCAGTGCCAGACGAAACCGTCCACCTCGGTGAGCCCGACCCGCGTCTCCCTCCGGTCATCCGGACCGAATAGGCACAGCTCGACCCGCTCGGCCACCTCAGAGAACAGGGCAAAATTGGTCCCTGACCCGTCCCAGGTAGCACCAAGCGGATAAGCAGTGCCAGGCCAGACGCGCATCATATGTTATGGCCCGATCCGACCGTGCGACCGTCGAAGATACGAGCCACGTAGGCGGCTGCGGCGGTGCGCTGCTCAAGGCCGAGCTTGCGGAACATTGTCGACACGTAGGTCTTCACCGTCTTCTCGGCAATGAACAGCCGCTCGCCGATCTGCCGGTTGCTCAGGCCTTCCCCGATGAGCACCAGGACATTGCGCTCGTGCGGGGTCAGACCGGCCAGCGGGTCGGGCTTGCCGGACTCATCCATCAACCTGGCCATCAGCCGGCTCGCCGCGCGGAGATGCAGCAGCGACCGGCCGGAGGCGGCCGCACGGACCGCGCTGACCAGATCGGAGCCGTCAGCCTCCTTAAGCATGTACCCGACCGCTCCGGCCATGATCGAGTCCAGCAGCACTCGGTCGTCGCTGAACCCAGTGAACATCAGGCAGGCCACCTCGGGCAGCCGCGACCGGACCTCCCGGCAGACCGACACCCCATCCCCATCGGGCAGCCGGACATCGAGCACGGCCACATCGGGGCGCAGCGCCGGAATCCTGGCCAGCGCGGCGGATGCCGTGCCAGCCTCGCCGATCACCCGGATGTCCGGCTCGGCCTCGAGCAGGCAGCACACCCCCCTGCGGACGATCTCGTGGTCGTCCAGGACAAACACGCCGATCGGCTCTCTGGCCGGATCACCGGACTCCTTGGTGCTCACCGGGCCTGACACCTGACCTTCGGATATGGTCCAGCAAGCTGGACAAGGCCAATATCCGGGCAATCTATGCAGGTCATAGACGCCCGAGTACCGGCAAAGGTCCCGGGCGGGCAGCCCGGACGGCCTGCGGGGCTGGAACGAGCAGACCCCTAAGTCAGGGTCGTTCGGCCCTACTTGCGCGACGATGTGCCTGCTCCCACGGATCTGGTGCTCCCCGAAGTTAGGGGCCATGTCACGCTGAGCCGCTCGCAGGGCGGCCGGTCGAGGTAGCCAGGCAGATCCTGCCGGTCCAGTCCTGGGAGCCACCAGCCTGGACGAGGCCCTTGCGGGAATGCCGCGCCTGCGGCGCGGGCGGCCGATCAGCGCGAGGCGGGGTTACGGCGCGCCGCGGCCAGGGTGGCGCGGATCTTGGCGGCGTCGGCGGGGGTCCCGGCATCGCTGGAGAACGGGCCGTAGGGGGCGCCGTAGACGGGGGTGCCGGGCTCCTGGCGCCAGCTGTCCGCGAGCGTCCCGGCGTCGACGGCGTCGTAGCCGATCGAGTCGAGGTAGGCGATCACCGCGGCCTTGGCCGCCACGTCGTCACCCGCGATGGGCAGGGCGCTGCGGTCCTGGGCGCCGGACGGGCGGGCCAGCGAGGCCAGGTGCCTGAAGTAGATGTTGTTGAACACCTTCACCACGTGCGCCCCCGGCAGGTAACTCTGGAGCAGGCCGCTGCTGGTGAGCGCGCCGTTGTCGAGCACCTCGATCTGGCCGTCACGCTGCGGGTAGTAGTTGCCGGTGTCCAGGACCGGCTTCCCGGCCAGCGGTGACGCCGGGACGTCGGCGATGGCCCTCACCGGGATGGCGACCACCACCAGGTCGCCCGCCTCGGCGGCCTGCCCGGCGGTGGCGGCGGTGGCGGCGGTGGCGAGCGGGCCGAGTTCGGCCACGAGTTCTCGAAGGGTTTCCGGGCCGCGGGAATTGCTCATCACCACCCGGTGCCCGGCCGCCACGCTGAGCCGGGCCACGGTGCCGCCGATGTTACCGCTGCCGATGAAGCCGATGGTCGTCATGACCCCGCCAACTGCGGGCCGCCCCCGGTCATTCCGCGGGTTCACTCCCCGGGCCGCAGCGCGCCGGTCACGGCTTCGGTGACTTCGGCGTGGCTCAGCCCGAGCTGGGCGGCGAGCCGGGCGACCTGCCGCGCGACCTGGCCGGACGGCAACCCGGCGACCAGCGGGGCGGCCGCGTGCAGCGCGGCGAACTTCCCGTCGGGAAATACGAGCCAGCGCTCGAACGGCGCCACCATCTCGTCGACCACCAGGTCGGCCAGGGGCACGCTGGTGTCGAGCCGCCGGGCCAGCGCCCGGCCGCCGTGCTCGCGCCGGAACCCGGCCGGGTCCTGGCCCGCCGGAAGGACGGCGGTGACGGCGTGGCCGGTCACGTCGCGGAGCAGCTGATAGGCCCGCACCGCGGCCCGGCGGCCCGCCCGGTCGGCGTCGAAGGCCACGACCACGCCGGCCCGGCGCAGGTCCGAGCTCCGGGCGAGCAGGGCGACCTGGGCAGAGGTCAGCGCGGTGCCGCAGGGCGAGACGCCCGCGTACCGGCCCGACCCGGCCGCGCTGATCGCGATCGCGTCCAGCGGGCCCTCGACCAGCACCGGCCGCGCGCCTGCGGCCAGCGCCCGCCGTCCCTCGTACAGGCCGAACAGCAGGCTGCCCTTGTGGTACAGGCCGGTGGTCCTGCTGTTGAGGTAGACCGGCCGCCCGCCGCCGGGGCGGGCGCGTCCGGTGAAACCGGCTAGCGTCCCGTCCGGCCAGCGGACCCCGAACATGGCCCGGTCCCTGAAGACGTCGACGAGCGCGCCCCGCCTGGTCCGCCGGGCCAGCCCGGCGGCCTGGATGGCGGCGTCGCCGTAGCCCAGCTCGCGCAGGTGGGCGGCGAGCGCGTGCCACCCGGCCGGCGCGTAGCCCACGGTCCACGGCCGCAGCATCTGGTCGCCGAAACCGCGTCCGGCCAGGTATCGGGGTACCCAGCTGGCGGCCAGCCGGGCAGCGAAGAAGCGCGCCGCGGCCAGCGTGAGCCCGCCAGGCTGGGGTTCGCCGGGCCGGGACTCGCCCGGCTGGGCCTGAAGCTGAGTCACGTCGATCCTTTTTTCGATTATAGCCCACCGGGGCAGACAGACTGCGGGCCTGGCCGAGATGGTTCCCGGCCAGGCCCGCTGCGCCCTGCTGGCTTAGCGCGTCAGCTCGTCCGCGACCATCAGCTCGGCCGCGAGCTCGTCCACGGTGGTGAGCTCGGCCACCGCCGCGGTCGGCTCCGATTCTGCGCGCCCCCGCGGGCGCAGGGTCAGGTAGCTGACCGCGACGCCGGCCACCATCAGGCCGATGGTGACGAGCAGGCCGGTGTGGTAGCCGTCCAGGAAGGCGTGCACCGGGTCCGCCCCGCCGCGCGCCGAGGCACCCTGCGCGGTCCGCAGCACCGCCCCGATCACCGTGATGCCGAGCAGGCCCGCGACCTCGCGGGAGGCGTTGAGCAGCGCGGACGCGACGCCGGCCCGGGCCGACGGGACGGCCTGCATGGACGCGTTGGTGACCGGCACGTTCATCAGCCCGGCGCCCGCGCCGAACAGGATGAACCCGGGCAGCAGGCTGGTGTAACCCGCGTGCTCGCCGAGCCGGGCGAACAGGATCAGGCCGACCACCATGAGCAGCATCCCAGCCGCCACCGTGCGGTGCGACCCGGCCCGCGCCTCGACCCGCGGCGCGATGGCCGCGAACACCGCCACGGTCAGCGCCATCGGCACGAACGCCAGGCCGGCCTCGACCGGCGAGAAGCCGAGGGTCTGCTGCAGGTAGATCGAGGTGAAGAAGTAGATGCCGAGGATCCCGAAGGCCCAGATCATCATCGTGACCGAGCCGCCGCTGAACTCACGGCGCCGGAACATCGACAGGTCCACCATCGGCTGGTCGGCGCGGGCCTCGATGGCCAGGAAGGCGGCGCCGGCCACCGCGGCCACGGCGAACGCCCCGAGGATCGGCGGCGCCGTCCAGCCGCTCACGTTGCCTTCGATCAGCGCGTAGGTCAGCGCGAACAGGGCCAGCGCCGAGGTGACCACGCCGGGCAGGTCGAGCCGGCGCGCCGCCGATTCGGCCCGCGACTCGGCCACGTAGAACACGGCCAGGGCGAACGTGATCACGCCGAGCGGCACGTTGATCAGGAAGATCCAGCCCCAGTGGAGATGCTGGCTGATCAGGCCGCCGAGCGCCGGGCCGAGCGCGAGGGCGAGCGCTCCGACCGCGGCCCAGATGCCGATCGCCATGGTGCGCTCCCTGACGTCGGTGAACACGGCCATGATGATGGCCAGCGTGGCCGGCAGCAACAGCGCCGCGCCGACCCCTTGGATGGCCCGGCTGGCGATGAGCACGCCCCCGCTGCCCGCCAGCCCGGCGGCCAGCGAGGAGAGCGTGAAGACCGCCAGGCCGACCAGGAACACCCGGCGCCGCCCGTACACGTCGGCCAGCCGCCCGCCGACCAGCAGCAGCCCGGCCAGCGTCAACAGGTAGCTGCTGACCACCCACTCCAGGCCGGACACCGACAGGTGCAGGCTCCGCTGGATGGTCGGGATCGCGACGTTGACGATGTTGTTGTCCAGGTAGGCCATCAGGTTGGCCAGGCTGACGGCCGCCAGCGCCCACCATCTGAAGGAGCGCCCGGACCTGGCTGACTCGTTACCCGGCTTGCCCGCCTTACGCGCCGATGCGGTGCTCGCTGACACGGCAGTCGTCCTTTCCGGTTTCTCATGTACTCAGTACCTGTATGCCGTACCTGTATGCCGTTCATATACGTCGTACAAGTACGTTGTACATCATGGCTTGTACGATGTATAGTTGTCAAGCGATGAGTACAGAACTTTCCTCAGCGGAGCCGGACGGCGAGCGCCCCCGGCTGAGCAAGCGCACCGTGACCGAGCAGGCGCTCAAGCTGGCCGACGCCGAAGGGCTCGACACGCTGACCATCCGCAAGCTGGCTCAGCACCTAGGCGTCACGCCGATGGCCCTGTACTGGCACTTCCGCAACAAGGAAGACCTGCTCGAGGGCGTGGCCGAGCAGGTCTGGGGCGAGATCGACGTGCGCGTGGACCCGTCGATCCCCTGGTGGGCCCAGCTCCAGGCAGGACTGGAATCCCTGCTCAGGGTGCTGCGCGCCCACCCGTCGGCACCCCAGTTGCTGCTCGAGCACGAGAAGCGGAACGAGGCGGCGCTGCGGGCCACCGAGGCGGCCCTGGAGATCCTGCGGAGCGCCGGGTTCGACCCCCAGCACGCCAGCGAGATCGCCCGGAGCACGCTCTGGACCGGGATCACGCTGGTCATGAGCGAGGCCGGCTACCACCCGGAGCTATCCGGGGACGAGCGTGCCGAGTTTCAGCGGCGCAACGAGGTCTTCTTGGCGATGCTGCCCGCCGCCCGCTACCCGCGCCTGATCGAATGCGCCGGGCCGATGGCCGACTGCGACCCGGACTTCCACTACCGGCTGGGCGTCGAGATGTTCATCGCCGGGGTCAGGGCCACCGCCGAGCGGCGGGGGCGCGACCCGGCCGCTTCGTAACAGCGGATAGGCGTAGCGGATGAACCCGCTGAACCGGGCCACCTGGTCGTAGAGCCCGCGGGCCCTGATGTTGTCCTGCTGGGTGTGCCAGTAGTACCGGTCCGCGCCGCGCTCCCTGGCCGCCTCGGCCACCCGCTCGATCAGCGCCCGGGCCACGCCGCGGCCGCGCGCCGCCTCATCGACGAACAGGTCCTGCAGGTAGCAGGCCTCGCCGGACCAGAACGCGGGGTGGAAGAAGTAGTGGGCGATGCCGACCAGCGTCCCGTCGAGCCGGCCGCCGAGGCCGTAGAGCTCGGGGCCGGCCGTCAGCCGCTGCCAGGTCGCCTCGTAGGCCTCGTCGGGCATCGGGTCACGGTAGAACGCCTTGTAGCCGCGGGCCAGCACCTCCCAGGTGCCCCGGTCGCCGGGACGGAGCGGGCCAATTTCGATCATGGCTCCATCCTCACATGCGGGCCTGCCGCGGTCGCGCGGCTCGCTAGGGACCCGCGCCTGGCCAGGGTTTCACCGCGCGCAGGTGCAGGGCCAGCGGGATCCGCTGCCAGCGCCGCCGGGCCGGGGCGGCGGCGACCATAGCGTCCGGCGCCCGGGTCTCCCTGATCGCCTCGATCAGCAGGCCCGCGCCTTCCAGCGCGCGGCTGTAGGCCTCGATCGGGCGGTGCTCGCTGTGGAAGGTGAGCCGGATGCCCTCCCGGTCGGCGACCCAGTCGGCCGGGGCGGTGTCCAGATAGGAGCCCGCGATCAGGAACGGCGCGTCCGGGCCGGCGCCCTGGAAGGCGCCGGCCGAGTTGACCGGATGCGGGATCGACGCGCAGAGCCGGCCGCCGGGTGCGAGGACCCGGGAGGCTTCGGCCACCGCCCGCGGCATCTGGTCCATGTCGTGCAGGCACATGTTCGCCACGACCAGGCCGAACGTCTCGTCGGGGAAGGGCAGGGCGGCTGCGTCGGCGACCACGGCGGGCGCGGCGTCCGGATGCCCGGCCGCGAGCCGGACCAAGGTCGGCGAGGTGTCCGCCCCGGCTACCAGGTGGCCGGCTGACCGCAGGTAGCGGCTGATCCTGCCTTCGCCGCAGCCCAGGTCGAGCGTCCGCCCGCACGGCCCGGGGAGCAGTTCGCAGAGCGCGGGCAGGTTGATGTCGTCGTGCGCCCAGTCATGGCCCGGCGTTCGGGCGAACGCCGCCCACGTCCGGGCTTCGGCCTCCCAGCCGTCCCGCATCCTCACCCCCGCAGCCTAGCCAGCGGGCACCAGGCGGCGTGCCAGCAATGCCGCCTGGCCATGTGTCCCCGTGAGGGCGTCGCGCTGGCGCGGGCAGCGCACGCCGCGGCCTTGGCTCCTGGTGCTGCTGCGCTCCCGGTGTACTACCGTGACTGATGATACGCGCCCGCCGCTCAGCCGTCCCCGCTGCATAAGGCGTGGATGTCCCAGCCATGCTGTTGATACGACGTGGATGTGGCATCCACGCCTTACGGCCTGGTACGGGCGGTGCCAGAGTGACTAATGTTCGTTTTAGCGTATGCGGCGCGGGCCCTGGACCGGGCCGGGACGTTCGCGCCCGCGCCCCGGGTGGCAGGCCGGGCTTCCGGGTGACCGGGCTTCCGGGTGACCGGGAAGCGCAGGCTAGGAGGCTTCGGCCTTGGATAGGTCCACCTCGACCTCGACGACGACCTCGTCCTTCAGCTTGAGCGCGCCGAAGAAGCCGGTGTACGGCTTGATCCCGAACCCGGTCTGGGCCAGCGTCGCGCTCCCCCGGTACCGGCCGGAGCCGGAATCGGTCACCTGCAGCCGGGCCGGCCGGGACTTGCCGTTCAGGGTGACCGTGCCCTCGATGGCGCCTCCACCGGACCCGGCGGGGATGATCCTGGACGAGGCGAAGCTCGCGGTGCCGCCGCCCAGGATCCCGCCCATTTGCTTCTTGATCTGGTCGCGGTCCCGGTCGGTGAGCGGCATGGCCCCGCCCGTTCCCTCGCGGACCTCCAGCGAGCCCAGGTCGAGTTCGGCGCTGACCGTGGCGGCGGCCTGGCCGCCGTCTTCCTCGGCGGGCACCTCGACCCGCGCCGACCACCGGGTGACCTCGATGGTGAGGTCATGGCCGGCCCTGGCGGCCAGCCCGGCCCGGCTGGTCTTGATGACGATGCGCCCGGTGTCAGGCCCGAGCCGGAAGTTGCCTGGGGATGCAGTCACGGGGCCAACCGTACGGGGTCGGGCGGGAATTGGTCCACCGGCGGCCGAACGTGCCCCGGACAAACGTGTCCGGACCGGACAGGATCGGCGGATCAGGTCAGCGGAGAGTCGCCGAACAGTTCGCGGATCCGGCGCAGGTCACGCAGCCGCGGCTCGGTGGCGCCGCCGACCCAGCGGCTGACCGTCTTCACCGAGACCCCGAGCTGCTTCGCGGCCACCTCCATCGTCATGCCCTCGCGGCGCAGCACGGCGGCCATCCAGTCGGCGAACTCCATCTCCTCGCCGTTGCTCACCGGAGCGGGCCCGTCCCGGCCGGCCGCGGCGGCCTTCATGTCCGAGGCCTGGTTCTTCAGCAGCGAGGCCAGGGCGTCGATGCCGGCCGGCGAGCTGACCTGCGCGCCCGAGCGGAGCACGTCGACCTCGACGTGATCGGGGAAGATGCGGAAGGAGACGTTGATCGCGCCGGTCGGGCCCGCCGCCTCGAGCAGCGCGTGGGCCACGGTCTCGCCCACCTCGCGGTTGTCTTCCTCGGTCAGCGGGGACTGGGCCAGGCAGCGCCGGACGAAATCACGAACGTCGGGAATGGACGACGGGCGCGCGGGGAAGGTCTGGGACAGGACCACGACGGGTACGACCTCGATGTTGTCGCTGATCAAGTCGGCTTGCCTCTCCATCGCCGCCCTCCCGTTCTCAGCGGATCATGGTCAGCCGCCCGGTGCGCGCATTCACCAGGTATGACAATGAGAGTACGTGGAAACCGCCACCGCAGACGAGCCGGACCAGATAGACATATGTGTCTAGCAACCCGACGATTGTGTCTTGTGATTGTGCCTGGGCAGGCATAATCTGTGGTAATCCGGCGATGGGCCCGTTGCCATCGGCCGGCACATCGTGAGCATCTGATGAGCGGTGAGTGGGTCGGCGCATCTCGCCGGCGACTTACTGAGGCACGCCGAGAACGGTCTCGCGTGGCCCAGCGTCACCGCACATCCCGATCCCGGCCGTCCAGCCGTACCGCCGGATCGGGGCCGCACCATGCACCGGCGCGATCCCGGCGCGGGCCGCAGGTCAGTTCGGTCTGCCCGCGCACCGCTCGCGCATGACCTTAACCAGGGCGCCCGCAGATACGGGCCGCCTAGCGAAGGGGTGGCCGCAATGACCCAGGCCGCGGAGGATCCGGTCCTGCACATCCTGTGGATGAACGGGGGCCTCGGCTGCGACGGGGATTCGGTGGCGCTGACCGCCGCGACCCAGCCCAGCATCGAGGAGATCGCGCTCGGCGCCCTGCCGGGCCTGCCCAAGGTCGCGGTGCACTGGCCGCTGATCGACTTCGAGTGCGGCCCCGAGCAGGGCGCCGACACCTTCATCGAGTGGTGGCACAAGGCGGACCGGGGTGAACTCGACCCGTTCGTGCTGGTGGTGGAGGGATCCATCCCGAACGAGGCGATCAAGGCCGAGGGCTACTGGTGCGGCTTCGGCAACAACCCGGCGACCGGCCAGCCGATGACGACCAACGAATGGCTCGACCGGCTGGCGCCCAAGGCCACGGCGATCCTCGCGGTGGGCACCTGCGCCACCTACGGCGGCATCCACGCGATGGCGGGCAACCCGACCGGGGCCATGGGCGTGCCCGACTACCTGGGCTGGGAGTGGAAGTCCAAGGCCGGGCTGCCGATCGTCTGCGTGCCCGGGTGCCCCATCCACCCGGACAACCTGTCCGAGACCATCCTGTACCTGCTCTACCAGGTGGCGGGGCAGGCGCCGATGATCCCGCTGGACGAGGCGCTGCGGCCGAAGTGGCTGTTCGAGGCCACCGTCCACCAGGGCTGCGACCGGGCCGGCTACTACGAGGAAGGCGAGTTCGCCACCGAGTACGGCGCGCCGAGCTGCCTGGTCAAGCTGGGCTGCTGGGGGCCGGTGGTCAAGTGTAACGTGCCCAAGCGCGGCTGGATCAACGGCGTGGGCGGCTGCCCCAACGTGGGCGGCATCTGCATCGCCTGCACGATGCCCGGCTTCCCGGACAAGTTCATGCCGTTCATGGACAAGCCGCCGGGCGCGAGCGTGTCGACGACCGCGAGCGGCATGTACGGCACGGTCATCCGGAGCCTGCGCAGTTTCACCGCCAAGACGCTGGACAAGGAACCGAAGTGGCGCGTGAAGGGCTCCGAACTCCGCACCGGCTACCAGAAGACGTGGTGACGCGATGACGACCGAGGCAGCGCCCGAACTCACCGAGATGACCTGGGACCCCATCACCAGGATCGTCGGGAGCCTAGGCATCTACACCAAGATCGACTTCAACGCCAAGAGGGTCGCCGAGTGCCACAGCACCTCGTCGATCTTCCGCGGCTACAGCATCTTCATGAAGGGGAAGGACCCCCGCGACGCGCACTTCATCACCAGCCGGATCTGCGGGATCTGCGGCGACAACCACGCCACCTGCTCGGTCTACAACCAGAACATGGCCTACGGCGTCCGCCCGCCGCACCTGGGCGAGTGGATCATCAACCTGGGCGAGGCCGCGGAGTACATGTTCGACCACAACATCTTCCAGGAGAACCTGGTCGGGGTGGACTTCTGCGAGAAGATGGTGGCCGAGACCAACCCCGGCGTGCTGGAGCGGGCCAACGCCACCGAGGCGCCGCACGCGGCCGACCACGGCTACCGCACCATCGGCGACATCATGCGCTCGCTGAACCCGCTCGAGGGTGAGTTCTACCGCGAGGCGCTGCAGGTCAGCCGGTCCACGCGGGAAATGTTCTGCCTGATGGAGGGCAGGCACGTGCACCCGTCCACGCT
>Ga0318497_10000270_pt1 | contig 15853 bp, 14 predicted proteins | sample GRESIP109b1f23_FD_203754 | JGI IMG/M metagenome (GOLD analysis project Ga0318497, IMG submission 203754) | Tropical soil microbial communities from Luquillo Experimental Forest, Puerto Rico - GRE.SIPMG.109b1f23 | ecosystem: Environmental > Terrestrial > Soil > Tropical forest > Bulk soil... | reverse complement strand
ATCCCGTCCACGGGGCCGGCGTCGTCTGGGCCGAGTTCCCCGCGGGCGTGCGGCCGGTGATCGAGCTCACGAGCCGCTTCGCCACGCGCGACGTCGCCGTGGACTTCTCGAAGCCCGGCACCGCTCCCGCCGAGAGCGCGGCGACGCTCACGCGGTACACGGCGCCCACCGACCTGCTGCCCACCGACGGCTCGGTGAAGGCGATGTCCTCGACCATCGTGAAGGGGGCGAAGAGCGACCTCGAGAAGGCGCGGGCGATCTACGAGTGGATCGTGGAGAACACCTACCGCGATCCCAAGACCCGCGGCTGCGGCGTCGGCGACGTGAAGTTCATGGTGGACCACAGGGTGTTCTGGGGGAAGTGCGCCGACCTCAACGCGCTGTTCGTGGCGCTGGCGCGCGCCGAGGGGATCCCGGCGCGCGACGTGTACGGGATCCGCGTGGCGCCCTCGGCGCTCGGGTACGCGAGCCTCGGCAAGGGCGGAGGGAACATCACGAAGGCGCAGCACTGCCGCGCCGAGTTCTACCTGCCCACGCACGGCTGGGTGCCGGTCGATCCGGCCGACGTCCGCAAGGTGATCCTCGAGGAGGGCGGCGGGAAGGAGCCGAGCGATCCGATGGTGGTCGCCGCGCGGAAGCGGCTCTTCGGCTCGTGGGAGATGAACTGGGTCGCGCTGAACTACGGCCACGACCTCACGCTGCCTCGGTCGTCGCGCGGCAAGCTCGGCTTCCTCATGTACCCGCAGGCGGAGAGCGGCGACGGCCGGCTCGACTGCCTCGACCCCGAGAGCTTCCAGTACACGATCACGTCCAAGGAGCTCGCGTGATCGCAGCCGCGAACGAGCGCAGGACCTTCCCGCCCCTGCGGCGCGAGCGGCTCGAGACCCTCCAGGTCAACCTGGGCTATCGCTGCAACCAGGCCTGCCTCCACTGCCACGTCGCGGCCGGTCCGAACCGCACCGAGGAGATGCCGCCGGAGGTCGTGGACGACGTGCTCCGGTTCCTCGAGGCGCACGCCGTGCCGGTGCTCGACGTCACCGGCGGCGCGCCGGAGCTCCATCCGGCGTTCCGCTCGCTCGTCACGCGCGCCCGGGCGTTGGGCGTAGAGGTCATCGACCGGTGCAACCTCACCGTCCTCGAGGAGCCGGGACAGGAGGACCTGGCGACGTTCCTCGCGAGCCAGCAGGTCCGCGTCGTCGCCTCGATGCCCTGCTACCTCGAGGCGAACGTGGATCGGCAGCGCGGGCTCGGCACCTACGCGAAGTCGATCCGCGCGCTCCGGACCTTGAACGGCGCCGGATACGGGCGGGGCACCGGCCTCGTGCTGGACCTGGTCTACAACCCCGGGGGGCCCAGCCTGCCGCCGGCGCAGTCCGCGCTGGAGCAGGACTACAAGCGGGAGCTGCTCGCGCGGCACGGCATCACGTTCGACCGGCTCCTCACCCTCGCGAACATGCCGATCGCGCGCTTTCGCCGGGCGCTCGAGTCGGCGGGACAGCTCGAGAGCTACCTCGAACTCCTGCGGAGCGCGCACCGGGACGAGAACCTCGACCAGGTGATGTGCCGCAGCCTCCTCAGCGTCGACTGGCGGGGCTACGCCTACGACTGCGACTTCAACCAGATGCTCGACCTGCCCTTCGCGGCGGGTGGCCGCCCGAGGAGCCGGCTCCGCGAGCTCCTCGCGACGCCGCTCGACGGCTCGCCGATCCAGGTCGGCGAGCACTGCTCGCCGATCCAGGTCGGCGAGCACTGCTTCGGCTGCACCGCGGGGCAGGGGAGCAGCTGCTCCGGCGCGCTCACCGCGGCGCCGCGAGACGCGGATCGGCCCGCGCCCGTGAGGGCGGCCGCCGCGGGGAGCGGGCGTTGAAGCTCCGGGTGCAACGAGCCAGCACCGCGGCCGCGATCGCAGGCGTCGGCGCCGCGGTCGCGGCCTACCTCTGGATCCCGGGCGTGCGCCACGGCGTCGACGCGGGCGTCGGCGTCCTCTCCATGCCCGACGCTCACCAGGCAGTCGAGGCGTTTCGCTCGTACGTGCTCGGGTTCGGCCCGTGGGCGCCGCTGGTCTCGGCCGCCCTCATGGTGCTGCAGGCGATCGTCGCGCCGCTGCCGGCGTTCGTGATCACGTTCGCGAACGGCCTCCTGTTCGGCTGGGCGTGGGGCGCGGCGCTCTCGTGGTCGAGCGCCATGGTCGGCGCCGTGATCTGCTTCTGGATCGCGCGGGCGCTCGCGCGCCCGGCCGTGGAGCGGCTCATGGGTGGGGCCGCCGCGCTCGACGGCGCCGACCGGTTCTTCGTGCGCCACGGGGAGCACGCCGTCCTCTTGGCGCGCCTGCTCCCGTTCGTCCCGTTCGACGCGATCAGCTACGGCGCGGGGCTCACCTCCACCGGCTTCTGGCCGTTCCTCGTCGCCACCGGCCTCGGGCAGCTCCCGGCGACGCTCCTGTACTCGTACCTCGGCGAGCGCGTCACCGGATCGGTGCGCGTGCTGTTCTGGCTGTTCTCCATCGTCGCGGCGATCCTGGTGGCCTCGTGGATGGCCGGTCCGCGCGTGGTGGAGTGGCTCCGGCCGCGGCACGGTGCGGGTGGAGGCCGGGTCTCGTGAGCTGGATCGACCCGCCGCCCGAGCGCGCGTATCCCTGGCACGTCCGCCTGTTCCTCGCCTTCCTGGCGAAGCGGGGACGGCTGTCGCAGTCGGTGCGCCTGTGGGCGCGCTCGCCGCGCGCCTTCCTCTCGTTCCTGCGCCTGTTCAAGGCGGTCGATCGCGAGGGCTCGCCGCTCGAGCCGGCGCTCCGCGCGCTCGTGATGGCTCGCGTCTCGCAACTCACCCAGTGCGACTTCTGTCTCGACCTGAACGGCTCGCGGGCCCTCGAGCGCGGCGTGACGGCCGAGCAGCTCGCGGCGCTCGAGCACCACGCCGCGTCGCCGCTGTTCGGCGCGCGCGAGAAGGCGGCGCTCGCCTTCGCCGACGCGGTGACCACCACCGGCGCGGCCGTGCCTCCGGAGGTGCGGCAGGCGGTCCGAGCCGCCTTCACGGACGACGCCATCGTGGAGCTGAGCGCGCTCGTCGCGTTCCAGAACATGTCGGCCCGGTTCAACGCCGCGCTCGACGTGCCGGCAGAAGGCTTCTGCAAGACCCCCGGCCCGCAGCGGGCGTCCTGCGGCGTGAACCGGTGATGGCGCCGGCGCTCTCGATCGTCGTGCCGACGCTGAACGAGGCGGCGGGAATCGCGGCGCACCTCGAGGCGCTGCAGCCGCTCCGCGCGCAGGGGTGCGAGGTCGTGGTGGTGGACGGCGGGAGCCGCGACGCCACGGTCCAGATCGCCCGTCCGCTCGCCGACGTCGTGCTCTCTGCGCCCCGCGGCCGCGGCACGCAGCTCAACGCCGGCGCCCGGGCAGCGCGGGGCGATCTGCTCCTCTTCCTGCACGCCGACACGCGACTTCCACCCGGTGCCGTCGAGGCCGTCCGCGCGGCGCTCGCGAACGGGAAGCGCGACTGGGGCCGGTTCGACGTGGAGATCGCGGGGCGGCACCCGCTCCTTCGCGTCGTGGCCCGCTGCATCGGCTGGCGCTCGCGGCTCAGCGGGATCGCCACGGGGGATCAGGCGATCTTCGTCCGGCGCAGCCACTTCGAGTCGGCGGGACGCTTCCCCGAGGTCCCGCTCATGGAAGACCTGGCCCTCTCGACCGCGCTCCGGCGCGCCGGGCGGCCCGCCTGCCTCCGGCTCCGGGTGCTCACCTCCGGGCGCCGCTGGGAGTCGCGCGGGGTGCTGCGGACGATCCTGCTCATGTGGTGGCTCCGTCTCCTCTTCCGGCTCGGCCGCGACCCGGCCGCGCTCGCCCGGCGCTATGGCTGAGCGCCGCGATGCAAGAGAGCAGGGCGCGACGCTGGCGGTGATGGCCAAGGCGCCGATCGCCGGCTTCGCGAAGACCCGCCTCATCCCGCGGCTCGGCGCCGAGGGCGCCGCGGCGCTGCACGCCGTGCTGCTCGAGCGGACCCTGCGGATCGCCGCGTCGTCCGGGTTCGACGCCGTCGCGCTCTGGTGCGCGCCCGACCGACGGTCGCCGTTCTTCGAGGCGCTGCGGAGCGCTGCACTCCGCAGCGCGGCGCTTTCCAGCGCGTCGCTCGAGCTCGACCTCCACGATCAGCCCGACGGCGATCTCGGCGCCCGGATGCTCGCGGCGTTCGAGGCCCACCTCATGCGCGGACCGGTGGTGCTGGTGGGGACCGACTGCCCCGATCTCTCCAGGGAACACCTGGTGACCTGCAGGGCTGCGCTCGCTGGTGGCGCCGACGTGGTGCTCCTGCCCGCCCGGGACGGAGGGTACGCGGCGATCGGCCTGGCGCGCGTGGACCGCGCCCTGTTCGACGGCGTGCCGTGGGGAAGCTCGGAGGTGCTGGCGGCGACCCGGGAGCGGATCCGCCGGCTCGGCTGGACGGCGCACGAGCTCTCCCTGGTGCGCGACGTGGACGAGCCGGAGGACGTGGAGTGGCTCCTGGCGAGCGGGCTGCTCACCGCCGTGGAGCGGGCGCGGATCGCGCCCTACGTGTCGTGATCGCGAACGGAACTTTCGATTGCCGTCTTCACGGGCAGCGTGGACGGCCGGCGGCGAGCCGATTACTCGTCACAATGAGGAGGTAACGCGTGGCTTCTACGAGGATGTTGCGGATGGGTGCGCTCATGCTGGCGCTCGTGGCAGGGGGCGCTCGCGCCGAGGAGAAGAAGGGCGGTGAAGGCGCGCAGGTCGCGGGCGTGGCGCCCGGCGTCGTCGACGGTGCGACCGCGCACAAGCTCGTCGCGGCCGGGATCAAGGTCGTCGACGTGAGGACGCCCGCCGAGTTCGCCACCGGACACGTCCCGGGCGCGCTCAACATCCCGCACGACCAGATGGCGGCGCGTCACGGGGAGATCGGGCCGTCGTCCACGCCGGTGCTCCTCTACTGCAAGAGCGGCCGCCGCACCGACATCGCGGCGCGCACGCTGCGCGAGAAGGGCTTCACCCAGATCTACGACCTGCAGTCGTACGATCGGTGGACGGCGTCCGAGCCGAAGAAGTGATCCGGCAGTGCCTCGGGCAGCGCCCGCTCGGCGCGCCCGAGGTGTCCGTCTGGCGTCAGGCGTGCGCCCCGTGCGTCGCGGGAGCGCCCACGACGGTACGGACCCCGCGCGCCAGCGAGAGCCGCGAGATGCCCTCGGAGATGAGGCTCACGCCGATGAAGGTCCCGATGAGCCACTGGCTGATGTTCGGCATCTGGCTGATGGCCAGGTACGCGAGCAGGAGCGTCAGGGCGCCGCTGGCGAATTCCCAGCCCTTGCCCGGCATTCCCCGCGGAAGCTCGAAGGCCATCACGATCCGGAACGCTCCGACGAAGACGAGGTAGGCGAGGAAGGCGACCGTCAGCGTGACCAGGCCCACCACCGGGCGCGCGATGAAGAGCGCGCCGGCACCCAGGCTGACGATCCCGACGAGCGCGAGCATCACGGTGCGCTGCCACGTCCCGGCGCGAAAGGCGTCGACCAGCTCGACGATCCCCGCGCCGACGAAGAGGGCGCCGAAGAACATGTTGAAGACGATCCCGGTCGCCAGCGGCGCGAGGATCGCGAGGATGCCGATGACGATCATCGCGATGCCCATGGTGGCGAGCGCGTTGCTGCCAGCGAGGGTGCCTTCCTTCAGCAATTGAAACGTCCTCGGCGTTTCCATGTGGCCTCCTCGGTCTGGTTCCGGTCTTCGGATCGCCGTCGCCAATATTCGTCTCCATGGAGACGCGGCACAGGGGCCACAGATGTCCTTTGGGGCACTACGCCGGACGGATCGGCCTCGCGATCGTCCGGCCGCGCGCCTCGACGCCCGGTGGGCGAGCGGCGCGTCGCCACTCGCTCGCGCGCTCCCTAGAACGCGAACGCCAGCCCTGCGCGGACGGTCCGGCTCTCCGCGGGGTGGAAGTGCACGTCGCCGACTCCGCCCGCGGACTCGCCCGGGAGACGCGAGGCGTAGAAGTAGGAGATGTCGTCCACCTGCGCGTCGAGCAGGTTGAACACGTCGAGCTGCAGCCGCACGGCGCGCGTCACCTGGTACGACGCCTGCGCGTTGAAGAGGGTCGACGCGGACGACCGGACCGAGTCGTCCTCGACGAGCGGCCTCGGGCCGAAGTAGCGCACGTACACGCTCGCCGTCCACGGGCCGAGCGCGTGGATCGTCGCGCCCGCGGACACCATCGACTCGATGGAGCCGGGGATCCGGTTCCCGACCGGATCGGGGTCGGTGAATCGCGCGCTCGACCACGCGCCGTCGAGGTCGAACAGCAACCACCGCAGCGGCCGCCAGCGCGCGTTCACCTCCACGCCCTGCCGGCGGGAAGGCCGCGACGGCTCGGTCGTGCCGGCGTCGCCGACGAAGACGAGCTCCGATCCCATGTCGAGCCGCCAGAGCGCCACCGAGGCCTGGACGCCGGGGATGAGCTCGGTCCGGAGCCCCACCTCCTCGCCCTGGGTGCGGACGAGCGGCGTCACCGGCGACACCGGCTCGCCCGTCTTCGGATCGACGGTGGTCACGGCTCCTCGCGCATCGTTGCTGTGGAACCCGAGCCCCGCGTTCGCGAAGAGCTCCGTGCGCGCGAACGGGCCCAGGATCGCGGAGATCTTGGGCGACGCGCGCCCGGCGCTTCGATGGCCGGAGTTCTCGGGACGATCGCTCGCGACGTCGAAGAGGTAGCGATCGTACCGGACGCCGGCGATGGTGCGCAGCCAGGGCGTCCAGCCCACCTCGCCCTCGGCGAAGGCCGCGCCGCTCGTCTCGCGGACGACGTCGCGCCGGACCGTCGCGGTCGGCACGCGCGCCGTCGTGTCGTAGAGCGCCACCGGATCCACGCGATCCTGCCGCCCCTCCCAGCCGGCGGTGACGCGCATCGGAAGCCCTGCGGCCGCGAACGCGCGCGACCACTTGCCGGAGGTCCCGAGCTGCCACCGCCGGTCGGCCTGCTCGAACTGATCGCCGGTGTCCGGGCGATCGAGGAAGTAGGTGAAGTTCGAGAAGAGGTTCAGGCGGTACTGGACCCCGTACGCCTGGGCCGTGAGGAATCCGCCGGCGAGGGCCCGCTCGTAGACGCCGGAGAGGCTGAAGCGGTGCGTGGCGCCGCCCGTCGTCGGGTCGATGCCTCCGAAGCGCGAGATCGCGCCGTCCTGCACCGCCCGCTCCGGGATCTGATCGGTGGCGTTCCAGGTGCCGTAGTACCCGAGCGCGGTGAGGCTCCACTTCGCGTCCGAGGTGGAGCGCGTGTAGCGGAGGATGCCGTTGTAGCGGCGGTAGTCGTCGGGGTTGAGCCACGGGCCGTCCTCGTGCATGAGCTCGAGCCCGTAGAGGAGGTTCCCGCCGCCGAGCGCCGGGGAGCCGGCGAGGAGCGCGCGCCCGTAGGCGTTCTGGCCGCCGGTGACCTGGGCGATGTTCTGCGGGAGCACGTCGAGGTAGTGGATGTCCGCCGCGCCCGCCGAGGCGAAGTCGCCCTTCGACGCGAAGTACGGACCCTTGAAGTACTCGGCGCGCCCGACGAGCTCCGGGATGAGCCAGTTCAGGTCGGTGTAGCCCTGGCCGTGCGCGTGCGTGCGAAGGTTCAGGGGGACGCCGTCGAGCGCCGTGGCGAAGTCGGTGCCGTGGTCGAGGTTGAAGCCGCGGAGGTAGTACTGGTTCGCCTTCCCGGCGCCGCTGTGCTGCGTGATCACGAGCCCAGGCACGAGCTCGAGCACCTCTCCCGGACGCAGGATCGGCCGATCCTCCACGAGCTCGCGCAGGATGACGCCCGCGCTCGCGGCGTCCGACGTCTGGATCCCATTGTCGTAGTGGCCCACGACGATCACCTGCTCCTCGAGCTGCACCTGGTCCGCGGGCTCGTCGGCCCGAGAGCTCGGCGGGGCGAGCGCGAGGAGCGCGATCAGGAGGAGCGGGGAGGGGTGCGAGCTCGAGAGCATGGGTGCGCGTGGCGAGGCCGTGTGTGCGTAGCACGATTTCGTAAGACGCACACATCCTTTGACGCCGTGCCGGCGGTGGCGAGGTCGCACGCGCCGCGAAGGAGCTCGCGTGCGAGGACCGTCGCCGGGCGCGCACCTGCGGGGACTCGGTACGCGACGCGACCACACGCGCAGAAGGCGCACGGCGGACCGCTCGCTGGTACCATCCGCCGCCATGATTCCCGGCGTCCCGTACGGCAGTGCATCCGCTCCCAGCGTCGCGTCCGAAGGGAGCGGACCGGGGATCCTCGACGCGCGCCTGCCGTTGCCCACGCAGACGCCGGTTCCGACCGGGACGGCGGTCCGCACCGATGAGGAGCTCCTGATCGCGCGGGCCCGGAGGTGGATCCGGGGGCGCCTCGGCCGCACGGGCGAGCCACGCCCCCTGCCGCCGCTGCGCGCGCCGGTCCGATTGCGCGTCCCGTCTCTGCGGCGCAGCGCTTTCGGCGTGTGGTGGAGCGCAGGCCGCGAGCCGTCCGGGGTCGAGGAGTTCCTGCGGGGGCGGCTCGCGCATTACCTCGTCCAGTCCCGCGTCCCCCCAGAGCGCCTGCCCGTCGAGATCGTGGTGGAGCCGGGAGGGCGCGTCCGCACCGCACCGTGCGTCGGCCTGTCTCGCGCTGCCGAGTGGCTGGCTCCGTACGTGCGCGAGAACGGCAGGCCCGCGCTCGAGGCCGACCTCCGGCGCGCGGAGGAGGAGGTCGCACGCGGCGAGGCCGTGCTCGCCGAGCTCCGGGAGCGGGGTGTCGCCGCCCAGCGCGATCTGGAGGACGCCGCGCGCGCGTCGTCGCTCGTGTGGTCCGACGGTGACGTGTTCGGCAACGAGGGCCGGCCCCCGGTACCCGTCCCGTGGAGCTTCGTGATCGGCGCGGCCGTCGCTGCCCTCGTGCTCGTCGAGGCGTGGCAGCTCGCGGTGCCGCTGCTGCGTGACGCCGGCGTCGCGATGGGCGACGTCGTGGCCGAGGCGTGGAAGAGGCCGGAGGCGATCGCGCTGCCGCTCCTGCTCTCCCTGGGCGCGTCGGTGTGCCTGTTCGTGTTCGCAGCGGCCGGCGCCCGCCGCGCGCAGGCGATCGTCGAGGAGCTGGCCCCGAGCCGGCGAGCGATCGCGCACGCCGGGGGCGGCGCGCTGGCGATCGGCATGGCAGGGGGCCTCGCCTGGGCGATCCTCGCCGCGCCTCCCCGGAGCCGCGGCGTCGCGTCCTTCCTCCTCGCGCTGTCGCTCCCCTTCGCGGCGCCGTCGCTGCTGGCGTTCGCGCGCCGGCTCCACGCCGTCCGCGCGGAGGCGCTCCGTGCGGCCTTCGCCTGGGACCACGCGCACCAGGCCGCGCTCTCGCGCTGGGTGCGCAAGAGCGCGCTCGTCGACGCGATCGAGCGCGAGCACGCGGCGGTCGATGCGGCGCGTGCGGTGTGGGCGGAGCAGGCGCACGCGATTCGCGGCCGCGTGGCGCAGGTCGAGCGGCTCGTGGCCGACGCGTCGGAGGCCGACGCGCGGGAGCTCCGGCGACTCTGCGACGCCGTCGTGCTCGCCCTGGAGCTCGATCGCCGGACGTTCGCGCGGCGCGCGGGCCACGTCACCGAGCCCTCGTAGCCGGGATCAGTCGCTCGCGGGCGACGGACTCCGATCGAGCACGAGCATCCACATCGCCGCGCCGAGCAAGAGCCCGCCCCAGGCGCCGAGCCGGCCCAGGCGCTCGCCGAAGAGGAGCCAGGCGAGGATCGTCGAGGTGAGCGGCTCGAGGAGCGTGGCGATGGTGGCCGCGGTGGCCGGGACGCTGCGGAGCCCGCGCACGAAGAGCACGTAGGCGAGCGCGGTGGGGACGATCCCGAGGTAGGCGACGAGGATCCAGCCCTGCGCCGTGTAGCGAAGGTGCGGGCCGGCGGGGAGCGTCGTCGCGAGGAGGAGGAGCGCGCCGATGGCGAACCCGAGCGCGAGCGTCTGCAGGGGGTGGCAGCGCGGCGAGAGGCTTCGACCGCACAGCGTGACGACGGCGTACCCGAGCGACGAGACGAGCGCGAGCAGCGTCCCGGCCACCGCCGATCCTCCAGAGCCGTTCGCGGAGCCCGTTCCGACGAGCAGCACGGTGCCGAGGAGGGCGACCCCCAGCGCCGTGAGGACCCGGAGCGTCGGCCGCTCGCGCAGCACCACGGCCGAGAGCAGCGCGACGAGCACGGGTGCGGTGCAGAGGGTGATGAGCGATGCGATCGCCACGCCGACCCGCGGGATCGCCGAGAAGTAGCAGACCTGGTACAGCGCCATCATCGCGCCGATGGCGCAGATGAGCGCGAGATCGCGCCGCGACAGCAGCAGGAGGCGCCGCCGCGTGTGCCCCCAGCCCAGCAGCAGGAGCGCCGGGACGGCGACGGCTAGGCGAAGGAAGCCGATGGATAGCGCGGTGGTGTCGGACGACCTGTAGAGGAGCTTGGTGGTCACGCCCACCGTGCCCCAGCTGACTGCAGCAAGCATGACGAACAGCAAACCGCGGCTCGCGCTCGCGCGAGCTCCCTGATCGATGGTCACGACGACTCCTGCTCCCGGAGTTGTACGGCTGGAACGGACTCGGGGCAGGACGCACCACGGCATCGCGCGCGTTCGCGCGCGATGCGACGACGACGGCCGGCCTGCCCTAGCGGACGGGCGCGGGCGGTGGTGGGGTGACGAAGCGGTGCGCGATCATCGCGACTACGTTAGCACGACGTATGGCCAATGCCCTCGAGGTCGAAGGGCTCTCCGTCCGCCTGGGGGGACGCGAGGTCCTCCGCGACCTGAGCTTCGACGTCCCTGCGCGCAGCGCGCTCGCGGTGATCGGTCCGAACGGCGCCGGCAAGACGGTGCTGTTCAGGGCGCTCATCGGGGCGCTGCCATTCCAGGGAATCGTGCGCTGGGCTCCCGGCGCGCGCATCGGGTACGTGCCGCAGAAGCTCGACATCGACCGCGACCTCCCGGTGACGGGGCGCGACTTCCTCCACTCCAAGGCGAGCCTCTCGCGCGTCCCGCGCCAGGAGGTGGAGCGCGCGCTCGAGCTCGTGAATCTCCCCTACGGCGTCGCGGGCCAGCCCATCGGCACGTTGTCGGGGGGGCAGTTCCAGCGCCTCCTCCTCGCGTCCGCGCTGCTCGGGAAGCCGACGGTCCTCCTCTTCGACGAGCCGACGGCGGGCGTGGACGAGCCCGGCGAGGAGCGGCTCTACGCGATGATCGGCCGGCTCCAGGAGATGGAGGGGCTCACGATCCTGCTCATCTCCCACGAGCTCAGCGTGGTCGTCCGTTACGCGACGAACGTGCTGTGCCTCTCGGGAGAGAGGCCGTGCTTCGGACCGCCGGACGAGATGCTCACGCCCGAGCGGATCGAGCAGGTCTACGGCGAGCCCCTCAAGTATCACCACCACTGATGCAGTGGCCGGGGCTCATGCTGTCGATCGGCATGGCGGTCGCGGCCGGACTCGTCGGCTGCTTCGCCGTCATGCGCCGGATGTCCCTCGCCTCCGACGCGATGTCTCACGTCGCGCTCCCCGGCATCGGGCTCGCGCTCCTGCTCCACTTTCATCCGCTCCTGGGTGGCCTCGCGGCGCTGCTCGTGGGAACGCTCCTCGTGTGGGGCCTCGAGCGTCAGACGCGGATCTCCATCGAGACGGTGGTCGGGGTGGTGTTCTCGCTGGCCCTCGCGGTCGGCAGCATGCTCACGAGCGGAGAGGAGCTGGTCGACGCGCTGCTCGGGGCCCCCGGGACGCTCGGGGCGTGGGAGCTCGCGCTCGGGCTCGCCGGCGCCGCGGCCGTCGTGGCGTTCGTGCTCACCCAGCGCGACCGGCTCGTGGTGGCGCTCGTGTCCTCCGACATCGCGCGCACCGCGGGCGTCCACGTCCCGCGGCTCGAGCTCGTCTACCTGCTCGCGTTCGCGCTGACGGTCGCCCTGGGCCTGCGCTACCTCGGCGTCCTGCTCATGGGATCCCTCGTGATCATCCCGGCGGCGACGGCGAAGGTCCTCGCGCGCAGCCTCGACGCGATGTTCGCGATCTCCGTCGCGGTCGCGGTCTCCTCCACCGTCGCGGGCGAGGCGCTCGCGCCCGTGCTCCATCAGCCGACGGGGCCCGTCATCATCACGATTGCGGCGGCGATCTTCTTCGCGGGCTTGCTCCTGCGCCGGTGAGGCCGAGCGGGGCGGGGGCTCACGACGGGTAGGAGCTGCCCTCGCGCAAGAGGTCGCGTTCGCCCGACGCCTCCTCCTCGCGCACGTGCGCCTCGAGGAGCGGCTCGTCCGGATCGCCCGGCTCGTCCTCCTCCAGCGAACGGGCCGCCTCCGCTGGCGCCACGCGGACCGCGACCTGCCGGACCGGGAACGGAACCCCCGCGGCGACGAGCGCCTCCTTCACCGCCTGGCGGGCGCGGCTCTCCACGTCGGGGAAGATGGCCTCGTGCTGGTCGGCCCATGCGTAGAAGGAGACCCGCACCAGATCCGCCTCGACCGTCAGCACCCGCATGAACGGACGCGGCTCCCGCAGGATCCCGGCCAGGGAGAGCAACGTCTCGCGCCCGACGTCCCGGACTCGGCGCAGGTCGGCCGAGAGCGCCACGTCGATGGGGAAGTGAAGCCGGCGCTCGCGGTATCGCTCGAAGTTGAAGATCGCCTGCTGGAGGAGGCTCACGTTCGGGATTCGAAGATGCTGCCCGTCGTACGTCACGAGGATCGTCTCCCGCGGCGTGACGCGAACCACCCGGCCCGAGTGTGCGCCGATCTGCACGTCGTCGCCCGGAGCGAACGGCGGGTTCAGCCCGAGCAAGATGCCGGGGAGGAAGTTCGAGACCACGTCCCTGAAGGCGATGCCGGCGACGACGCCGAGGAGGCCGAGCGCGCCCACGACCGTCCCCACGAACGCGACCAGGCCGAGGATGTCGAGCGCCATCACGAGCCCGGCCACGATCAGGAGCGCGCGCAGCGCGATGCGGAGGAGGCTCGCGCCGAGCTGGCTCAGGCCGAGGCGGCGGAGCAGCCGCTCCGACCGTCCGACCCAGCGCGCGAGGACGACGAAGGCGACGAACGCGACGAGCGCGATCGCGAGGACGGGGAGGTATCCGAGCGCCCGCGTCAGGTAGCCCTTCACCTTGATCCACGTCGGATGGAGCCGGCCGCGCACGTCCGTGGCGACCAGCAGCTCGTTCCGGACGACGACCACCCCGTCGACGCGCTCGGCGAGGCCGGTCGCCTGCTCGCGGAGGGCGAGGCTGTCCGCGTGCCCGGCGAGGCGGACCACCCCGCTCCGCACCTCGACCTGGAGCGCTTCCATCCCGCCCACGGCGTGGAGGATCTCTTCGATGCGCCGCTGGATGGCGGCGTCCGGGGGCGGGTTCACGGTGACGGGCGGTCCGCGTCGTTCGGCGGGCTGGCCGGCCGGTGCCGCCGGCGAGGCCAGGACGGGGAGGACCAGCGCCAGCATCGCGCCGCAGATCCGCGGCCCCGACCCCCGGCGGGAGGTGCCCTGCATGCAGGTCGCGCCAGAGCTCACGTGACGGAGTTAGCCACGGGAGAGCGCCTCCGCCGCGCCTCGCCGAGGCGAGATGGACATCATCGGTGCGTGCAGGAACCGACCCAAGGACCAGGGCTCCCGGCGAGCGAGAGGATCGTCGCGATCGTCAAGACGTTCGAGCGAGCCATCGCCTTCGCCCTGCTGGTGCTCCTCATGGTCGTGGTGACGCTCGCGACAGTGGAGCTAGGCGTGCTCCTGTACAAGGACGTGGTCTTCACGCGGGAACAGCTGCTGAACGTGGAGCAGACGTTCGAGCTCTTCGGCGCCTTCCTCCTGGTGTTCGTCGGGCTCGAGCTGCTCACGAGCCTCAAGGACTACGTCCGCTACGGGGCGGTGCACGTGGAGGTGGTCCTCGAGGTGGCCCTCGTCGCGCTCGCCCAGAAGGTCATCCTCCTCAATCCGAGATCGCCCCCGCTGACGCAGATCGGCCTCGCGGCGCTGGTCCTGTCGCTGGCCGGCGCCTTCTGGTGGGTGCGAGCAGGGCGCGCCCGGCATCCTGCGTAAGCCTCCGGCGGCTGAGGGGACGGGCGGTGCGGCCTGGAGCGCGCTCCATCGTGGCGCCGCGCCGAGCGCTGCCCATGCGGCCAGCCCGGTGCGACCGGTGACATCGCTGCCGGCGGTGCGCATGTCTCTCCGCCTACGGAGGTGGACGATGATCGATGCGCGGGGGACGGTCGAGCACGCACGGCTGCTGGAGGCGGACGGGGCCGGCGTTCCGTGGAGGCGGTGGGGACCGTACCTCTCCGAGCGGCAGTGGGGGACGGTGCGCGAGGACTACAGCTCGAACGGCGACGCCTGGAACTATCTCACGCACGACCATGCGCGCTCGCGCGCCTACCGCTGGGGAGAGGATGGGCTGGCGGGGTTCTCGGACGACCACCAGCGGCTGTGCCTCTCGCTCGTGCTCTGGAACGGCCGGGACGAGATCCTGAAGGAGCGCCTGTTCGGGCTCGCCAACTCCGAAGGCAACCACGGAGAGGACGTCAAGGAGCTGTACTACTACCTCGACTCCACGCCGACCCACTCGTACATGAAGTGGCTCTACAAGTACCCGCAGTCGGCGTTTCCTTACGCCGAGCTGGTCCACGTCAACCGGGCGCGGTCGCGGCAGGAGCTCGAGTACGAGCTCCTCGACACCGGCGTGTTCGCCGACGACCGCTACTTCGACGTGCAGGTCGAGTACGCGAAGGCGACGCCGGAGGACGTCCTGGTCCGGGTGACCGTCACGAACCGCGGAAGCGAAGCGGCCCAGGTCCACGTCCTCCCGACGCTCCTGTTCCGGAACACGTGGAGCTGGGGCGAGGGCGACGAGGCGTCGAGGCCAAGCCTGGAGGCGGCGGAGGCGCGCCGGGGGATCGCGGTCGTCGCCGCCCAGCACCAGGACCTCGGGCCGCGCTGGCTGTATTGCGACGGGGGTCCCGAGCTCCTCTTCACCGAGAACGAGACCAACGCCGAGCGCATCTTCGGCACCGCCAACCGCACCCCCTACGTGAAGGATGCCTTCGATACCTACGTCGTCCACGGACGGCACGGCGCAGTGAACCCGGATCAACGCGGCACCAAGGCGGCGGCGCTGTATCGCCTCGACGTGCCGGCAGCGGGGAGCGCGGTCCTGCGGCTCCGGCTATCGGACGTCGCGCCCGGCACGGTGGGCGATCCCTTCGCGGACTTCGACCGGACCCTGGCCACGCGGCAGGCGGAGGCCGACCAGTTCTTCCGCGCCATCACCCCGCCGTCGCTCGACGCCGACCGGGCCAGCATCCTGCGCCAGGCGTTCGCGGGCCTGCTCTGGACGAAGCAGTTCTACAACCTGCACGCCGACCAGTGGCTCGCCGAGCACGGCGCCTTCCCGTGGCTCGCCCAGGCATCGACGATCCGGAACCACGAGTGGTTCCACATGGTGAACGAGGACGTGATCTCGATGCCGGACAAGTGGGAGTACCCCTGGTACGCCGCCTGGGATCTCGCCTTCCACTGCGTCGCGCTCGCCTCGGTCGACCTCACCTTCGCGCAGCAGCAGCTCGAGCTGATGCTGCAGCAGTCGTACCTCCACCCGTCCGGCCAGATCCCCGCGTACGAGTGGAACTTCAGCGACGTGAACCCTCCGGTCCACGCCTGGGCGACCATCTTCAACTACCGCATGCAGATCGCGCTCCGTGGCGAAGGCGATCTCGTCTTCCTGCGGCGGGCCTTCGGGAAGCTCGTCACCAACTTCCTCTGGTGGGTGAACCGGAAGGACCGGTTCGGAAAGAGCGCCTTCGAGGGCGGGTTCCTCGGCCTCGACAACATCGGCGTCTTCGACCGCTCGGCGCCGCTCCCCACCGGCGGGCACCTGGA
>Ga0318497_10000268_pt1 | contig 15942 bp, 15 predicted proteins | sample GRESIP109b1f23_FD_203754 | JGI IMG/M metagenome (GOLD analysis project Ga0318497, IMG submission 203754) | Tropical soil microbial communities from Luquillo Experimental Forest, Puerto Rico - GRE.SIPMG.109b1f23 | ecosystem: Environmental > Terrestrial > Soil > Tropical forest > Bulk soil... | reverse complement strand
CTCACTACCAAGCGGGCGCTACCCCTTACTTGGGCCGGACTTCCACCGGCTGGATCGCACCAGCTTGCGGCTGGCGCACTCACTCGATCACCTCGTCGGCGATTGCGAGTATGCCAGGCGGGAAGGTGATACCGAGCGTCTTGGCGACCTTGAGATTGATCAGCAGCTCGAACTTGGCTGATTGCACCACGGGCAGCTCGGCCGGTCGCGCGCCACCCAAAATTTTGCCGCTGTAGACGCCGGCCTGGCGATATGCATCCGCAAAGTCGGTTCCGTAGCTCATCAGGCCGCCGACAGCTACGTAATCGCGCTGGCCGTAGATTGTTGGCAGTGCATCGCGTGCCGCGAGTCCTACGATCTGATCGCGCCGGACGGCAAAGAATGTGCTCAGACCAATCACCATTGCACGGGCACGAACCTCCTTCGCCGTGTCGAAAGCGGCGTCGATCTCGCGTTCGGTGTTTGCGCGCAGGACATGGATTTGCTGTCCGAGGGCGCGTGCTGCCTGTTGCACGTCGTTCAATTGGGTATCGAACGTCGGCCAGGTTGGATTGAGCAGCACGGCGATGAGCGTGGTGGCCGGAACGATCTCGCGCAGCAGCCCGAGCCGCTTCGCGCCGAGAACGTCAACCAGCAAGGCGACTCCAGTGACATTACCACCGGGCCGGTTGTAGCTCGCCACCAGACCCAATTTGATGGGATCCTCGCCGCTAGTGAAAACGACCGGGATGGTTGTCGTGGCCGCCTTCGCCGCCAGCGCGGCCGGGGGGCTGCCGGCACAAATCACCGCGACCCGAGCGCGCACGAGCTCGCTTGCGAGAGCCGGCAATCGATCCACTTGACCTTCGGCCCAGCGATATTCGATGCCGACATTGCGGTGCTCGACGTAACCGGCCTCACCTAGGCCTTGGCGGAATGCGGCCACGGAACGCGCCCACGTGGCGGGCGATGCGCCGTTGAGAAAACCGATCACCGGCATCGCGGGCTGCTGCGCGCGCGCCGCGAGCGGCCACGCCGCCGCGCCGCCGAGCAGTGCGATGAACTCGCGTCGCCTCACTCGATCACCTCGTCAGCAATGGCGAGCACGCCCGCAGGAATCGTAAGGCCGAGCATCCGGGCGATCTGGGCGTTAATGACCAGTTCAAACTTGGTCGACTGCACCACCGGCAGGTCCGCGGGCTTTGCGCCCTTGACCATGCGGCCGGCGAAGACACCGAGCTCACGGTACGAATCCGTCAGGCTGGCGCCGTAGCTCATCAGGCCGCCGACATCGACAAAATCACGCACCGAATACGTCGCCGGCAGGGCGTGGCGCGCCGTCAGTGCGGCCAGTTGCACCCGCCGACTGGTGAAGAATCCGTCCGGGGCGACGAACAGTGCGTCGGGCCGCTCGGGCGCAAGGGCGGCGAATGCCGCATCGATCTCGCGACTCGTGCTGGCGTTGAAGATTTGAGCTTGCAGCCCGAGCGCGCGAGCAGCCGGTTCCAACTCTGTTAGCATGGACGAGGTATTCGTCGTGTTCCTTGGATTGATCAGTACTGCAACCCGGGCAGCTGCTGGCACCAGTTCACGCAAAAGTCCCAGCCGCTTGGCGTTCACTTCGGCCGTGAAAAAATTGAGGCCCGTCGCATTGCCGCCCGGATGCGCGAGGCTCGTGACAAGGCCGAGCTTGACCGGGTCTTCCGGTACGATGAAAGCAATTGGAATCGTCTGCGTGGCAGCCTTGGCTGGGACTGCAGCTTCGCCCCCCGACACCGCGATCACGCTCACCTGACTGCGGACCAGATCCGCCGCCAATTCCGGCAAGCGATCGAAACCGCCCGCCAACCGATATTCGATTGCAACGTTCCGGCCCTCGACGTAGCCGCTTTCCGCGAGACCCCGGCGGAACGCATCCAGGAGATACCCACTCGATCCGGGCACAAGGGGGCCGAGAAGCCCGATAACCGGCATCTCCCGTTGCTGCGCTCCCGCCGTGAGCGGCCACGCCGCCGCGCCGCCGAGCAGCGTGATGAACTCGCGCCGCTTCAAGTGATCGAATTGCATTCGGTCCCCTCCCAGGGCCGGATTGCAGGATATCGAATTAGCAATGATCAGTCAGGGGGTGCACCTCTCTGTGTGAACTACCTCACACTTAGAAACCGGTGCCGATGGCAACCTCGGACGCGAGGCGCGATTGATTCCGCGAGGTGGAACATGCAAATGCACCAGATCCGCTACTTTCTGGCGCTGTGCGAGGAGCGTAGTTTCACCCGCGCGGCCAAACGCTGCGGCATTTCCCAGCCCTCGCTGACCAATGCCATTATCGCGTTGGAGCAGGAACTTGGGGCGCGGTTTTCCAACGCAAGCCATTAGTCTCGCTCACCGTGCTCGGCGACGCCGTCCACCCTTATTTTGACCGGATCGCCCAAAATGTCGACCAGGCGCGCGAGGCCGCGGAGGTGATGGCCGACGTGCGGAGGTCAACGTCTATGCCATTGCCGCCGTCTGGTCTCAGTTGCTCATAACGGGACCGCCGCGGACGTTGACGGACACGCTCGTCGAGCGGCGCAGAGATCCTACCGATAAGGTCGTTGCGTTCCTTCAGTAAGACTTTAGAGCGAGTGCCGCGCTCACGAGATTCGCGCGGACATATGGCTTCTCAGCAAACACCTTACGAAGTCTAGGAGCGACTTCCCTCATCTAGGAAGGCTTGAACAGCCTCGAACAGTTGAAGCCGGTTCTTCTCCATGATGATCGTGTGCGTGCCTTCCGCCAGCATCACGTATCGCTTGCCGGGCGAGTTCACGAGCAGCGGAAACAACGTCTGCGCCATATAGGGTGGCAGATCTCGATCCCATTCGGCTTGCACGAGCAACGTTGGGACAGTGATCTTGGCGGGATCGTAATAGACTTTCCCGGCGGCCCAGTAATCCTGGCTGTCTTGAATTACGCCGTTCGGTGGGCGGATATAGGGCGGATTTGCCTTCGCGCCTTCGGGATCGGTCATCCAAGTCGCGTCCGCCCAGGCGTCGAACCATCCGGCAGGGATCAGGCTTACTTCTTGTCGTCGGGCACGCCGGTCATCCAGCGCTGCATCGCTTGCTCACGCGTGACCTTGCGATAGGCACCAAGCGGGCCGGGCCCGGCCTGCACGAGCGACGCCGTCTGCCGGATCCATCCGGGCGCGTAGAGTATGAGCCGCTCCACCTTGCTGGGATTCTGCGGGCTGTACTTCGCCATCGTGACGGCGCCCCACGACCAGCCGATCAAATTGAGGCGCGGGATATTGCGTCGCGCGGCCCCCTGTTTTCGCGCGATCTTCTCGGCAATTTGTTTGAGCCTAATCCTCCCGGAGTGCGCCCATACACAGACGAGGAGCTTGATGTGATCATCGACTACATGCGTGAGTACAGAGCCAAGCTGGAGGCCGACAACGCGGCGCGGATCGCTCGCGGTTGGCCGCCACTGAGAACGTTGACGGTCTCGCAAAACGAGGAGATCGAACGCAGGGTTGAGGCCAAGGCTGCACAGCGGGCCGCCAAGGCCGCCGAGCGCAAGCGTTCGAAGGTCGATCTGCGGCACCTTGATCTCGAAGAAGCGCTCGCCGCAAGCGCGGGCGATGCTGAATAGGATGCGCCTTAACACTGAAGCAACCGAACACTCAGAATTGTGCGGGGATTTAGTTCAATCGCAAGCATTGCTGTTCTTTGTTCTCATCGCACCACTAAACGGCATCTGTGCCACTGTAAATGTTGCTGGCGATTGAATAACCGCTCAGCGGGGGTTGGCGCCAGAAATATCGGGACAGGCACTCACGTAGCTGTCATCGCTGCCCGTGTAGCGACGCCATTCCGTCGCCGTCAAGTTGCGATTGACCAGCTCGCAGGCGCGGGCGAGCCATCGCTCGAGGTCAATATGCCAGATGAAAGGAGAAGCGATCGCACGCGAGGCTAACCACTTGCCGTCGGGACTGAACACGCCACCCGCCACGAATTGCTTCCCATCCGGGCTGAAGCCGACGTGCCCATGCTCTTGGGGGGTTATCAAACCCCTGCCGCCGAATACCTCGCCAAGGGGCTGGCGAGTCGCCGCATCGAAAAGCCGGAGGCCGTCTGTGCTTAACAGTGCGAGAAATTTCCCATCGGGGCTCAGGCGAACAACCATGTCAGCGGTGGCTGCTGGCGTACGAACGAGCTTATCGATGCGCCGGCGTGTCGCGATATCCCACGTAACGAGACTAGTCTTACTGAGTGAAATCACTTGCCGCCCGTCGACGCTGAAAACGGCGCCTCCTTGCCTGTCTACGAGCCCTTGTCCGTGAGTCAACTCAGCCTCGAGCTTTCGCTGCTCTATGTCATAAAGCAGAATCTTCCCATCGCCGGCTGACATCAAAAAGCGACCATCGGGACTGAAACCAAGCGTCTCCGATCCAGCACGTTCGCCAAAGGGTTGGTCGATCGCTTGGCGGCGCGCGATATCCCAGAGCGTTACGCGACTAAGGCCGGTATCCCAGACGCGACTTGCCAGCAGCTTGCCATCGGGGCTGAAGGTTAGGTGCTCAACCGAGCCGCTGGATCGTACCGGCTCGCCATGGGGGCGGCGAGTTTCGATGTCCCAGAAAACAATCGAACCGTCGCGTCCTCCCGTGGCCACAATCCGATTGTTCGGGCTAAAGGCTAGGGCGGTGATGTCCGCGTGTTCGGTCCGAATGATCTCGCCATACGGCTGGCGCCGGGCGGTATCCCACAGCACGAAGTCGGGCGTTTCGGTCTTGCCGGGTCCTAGTAAAGCCATTTTAGCATCTAGCGGCTTCTCATCAAACGCCTCGCCGAGGAGGCGGCGCTGTCTAAAGTTCCAGAGAACGATAGCGCCATCCGGCAAACTCTGCGCAAACAGGCGACCGTCGGGGCTGAGGGCGAACGCTGAATCGGAACCGGACATACGGGGAGTCACGATTTCGGGGCCACTAACCTCCTGAAAGTTGAGATCTCGGGCAATGCCGAGAGCTTGGTCTTGCGCAGGATCAAAGACGTGGGCCGCGCGGCCGCCGTTGATCACGATCGTATCGCCGTTGGCACTAACGCGCAGCGCGCTAGGCTCCAAGCGCATGGGCACTGCGTGCCCCAAGTCACGTCGCACCTTCTGCGTCTTGGCATCGTACAAGGTAACGCCCTTAGACGTCCCCAACAGCCAAGATCTTCCGTCCGGGTGAAAGGCAAACGCGGTCACGCGCTCACCGCCAACCGAGCGGGGAGCCGATATGAGCTGGCCCGATTTGATGTGCCAGATGACCACGCCATGGTCGCCCGTGACGGCGGCTGCGGTCGTGCCATCGGGACCAAACGCCACCTCTCGTACCTTGCCTGTAAATTGCGGCACACGGTTGGGAGAAAGTTGTCGACGCGTGACATCCCACAGCATCACGCGGTCAGAAGATGAGGTCGCGCTGAGAAGGTGCCGCCCGTCTGGACTGAAGGCCAGACTGTCCGCGCCAAACGTGGCTTTTAACGATGCTCCCGTAGGCTCTCTGCGCGCCAGGTCCCAGAGGAGGATCGCTCCATCGAGATACCCGACCGCTAGGGTATGGCTGTCGGGGTGGAAGGCGATCGCCTGCGCTCTTTGGTGCTTCTCGGCGGGGCGGAGCTCTCCCACCAGCTGTAGTGCGTCGATGCTCCAAAGGTAGACCACCTGATCGTCAAAGTCGGCGTAGTCGCCAGGCGCGCTCGCCAACAGCCTGCCGTCCGGGCTGAACGCCAACCTTTGCTCGGGACGGTCGCTGGCGAGAACGCCCCTGACGGTCGGGGTCCGCATCAGCAAGCGCTGGAGGGCGGCTCGTGCTTGAGGCGTTTCGCTCAAACGGTTTGCGGCAGCCGCCAGCAGGATTGCTAAGTCCAGCCTGGTGTCGTCCGCCAGCGCCTCGGCGGCGAACTGACGCGAGAGTGCGACGCGGGCCTGGGCGATGGCGAAGTTCCGCTCCTTCACGGCAACAACGGCAGCTGTGGTCGTCGCCAACGCCAGCGCGCCGAGTCCAGCCACGGCGGCGGCACGTAACCGTCGTGTCTTTCTGAACTGGCGGACATCCTCCCCGTCGAGCTGATCCTTGTCTTTGCCATGCAAGGGCGCCGCGATATCGAGAATCGCCTGCCGAAAGCGCGTATTCTGGAGACTGAGGTGATCCTGGTCGTCGGCCCAGGTGAGGTCAACATACAGTGGCTCACTCTGGAACTTGCCCCGCACCAGATCAGGCAGGGCCGTGGTGAGTTTCCAGTCGAAGTCCCGCGTGTCCTCGTCCCAGGCAATTGTCCCCGCGGTCAGCAGCACAAAGAGTTTGTCTGCTGGACGATTAGCAAACCACCATTCGACCTCGCGCTGCACCCACTTCGACGCCGCCGCTTGCGGAGAGGCCAGGAGCAGGAAATGGCTTGATTCCCCGAGCGCGGCCACGATGGCAGGCCACAGCTCAGGGGTGGCGGCGAGGCTGGTCGTATCCCGGAAGACGCGCAGGGCCCGCATGCGATTCCAGGGCCGGGCGAAACGATGCAGCGCGCGCTGCAAGGCCGGAGCCAACTTGCCGTCGGCGGCGTGGCTGTAGGAGAGAAAGCCGTCGTAGCGCATTATCCAAACGACCCCAGGGTCGGAGAGGCTAAGCCATACCACAACGGCGCCAGCTTGGTGTCAGCAGCGTGGACGGATTCGTCGAATGAAAACCTTATGGAATGGCGGCAATAGATCGCCCTACTCCGCCTTGAGGCCGGCGAACTTGACCACCTTAGCCCACTTCTCGGTTTCCTCTGCGACGAGCTTGCCGAAGTCGGCGGGCGAGCCGGTAAATATTTCACTACCGAGTTCGGCCATTCGTACCCTTATCGCCGGATCGGCGAGCACCGCGTTGACCTCCCGATTGAGCCGCTCGACGATCTCGGCCGGGGTGCCCTTGGGGACGCCGATGCCGAGCCAGCCGGTCACCGTGTAGCCCGGGACAACATCGCCGATCAGCGGGATGTCTGGCAGCACTCGCAGATGCGCGGTCGCCGTCACTCCAAGCGCGCGCAACCCACCCGATTGGATATGCGGCAACGCTGACCCAACGGCATCGAACATCGCATGCACGTCGCCCGCCATGAGTGCTGAATGCGCGGCCGGCGTGCCTCGATAGGGCACGTGCACCACCTCGATGCCGGTCATCATCCGAAACAGCTCGCCGGAAAGATGGGTCAGGTTTCCGGTGCCGTTCGAGGCCAGGTTGATCTTGCCAGGGTTGGCCTTGGCATGGGTGATGAACTCGGGGACGGTCTTGGCCGGGAACGACGGATTGACCAGCAAGACGAAGGAATCATTGTTGATGCTGGCGACCGGGACGATGTCTCGCGTGACGGTGACGGTGCTCTTCTCATAAAGCGTTACGTTGATGACGTGCGGGGTGGCAACAAGAAGGAGCGTGTAGCCGTCGGCAGGAGCGCGCGCGGCTGCCTGGAGTGCGAGATTGCCGCCGGCGCCCGGCCGGTTGTCGATGACCACCGACTGGCCGAGCCGCTGCGACAGTGATTGGCCGATCAGGCGCCCAATGATGTCGGGTGTGCCGCCGGCGGGAACGAAGACGATCAAGGTCACCGGCCGGGACGGGTAGGCTTGCGCCCACGAGATACGCGAGATCGCCGGCAGCGCGGCAGCGCCTGCGGCCAGGTGCAGAAAATTTCGGCGGGGAAGTTTCATTCGATCACCTCGTCGGCGGTGGCGAGCAGCGGAAGCGGAAAGGTTCGGCGCGGAAATTATCGGCTCGTCTCAAGCTTCATGTCGGTTGCGCGGACTACCTTGCCCCACTTGTCGGAATCTTCGGCGAAGAGCTTTCCAAACTCGGTCGGAGAAAGCGCAAGCGCTGTGCCGCCTAACTCGCCAAGCCGCGCCTTAAGCCTGGGATCGGCGAGGCCTGCATTGATCTCCTTGTTGAGCTTGTCCACGATCTCGGCGGGCGTGGCCTTGGGCGCACCGACGCCGAACCAAACGCTTGCCTCATATCCTGGGAGAAATTCGCCCACAGTGGGCACGTCCGGCAGCACCGGCGAGCGCGTCGCGGGGGTCACCGCCAATGGCCGTAGCCTGCCGGTCCGGATGTGCTCAGTCAATGACAGCATACCCTCAAACATGACCTGCGCTCGACCGCTGAGCAGATCGGTCAGCGCGGGTGCCGCACCGCGATACGGAACGTGGAGCATGTCGACACCGGCCATCATCTTGAACAGCTCACCGGCCATGTGTGGTGTGGTCCCGTTGCCGACCGACGCCATGATGATCTTGCCCGGATTGGCCTTGGCATAGGCGATGAATTCGGGAACCGTCTGGGTCGGCACCGATGGATTCACCACCATGACGAGGGGCACACGGACGATGCCCGCGACCGGCGCGATATCGCGAATGAGATTGAAATTGAGGTTGCGATAGAACGTGGCGCTGACCGCAGCCGACGTGCTGACCATGAGCAGCGTATAGCCGTCCGACTGCGAATTCACGACCGCCTCAGTAGCAATATTGCTGCCTGCCCCAGGCCGGTTCTCGATGATGAAGGGCTGACCCAAACGCTCCGAGAGCCATTGACCTATCAGGCGCGCGGCGATGTCGGTCGGGCCGCCGGGGGTAAAACCGACGATTAAGCGCACTGGCCGGGTGGGATAGGTTTGCGCCCAAGCGATGCGCGAGACAGCCGGGAGCGCGGCGGCGCCCGCGGCAAGATGAAGAAATCGACGGCGCAGCAGCTTCATGGCGTTTAGCCTCCCGGCAGGCGCACGGTGAACACCGAACCTTTGCCCGGCTCGCTCGTCACCGTCACGTCACCGCCCATCATGCGCGCGAGTTTGCGGGAGATGGCAAGGCCGAGCCCCGTTCCGCCGTAGCGGCGCGAGGTGAGCGAATCGGCCTGGGTGAAGTCTTGGAACAGTTTCGCCTGCTGCTCCGCCGTCATGCCGATGCCGCTGTCCGCAACCGCAAGCTCGACCCAGTCGCGTCCGTCCGCCACCTTGCGCACCCGCAGGGCAATTTCGCCCTCTTTCGTGAACTTGCAGGCATTGCTCAATAGGTTGAGCAGAATCTGCTTCAGCCGCAGTGAGTCCGTGGTGAGCGTGCCCAGGTTCCCTTGCGCGTCTACAACGAGGCGATTCTTATTCTTCTCGGCAAGCTGTCCCGCGGTGCCGATGACCTCGTCGATAAGCCGGGCCAAATTAACGGGCTCGGGATTAAGCTCGAGCTTGCCAGCTTCGATTTTTGAGAGGTCGAGTATCTCGTTGATAAGGCTCAGGAGGTGGGTGCCGGCGGCATTCACACGGCGCAGCGGCTCCAGCGCCTTTTCCGTGCCGAAGCGCGCCGCGTTGGTAACCATCATTTCGGTCAGACCGATGACCGCATTGAGCGGTGTGCGCAGCTCGTGGCTCATGCTGGCGAGGAACTGAGACTTGTGCTGGCTTGCCATTTCGATCTGCCCGTAAAGGCGTCCGAGTTCTTCGCACATCTTGTTCATATTTGCCGCCAATGCGCCCAGCTCGTCGCGATTGGCGACGTGAACGCGTTGGGTGAAGTCGCCCGCCGAAAGCCGGTCGAGCCGCGCTTCGATCTTCTTGACCGGCCCAATCACCGACCACGAAATGGCATAGCCAAGCCCGAGAGCGAGCGCGATGCTGGCAAGTGCGAACGCAATGACAACCCATCGTGCGTTGGCGTACGCCTGCGTGCTTGCTTCGATTCCCGCGACCATGTCTGCCTCGGCCTTGTTGACCAGCTGGTTGGTCAGGCGTTCAAGCCGGTCAGCAAGCGGTGCAGCCTGTGCCGCTTGGAGGTCTCGCGCTTCGGCCGAACGACTAGCGCGAATCAAATCCACGACGCGCGTCACGACCTCGATGAGCCGGTCGTAGTCCTGCCGGAACTGGCCAAGCAGTTCGACTTCGTCCTTCGCGACGAACTGCAGGCGATCCACGTCGTAGCCGAACTGGTTGAGCTGGCGCAGCGTGCTCGACAGCGTCCGCTCGTCGGCAGAGACCAGCGCAGAGGCGACGCCGTACAGCTGCGTCGTCGTGTCATGCTGGACCTGTCTATAAGCTTCAATCTTGCGCTGCAGCTTGAGCAGTTCCTCGACGCGTTGGTTGACGCCGCTCAAAACCTCAAGTCCGACTGCCCCCACCATGATCAGAAGCATCGCAATGGCAAGAAAAGCGGCCAGCAGCTTGAATTGTACGCGTGCCGGTACCCACGAAACCAAGTCGACAAACGGGCTCATTAACCGCGAAACGAGGCCAGCGAGCGGGCCGATCAAACGCATTATGGCTCTTTAATAAGGCTTAGAAGGTCGCGCTGGAATTCGTCGGGATCAAACCGCACTCCGAGGTATTGCACGCGCAGCATGCTGTTCCGGTCAACGATCGACGTGAGAAATGTGTGGTCGACTTCGCCCTTGGCGTTCTTTGCGGCGAAAACGCCGTAACGGCGGGTTATATCCCGAATGGCTGCCGGGTCACCGGTGAGGAACGACCAACCTTTGAGATCGGCGCCGAATGTATCGGCATATTGCTTTAGCACTTCGGGCGTGTCGCGCTCTGGATCGACCGTGATCGAAACGAAGGCGACCCTTTCACCAAAATCTTGCCCAAGCTTGTCCTGTACGTGAGCCATCAGCGCGGTGAGTACCGGGCAGGTATCGATACACGAGGTATAGATGAAGGTCACGGCGACGACCTTGCCGCGCAAATCTGCGAGCGAAACTCGCGTGCCGTCCTGTGAGGTCAACGCGAACGCTGGCGCGGGCGCGATCTTTGGGAGACGTTGCTGCTTGACGGGGTGGTGGGGAGCATCATGCGCTGCCGTCGGCGTCACAGACGCCAGCATGGCGAGCGCGAAGACGAACACAGTCCACATGCTCAGCTCTTCAGCTCCTGCTTCAGCTCATTGAAGACCTGCCAGTCAGTGCCTTGGGCTATTATTTTGTTCGGGATCGACTTGATCATTCCCGCCTCGCGTAGCCTCAGCGAGTAGAACCGCACTGTGTCTTCGGGATCGTATTCATTCCATCGAGCGTAACGAATCTCATTCATTGTTTGCAGCGCGTAGTCGTATGAATAGCCCTTAGCCGCCACCAGGCGGGCCGCCTGCTCGGGTTCGGCGGCACAGAAGTCCGTCGCCTTCGCAATCGCCCGCAACGCGCGCTTCGTGGCCACCGGGTACCGACGAACAAACTCCCTGTTGCCTGCAATGCCGCAGCAAAAGTACTGCGACCAGGGCCGGTCGATCCCGCTATTGACAATGACATGGCCGATCTTCTTCTGCCGCAACTCCTGCGGAATGGGAGGAAAGCCCATCAATGCGTCGACTTTCTCCTCTGCCAGCAGCTGTCCCGATTCACCAACCGGATGCGTGACAAAGTTGATCTCCCGTTTTGCATCCAAGCCCACGTGGGCTGCCATGCTTGCAACGAAGTTATGGTGTGCTGATCCCAGCGCCGGCACCGCTACCGTCTTTCCCTTGAGGTCGCGAATTGCGTTCACGCGTTTAGTCCCAAACAGTTCGAAGCACCCGGCATGCACTCCAGCCAGCAGCTTGATCGGTGTGTCCGAATCGATCTCGACGATATAATTCGCGATGAAGCCCATGCTCATGTCGATCTTGTCGGTCCCAACCGATCGGTGGATCGTGTCCAGTGGAACCTCGACATACTGGACGTCATTGAAGCCCTCGATTTTGAGCAGCCCTTCCGCCACGTATTGAGGCGCAATACAAATGCCGGGAACTTTGGCAAGGTGGATGGTCGTTACTTCCGCCGGAGCCTCCTGAGCAGACCCCGTTTCACTGCCAATCAAGGCTACGGCTGCGGCCGATGAAAGCGTGGCCAGCACGCGGCGCCGATTTTGTCCGGTCTGCATGACAAATCTCCCTGTCATTTTCGGTTGCCACGGGACAACCCACGCCCGCATAGTCAGCCCTTCAGCTCGCGCTTGAGCTCGTTGAGGAAACGCCAATCGGTGCCCCGGGTAATGATCTTCTGGGGGCTCGATTTCACGATGCCGCCCTCGTGCAAGCGGAGAGAGTAAAAGCGGACGGTGTCTTCGTGGTCGTACTGGCGCCATTTGTTGTAGGGTATCTCTCTTAGCGCCTGGAGCGCGTAGTCGTAGTGCTCGGCATAGCCGTTGTCCACGAGGAAGCGCGCCGCGCGCGCGGGATCGGTGGCGCACACGTCCGCAGCTTTGAGAATGGCACGCAGGGCACGTTTCGTCGCCACCGGCTTCGCGCGGACGAACTCCTGGTGGCAGACCACCATGCAGCAAAAGTACTGGGACCACGGACGATCCGTCACGCTGTTGACCACCACGTGACCGATGCCCCTCGCACGGAGCTCCTGCGGATCCGGAGGGGTCGCCAGGAAGGCGTCAATCTTTCCCTCCGCGAGCAGCTGCTTGGCTTCCGAGGGCGAGACTCTGATCCAGGTGACGTCTTTGCGCGGATCGAGGCCGACATACGTGACCATGCTGGCGATGAACGTGTAAGCGGATGCGGCGAAGCCTTGTATCGCAACGGTCTTCCCCTTCAGGTCCCGGACCGAACGTATTCGCTCGGTGCCGAACAGCTCGAAGCAACCCGGTTGAATTCCGGCCAGCACGACGATGGGCTTGCCCGCATCGATTTCCATGATGGAGGGGCCGACGTACTGCATGGTGATGTCGACGTCGCGATCCGCCACGGCGTCCGTGATGTCGGACGTGCCGTCTGGCGCAGCGATGTAGCTCACATCGGTGAACCCCTCGCTGCGCAACAGCTCCTCGGTCATGTACTGGGGCGCTCGGCAGATGCTGAGGGTGCGCGCCAGCCGGATCTTGGTGGTCTCCGGCGGCGGTTCTGCGGCGGCCGAATGTGGCCTGATGGCAAGAAGCCCCAAGCTGCCCAGGGTCATAACACCACTCAGGAGCGTTCGGCGGGAGATCATCCTTTCAACTCCTTCGTGAGCTCGTTGAGGAACCGCCAATCGGTCGCATCGGCGATGATCTTGTTGGGGGTCGACTTGATCATGCCCGCTTCGCGCAGCCGCAGCGAATAGAACCGGATCGTGTCCTCGGCATTGTAGTCCCGCCACTTCGCGTATGGGATCTCCTTGAGTGACTGCAGGGCAAAATCATACCGCGGGGTGAATCCCCCGTCGACGATGTCCTGCGCGACCCGCTCCGGCTGGACGACGCAAAGGTTGGTGGCCTTGATGATCGCACGCAGCACGCGTTTGGTCGCGACTGGATGCCTGCGGACGTAGTCCCGATGCGCCGCCAGCATGCAGCAGAAGTACTGCGACCAGGGACGATCGACGGCGCTGTTAACGATCACGTGACCGATCTTGCGGGCGCGCAGGTCCTGCGGCTCGGGCGGAAAACCCAAGAACGCATCGATCTTGCCTGAGGCGAAAAGTTCAATTGGCTTAGGCAAAGAGCTTGTCACCCAGTGGATATCCCTGGCCGGATCGAGCCCGACATGAGCCGCCATCGTGCTCAGGAACAGATGCTGGCTCGAGCCCAAGCTCGGAACGCCTACGTTCTTGCCTCTGAGATCGGAAATGCTGCGGATGTCCTCTCGCGCAAACAGCTCGAAGCAGCCGATGTGCTCGCCACCAACGATCGTGATTGGCTCCCCGGCATCGATCGGAATGATGAAGGCCGGCGCGAAGTTCGCAGTGAAGTCGACCTCGCCGCGCGCGAGCGAGAGTGCGGCCGGAACCCCGGCATCGGTCGCCACGTAGCGGATGTCGGTGAAGCCTTCCGCCCGCAGGAGCTCGTCGGCGACATATTGGGGCGCGATGCAAATGCCAGCGATTTTCGCCAGTCGGACGGTGGTCGTTTCGGGTGGCCCCTCTTGGGCCAGCGAATTGTGCGCGCCGATCAGGCCCGCGGCGCCGGCCGATGAGAGCGTGGAAAGGAATTGGCGTCGGGTTCGTGTCGTCCACATGATGACTCACCTTCCTTCGCTTAAGCGGCACCTCACCCTTTCAGCTCGCGCTTGAGCTCGTTGAAAAAACGCCACTCGGTACCCTGGGCGATGATCTTCTGCGGGGTTGACTTGATCATCCCCGCTTCATGCAGCCGCAGCGAATAAAACCGGGTCGTGTCTTCGGGATCGTATTCACGCCAGCGCGCGTAAGGAATTTCGCGGAGAGCCTGCGCGGCATGGTCCGGCTTGTCACTGTAACCACGGCTCACGATAAAGCGAGCCGCATGCTCCGGGTCGGTCGTGCACAGATCGGCGGCCTTGAGGATCGCCCGCAGTGCCCGTTTGGTTGCGACAGGATGCTTCCGCACGAAGTCTCGATGTGCGCCGACCATGCAGCAGAAGTATTGCGACCACGGGCGGTCCGCGGTCGTGCTGAGCAGAAGATTGCCGATCTTGCGGGCGCGTAGCTCTTGCGGGACTGGCGGGAATCCTGCGAAGGCGTCAACCCGATCTTCTTCGAGCAAGCGCATCGATTCCTCTGCAGGATGCGTTTCCCAGCGAATGTCCCTGCGCGGATCGAGACCCACGTAGGCAACGGCACTCGACAGAAACAGGTGCTCGGGTGCCCCCTCCGCGAGCACGGCTACCCGTTTGTCTTTGAGATCGCGGAGTGCCCAGACGTGCGTCCCCCCGAAAACTTCGAAGCAGCCGATGTGGACGCCACCAAGCAGCACAATGGGGTCCCCCGCGTCGATTCGGCTCACATACACGCCCGCGAATTCCATCATCATGTCCGCGCCGCCAGCTCCCACCACTCTGGCGCCAGAGCCGTCGGTCGCCTCGATGTACTGCACGTCACTGAACCCGTCGGCCCGGAGCAACTCCTCGGCTAGATACTGTGGCGCGACACAGATCGAGGGATCATGGATCAACCGGATGCGTGTTGTCTCGGATGGCAGCTCCGCATTTGTCGGTTTCGCTCGCAGGCCAACCAGTCCAGCCGCGCCAGCAGACGATAGCGTGGTTAAGAAACGACGACGGCTCTGTACAAGCTGCATGACGCCCCCCCTCGAGCGTTTGGGTGGGCGGACCCGATCGGCAACGATCAGCCCTGAGGTTCGCCGGTATGCTCTTACTGCGATCCGAATTAATCAAGCGCATTTGCACGGCCAGCACATCGAACCGGATGCGCCCTTGCGACGCGTGAGGCGGCCGGCAGCGCGGTAGCGCCTGCGGTCAGATGCAGAAATTGCCGGCGGCGGGGGAGTTTCATTTTGGACCTCCTCTCGCTTCACATCACTCGATCACCTCGTCTGCGCTGCCGAGCAGCGACGGCGGAAAGGCGTCCGCGCTGAGAGAAAACCAGAGGCTGATTAGCGCCTCGCGATTTTGTTGTACGCTGCGATTGCTCGCTTCAAATCATCGTATTCCTCGCAGGCGATGAGGCAAATTCTCTCCAGTGCCGCGAGGTGCTCTTCGGCTTTGATTAAGTCGCCCTGCACCAGGTATGCTTCGCCGAGGTGCTCGTGCGCGCTGCGGTGCCGAGGATTGAGCGTTAGCGCCTGCTGGTAATGTCGCATCGCCGGATCGAGTTGCCGCAGGCGGCGATAGGCGTAGCCGAGATAGTTCTGAATATCAGCATTGCGGTCATCGCGCAGCCCTGCCAACGTAAGTGTCTTGATGGCACCGTTCCAGTCGCTGGCGACGATCGCTCGCTTGCCGGCGGCGAAATCCGGATCGAGCGCCGCCCAATCTGCGCTCTCTACCATCGCTCCCATCGACGAGCAGATCGGCCAGGCTTCCACCTCGATTGCCGCCTCGGCCACAGCGCTATGTGCGCCTGGTGGCGCCGCAGCCGGATTTTGTCGAGCGAGGGTGGTCAAAAGGTAAAGAGCCGGCGCCGCGGCCAACACGCCAAGCACGGCGGCGACGAGGGTAGAGCGGATCATGATCGTTGTCCCGCTATAGCCGGCTGCCGGATACGCGCGCCCGGCAGCCGTTGTCCTTCATCCTACGCCT
>Ga0318497_10000262_pt1 | contig 16039 bp, 14 predicted proteins | sample GRESIP109b1f23_FD_203754 | JGI IMG/M metagenome (GOLD analysis project Ga0318497, IMG submission 203754) | Tropical soil microbial communities from Luquillo Experimental Forest, Puerto Rico - GRE.SIPMG.109b1f23 | ecosystem: Environmental > Terrestrial > Soil > Tropical forest > Bulk soil... | reverse complement strand
ACCGCATCGCCCCGCCGGCGGTGGTGACGCGCGCCGCGGCGCTGTGGGGAGGGCCCAACGCGGTGCTCCGCTTCGGCTGCACCGCCGGGTCGACCGTCCAGTACGGCCACACCGATCTCCTCCTCGGCGAGCACGCGCCGGAGGAGGTGTTCCCGCGGATCGAGGCGTGGCTCGTCGACGCCGCGCTGGGTGCTACGTCCGGTCGCCCTGAGTCCTTCGACTCGGCTCAGGACAGGCTCCGCGCCGGCGGAGGCGGCGCGGAGTCGAAGGGCGACGGCGCATGATCCTGCTCGTCGTCGCGCTCGTCCTCGCCGACGCATCGCCCGCGCCGGCGCCCGAGGCGGCGAAGGCCCCGTTCATCTGTCCGGCGGGGACCGAGCTCCAGGGAGCGCTGCCGCCCGACGGCTTCGAGGTGTGGTGCGAGCGGACCACCGAGCTGCCCGAGCGCCGGCGCGAGGGGCCGTGGCGCAGCTACTACGACGACGGCGGGCTCGCGAAGGCAGGCTCCTTTCGCGCCGGCAAGCTCGACGGACCGTTCACCGTCTGGCACCGCAACGGCAAGCCGGCGCAGAGCGGCTCCTACTCCGCCGGCGAGCGCGAGGGCAGCTGGACGATCTGGTTCGAGAGCGGCCGGGTGGAGGAGCGGTGCGGCTACGAGCGCGGCGAGAAGCACGGACCGTTCGCCACGTTCTGGCCGGGGGGTGGGCGCAAGGTCGACGGGCGGCACTGCCGCGGGCTGCAGTGCGGCCGCTGGACGAGCTGGGACGAGGCGGGGCGGGAGCTGGGAAGCGTCGTCTACGAGGAGATCAGGTCCGCTCCCTGACGCCGGCCGATCGCGCCCCGCGCTCGGCCGCCAGGTACGCGTCGAACGCGGCCGACGGCACCGGGAGCGCGAGCAGCGTGGCCGCGAGCCCCTCGCCGAGCTCGAGCACGTGCTCCACGCCGGGCGTGACGCTGACCCGTCCGCGGCTCGCGAGCCCGTCGCCGGGCAGCTCGACCTCGTACTCGACGGCGAGATCGCCCGAGACCTCGCGCGTGGTCTCGATCCGGAGCGCGATGCGGACGTGGCTCGGATTCTCGGGATCGCGCAGCTCGAGCTGGGCCGGCCGACCCGGCGACGCGATGAGGCGCGGCCTCGCCAGCAGCTCGCCACCGGGGCCCCGGAGCTCGAACGCGACCAGCTCGCCCGCCGAGCCTTCTTCCTCGGAGGCGTGGTGCCGCTCGATGGCGCGCTTCGCCTGGACCGCCACCTCGGCGGAGCTGCCCCCGAAGAGAAACGCGAACAACACGATGGCGACGGCGCGCGTGCGCTTCATGGAGGCTCCAGGTCGAGAACGGAGCCTGTCAGGGTAGCACGGGACATGCCCAAATTTATTCCCCCACTTGGAGGGTTCATAACCATGCGAAACTTGGAGGAAACGACGGGAGAGCCGATCAGGCGCCTGTGTGGCGTGCGCGCCACACCTGACCTTCCCTGGACACACGCCCCTCTCGCTCCAGCTTCAGCAGGGACGCGAGGCAGCTCCGCTCCGCAACCGGGAGCATGGGCGCCGGGGTGTCGTCGTAGGCACGGGCCGTGATCTCGCTCAGGGGCCCGGGTGACTCCGCGGCGGCGACGACCTTCGCCTCGCGCTCGAGGCGGTGCTCGAGGTAGCCGGTGAGCTTCTCGGTCGCGCCCTGGGTGGGCGGGCCATGGGCGGGGAAGAGCGCCCGCGGTCCCAGGGCGCGCAGCCGCTCGAGCGATCGCAGGTACTCGGCCATGTCGCCCTCGGGTGGGTCGATGACGATGGTGGAGAGCGTCGAGACCATGTCACCCGCGAGCAGGGCGCCGGTCCGCTCGTCGAGGAAGGCGACGTGGCCGAGCGCGTGGCCCGGCGTATGGAGTGCGCGGTAACCGCCAGGGAGCCGCTCGCCGTCGGCCAGCGGGATCACCTCTCCGAGGCCCGCTGGGAGCCTCGCCGCCGTATCGGGGTGCGCCCGGAGGAGGAGCTCGTGCCGCGCGCGCAGGGCCGCCACCCCGCCGACGTGGTCCGGGTGGGCGTGCGTGAGCCAGATCTCGCGCGGGGCGAGGCCGTCCTCGCGCAGGTCCCCGAGGACGCGCTCCAGGAACGCCTGCTCCTCGGGCCACGGCGAGCCGGGATCGACGAGCGCCAGCGCGCCGCCGCCCAGCTCCGGCATCCAGCAGTTGGTGTGCGTGGCGGGCGCGAGCGTCGGCGTGCGGAGCGCGGCGAGGAACAGGCCGCGCTGGAACTCGATCCGGCGCGTGATGAAGCCCTCGGTGGCGGGCGGCGCGCGCAGCCGCTCGAGGCAGGCGGGGGGCGCCGCCGCGGCGAGACACTGCACGCCCCACAGGTTGGGCGGGTGGAGGAGCACCTCGCCGCTGGCCCAGAGCGCCTCGGCGTCGGCGGCGGCGATCCATTCACCGTCCGTGAGTTCGCCCGGCCAGACCTCGGCCGCCTCGCCCCCGGGCAGCGCGGCGAGGAAGACGTGCGCGTCGTAGCGGAGCGGGAACTGCTCCGGCGTGATCCAGCGCCCCGCGTCGAGGAGGCGCGCGCCCTCGACGCGCAGGCCATGCCGCGCCAGGAGCTCGCCGAACCCGATCGACCCGTCGAGGAGCGCGCGGCGCGCCTGCGCTCGCTCCACGGCGCCGGGGGACGTCCCGGTGGTGAGGAGGATGCCCGTCTCCTCGAAGATCTCGCGCGCGGCGCAGGCGCGCAGCGCCGCCGCCTCGCCCGTGAAGCCCGGCACCTCGATCCGCGCATCCTCGGGGTCGAGCCGCCCGCCCGGGAAGGCGTAGAAGCCTCCCGCGAAGCGCAGCGCGCCGCGCTTGACCCAGAAGATCTCGCGCCCGCGCGCGCCCTCGCGCCACAGGATGACGGCCGCCGCGACGCGAGGCGCCTCGGTCAACAGGGGATCCTCACGATCTCCTGCTGCACCTTCGAGAACACCTGCGGCCCCTCCTCCCCCATCACCACGTCGATCTCGGTCCGGACGCCGAGCCCCTCCTCCGGGAGGTAGATCCCCGGCTCGATGGAGAAGGCGAGCCCCGGGATGAGCTCGCGCGTGTCGTGCGTCTCGAGGTCGTCCAGGTTGGCGCCGTCGCCGTGCACCCGCACCCCGATCGAGTGGCCGGTGCGGTGGATGAAGCGGTCGCCGAGCCCCTTCTCGGCGATGACCTGGCGCACGACGCGGTCGACCTGCCACCCCTGGAGCGTGCGCTTCTCGGCGTGCGCGGCGCGCAGGGCGGCCAGGCCCGCGTCGCGCGCGGCGGCGGCGATGCGAAAGATCTCCTCCGCGCGGGCCGAGGGGGTCTCGCCGCAGAAGCCGACCCAGGTGATGTCGGCGTAGACGTCCTGCGCGCCCTTGCCGCGCGCCCACAGGTCGATGAGGACGAGGTCGCCCTTCCGGATCCGGGTGGGCGCGGCTTCGGACGGCTCGTAGTGCGGGTCGCCGGCGTGCGCGTTCACCGCCACGATGGGCGGGTGGTCGCACTCCAGGTTGGCGCGGGAGAACTCCGACAGGAGGAAGCGCTGGATGGTGGTCTCGGTCACCTCGATGCCGCGCTTCAGCGCGAGCCCGATCTGCTCGAAGGCGGCGTCCTTGGCGTCGTCGATGGCGCGCAGCGCCCGCACGTGGCTCGCCAGCTGGTGCGGCGTCCAGCGGCACAGGAAGCGCTGCACCAGCTCGGCCGAGCTCACCACCTCGGCGCCCAGGGAGCGCATGAGCTCGAGCGTGCCGGCGTCGACGCGCGACAGGTAGGGGATGGCGCCGTTCGGGTAGTACTCCATGGCGAGGCGGCGCCCGCGCAGCCGTGAGAAGAGGCGCGACAGCTCGCCCTGGAACGACGTCCACGAGGTGTAGCTGCGCCGCTCGCCCACCACCTCCCTCGGGAAGGAGCCGAGCTCGATGGCGTGCACGAGCACCGTCGGCTCGCCCTCGCGCGGGACGAGGTAGCACCACCGCCGGGTGAGCATGTGGCCGGCGAGGCCGAGCGCGTTGAGGGCGGTCGGGTTCTGGCCGTGGAAGTCGTAGAGCAGCCAGCCGTCGAGGTCGAGCTCGCGGAGCGCCTTCTGGAGCGCGGGGAGGTCCATGGTCAGCCTTCCTCCCTCTCCCCGGAGGCGGCGTTCACTCCTCGACGTCCTTCGCCACGGGGTGGGGAATCTGGTGCAGGCGGACCGAGTTCGTCGCGCCCGGCACGCCCATCGGAGATCCGTAGACGAGCACGACCCGGTCGCCTGGCTTGGCCACCTCGTCCGCGAGCAGCCGGTCCGAGACCATCTCGCACATCAGATCGGCGTTGTGAATCGGCTCCATGACCTTGGGGAGGACGCCCCAGTAGAGCGCGATCCTGCGGCGGATCGCCTGGTCGGGCGAGAACGCGACCACCGGCACGTGCGGGCGCTGGTGGGACAGGAGCCGGGCGGTGGTCCCGGAGAGCGTGAAGCAGATGATGGCGACCGCCTGCGCGTCCACGGCGGCGCGGACGGCGGCCCCGGAGATCACCGCGTTGAAGGGGCCAGGCCCGCTCCACACGTCGAGGGACGGGACCTTGCCGAGCGCGGCGTGCTGCTCGGCCTCCCGCACGATCCGGTCCATCATCCGGACGGCGAGGATGGGGTAGCGGCCCGAGGCTGACTCGCCCGAGAGCATGACCGCGTCGGCGCCGTCCCAGATCGCGTTCGCGACATCGCTCGCCTCGGCGCGGGTCGGGCGCGGATGCTCGATCATCGACTCCAGCATCTGCGTCGCGACGATGACGGGCTTGCCGGCCTGGTTCGCCTTGCGCAGCAGCATCTTCTGGATGGTGGGAACGCGCTCCGGCTGGATCTCGACCCCGAGATCGCCGCGCGCCACCATGATCCCGTCCGCGACCGCGATGATGGCGTCGATGGCCTCGATCGCCTCCGGCTTCTCGATCTTGGCGATGATCGGCACCACCCGGCCGACGCGCTCCATCTCGCCCCGGCACAGGTCGACGTCGGCGGGCGAGCGCACGAACGAGAGCGCGACGTAGTCGACGCCGTGCGAGAGCCCGAAGGCGAGGTCGCGCTTGTCCTTCTCGCTCAACGCCTGCGCGCGGAGCGTGACGCCCGGCAGGTTGATGCCCTTGTGCTCCTTCAGCACGCCCCCGTCGACGACCTCACAGCGCGCGCGCACGCCGTCGCTGGAGAGCACGCGCAGCTCGATGAGCCCGTCGTCGACGAGGAGCCGGTCGCCGGGGCGGACGTCCTCCGCCAGGTGCCGGTAGGTGGTCGAGACGAGCTTCTCGTCGCCGGGAAAGTCGCCCTCCGTGGAAAGGGTGATCTCGTGCCCGTTCTCGAGGAGCACGCCCACCTTGCCCGCCTTGAGCGTGCCGGTGCGGATCTTCGGCCCCTGCAGGTCCTGCAGCACCGCCACCGCCTTCACCAGCCGGCGCGAGGCGGCCCGGATGCGGTCGAGCACCTCGGCGTGCTCTTCCAGCCGGCCGTGCGAGAAGTTGAGGCGCGCCACGTCGACGCCGGCCTCGAGGAGCTTCTGGATGGTCTCAGGGTCGTGGCTGGCGGGGCCCAGCGTGGCGACGATCTTGGCGCGGCGCATCGAGAAGTCCGTGTCTTAGGGGCATTCGGGCTGACAGGCAACCACCTTGCTCGTGACGGGCGCAGGTCGTACCAAGACGCGATGAAGCTCGCCCGCTCGTTCTACGCCCGCGACGCGCGCAAGGTGGCGAAGGCGTTGCTCGGCAAGGCGCTCGTGCACATCGACGGCGGCGTGCGGCGCGCCGCGCGCATCGTGGAGACGGAAGCGTACCACGGCGAGGACGACGAGGCCTCGCACGCGCGCTTCGGCCCCACGCGCCGCGCCGGCATCATGTTCGGCCCGCCCGGCATCGCTTACGTCTACCTCATCTACGGCCGCTCGCACTGTGCCAACGTCGTGACCGGCACGGAGGGGTGCCCATCGGCGGTCCTCCTGCGTGCGGGCGAGCCCATCGAGGGCTGTCTGCATTCCACCATCGGCCCGGGCAACCTCTGCCGCGCCCTCGCCATCCACCGCGACGCGCACAACGGGCTCGACCTCGAGAGCGACGAGCTCTTCGTCGAGGACGGTCCGGCGCCGCGGGAGCGGATCATCGCCTCACCGCGCGTGAATGTCGGTTTCGCCGGCAGCTGGGCGGAGAAGCCCTGGCGCTACACGCTCCAGGGGAACCGGTTCGTCTCGAAGCCGTGGCCGGATTAGAGTGCGCCGGTGCTCCACCTCCTCGGACAGGACAGCCGGGCGCTCGCCCGCGCGCTCGGGATCGAGCTCGCCGACGCGCGCCGCGTCCTCGGCGCGGTGGTGGGGCGGGGCCGGCCGCTGCGCGAGGCGCGCAACGTCCGGCGCGAGGTGCTCGACCTCGTCGAGGCGCGCTGCTCGCAGGCGCGGCTCGACCGCGTCGCCGTCGCCGACGCGCAGGACGGGTTCCGCAAGTACCTCTTCCAGCTCCCCGACGGCGCGCGGGTCGAGTCGGTCCGGATCCCGCTCTTCGACACCCACCACACGCTGTGCCTCTCGTCGCAGGTCGGGTGCGCGCTCGGCTGCGTCTTCTGCGCCACCGGCCGGCTCGGCCTCACGCGCAACCTCGAGGCCTGGGAGATCGTGGCGCAGTTCATGGAGGTGCGGGCCGACAGCGCGCGCCCCATCACGGGCGTCGTCTTCATGGGGCAGGGCGAGCCGCTTCAGAACTACGCGCGCGTGCTGCAGGCGGCGTACGTGCTGTGCGACCCGGCTGGCGGCCGCATCGACCAGCGGCGCATCTCCATCTCGACCGCCGGGGTCGTGCCCATGATCCGCCGCTACACGGCCGAGGGGCACAAGTTCCGCCTCTGCGTCTCGCTCAACGCCGCCATCCCGGAGAAGCGCGCCGCGCTCATGCCGGTCGAGAAGGGCTACCCGTTGCCGGAGCTCGTCGACGCCGTGCGCGAGCACGCCGCCCGGCGCGGGCGGGTGACGCTCGAGTACGTCATGATCGGCGGCGAGAACGTGGGCGAGGAGGACGCCGCGGCGCTGGGACGGCTCCTCGCGGGCATCCCGGTGCGGCTCAACCCCATCGACGTGAACGACGCCACCGGCCGCTTTCGCCCGCCTTCCGCCGAGGAGTGGACCCGCTTCCGCGACGCGCTCGCGCGACACCTGCCCGGCCAGCCGGTGGTCCGCCGCTACTCGGGCGGCAAGGACGAGCACGCCGCGTGCGGGATGCTGGCGTCGACGGCGCGGTGAGCGCGGTGCGGCGGGGCGCAAGGCTCCGCCCTACGGATGCGGCTAAGTGGGCCGTAGGGCGGGGGCTCGTCCCCCGCCGCCGTCCTACGGGAGCACGACTGCCCGCAGGACGACGGCCGCCAGCGCGGCCACCAGTGCCGCGGCGGGGATGGTGAGCACCCAGGCCCAGACGATGCGGCCCGCGACCCCCCAGCGCACCGCGCGCGCGCCGCGCGTCGAGCCGACGCCGACGATGGCGCCGGTGATGGTGTGGGTGGTCGAGACCGGGATGCCCAGCTCGGCGAGCGCGAGGATCGTGACCCCGCCTCCGGTCTCGGCGCAGAAGCCGTGGATGGGCTGCAACTTGGTGAGCTTGTTGCCCATCGTCTTCACGATGCGCCAGCCGCCGAAGAAGGTCCCGGCCGCGATGGCGGCGTGGCAGAGGAGCACCACCCAGACCGGCACGTGGAAGGGGCGGCCGGCCCAGACGGTGCCGTAGAGCACCACCGCGATGATGCCCATCACCTTCTGCGCGTCGTTGGTGCCGTGGCTGTAGGAGAAGATCGATGCCGAGAGGAGCTGCAGGCGACGGAACCAGCGGTCGACCTTGGCCGGGGTCTGCTTCCTCACCAGCCAGGCGGCGGCGACCATGTTGAGCGAGCCGAGGACCATGCCGATCACCGGTGAGAGCACGATGAACAGGACGATCTTCCCGATGCCGCTCCACACCAGCCCGGCCGCGCCGAGGGTGGGCAGCGTCGCGCCCACCATCCCGCCGGCCAGGGCGTGCGAGGAGGAGGAAGGGAGCCCCCACCACCAGGTGAGCAGGTTCCAGACGATGGCGCCGAAGAGGGCGGCGAAGATCACCGACAGGACGAGCGTCGAGCCGTGCTCCCTCAGCATCTCGAAGCGGATGATGCCCTTCCCCATCGTGTTCGCGACGTGGAGGGGCTTGCCCCAGAAGATGGGCGCCGCCGCCGCGAAGTTGAAGAAGGCGGCCCAGGCCACCGCGGCGACCGGCGACAGCACGCGCGTCGAGACGACGGTGGCGATCGAGTTCGCCGCGTCGTGGAAGCCGTTGATGAAGTCGAAGAGCAGCGCTACGGCGATGAGGCCGATGACGATGGCGATGAGCATGGGGTGGGCGGGGCGCGTCAGGCGTGCTCGAGCACGACGCCCTCGATCACGTTCGCCACGTCCTCGGCCCGGTCGATACCGTCCTCGATGAGGTCGAGGATCTCCTTCCACTTCATCACGAAGAGCGGGTCGTGGCCGCCCTTGAACAGGTCGGCGATGGCGCGGCGGAGGAGCGTGTCGCCCTGGTTCTCGCAGACGTTGACCTGCTTGCACGCCTCGAGCACCTGCGCCGGGTTCTTCACGTCCCGGAGCCCGCGCACCGCCTCCTGCATGGTCTCGGCGGCCGCCACCAGCACCCCGGCCAGCTCGCGGGCGTCGGGCAGGATGGCGTCGATCTCGTAGAGGCCGATGCGCTCGCAGGCGGCGTCGGTGAGGTCGAGCACGTCGTCGATGCGCGACAGGAGGCGGTGGATCTCGGGGCGATCGAAGGGCGTGATGAACTGCTGGTGGAGGCGGGAGAAGGCGCGGTGCGTGATGTCGTCGCCCTTGTGCTCCACCTCCTTGATCGCCTGCACCTTGCGCGGGACGTCGGTGAAGTCCTCCAGCAGCGCCTTCAAGAGGCGCGTCCCTTCCACGGTGGCGGCGGCGAGCTTCTCGAAGTCGTCGAAGAAGTCGTCGGACTTCGGCATCAGCTTCTCTAGGAACGTCATGGCGCGCGAACCATAGCGAATCCCGAGCGCGAGTCCACCACCCCCTGCCGCGCGCCGCGCCGGCCGGCCGGAACTGCCCTCTTTACAAGGGGCTAGAGCGTTGAGGGGGTGCCGTCCGGAGTCAGCTCGCTGCGGGTAGAGCGGCGGCGCCAGGTGTTCCCGAGTGGCCGCGACTCCGGCGAGCGGGTCGTGGAGCGCTGCTTGTGCACCTCGCGCTGCACGAGCCGCTTGAGGCGCTGCGCGCACTCGAGCAGGGCCGCGTGCAGGTCGTCGTGCACGCTCTCCACCCGCAGCGTCTTCGCGTTCGGCATCCGGAACGTCACCTTGCAGGCCTGATCGACGCCGCCCCTCGACGGCTTCGTGTCCTGGACGTGGAGCGTGAGCTCGGTGGCGGGGCTGTCGTGCAGGCGCCTGAGCGGCGTGACGAGGTGCTTCCTGAGGAAGGCCGCGAGGTCACTGGGCATCTCGATCTGGTGAGCGTGGATGGAGACCTTCATGCTTCCTAGGTAGCGACGCGCCGCCGGCCCTGCCATGCCGCGCGGGGCGGCTAGACTGAGCCCATGACCGAACGCCTCTACCTCGCCGACCCCTATCTCGCCCGCTTCGACGCGGAGGTCGTGGCGGAACGACGGCTGGGCGATCGCCCGGCGGTGGTCCTCACCCGGACCGCGTTCTACCCCGAGGGCGGTGGCCAGCCCGCGGATCGCGGGGCGCTCGGCGAGGCGAAGGTGGTGGACGTGCAGGAGGTGGAGGGAGAGATCCTGCACGCCATCGACGGGACGCCCCCGCGCGGCCGGGTGGCGGGCGAGATCGACTGGGCGCGCCGCTTCGATCACATGCAGCAGCATCACGGCCAGCACCTCCTCTCGGCCGCGTTCGAGCGTTCGCTCGGCGCGCGCACCGTCTCGTTCCACCTCGGCGTCGAGACCTGCACCATCGACCTCGACCTCTCGGCGGACCGGCTCCGGCCCGCGGCGCTCGCCGACGTCGAGCGGGAGGCGAACGGGTTCGTGTGGCGAGATCTGCCGGTGACGGCGGCGGAGCTCTCGGCCGAGGAGCTCGCGAAGCTGCAGTTGCGGAAGGAGCCGACGAAGGGGATGCGCGTCGTCGCGGTCGAGGGGGTCGACTGGAGCCCGTGCGGCGGGACGCACCCGCGCCGCACCGGCGAGGTGGGTGCCATCGCCGTGCTCGGAGCCCAGAAGTGGGGCGGCGGCGCGAGGGTCGAGTTCGCCTGCGGTGCCCGCGTGGTGGCCCTCCTCCGGCGCGACGCGGGGTGCCTGGCGGAGGTCGCGGCGGCGCTGCGCTGCGCGCCCGCCGAGGCGCCCGCCGCGGCGGCCCGGCTGGCAGCCGACGCGCTCCAGCGCCGCAAGGACCTCGATCGCCTCGCGCTCGCGGTCGCCGCCGCCGAAGCCGATCGGCTCGGCAAGGGGGACGGCGCGGTGACGGAGGTGCTCACCCCTCCCGAGGGCGCCGACGCCGCCGGCTACCTGCGGAGCGTCGCCCAGGCGCTCGCGGCGCGCGGCCGGACCGCGCTCCTCGGCGCACGGGGTGACGGGCGCGCGCTGCTGTGCTTCGCCCGCCCGAAGGGCCCAGGCCCCGACCTCGGCGCGCTGCTGCGCGAGGCGGTGGCGCTCCTCGGCGGCAAGGGCGGCGGCGCGCCGGACCTGGCTCAAGGTGGTGGGCCGCAGGTGGAGAAGCTCGGCGAGGCGCTGGAGAGGGCGCGGGCGCGGATCTGAGGCGCGCCGCCTCAGATCCCTGCTGGCGCGGCAGGGCCGCAACGCGTGGTCCTCAACCCTCTCCCCCGGAGGGGGAGAGGGCAGGGAGAGGGGGCGGCGTCTACTTCTCGAACAGCTCCTCCACCTTCACCACTTTCACGTCCTCCGCTCCCGCGATCCCCAGCGGGAGCCGCTCGATCACCTGGTCCGCCGCGAGCACCTCGCGCGGCTTCGCGACCGCGTAGGTGATGGGCGACCGCGCCCCGGTGCGGATCTCGGCCGCCAGCTCGGCGGCGCCGTGCGTGGCGACCGCGATGCGCAGCCGCGCCGGGTCGACGTGGCGCCGGATGGCGGCGTTCACCTCCTCGAGCTCGAGGGTCGCGAGGCGGCTACGGAACGTGGCCAGCCAGGGCTTGTCGAGGCCGTAGAACCGATCGTCGAGGGCGTACCCCAGCCGCCGCGTGTCGGCCTGATCGAAGGTGAGGGTGTAGCCGGCGAGGAACTTCTTCACGCGGTCGAGCTCTTCCTGCGAGAGCCCGGCCTTCGCCCACCGCTCGACCTCGTAGAGCGCGGCGCGGACGGCGAACAGCCGGTGCTGCGGCTCGACCGGCCTCACCCAGACCGTGAACTCCTGGTGCGTACGCGGGTGGTTCACCGCCGGCAGCGCGCTCCCGGGCGCCTGCACGAAGTGCTCGGGGTAGGCGTAGGCGCCATAGTTGAGGCCGCGTACCTCGCGCAGCTCCTTGAAGAGCCGGAAGGCGGAGCCCTGCCGGTGCTCGCCGAGGGCCGAGACCGCCACCACCAGCGCCGGGAAGTCCGGGTCGCCGCGCCGCACGTCCCAGGTCATGCCCATCGAGATGGCCGTGGGCGCCGAGGGCTTCTCGACGAGGAGGAAGCGCGGCGCGCGCGTCACCGGCGGCGGCACCGGGGGCCGGAGCGCGCCGCCGGGGAGGCCGGCCAGGTCGCGGGCGAACCGCGCCGGCAGGTCTCCGTCGTATCCGCCCGCCGAGCCGACGCTCATGCGACCTTGCGTGAAGACGCGCTTCCAGTGCGCCTTCACGTCGTCGGCGGTGATGCTCGCGAGCCCTTGCACCGTGCCGCCGGTGAAGTGGCCGTAGGGGTGGCCGCCGTACAGCATCAGCGAGAGCGTCTCCTTGCCCAGTTCCTCGTCGCTCTCGGTGCGGAGCCGCTTCGCCACCGCGTCGATGGCGCGGCGCTTGAGCCGCTCGATCTCCGCCGGGTCGAAGCGCGGCTGGCGGACCACGTCCTCCAGGATGGGCAGGAACCGCTCCAGGTCCTCCTTGGGACACCGCCCCGCGAAGACGACGGTCTCTTTCGCGGTGACCGCTTCCAGCTCCGCCGCCATCGGATAGAGCGCCCGCTGGAGCTCGGCGGCGCTGAGCCGTGCCGTGCCGCCCTCCGCCATGATCGCCGCCGTGAGCGCGGTCAGGCCTTCCTTGCCGGGCGGATCGTCCACCGAGCCAGTCAGGAACATCACCCGCATCGCGATGGTGGGGTGGCTGGGGGCGGGCAGGCCGATGCGGCTGCCGGCGCCCACGCCGGCGTGGAGCGGCGGCGCGCCGGCGGTGCTGGGGCTCGCGGTGCGCGTGCCGGCGGACCCACCCGTCCCGGCGCAGGCGGCGGCGAGCGCCGCGGCGCCGGCGGCCGCGAGCAAGCGGCGGCTCATTGGACACCTCCCCGCGCGGCGGCCTTCTCGGGGGCGCCGCCCGTCGCGACCACGATCGTGGTGCGGTTCGACGGCACGAGCCAGCGCTTCGCGAACGCGGCGAGGTCGTCGGGGCCGAGGCGCTCGACCCGCCGCATGACCTCGTCGAGCGAGCCCGGGTCTCCCGTCGTCCCGCCGTAGTAGACGAGCCAGATGCCGGTCCGGTAGGGCGTGTCGGTCTGCATGACGAGCGTGGCGAGCACGTTCGCCTTCACGTCCGCGAGCACGCGCGGGTCGACCTTCCCTGCGACGATGTCCGCCACCGCGCGCTCCACGGCTGCGCGCGCCGGGGCCTCGGCCGCGGCGTTCTCCAGGACGAGCTCGTAGCCGAACAGGTACGGGTCGCGGCGCGGCTGGAACTCGCCCGAGATCTCCTGCGCCAGCCGTCGCTCCAGGATGAGCTCCCGGTAGAGCTGCGAGGGAGGGCCGAAGAGCAGCGGCCAGAGGACGAGCTGGGCGGCGGTGGCGTCGAGGTCCTCGGCGCCCGGGGTGTGCCAGCCCTGCCACAGGCGCGGCAGGACCGGCGTCGACCAGGCACGGCGCGCCTCCCGCTCCTCGCGCTGCGGCGGCTCGGGCTCGATCTTCGCGCGCCTCGCGGTCCCCTGCCACGGGCCGTAGGACCGCTCGATGGCCTCGAAGACCGCCTTCTCGTCGAAGTCGCCGACGACGAGGACCATCGCCGCGTCCGGCCGGTAGAGCTGGCGATAGAACTCGAGCGAGTAGCGGTAGCCGCTCGGCATGTCGCGAACGTCGCGCTCGAACCCGATGGTGGTGTGGCGGTAGGTGTGGCGCGTGAAGGCCAGCTGGCGCGACGCCTCCTCCACCGCGAAGTCGGGCGAGGCCTGCGTCTTCATGAGCTCCCCGAGCACCGCCCGCGACTCCACCTTGAAGTCGTCCTCACGGTAGTCGAGGTTCATGAAGCGATCGGCCTCGAGCGCGACGACCGCCGGCAGCGCCGACGACGGCCCGTACAGCCAGTAGGCGGTGATGTCGTCGTCGGTGAACGCGTTCGAGTCCATGCCGAGCGACTTCGTCGTGCGCTCCCACTCGTCGGCCGAGTGCGCCTTGGTACCGCGGTAGCTGAGGTGCTCGAAGAAGTGGGCGAAGCCGGTGCGCCCCGGCTCGACCTCGTCGCGGCTGCCCACCCTGAAGACGGTGAAGTAGGCGGCGAGGCCGGGCGAGTCGTACGGGACGAAGAAGACCTGGAGCCCGTTCGCCAGCTGGCGGCGATGGATGGGGAACGGGAACGGCCCGGGCGCGGGCCTCGCCGGCGCGGCGGCCATTGACATGGCGAGGGCAAGAGCGACGATCACGGGTGTCCTCCAGGCCTGTAGGGCGGGGGCTCGTCCCCCGCCGCTGCTCCAGGCGCCGCCCAGGGCGGACTGGACGTTACTGCCGCTCCGTACCCTCGGCCAGGTCGACGAGCGTCGCGCCCCATCCGCCACCCGCCTCGTCGGCGGTGCGCCAGCTGAGGACGAGCGGCGAGCGCGCCAGGATCGCCTCCACGGTGCGCCGCAGCGCCCCGGTGCCCTTCCCGTGGACGATCCGGACCTGGCGAAGGCCATGAGCCTGGCAGGCCGCGAGCCACTCCGGCACGAGGTCCCTCACCTCGCCCGGGCGAAAGGTGTGCAGGTCGAGGGTCCCGTCCAGCGGGAACGCGACGGGGACGTCATCCTCGGAGGGCGGTTCTTCCGACACGCCTCCCAGGATAGCGCCGCCGACGTGGTGTTTCGTCTCCATCGCCCCGCACCGGTCGGCCGGGGGCGTGGGGGCGGAGCCCCCACCCAGAAGTCGGCGAAGCCGGCGGCCGCTCGCGGCAGCGAGCGAAAGCGCCGAAGGCGCCGCCGCCGGCCGGGGAGAGGGGCCGGCTTCTCCCAGGCCGGGACGCCGCGGTATGGAAGCGCGACCGTGGATCTAGGCGACCACCTCGAACGGTTGAGGGCGCTGCTCGGCGCGGAGCGCGAGGAGGAGCGCGTCCGCTTCGCGGAGGCGCGCGGGAGGCTCACCGTGGCCGAGCGCGCCGCGCGCGGGCTCGCGCTGGCCGACGTGGAGGCGCTCGACGAGGCGGGGCTGGCCGGGCGCGCGCTGGTGAGCTACGGGCGGGCCGACGGCCGGCCCATCGGCGGTGCCCGCATCGGGATCGGCGCCCTGGTCCGCCTCCAGCCGCGGCGGCCATCCGCGAGCGCCGGGGCAGACGACGCGCCGGCGGGCGTCGTGGCGCGCCGCACCCGGCAGCGGGTGGCGGTCGCCTTCGACGAGCCGCCGCCGGACTGGGCCACCGAGGGCCGGGTGGTGCTCGAGCTCGAGCCTTCGCCGGTCACGTGGGAGCGGCTCGCGGGCGGCGTCTCGCGCATGGCGCAGACGAAGGAGGGCCGGCGCTGGCACGCCGCGCTGGCGGGGACGCCACCTCGGTTCCGCGACCGGCCGCGCGTCGACGATCGCGATGTAGGGCGCGGGCTCGTCCCCCGCCGTGGCGCCCTCAATGAAGAGCAGCAGCGCGCGCTCGACCTGGCCGACCGCGCCGACGACCTCGCGCTCGTGCACGGCCCGCCCGGCACCGGAAAGACGACGGTGCTGGTCGAGGTGATCCGGCGAGCGGTCGCGCGCGGGGAGGCGGTGCTGGCCGCCGCGCCCTCCAACCTCGCCGTCGACAACCTGCTCGAGCGGCTCGTCGCGGCCGGCGTGGACGGCGTGCGCGTCGGGCACCCGGCGCGCGTCCTGCCGGCGCTGCTCGAGCACACCCTCGAGGCGCGGGTCGCCTCGCACGAGGCGGCGCGCATCGCGCAGGGGCTGGTCCGCGAGGCGCTGCAGCTCCGCCGCGACGCGCGCAAGCGGAAGCAGCGGCGCGGCCCGGGCCGCTTCAGCGAGGCGCGGGTGGCCGAGCGCGACGCGAGGGCGCTGCTCGCCGAGGCGCGGGCGCTCGAGGACCGCGCCGAGGAGGAGGTCCTCTCCCGCGCGCCGGTCGTCCTCGCCACGCTGACCTCGCTCGACGCGCCCGCGCTCTCCGGGCGCCGCTTCCCGCTGGCGGTGGTGGACGAGGCGACCCAGGCGGTCGAGCCGGCCGCGTACCTGGCGCTGCTGCGCGCCGAGCGGGCGGTGCTGGCGGGCGACCACCTGCAGCTCCCGCCGACGATCCTCTCCGCGGCAGCCCAGCAAGGAGGGCTGGGGGTCTCCCTGTTCGAGCGGCTCGTCGCGCTGCACGGCGACGCGGTCAAGGTCACGCTCGCCGAGCAGCACCGGATGCACGAGGCGATCATGCGCTTCCCGTCGGACATGCTCTACGGCGGGGCGCTGCGCGCCCACCCCGACGTCGCGGCGCGCGCCCTCGACGGGGCGCCGCTCGAGGTGGTGGACACCGCCGGCCGCGGCTTCGAGGAGTCGACGCCGGAGGGGTCCGACTCGAAGCAGAACGAGGGCGAGGCGGAGCTGGCGGCGGCGGAGGTGGAGCGCGTGCTGGCGCTGGGCGTGGCGCCACCGGACGTGGCGGTCATCTCGCCGTACGACGCGCAAGTGCAGCGGCTGCGGCAGCTGCTCGCCGCGCGCGTCGAGGAGGGCCTCGAGGTGGACACCGTCGACGGCTTCCAGGGCCGCGAGAA
>Ga0318497_10000257_pt1 | contig 16215 bp, 13 predicted proteins | sample GRESIP109b1f23_FD_203754 | JGI IMG/M metagenome (GOLD analysis project Ga0318497, IMG submission 203754) | Tropical soil microbial communities from Luquillo Experimental Forest, Puerto Rico - GRE.SIPMG.109b1f23 | ecosystem: Environmental > Terrestrial > Soil > Tropical forest > Bulk soil... | reverse complement strand
TACGCGAGCGATTGCCCGATGGCCGGACATCAGATCGAGGCCGGCCTCGCCAGGCCAGGCGCCCCGGAACATCCGCTGCGGCTGCTGCGCATCGCTTACGGGCTGTGAGCGCCGGCGACCCCGCAGCGAGGAGGCCAGCCGTGAACCCACTCTCCGCTGTTGATCTCATGCCGCTCGAGCAGTACGCGCGCGAGCGGGCGGCTTTTCGCGCGCGCGTGCTGCAACACAAGGCCGAGCGGCAGGTGGCCGTCGGGCCGAATGCCACCTGGGCCTTCGAGGACCGGCTCACCGTGCAGTACCAGGTACAGGAGATGCTGCGTGCCGAGCGCATCTTCGAGCCCGAGGGCATCGCCGAGGAGCTCGCTGCCTACAACCCGCTGATCCCCGATGGCAGCAACTGGAAAGTGACGCTGCTGCTGGAGTTCGAGGCGGCCGAGCGGCCGCAGGCCCTCGCGCAGCTCCGGGGTGTCGAGGATCGCTGCTGGGTGCAGGTCGCCGGTCACGAGCGCGTGTTCGCGATCGCCGATGAGGATCTCGAGCGCGAGAACGCGGAGAAGACTTCCGCGGTTCATTTCCTGCGTTTCGAGCTCACCGCCGCGATGATCGCGAGCCTGCGCAGCGGTGCGGCGCTCGGCATCGGGACCGATCACGAGCACTACCGGCACACGGTGGCACCGGTACCCGCGGCGGTACAGCGCTCGCTCGTCGGCGACCTCGGCTAGCGGCACGCGGCGCCACACCCTGCTAAGATCCGCGCCGCGCTTGCGGCGCCCGGCGCCGCCGCGCAGGCACGCGCCCGCAGCGGGCGCAGTGTTCTCGCCTCTCGAGGCCGGCACCACGGAGACCCAGCGCACGGGATGAGTCAGTCGTACACCGCATCCGACATCGAGGTCCTCTCCGGCCTCGAGCCCGTCCGTCGCCGGCCGGGCATGTATACCCACACGCAGCGGCCCAATCACCTCGCGCACGAGGTCATCGACAACAGCGTCGATGAGGCGATCGCCGGCTACTGCAAGCAGATCGACGTCGTGCTCTACAAGGACGGCTCGCTCGAGGTGGCCGATGACGGCCGCGGCATGCCCGTCGACATCCATCCGAAGGAGAAGGTGAGCGGCGCCGAGCTCATTCTCACGCGCCTGCACGCCGGCGGGAAGTTCTCCGACAAGACCTACAAGTTCTCCGGCGGCCTGCACGGAGTCGGCGTGTCGGTGGTGAACGCGCTCTCGAAGCACCTCGAGTGCTGGATCAAGCGCGGCGGCAAGGAATACAACATCAGCTTCAAGGACGGCAAGATCGCCTCCAGGCTGGAAGAAATCGGCACGGTCGGCCAGCGCAACACCGGCACCACCATTCGTTTCTGGCCGGACCCGAAGTTCTTCGACTCCGTCACATTCTCTGTGCCATTGCTGAAGCACACGCTCAAAGCCAAAGCGGTGCTGTGCCCCGGACTGCGCGTCACTTTCAGGAACGAGGCGAGCGGCGAAAAGGACGAGTGGTTCTACACCGGCGATCTCGGCGCCTACCTGGTCGAGGAGCTCGAGAAGCACGAGCGCATTCCCGCCGAGCCGATCACCGGCACGCGTGCCGGCGATGACGATGCGGTCGGCTACGCACTCTGCTGGGCCCCGGATGCGGAAACCTCGATCGGCGAGAGCTACGTCAATCTCATTCCCACCCCCGAGGGCGGCACGCATGTGAACGGCCTGCGCGCCGGGGTGGCGCAGGCGGTGCGCGAGTTCTGCGAGTTCCGCAATCTCGTGCCGCGGGGCGTCAAGCTCACCCCCGAGGACGTGTGGGACAAGGCGAGCTACGTGCTGTCGGTGAAGATCCATGAGCCGCAGTTCGCCGGGCAGATGAAGGAGCGTCTCGGCTCGCGTGATGCCGCACCGCTGGTCGAAGGTTTCGTGCGCGACTCGATGGCGCTGTGGCTCAACCGCCACCCGGACGCCGGCGAGCGCATCGCGCAGTTTGCGATCGCCAACGCGCAGGAGCGCGCCCGCGCCGCGCAGCGCGTGGTGAGAAAGCGCATCGCCGGGGGACCGGCGCTGCCGGGCAAGCTCGCCGATTGCGTGAGTCAGGAGCCGAAGCGCTGCGAGCTGTTCCTGGTGGAGGGCGACTCGGCCGGCGGCTCCGCCAAGCAGGCGCGCGACAAGGAGTTCCAGGCGATCATGCCGCTCAGGGGCAAGATCCTGAACACCTGGGAGGTCGACCCCGGACAGCTGGCGGGGAGCGAAGAAGTGCACAACATCAGTGTCGCGCTCGGCGTCGAGCCGGGTTCGACCGATCTTTCGCAGCTGCGCTACCACAAGGTCTGCATCCTCGCCGACGCCGACTCCGACGGTCAGCACATCGCGACACTGCTGTGCGCACTTTTCCTGCGGCACTTCCGGCCGCTGGTGACGCACGGCCACGTGCACGTGGCGATGCCGCCGCTGTATCGGGTCGATGCCGGCAAGCAGGTGCTCTACGCACTCGATGACGCCGAGCGCGATCAGCTGCTGAAGAAAATCGCGAAGGAGAGTCCGCGCACCAAGCCCACGGTGACGCGCTTCAAGGGGTTAGGGGAAATGAACCCGACGCAGCTGCGCGAGACCACCATAGATCCGCGCACGCGGCGCCTGGTGCAGCTCACCATCGACGGCAAGGACAAGACCGATCAGCTGATGGACATGCTGCTCGCCAAGAAGCGGGCCGCCGACCGGCGCGAGTGGCTCGAGCAGAAGGGCAACCTCGCCGAGGTGCAGGTATGAGTGGACCTCCGGAGAACCAGGAGCTGAACTTCGAGGGCATCGAGCGCCAGCCGCTCGGCACCTTCACCGAGAAAGCCTACCTCGACTACTCGATGTACGTGATCCTCGACCGCGCGCTGCCCGCGCTCGGCGACGGGCTGAAACCGGTGCAACGGCGCATCGTCTACGCCATGAGTGAGCTGGGGCTGTCGGCCGTCTCCAAGCACAAGAAGGCAGCCCTGACCGTCGGTGACGTGCTCGGCAAGTTTCATCCGCACGGCGACACGGCCTGTTATGAGGCCATGGTGCTCATGGCGCAGCCCTTCGCCTACCGCTATCCGCTCATCGACGGGCAGGGGAACTGGGGCTCGCAGGATGACCCCAAGTCCTTCGCCGCGATGCGCTACACCGAGGCCAAGCTCACCCGCTACGCCGAGGTGCTGCTGAGCGAGTTGTCCGACGGCACCGTCGACTGGGTCCCCAACTACGACGGCTCACGCGAGGAACCCGCGATCCTGCCGGCGCGGTTGCCCAACCTGCTGCTGAACGGTACCACCGGCATCGCGGTCGGCATGGCGACCGACGTTCCGCCGCACAACCTGCGCGAGGTCGCGGCCGCCGCCATCCACCTGCTGGAGGATCCGGAAGCAACGACCGCCGCGCTCATGAAGCACATCAAGGGCCCGGACCTGCCGACGGGTGCCGAGATCGTCTCGCCGCGCGCGGACCTGAAGGAGTTCTACGACAAGGGCGTCGGCACGTTCAAGGCGCGCGCCACCTGGGAGCTCGAGGACGGCAACGTCGTCATCACGGCCTTTCCCTACCAGGTATCGCCAACGCGGGTGCAGGAGCAGATCGCCGAGCAGATGCGCGCCAAGAAGCTGCCGATGGTCGATGACCTGCGCGACGAATCCGACCATGAGAACCCGACGCGGCTCGTCATCGTGCCGCGCTCCAACCGCGTCGACCTCACCGAGGTGATGAATCACCTGTTTGCGACCACGGACCTGGAACGCAACTACCGCGTCAACCTCAACATCATCGCACTCGACGGCCGCCCGCGCGTGATGAGCCTGCGGGAGATCCTCGGCGAGTGGCTCGAGTTCCGCACCACCACCGTCACGCGCCGCCTGCAGCACCGTCTCGAGAAGGTGACGAAGCGGCTGCACATCCTCGACGGCCTGATGGTCGTCTACCTCAACCTCGATGAGGTGATCCGCATCATCCGCCGCGAGGACGAGCCGAAGCCGGTGCTGATCAAGCGCTTCAGGCTCTCGGACGAGCAGGCCGAGGAGATCCTCAACACGCGCCTGCGCCACCTCGCGAAGCTCGAAGAGATGAAGATCCGCGAGGAGCAGAAGACACTCGCCGCCGAGCGCGAGGAGCTCGAGGGGCTGCTGAAGAGCAAGGCGAAGCTGAAGAAGCTGATCGCGACCGAGATCCGCGCCGATGCCGAGAAGTACGGCGACGAACGGCGCACGAAGATCATCGAGCGCGAGGCCGCGCAGGCGATCGATGAGACGAGTCTCATACCGAACGAGCCGGTGACCGTGGTCCTCTCGACCGGCGGCTGGGCACGCTCGGCGAAAGGGCACGACATCGACCCGGGGGCGTTGTCGTACAAGAGCGGCGACGCCTTCCAGGCGCTCGCCCGCGGGCGCAGCCTGCAGCCGGCAGTTTTCATCGACAGCACCGGCCGCACTTACACGCTGCCGGCGCACTCGCTCCCTTCCGCACGCGGCTATGGCGAGCCGCTCTCGGGCCGGCTCGACCCGCCCGATGGCGCGAAGTTCGCGGGCGTCATGATTGGTGAGCCGGAGGACCTGTGGCTGCTCGCGAGCGATGCCGGCTACGGATTCACGGCACGGCTGAAGGATCTCATCAGCGACCGGCGCGCCGGCAAGACCGTGCTGAACGTGCCGGAGAACGCGCACGTGCTGCCGCCGGCGCCCGTGCTGTCGCCCGACTCGCTGGTCGCGGTCGTCTCGAGCGAAGGGAAGCTGCTCGCCTTCCCGGTCGGGGAGATCCCGGAGATGCCGCGCGGCAAGGGCAACAAGCTCTATGACATTCCGGGAAAGAAGGCCAAAACGCGCACCGAGCTCATGACAGCGGTGGCCGTGGTGCCTCCACAGGCTAGCCTCGTGCTGTGGTCGGGTGAGCAGCAGAAGGTGCTCGCGTGGAAGGAGCTGCAGGAGTACGTCGGCGAGCGGGCACAGCGCGGCGCGGTCTTGAAGCGCGGCTGGCCTCGCAAGATCACCCGCATGGAAGCGCAACTGCCGAAGCAGAACGGCGAGTAGTTCGTACTCAGCCAAGTCCAGCTGCTGCGACGCAGCAGTCCCCCACCAGCGCTGACGCGCAGGAGTACTGCGCGCGAAGGTCCTTTTTGAGCGCAATGCGCATAAGTCACGCGCATAGGTCATGCGCATGGCTCCGGCGAGGATCTGACGCGAGGACCTCTCCCTGCGACCGCCGCGCTCGATAAGCCTCATTGCGGCGCGCCCGCGTTTTCATTGCGAATAGGAATGATTCTCATTAGTATTCGCTTCTATTAAGCTGGACCTTGGGAGGCAATCGTGCGGAGGGGAAGCCGGCGCACCCCGGCCGGCCGGCCTGGGGTTCCTGCTGGTACTGCTAAGCGCCTGTGGCGGCGGGGGCGATGAGGCGGGACGCGCACCCTGCCGCCCGCACCGGGCGGGGGCAACAACCCGACGCCCGGGTCTGCCGGTGCCCTACCCACCGCCCGGATTCGCCGGCCGGCCAGTCCCCGACGTCGTTGCCTTCCTGTGCACGCTCACCGACGGCTACGACCCCAACAGCCCCGCGGCCTACCAGGTGCCCACGCAGTGCCTGCCGGCGCTCTGTAGCGCCCTGGATCTGCCTTGATCGAGGAAGACGCCTATGAACCGCACTCCATACCCCCCTGCGCAGCGTGCTGGCAGGCCGCTGCTGGCCGTGCTGACAGCCTGCGCGTTCAGCGTCAGCGCCATCGCCCACGCGGCGAACGACAGCGAGGATGCGCGCTTCGGCCAGTTGCAGCGCCAGCTCGAGCAGGTGCAAGCCACGCTCCGGCAGCTCGCGGATGAGAATCGCGCACTGCGCGATCATCAACAGGAACTCGACCGCAAGCTCGTCGAGCTCAGCGGCCCGACGGGCGCGGCGATGGTGGCGCAGGCCCCGCCGGCCAACGCCGGGCCGGCGAGTGCGTCGGCACAGCCGAACGCATCGGCCCAGCCGAACGCCTCGGCCTTGCCGAATCCTTCGGCGCTACCCAACGCGTCGGCGCTGCCGAGCACCGCAGCGCTGTCGCCGACGCCCACTGCGGAACCCGGTACCACGGGCCCGGGACTGTTCGGCACGGGCTTGAGGCTTTGGGGCTACGGCGAGATCTATTACACCCACCCGACCCGAGAGCCGCAGGAATCGCAGTTCGATCTCGCCCGCGCGGTGTTCGGCATCGGTTACCGCTTCGACGAGCGCACCGAGTTCAACTCCGAATACGAGATCGAGCACGCCGTGGCCTCGGCCGGCGATGTCGGTGAGTTCGAAGTGGAGCAGTTCTACATCGATCGCCGCCTCAATGATGCGGTGACGGTGCGCGCCGGCCTGTTCCTCATGCCCTTCGGCTTCATCAACGAGCACCACGAGCCCACCAATTTCTACGGCGTGCAGCGCAACTTCGTCGAGACGCTCATCATCCCGAGCACCTGGCGCGAGGGCGGTTTCAATCTGCACGGCGACACCCCCGCCGGTTTCGGCTGGAACGTCGGGCTCACCACCGGCTTCGACTTCTCCAGGTGGAACTTCGCCCCCGAGTTTCCGCCGTACCACAACGCGCTCGAGCTCGAGGCCAGCGACATCGCGCCGCTGCAGGCGACGCACCAGGAGGCGGCGCTCGCGAATGCGCAGCGCCTCTCGCAATACGTGGCGCTCGGTTACTACGGCTTCCCGGGCGTCACGCTCGGAGCCGCGGTCAGCACGGGCAAAGCGGTGCCGGTGCCCGCAGCGTCCGGTGCACCCACTTCCGGCGATCCGCGGGTGACGCTCTGGGAAGCGCATGCGCGCTGGACACCCTCGCGCTGGGATCTCGCGGCGATCTACTCGCGCGGCACGGTGAGCAACACCGCCGCCGCGAACGCCGCCAATCCCGGCTCACCCAATCCGATTCCGGCTGCCTTCTACGGCTACTACCTGCAGGGGGCATACGCCTTGTGGGAAAGCGGGGGCTACCGCCTCAACCCGTTCGTCCGCTTCGAGCGCTACAACATGGGCGCGAGTTATGACGGCACGCCAGGGCCTGTGATCCCGACGGGCGAGGTGCCGCTCTCTGCGGCTCCCGGGCACTATGGCCTGTGGCCGCAGAATCACGATCGCGTGTGGACCGCGGGCGTGAACTACTACCTCGGCCCGCACGTGGTGCTGAAGGGCGACTACCAGTGGTTCGAGGTGAACCGGGGGTTCAACCGTTTCGATCTCGGCCTCGGCGTGAGTTTCTGACGCGCTTCAGTGCTCCGCGCGCAGCACCACTTCCTCGGGCTCGTTGACGAAGTAGCCCTGGATGTACTGCACGCCGAGCTGCCACAGCACCGCCATCGTGTTGGCGTCCTCGACCCGCTCGCCGATGGTCTGGATGTTGCGCCGCCGGGCCGCCTCGACCAGGGCGCGCACCTGGATGTGCAGCTGCGGATCCGCCGCCAGCCCCTGGATGATGGTGCCATCGATCTTCACGAAATCGAGCCGCACCGATTCGAGCAGCCCCATGCTGTCGCGCCCGGAGCCGAAACCCTCGATAGCGAAGCGAAAACCGCGCTCGCGCAAAGCCGTGGCGAGCGCGGTGACCTCCGGCACGTAGCTCGCCGCGCTTTCCTCGGTGCTCTGGAAGCACAGCCGGTGCGGCTCGGCGCGGCTGGCGCGCAGATGATTGTCGAGCCACTCGATGAAGCCCGCATCGCGCACCGTTTCCCGTGACAGCCGCACGAACAGGCATTCCGGCTTTTTCTGCGCGGCGAACGACAACGACGCCCCCACCACCCAGCGGTCGATGTTCTTCAGCAGGTCGTTGCGGCCAGCCGCCGCCATGAACTCCGACGGCAGCACCTCCCGACCCTGCGGGTCGATCATGCGCACCAGCACATCGAACATGCCCGGGTCCTCACCCTGCAGGCTCGCGATCGGCTGCTGCACCAGGCGGAAGCGGTTCTCCATGAGCGCCGCTTTGATGTGCTTCACCCAGATCTTGTCGTACGACATCACGCGGCTGTCGGTGTCGGCGCGATCGGAGGCAATCACCTGGTTGCCGCCGCGCGCCGCGCCCTTGCGCACGCACTCGAGCGCATCGGAGATCACGGCATCGAGGTCCACCTCGCCGGGCGAGACGACCGACAGTCCGATGGTGCAGTTCACCGACACGGATTTGTCGCGGATGCGCATGACGTGCTCGTGCACGCGCGCGAGCAGGCGCTCGCTCCAGGCGTTGACGTCGTTCTCGTTGCCGCGCTCGAGCAGTGCGAGGAACCGCACGCCGCCGAAGCGGCCGATGAGCTCCTTCGGGTGGAGCGTGGCCTCGAGGAGCCGTTCGACCTCGATCAGGATCTCCTCGCTCGCGGTCGCGCCGATCACGCGTTCGAGTGCGGCGAACTTGTCGATCTTCACGACGGCCAGGCAGCGCATGCCGCCGGGGGAGGGGATGGCGAGACGCTCGGCGAGCGCCTCGAGCAGTTCGCCGCGGCGCATGATACGGGCGGCGTTTTCCTGGCGCGGGGCCGCGGCGATCGCCTTCTCGATGAGGCGCGACTTTTCACGCGGCCGCGACGGCACCACCAGCCGCACGCAGTCCCCGTCTTCGTGCTGCCCGAGCGCGAGCGTCATCTCGATCGGCAGCACGCTGCCATCGGCGAGCAGCGCGTTGGCGCGCAGCGGGTGGTCGTTCCAGCGGCCGTGCAGACAGGCGGTGAGCGCACCGCGCAGCGCCGCGTGCGTGGATTCCTCGAACAGGTCCATGACCGGCTGCCCGGCGATGCCCTCCTCGACGCCGAACAGCTCGAGCCACGCCGGGTTGGCCTCGATGACGATGCCTTCCTGCACCTGGAGGATGGCGTCGTTCGAGCGCTGGAGGACCGTGTCGAGCTGATTGCGTGCGTCGTGCGCCGACCGCACGCTGGCATCGAGCGTGCGCTCGATGCGGAACGCGCGCAGTTCCCGCAGCACCACCGCCTGCAGCCGCGCCGGGTTGGCGAGCGTGACGACATCGCGGGCCCCGAGCTCGAGCCCGGCGGCGATGCGCGCCTCATCCACCTCCAGGGCGAGCTCGAGCACCGGCACGCTGGGAGCAAGCTGATCACGCAAGCGCAGCACCGCTTCGAGCTCCTCGGGGGTGGTCGCGACGTGCACCAGGAGCTCCGGGTTGAGCTGCTCGAGCGCGTCGCCGAGATCGCGCAGCGCGGGGATCCAGGTGCAGTGCGCCGGTTGACCGGCGCGCCGCAACAGGCTGTTGACGGCCTCGACCGGTTCGCGTGTGGCGCTCAGCACGATGAGCGGAACGGCGTTCGGCTCGTTCAAGAGAGCCTCCCTGGTGCTCTCGCGAGAGCGCCGGATTCTAGCACCGCATCGTGAGGCTTCCGCGTGAGGCGCCTCGCGGAACCGGCTTTCGCACACCGGTAACAGCGGCTGCCGGCCGGCGCCGCGGCTGGCGGGGGTCGGGGGATGCCGCTATCATACGCGGCCCTTTTCGAGCGGGCCGCGCACGTTGCCGGTCCCAGGCGTGATACATGGCCAGCTACACCACCAGCGAGATCCGCGGGGGTCTCAAAGTCCTGCTCGATGGCGATCCGTACACCGTGATCGAGAACGAGTTCGTCAAGCCCGGCAAGGGCCAGGCGTTCAACCGCATCAAGGTACGCAACCTCAAGACCGGCCGCACGATCGAGCGCACGTTCCGGTCGGGCGAATCGCTCGAGGCCGCCGACGTGGTCGACACCGAGATGCAGTACCTGTATCAGGACGGCGACTTCTGGCATTTCATGGTGCCGGAGAGCTTCGAGCAGTACACCGCCGGCAAGTCCGCGGTGGGCGAGAATGCCCAGTGGCTCAAGGACGGCGTGGTCTGCATCGTGACGCTGTGGAACAACGTGCCGCTCGTGGTGACGCCGCCGCCGCACATCGAGCTGAAGGTCATCGAGACCGATCCGGGGTTGCGTGGCGACACCGCCACCGGCGGCCAGAAGCCCGCCAAACTCGAGACGGGTGCGGTGGTGCGCGTGCCGCTCTTCATCAACGAAGGCGAAGTGCTCCGGATCGACACGCGCACCGGCGAGTACATTTCGCGCGCCAAGCAGTAGCCGCCGGGAGACCCGCAGGTCGGAGTCCGCGCGCGCCGAACCGGCGGCGCCGCTCAGGCGGGTGAGGTTCCGGCGGCGGCGCGCGCCGCGCTGCGCGCCCGCCATAGCCCATCCACCGCGTAGATCAGCAGCGCCGCCCAGATGAGTGCGAAGCCTGCCGCGCGCGCCGGGCCGAAGCTCTCGCGGTAGAGCACCACGCCGCACAGCAGCTGCAGACTCGGTGCGATGTATTGCAGTACCCCGACGGTCGAGTACGGCAAGAGGCGCGCGCCGTAGGCGAAGAGAAACAGGGGGATGGCGGTGATCAGCCCGCTGCCGATGAGCAGCGCCGCGACGCCGGCGCCCTGCGTGGTCAGCGCACCGCTACCGGCCCACTGGCACCAGGCGAGATAGCCGGCCGCGAGCGGCATGAGCAGCAGCGTCTCGGTCGTGAGACCGGGGAGTGCCTCGACGCTGATGACCTTGCGCACGAATCCATACAGCGAAAAGCTCACCGCCAGCGTGCCCGCAATCCAGGGCGGGCGGCCGGCGAGCAGCGCGAGATAGAGCACCGCAAGCGCCGCCAGGCCGATCGCAGTCCACTGCGCGCGGTTCAGCCGCTCGCGCAGCACGATCACGCCGAGCAGCACGTTGACCAGCGGATTGATGTAGTAACCGAGACTGGTGTCGACGACGTGGCTGTGGGTGACGGCCCAGACGTACACCAGCCAGTTGATGCTGATGAGCGTAGCGGTGAGCGCGAGTCGTGCCAGCAGCGCGGGGCGCGCGAGCGTGGCCCGGAGATCCCCGAGCTCGCCGCGCAGCAGCAACCATGCGACCAGAAAGAGGCACGACCAGATAATGCGGTGAGCGATCACCTGCAGGGCCGGCACGCCACGCAGCGGGTAAAGGTAGACCGGGAACAGTCCCCAGATGGTGAAGGCGGCGGCGCCGGCCGCGAGTCCGCGCGGCGAAAGGCGTGCCGCGGTCATCCGTCAGCGGCCGGGTCGGGCCGCGCTGGCGCTCACCAGCAGCGCCGCCAGGGCTTCGAGACCCCGGGCGTCGGCCTCATCGAAGCGCCCGGCGACCGGGCTGTCCACGTCCAGCACGCCGATGAGCGCGGTGCCCTCGAGTAGTGGCACGACGATCTCCGCGCGCGAGGCGGCATCGCAGGCGATGTGTCCGGGGAATTTCTGCACGTCCGGAACCACTAGCGTGCGCCGCTGCGCCGCCGCTGCGCCGCACACGCCCTGGCCGAGCCCGATGCGCACGCACGCCGGCTTGCCCTGGAACGGGCCGAGCACCAGCTCCGTGCCGCGCAGGAAGTAGAAGCCCGCCCAGTTGATCTCCGGGAGGGCGGCAAAGATCAGCGCGGCGGTGTTCGCCGCATTGGCGATGCGGTCGCTCTCGCCGGCGAGCAGGCCGGTGAGATCCTGCGCGAGGCGTCCGTAGTCGCCGCTCTTGTCGCGAAAGTCGTAGCGTTGGGCGGTGTAGCTCATGAGGCGGGCTTGTAACGGGGGCGCCATTCTCGCTCAGGCGCGCGCGGTCGGAAAAGGCAGCACCTCCTCGAGGCTCGCGGCCCCGACGGCCAGCATGAGCGTGCGGTCGAAACCGAGCGCCACCCCGGCGCAGTCCGGCAGCCGGGCCAGCGCTGCGAGCAGCCGCTCATCGAGCGGCGACACCGGAAGTCCCAGACGCCGCCGCTGCGCATTGTCCGCCTCGAAGCGTGCGCGCTGCTCGGAGGTTGAGGCGAGCTCGTGAAAGCCGTTGGCGAGCTCGATGCCCTCGCTGTAGAGCTCAAAGCGCTGCGCCACGCGCGGATCGGCAGGATCGAGCCGCGCGAGCGCCGCCTGACTCGCCGGATAACTGTGAACGAAGGTGAACGTACCCCGGCCGAGGCGTGGCCCGACGATCGCCCCCATGAGAAGCTCGAGCCAGTCGTCGCGGCTCATGCCGCCCGCCGGCGCGCTCGTCGCGCCCGCGCCGCCCAGCGCGAGCGGCTGCGCCGCCTGCGCGAGAACGGTCTCCGCCGCGCTGAGAGGGTCGAGGCCCAGCTCGCGCAGGAACGCATCGCGGTAACTGATGCGCTCGCTCGCCGCTGGCGCGCTCGTGCCGAGCAGCGCTCTCACCAATGCCTCGACTTCATCCATGAGGTCCGCCAGTGAGAAGCCGACCCGGTACCACTCGATCAGGGTGAACTCCGGGTTGTGCAGACGACCGTACTCGAACCCGCGCACCACGTGGCAGATCTGGTAGATGTCGCCGCTGCCGGCGGCGAGCAGGCGCTTCATCGCGTACTCGGGCGAGGTGTGCAGGTAGAGCGCCGGGGCCGCGGCGCCTGCGGCCGGCGCGGCGCACAGCCGCACCGTGGCCGAATGGATGTGCACGTCGCTCACCGCGACGTTGACCACCACCGGCGTGTCCACCTCGGTCAGCCCGCGGGCGGCGAAGAACTCGCGCGCACGCTGCAGCAGCACCGCGCGCTGCCGCAGCCGCTCGGGCGAGGCACTCGGGCGCCAGTCATCGCCAGGTGCGCTCGTGTCAGCCGCGCTCATGTCAGCCGCGCGAGCGCCGCGCCGACGCGCACCGTGCTGCCGGGGGCCAGTGTCGCACGCCACTCGGCGCTACCGGGTGGCAGCAGCAGGATCACGGTCGAACCCATGTTGAAGCGCCCGAGTTCGGCGCCGCGCGCCAGGGTGAGGCCGGCGCGGCTGCCATCGAGCGGCAGCTCGGTGCGTCTGCGCGGCTGCCTTGGAGTGACCTCGCCGTGCCAGACGGTGGACATGCTGCCGACGAACAGGGCACCCACCAGCACCAGGGCGAAGCTGAGTGGCCCGGCTCCGAACACGCACACCAGGCGCTCGTTGCGCGCAAACAGGCCCGGCACACTCGCGGCGGTCGCGGCATTCACACTGAAGAGCCGCCCCGGGACGTACCACGCGGCGCGCAGCGTACCCGCGAGCGGCATGTGGATGCGGTGGTAATTGGACGGTGCCAGGTAGAGCGTGGCGAAGGCACCGCCGCGGAACGTCTCGGGCCACGAGCCCTCGGCGTCGAGCAGCGATTCGAGCGTGTAGGCGTGTCCCTTGGCCTGCACGAGCCACGAGCCATTGAGGCGTCCGATCTGGCTCACGCTGCCATCGACGGGTGAGACGAGGGCGCGCGGGTCGGGGTCCGGGGGGCGCGCACTCGCGCGCAGCGCTCGCGTGAAGAAGGCGTTGAAGCTCTCGAAGGCGAGGGGATCGGGCTGCGCGGCCTCGCTCATGTTGGGACGGAAGCGCCGGACGAAGCCGCCGATGAGCGCGTTCTTCAGCCAGGGCACGCGGCTGCGCGTGAGCTCGTGGGCGAGCGCCGAGAGCAGGTGCTGCGGCAACAGGTACTGGAGCGCGACAAACGCGCGCGCCCTCGCGCCGTCGGTGTCGCCGCCGCTCATGTGGCAGCGCGCGCGTGCGCGCCGAGCCAGGGAGCCGCGCGCGCCAGGTCGGCGCTGAGCGCCGCCACCTCGAAGGGCGGAGTGAAGATGGCGACGATGTGCGCGGCGTCATCGAGCACGAAAACCACCGCCGAATGGTCCATGGTGTAGTCGCCGCCCGGCAGCTCCACGCGGTTGACCGCGACCCCGAAGTTGGCGGCGAGGCGTGCGATCGTCTCCGGGTCGCCGGTCAGCCCCCGGAACTGGGGATCGAAGGCGTGCACGTACTGCGCGAGCACCGGCGGGGTATCGCGCTGCGGGTCGACGCTGATGAACAGCACGCGCAGCCCCGCGATGGCGGCGCGCCGGCGCACCTGCGCGAGCTTCAGCAACGTCGTCGGACAGACATCCGGGCAGTGAGTGAAGCCGAAGAACACCAGCGTCGGCGCCCCGCCGAGATCGCGGCGCGTGAAGGCGCTTCCGGCCGTGTCGGTGAGCTGGAAGTCGATGACCGGCTTCGCCTGCGGCAGCCAGGTCCCGCTTGCCAGCTGCGGGGCTCCCCTGTCAAGTTGGCGGGCGATCCAGAACCCGGCAAGGCCGGCGCACAGGGCGGCAACGGCGAGCAGCCAGCGGGCACGGAGCGAGGTCATCGCGGAATTATTTCACACACCTCCGCGCACCGGGCGCGCGCGGCGCGGCACGCGGCGTGAACGCCGCGCCCTCACCGTGGGCGTGCTCATCGCGCGCGGTGCGGCCCGCCTGGCGCGCGCGCGTGTCTTCTTCGGCCACGGCACCGACAATGCCCACGATGAGTCCGCGGCGCTGGTGCTGCATGCTCTCGGGCTGCGGCACTCGGGGAGCGCCGCGCTCTACCGTCGGCGCGTCGGTCACGCGGCCGAGCAGCACGTACGGCAGCTGCTCACGCGCCGTATCCGCGAGCGCATCCCCGCCGCGTACCTCACCGGTGTCACCTGGTTCGCCGGTGCGCGCATCGAGGTCGACGCCCGGGTGCTCATCCCACGCTCGCCGATCGCCGAGCTCATCGAGCGGCGCTTCGTGCCCTGGATCGAGCCGGGCCGCGTGCGGCGCGTGCTCGATCTCGGCACCGGGTCCGGCTGCATCGCCATCGCGTGCGCGCGCGCCTTGCCGCGTGCACGCGTGGATGCCGTCGACATCTCGGACGATGCGCTCGAGGTGGCACGTCGCAACGTACGCCGCCATCGCCTCACGCGCCGCGTGCGCCTCGTCAAATCCGACCACTTCGGCGCCCTCGGCGACGCCACCTACGATATCATCGTCGCCAATCCGCCCTACGTGGGGGCGCGCGAGCTGGCGGGGTTGCCGCCGGAGTACCGGCACGAGCCGCGCGTGGCGCTCGCGGCGGGGCGGTCCGGACTCGACTCGGTGAACATCATCCTGGCACAGGCGGTGAGACACCTGCGTCCGCGCGGGCTGCTCATCGTCGAGGTCGGCAACACCGAGCGCGCCGTGCGCCGCGCGTGGCGGCGGCTGCCGTTCATGTGGGTCGAGTTCGAGCGCGGCGGGGGCGGAGTGTTCCTGCTCACGCGCGAACAGCTGGAGGCACGTTAGCAGGCCCACGGGCTGATCCGCACCAAACCAACATGTCCGGCAACACCATCGGCAAGCTCTTCACGGTCACGACTTTCGGCGAGAGCCATGGACCCGCCATGGGTTGCATCGTCGATGGTTGCCCGCCCGGGCTGGCGCTCAGCGAGGCGGACCTGCAGCAGGATGTCGATCGCCGCCGCACCGGCACCTCGCACTTCGTCAGTCAGCGCCGCGAGTCCGACCAGGTGCGCATCCTCTCGGGCGTCTTCGAAGGGCGCACCACCGGCACACCGATCGGCATCCTCATCGAGAACACCGACGTCCGCTCGCGCGACTACGAGAAGATCAAGGATCGCTTCCGCCCGGGACACGCCGACTACACCTACCAGCAGAAGTATGGCGTGCGCGATTACCGCGGCGGCGGACGCTCCTCGGCGCGCGAGACCGTCATGCGCACCGCCGCCGGTGCGATCGCACGCCGCTACCTGGCGATGCGTCTCGGCGTGCGCATCTACGGCTACCTGAGCCAGGTCGGGCCGCTCACGCTCGCGCCGGTGGATCCGGCCTTCGCGTATCAGAATCCGTTCTTCTGTCCCGACCCGGAGCGCATCGCGGAGATCGAAGCGCTCATCTGGAAGGTGCGCGGCGAAGGCGACTCGATCGGGGCCCGCGTGACGGTCGTTGCGAGCGGCGTTCCGCCGGGACTCGGTGAGCCGGTGTTCGACCGGCTGGACGCCGACATCGCTCACGCGCTCATGAGCATCAATGCCGTGAAGGCGGTCGAGCTCGGTGCCGGGGTCGGCAGCGCGCTGCAGCGCGGCAGCGAGCATCGCGATGAGCTCACGCCCGACGGCTTCCGCAGCAACAACGCCGGTGGCGTGCTCGGCGGCATTTCCTCGGGACAGGACGTCATCGCGCATCTGACGCTCAAGCCCACCTCCAGCATCCAGGTGCCGGGCAACACCATCGACGTGGCCGGCCACCCTGCGGAGATCGTCACCACCGGGCGCCACGACCCGTGCGTCGGCCTGCGCGCGACGCCGATCGCCGAAGCCATGCTCGCGATCGTGCTCATGGACCACTACCTGCGTCAGCGCGCGCAGAATGCCGACGTGAAATCCGCAACTCCCGATATCACCGCGCCGCGCGCCTGAGCGCACGGCTGCGCTCCCCGGAAGGAGTGAATCTAGAT